>Ga0335078_10005362_pt1 | contig 18950 bp, 13 predicted proteins | sample Lox_Sample_32_FD_206711 | JGI IMG/M metagenome (GOLD analysis project Ga0335078, IMG submission 206711) | Soil microbial communities from Loxahatchee National Wildlife Refuge, Florida, United States - Lox_Sample_3.2 | ecosystem: Environmental > Terrestrial > Soil > Wetlands | place: USA... | reverse complement strand
GAAGATCGTGCCGCGTGGCGCGGGAATGGACAGATCCAACTCTTCGCGGTTGCGCGCCAGTTGGACATACTGCCGGTGATGGAGGACCTGGAGAGACAGCAGCTTCGCGAAAATTGCGCCGCCCCAGAGAACCAGAATCGCCGCCAGGATAGTGAGACGACGCTCGATCATCCTACTTCACCATCGCGACCGCGCCATCCCCCTTCTCTTCCAGATGCACAACCTGATCGCTGGCCGGCGTGATCAGGTCCTGGCGCTTGGCCAGCGCTTCCAGGCGGTCGGGCCGCAGCATTTCGGCTTCCTGGAGTTCGAGCACCTGCCGGTCATTCAGCAGGCGCCGCTGCTCGGCGCGCAGGGATTCCAGCCGGTAGCCTTCCAGTGTATTGGCCACGCTCGGCGCCAACACGCCCGTCAGCAGAACAAGCGCCACTCCGGCTGCGCCAATAGCGGACCAGCAGGCGTTGCGGCTCCGTGGATCGGCTTCGCGCACCAGGCGCGAGTTGTCAATCTTCTTCGAGTAGAAGAACACGTCCTCGTGCGGCAGAGGCCGCAGCACGAACGAATCGCGCTCCGCGCGCGCCGGCGCCGGCCGTCCGGGTTGCACCGTGGCCGGAGCCTCCATCTTCCTCAAGAATGCTGGCGTCGCCATGTTTCTCCTTCGAGTGTCCACTCGAACTCCCGCTCCCTGACGGTCGCGGCTCGGTACCTATCTAAAGCATTTCCAGCGCGCGCAGCTTGGCGCTACGCGCTGCCGGGTTCTGGGCTGTTTCCTGATCGCTCGGCTGCAGCGGGTGCTTCGTCAAAATCACCGCGCGCCGCTCTCGCCCCAACTCTCGAAATCTTTCCTTGACCTTCCGGTCGTCGATCGACATGAAACTGATCACTACCATGCGTCCGCCCGGCCCCACGAGTTCCGGACCCGTGCGCAGCAGACCATCCAGCTCTCCCGGTTCGTCGTTTACCGCCATGCGCAAAGCCATGAACGTCTTCGTGGCCGGATGCAATCTTCCCGTCCGTGGCACGGCCCGCAACACCACATCGGCCAGATGTAGCGTGCTCCGTATGGGCCGTGCTCGGACGATTGCTCTGGCTACCTTCCGCGCCCTCCTTTCTTCGCCATACTGAAAGATCAGGTCGGCGAGCGCCTTCTCGGCGGTGTAATTGACGAGATCGGCCGCTGTCATGCCCGAGGTTTGATCCATGCGCATATCCAACGGCCCATCCGCCAAAAATGAAAATCCCCTCTCCGGTTCCGTGAGCTGATAACGGCTCACACCCAGGTCGGCCAGCAACCCGTCGACCCTCTGGAAACCGGCTTCCTCGACCGCTTCGCCCAATGAATCGAAGCGGCCTTGATGAAATCGAATCCGCGTGGCGTGCGCCGCCGTGTTGCGGCGCGCCATCTCGAGCGACTCCGCATCGCGATCGTTGGCGATCACCACACCGGTAGTCAAACGCTCGGCGATCAGCGCCGTGTGCCCGCCCATCCCCGCCGTGGCATCCACATAGATCCCCGCGGGCTTGATCGCCAGGTACTCCAGCACCTCGGCGGGCATCACGGAGATGTGCATGGGGCATTCGTCGGGCCCTTAGTTCAACCCCGCCGCTTCCAGCTTGGCCAGATCATCAGCGGCCATCTGCGACGCCTCGCGCTTGCGCTCTTCGTAAATCTTCTCGCTCAGAACTTCGATGCGGCCGCGGTACGCGAACATGCGCACCGGCTGGTTCTCAATGCCCAGCTCGCGGCGCAGCTCCGGCGGAAACAGAATGCGGCCCTGGTTGTCCATCTCCGATTCCGCGCCCAGATCCGCCGCGTTGAACGCCACGTTGCGCGCAATCCGCGGATCGTCCCGATAGGTCTCGAAGAATTTCTCGTTGTCCCGCCAGACCGCGATCGGATATATTTGGGCGATGCGGCGATCCAGGCTGGTGACAAAGAGCTTCTTCTCGCGTAGCGCTCCGAGGTACTGCTGGAAATCGACCGGGACCTTCATCCGGCCCTTGTCGTCCAGCCGGCTCGGGTACATGCCCCGCGGCGGCTCTACCATCAGCAGTTGATTCCCCGGTTCGGCCACTTTTATACCACTTTTAGGCTATTTTTAAGCCACAACCAATGGTGCCACGGCCCCCTTGCGTTTTGCAAGAGATTTTTTCAGGAAGTCTCTGATATTGGGAGGGTTATCAACCTACAAGCAGATCTATGCTGATTGCGCAACATACAAGATATAGATCTGATGGCGAAGAATAGGAGAAGATGATTTACTCCGGAGATTCGGGGAAGACGCTGCAAAGGCGGGGCCGAAGATCACTTCGGCCCCCCAGAAGCCAAACTACTGGATGGGAATCTTACTGCCTAACGGCTGGGCGTACGTCATGCTCTCACCGGTATTCACGATGATGCCCACCTCCAAAACCGTATTGTTATTCGCCTGCGCATTCGCCGGAATCGCGAACGTGAGTTCGTAGGCGCCAATGAAATCCGGCGAAGCCCGCTCCGAAACCACGGGGATGTTGTACTGGGATCCGATGGCGATCGCCTTGTAATACGCCGACGATAAGGTATCCACTCCAGGCAGCGGCAGACTGGCAGTAGCGAGCAGCGGTGAAGTCGGCCCGATGCCGGTAACATACATCCTAACCATCTCACCTGCCCGCGCCGGATTCTCCAGGCTGACAATGCTGCCGTCCGGGCGCACCAGAAGCGCGCGGCGGTTACCATCCGACATGGGAATCTCGAAGATCCCCAAGCTTGCCTCGCGGACAGCCACCAGCGGCGCAGAACCGGCCGGCGTAGAGGTGCCATTGACCGTCACCGAGACGGGAACATTGCCGTTCAGCGTCGTGTCACACGGAACCTGGAAAGTGATCAGTGTCTGAGGGGTATTGAGACCGGTCACGTTGAGAATGGGAGCCGCTTCCTTGGTGGTCGCCGGATTGAAGGTGATGCTGGCTCCCGCAGAATACTGCAGCGGCGCAGGAAACAAATTGGGCGCGGAGGGCAGCGTGGCCGTATTCAGCGGCGTGCCGACCACCAAAGTTCCGATGCTGCATGGCGAAAGCGCGCCATAGGTGGGAGTCCCACCCACGGAGGTATCCGGAAAGAATCCCGCGCCGTTCAGAAAATTGGTGTAGCTCAGGTTGAGGGACGGCGGCGATACCGTCAAATTAAAGGTCACCGACGGGAGCGCGCCAAGGGTTGCGGTCACCACTACCGGTCCCGGCGTATTTCCCGCGATCACATTGGCGCCGGCTAGTCCTTGCGCGTTGGTGATGGCCGGGTTCGTGGATGTGATGCTGGCGGAGCCGCTCGTGACCGTAAAGGTCACCGCTTGGTTCGCCGTCGATTGTCCCGCCGGGGCCACTGCTTGCACTTGCAGTGCCTGCGCAAAGATCTGGCCCTCGGCCGCAGTTTGACCATCTCCGCCGGCTTTGGTCAAGCCCGTCAGTTGCGAGTTCACGCCCAAGGTAAAGGATGCCGACTTTCCGTTGGAAGTCGTGGCTGTGACGGTGATCGATCCGACGGCGTTCGGCCCCAGCGTCACCACTGTGGAGGCTTGGCCGGTGTTATCCGTCGATGTATTCACCGGCAATACGGAGGCCGAGCCCACCGGCGAAACACTCCACGTCACTGGAGTGTTGATCAGCGGATTCGGAGGCGTACTGCCGTCGACCACCTTCACCACCAGCGGCGCCGCGTACGCCTGGCTGGGATTGGCGCTTTGAAAGTTGCCGCTGACGAGTTGCAGGGCATTCGGCGTGGCCGGAAGGACGGTCAATTCGTACAGGTTGTTCAGCAGGGCGTACCCAATCGCACCGGTGCCGTTTACGTTCAAGGAGTATTGGGGATTGACGACGCCGCCCACCAGGACCTGAAACTGAACGTACGCATTGGGATTCGGCGATGGCGTCGAGCCGAACAAGACGTTGCAGGTGGCAATTCCCTGGGCGTTCGTCAATACGGTGCCCGGATCGGCGCCGGCCTGGCTGACGCACGTTGCCGTGGGGCTGCCGGCGGGCGTTTGCGGCGCGGGAACCAACCGGACCGACACATTGGCGACGGGAGTGCCGCTGAACGTGTTGATCATGAATTGAATCGGCGTGGCGGCGATGCTGCCGGCCGTTCCCCTATACTGTGTGCCGCTCGGAGGGCTGGTGATGGCGAAATCGTTAATGCTGTTTGGCGAACCGTTGGAATTGGGAGGAGGCACCTCGGTTAGCGTAAACGTCACGCTCTTCCCGCTGTAGGTCGCGGTAACCGCGAGCACGCGCAGGAGGTTGCCGCCCGTGTCGCTTCCCGTGTAACGGTTGCAACTATATCCCGGCAGGTTGCAAAGCGGCCCTCCTGCCGTGCTGCCCGTAGTCGTGGACCCGCCGTTGAGAAGTGAGCCGGCCGGAGGCGCAAGTCCATCGGCAGCTCTTACCGTCCATGTAACCGTGGCGTTGGGAAGCGGATTTCCATTTGCATCCGAAACCAGAACCACCACATCGTCGAACGTACTGAACGGATATCCGTTCACTCCGACGCATCCGACGCAGATGAGCTGCCCGTTGCCCTGCGCGATGGAAATGGTTTGTGCGGATGCTCCTTGCGCGACAACCAGGGCGAATGACACGCCCATTAGATAGACTGCGATCCTTTTGGCCAAAATGATGCCTCCTACCAGGCTTCCGAAAAGAAGTGGGATTGGAAAATGAGGACGCGGGTTGAGATCAGTGTATCATTCCGCTCGCTGGCAAGCGAGAAAAAAAAAGAGGGGAGCCGAAGCTCCCCTCTTGCAGTTCAAGCTGCGAAACAACTAGTTGCCAAGTTGCTCGCCGTTGGTGGTTCCGCCGCAGTTGGCGCTTCCCGGGATGCAGGGGAACGGAGCCGGCGGACGGGTATTGGCGTTGAGCGACGGATCCGGGATCACCAGAGCCAGGTATGTCGTCGCCACGTTTCGAGTTCCGAGGTCCGTAATGAACGCGAGGCCATGTGCGTATTGGAAGTGGCACAGCGCGATCAGGTAGCCCTCGAAGCCAGGCGCGTAGGTGTCGATGTCGAACGCCCAAATCGGGTTCTTGGAGGAGCTCGAAAGCCCGATCGGGTTCGGCGAAACCGTGTCGGATACCGAGATGTTTCCGTACCACTTGACGGTACAGGTTCCCGCCTGCGGAATCGTGTTAAACGGATCCGTCGACGTATTCGATATCGCGATGCCGGTATTGAACCCGCTCAGATCCGTCACATACGGGAACAGCAGGACGGTCTGGCACGGGTTGATCTGGACGACGGACGTCGGAGTTCCATCCGGCCCGAAGCGCGGGATGTTGGTCGACGTCGGATCGGCGGTGCTCGACGGCGCATAGCCTAGAGCCGCAAGGCCCGGCACACCGGCCGTCGGTAAGTTGGATCCCGGCGTAGCGGTGTAGCTGATGTACACGGCGAAGTTATAGGTGTCGATCTGCGTGGGATTGGTCGTGACCACTTCCCAGGTCGCCGCGCCGCTCGTGGGGCTCGCCGTCGAATTGATCGGTACGAGCTCGATCGCCGTGCCTCCGCTAGGCGTAACCGACGTTAAGCCCGGGGTCGTGAACGAGCCTTCCGCCGCCGTGTCGCTCGTGACCATTAACGCGTAAGACCCGGTGGTGGCGGAATCTCCGACCGGTGCGTTCCCAAGTCCGTTTAGAGCGACGCTATGCAGCGAAACGTAAAGCGTTGCGCCCGCCGGCAGGCTGCTAAATATCGCGTGGAAGCGCGTGCCGAAGTCTGCCAAGCCTATCGTGTTGCCGGTAGCTTGCGTCAGTCCGGTAATGGCGCCCGGAGTGAAGCCGGATTCCGAGTTATAGATCGTTCCCGGAACATCCTGCAAAGGCAACTGGCCTTGTCCAGTTGTGATGCCCGGGCTGGTAGCGCTCTGTCCCGCCACATTCGGATCGCTTCTTGTCTTGAAGGCCGATGCAAACGTGCCCGCCTCCTTGAACGAGAGAAGACCTACGAATGTCAAGGTCTGATTGACGCATTGCGGCAAGTTGGTGATCGGCGTGGCGGCGGTCGTCAAGCTCGGCGATACAAAGCCGACGATCGGGTTGCCCTGGGAAATCGGGAGGGCTGCCGGGTTGGACGACACCACAAACGCGCTAACCGATCCAGTCGCAGCCGGGGTGATCCGGATGTTGGTGATGCGATATACACGCTCGCCGTTGGAACCGGGAGCAATGATCGGCACACCAAAGAACGTGACCTGGGTCCCGTTTACGACACCCTGATAAACGTTGGGGGCCTGCGTCGTGCCAGCGGGAATGACCGAGGGATCCCCTGCGATAGCAGTTCCCACTGTGGCTGCCGTCTGGATGACATAGACGTTTCCGTCACCACCGAAGACATGGTAGCCATAGGCGCTGCAGCCACCGGTGGTGGGGTTTGGGCAAGCAATCAGGTTCGCATTGCTGCCGAAATCCGCGATCGGCCCGGTACCGGCGCAAGCCGCCGTCGGCGTCGTGGTCGCGTTGGGCGGGCATCCCGTGGTCGGTTCATCGATCATCAGGAGGGCATCCGACACGCCCCCGGCATTTTCCAGCCGGGTGGTGATCGGATCGTTGCCCTGCATGGCGACCGTAATATTTACTTTCTGTCCGGCGGCGCCGTCCGTGGGGTTGCCGCCCAAACAGGTGATCACGATGTCGCCGATTTGTTCGGTGAGACCTTCCGAGCGGAGCGTCGGGATGTTCGACGTGTTGGCGCTACACGTAAACGCGAGGCCGCCGGTGCCTCCGGTTTGCGCGCTAGCTAGCCCTGCGCAAAGCGCGAGCACCGCTAACGCGAGAATCCATCTGCGAAAATCTGCCATTTCCTTCTCCTTGTGAATTGCGAAAATTGAAACCGTCGAAGTTCTCTTCCAACCTGAGCCTCAAAGTTCAAACCGTTTCAGTCTTCCTAGGGAACTTCTCCGTGTCGGGCGGAGAACCTCTCTACCGGGGCGGTGAAGCGGCCACCGGGACCTACTAAAACCTCCCCAACGTGCGCATGCGTTTATGTTTTTGGTCTTCTTCTGCGCTCGTCGGGCCAGAAACAGAATTCAAGATGTGAAGCAGACGCGGTAAACATAATACATAACTGATGACCGGCTGCATGTCAAGAGAAATTCTTTGCCATCAACAGGAAACGGTGAGCCAGGCGGCATAAATCGCATTCCCGGCCGAACTGCGCAAATTAAACCACGCGGCCGATCTGCCGTCAACATTTTTCCGTTGAATGGCGCTTCATTAAAACTATTTCTGTAGTGGCTTAGCCCGCCGTTCCTGTCCGGCGTGGCCGATCGACACACCTCCGGACGTCGACCGGAAAGGCGGGGTTTTGTGGTGGTACCCTCCGCATTCACCAAAATCGGCGCTCTATTCAAAGTCATGGCCCGAGCAATCCTCCCGCGCATTGCGGGTGAAGCACAAGCGGGTGCATTTCCGTAGCCACGGAATGCGCGGGCTATTGGCCAAGCATACGTTGCAAAATAAAGGCGAAATTCGCCGGACCACCAGCTGAGGTCCTCCAGGTGAGTCAAATTCACCCATTCAGGTATGGAATTCCGACACGGGCCGTGCCTCTGCAGGACTGCCCCCGCGGGACCGCTTGATTGAAAACACGTTCGTGGGGCCGGCCCTTCATCGCTAATGGTGGCCCGCAGGGCCATGGGACCGCTCCCTTTGGCAGCGGCTCGCTAACGTGGGCGTCGTTCTTACCCAACCGCGACTAAAAGGAGCGGTCTGCCGGTAGGCTACCGGTGGTTAGTTGCTCCGGTACTAACCTCTGTCGATCCTGGGAATTTTCTCCTGCACCCGGACCTCAAGCCCGCCCTACAATTGAGGAATCCGCATGACCGAAATCACAGAAAGCGGCGCGCTCGAAACCTGGGCCCCCGCAAACTGCCCCTTCACCATCGAGTATTCGCGCCGATTGCTCGATGATATCCGGCTGGCCGTAGTGGACGCTTTCTTTTCGCTGCCGCGTGGCGGCGCGGAAATCGGCGGCATTCTGCTAGGCAAGTTCCGCGACGGCCGCTTGACCATCCTCGAATACACTCCGCTCGAGTGCGAGCACATTTTCGGCCCCTCGTTTACGCTCTCGCCGGGAGACCACAAACGCCTGACCGAGATGCTCGACGGACTCCGCAGCCATGCGAACGACCTGCAGCCCGTGGGCTGGTACCACTCGCACACGCGCAGCGATATTTTTCTTTCGGAATCGGACCTGGATATCCACAATCGTTATTTTTCGGAGCCCTGGCAGGTGGCGCTCGTTCTGCGGCCGTCCACGTTTCAACCGGTGCAGGCCGGCTTCTTCTTCCGTGAGCCGGATGGCACGGTCCACACCCGCTCCAGCTATCAGGAATTTGCGCTCGACCCCCTGCCCGTGGGGCAGGTGCCGCGTGGTATGCCGGCCCCCATGGCACCACCGGCGCCCCGCATCGAGCCCGACAGTCACGTGATTACGCTGACCGCCGATACGGCCATCGCTCCGCTGGCAAACCCACCGGTGGAAATCGCCGCCGTACCATCCGCGGCGACGACGGCAGCGACTCCGCCAGCCGCGCCCATGCCATCGACACCGACCGTAGCGGCGCCCGCGGAACCAGCGCGTACAGAACCCGAACCTTGGACCCAATCGGCCGGCGCCGCCGCCGTCGCTCCTGTTCTGGAGCCCACGGTGCTGCCGCGCGCCAACCTGACTCCGCCGGCTCTCCCTCCGCTGCCCGGATTGGAATTCGTGCCCGAGAGTAGCGACGCGCCGGTTGCCGCATCCGCCGCACCGATCTTCGAGCCGCCGATCGCACCGGTCGCCGCAGAACCCCAACCTGCTCCGTCCAATGAATTCCAGGCCCTGATGAACACCGAAGAAGCAATGCCGTCCGTTGCGCCAGCGGAGCCACCCGCGGGGCAAGCCGGGACGCCGGAGCTCTTCAACGAACCCATCGTTCCGCCCGGTTTTGTGCGATTTGTACCTTCCCAGCCAGTCACGGAGGTGCAGCCGCAGCCGAAGATCGAACAGGCGCCGGTCGCCGCCGGTCAGCCTGGGCCGGAATCCCAAACTCCCCTCGAAACGCCACCCGCCGCGGGGCCCAACTTCTTGCAGGTCGAGCCCGTGCGCTCGCGCCGCCGGCTTTGGGTCGTGGGGACGGCCGCAGCGGTCATCCTGGTTGGGGCGGCCGGATATCAGCAGCGCGCCAATTGGCTGCCACAATTAACGGGAACGGTTCCGGGACAGACGCCGGCACCGGCAACGCCGCCGCCCGCGCCGGTTCCCCTCACGCTCCCCTTGACCACCACGGACCAGCAGGGACAGTTGCAGATTCGCTGGGATGGCACGGCGCGGGCTGCGACCGAAGCCCGCAACGGCATCCTCCAGATTACCGACGATGGCGCCACTACCGATTTGCCGTTGGACGCCACGCAATTGCACGGCGGGGAATTCACCTACGCTCGCCATGGCGAGCACGTCGACGCGCGGCTCACGCTGGAGCAATTGGATGGCACGCAGGTTCGCGCCGTGGCCAGTTTTTACGGTGCGCTGCCGGAACCCGCCACGCCCACTCCGGCCGCCGACCCGGCGCTCCGCAAGCAGAACGCCGAACTAGCTGCCAAGAACGCCGCGCTGGCAAAAGACAACGCCGACCTGAACAAAAGGATTGCGGGCCTCTCGCGAGCCAATGGCGAACTGGAGCAGCGGGTGGATGAACTCGGCACCCAGTCGGCCAAGTTGAAATCCGACCTGACGGCGCGCACTCAAACCGCCAAGCAAAATGCGGAACTGGTTCAACAGAACACCGACCTGCGCCGCGAACGCGACGATCTGGCGAAACAAGCCGCCAAGCTGAAGGCGGACCTGGCGCGGGCCTCTGCGGCGAAACAGCCGCCACCGAAACAGCCGTCGGCCCAGCCCGAGAAGGATTCCCAACTCCAGCAGCAGCGCGACGATCTGTTGATCGAGATCGCCAAACTCAAAACCCAACTATCGGCCCAAGCTCAAGCCGCGGCCGGCAAACAGAACGCGCCGCAGAACTCGCAACAGAACGCCGACTTCAGCAAACAGCGGTATGAACTGGTGAATCGCATGAGCCGTCTGGAGTCGGATCTGGAAGTCGCGAATGCGCGTGCCGACCGGCTGCAGCGGCAACTGGACGATCTGCGCAAATCGCAAACGCAGCGCCGTCTGCAAAATCAGACCGGCGACCCGAACCAGTAAATCACCCGGTACCTACTTGATCGCCACGGCATTGGGCGGCGAAGCGATTCCGCCTTCGAGCGGCAGCGGCGCCGAAACCAGCATGAACTCGTAACGGCCGTCGCGCGCGCAATCTTCCGCCAGCGGCGCCAGCACGAACAATTCTCCCAGCGGCAAACCCAGCAGCGGCAAGGCGCGGTAGTGCAGAATGCGCGTATCGGAAAAATCGGCCGGCAGCGGCTCCACGGCTGGGCTGTCGGTGCCGATCGCCGCTACGCGGTTATTCCATAACCACTCGACCATCTCGCGGCTCGGCTCGATGCCGATGGATTGAATCTTGTCCATCGGCGCCAGCGCGCGCTTTTCCTCAGCCGTCGACTGCTCGTACGCCTCCATCCAGCCGGTCCGCACCAGCAGGATCGAGCCGTGCGGCAAGGTGGTGCGCTGCGCGACCAGCGCGCCTTCGAGCTCATCCAGCGTGTACACATCTCTTTTGAGCGGATTGACTGGGCGTCCCTGGGCTTTGCGAAAGGCGAAGGCATCGATCAGCACGCCGCGCCCCACCACCTGATCCGCCCAGTGGTGAATACTCAGCCGCGCGTTCCGGCCGTCGCGGATCTCGCTCACCTTGACGCCGTTGTAGAACGCCTCATGACCAGGGTGCCCGACATGCGCCAGGCCATCCCATTGGCTGCCGGCTTGGGTGTTGTACTTGTCGAGCAGGTCGTCGTGGGCGAAGGGGGCGAGGTGGATGACCTGGTGGACGGCGTCGGCGCGCCCAAACAGCGCTGGCTTGGCGAAGCCGATCTTGGCATCCAGGCGGAAGACCTTGCCGGTCCGGACCAGGCCCGCCGCTTCGACGACGCCTTGCGGCGTGAGAAAGTTCAGACAGCCCAGCGCTTCACCGCCGTCGAAGACGCCCCACGAGGATTCGGGAGGCGCGTCCTTGCGGACGGGTAACTGGTCAAAGGTGGGGAGCTTGCTCAGGTCACGGTTATTCATCGCGTTCTCTCTTGGGGCGTAACCAGCTATCCTACCCCAGACAGAAGCACGAAACGGCTTTACCGCGGCAGCTTTTTCCGGACAGCAATCGCCAAGCCGATGAGCCCGATGCCAATCGCCATCGCTGAGCTCGGCTCGGGAACCGGGCTGGCGCCGTTGTACAGCGCGTCGATCTCGTCCAGGCTCAGAGCGCGATCCCAGATGCCGGCATCGGCCAGCGCTCCATCCACGTTGAAGTTGCGGCCGTCCCCCGAGTCGCGCGTCCCGATCAGCAAAGGGTTGGGAGAACTGGACAAGGAGCCCGAAACCGTGCCGCTGGCCACCAAGTTGCCATCGATGAACAAGTCGAGGCTGGAACCAGAGCGCTCCACCACGAACTGGAGCCATTGATTCGCGGGGAGACAGCCGCCGGCATCCACCTGAACGGCCGGTTGACTATAGAACTGCGTGTCGCAGTTGCCGGCGGGGGTTGTCAACGACCAACCCGGCCCGGCCGCGCCACTGAACTTCTCAATCAACGTCTGTTCCGAACCGGTCTGCGCGAAATCGGCCCAGATCTGAACCGTGAAATCGCTGGAGCCGAAGTTGAAGGCCGCATCGTCTACCGGGCGCGTGGCGTACTGCGTGCCGCTTCCATCCAGCATCAGCGCCGAGCCACCGAAAGGCCCCGTCCCACTGAAACTCGGGCTGCCGGCCAGCGTGAGATCGTATCCATTTCCGGACGAATCGTTAGCGTTCCCGTCCAACGTGTAATAAGCCAGCAAACCATCGCCGAGATCGGCGTATGAATATTGCGCCAATAACAGGCCAAACACCGCCGGCAAAAGGAATTTGATTTTATTGAGTGCCATATATATCGACCCAATGCCTTCAGATTAGGATCGAAAGATAATCCGGACCAGTACTGCCGTTCCTATCCATTCGAGCTTTTGTACTGGACCGCTTCGTGCGTGCGGAGATGGTTAAAATACCTTACGATTTTCAGTCCGCTCTTTCGTCGCGAGAGAAAATCGCGGGTTCACCGGGCCGCCATCGAGAATGCGCGCGCACACGTATTCGCCCACCGCCGGTCCGTGCTTGAAGCCGTGTCCCGATCCGCCGCCCACGAGCCAGACGTTTTCGAAATCCGGGTGGCGGTCGATCAGGAAATCGCCATTCGACGTGTTCTCGTACTGGCAGACCCGCGTTTCGGCAAGCGGCGCATCCGCCAGGGCTGGAAACCGCTCCGCCAGAAATGCGCGCGCCTCCACGACACTTTCCTCACCAATGCGCCGATCACCGGAATCGGGATCGAAGGGTGGGCCATGACGATCGAACGCCAGCTTGCAGCCGCGGGTCTCCAGGTCGGGGAATCCATACGGGCCGCGCGGATCGGTGAAGTCGATCCATACCGGCATTTGCGGCGGCGCGAAACGCACATCGCCGGCGGGCGGCGCGAAGAAGAAGACTTCCTGGCGGCTGGGGCGAATCCGCTCGCCGAGCAGCGCCGGAAACAGCTTGGGCAGCCAGGGGCCGCACGCGAACACGAACGTCCCGGCACGGATATTTTCCCCCGATAGGGTGCGCAGCGCTGCCAGCGAACCGCTACCGGAAGCCGCTTCGACGGCTGCCGTGGCGTGCGCCACGCGAGCGTCTGCCACCACTGCCGCCACCGCGCGGCGCGCCAGGAGCGCTCCGGCTTCCGGCTCGAAGATCGCGTGATCGTGCCGTCCCAGGCGGATTTGCGGGTAGCGCCGCGTGATTTCCGCGGCGGGCAGGATCTCCATGGGCAGGCCGCCGCGTTCCAGCGTGCGGTGCGTTGCTTCGCTGTACGCATCGCCTTCGCGCGCCAGCCACAGCACCCCCGTTTGCTGAAACAGCGAGTGTCCGATACGCCCCAACAGATCGCGCCACTGCGCCAGTGAGCGCCACGCCATTTCGGTGTAGATGGCGTCGGCACCGTAGCCCAGGCGCAGAATGCGGCTTTCACCGCCGGAACTGGAGCGCGCATGGCCCGGCCCCCAAGCATCTGCCAGCAGGACGGATTTGCCCGCCCGGCCGAGATGCCACGCGGTCCACGAGCCGAAGACTCCCGCGCCAATGACCACCACGTCGTAGGCGGCCAAGTCTTAGCTCGCCCGCGGACCCGCGAAGATGCCGCGGATATGGTTGTTATCGACGGGCGGCGCGGCGGGTGGGGCAAGCAGCTCAAGCAGCGCTACATACAGTTGTCTTGTCCTCATGGCGCACCTTCCGCGCGGATAAGTATACACCCCCTGGCAGGATACGCTCCGCCTTCCGCGAGTGTGCGCGAAATAACCGAAGGCTCGCGGGTTCTGTGGAATAATGTGGACGATCGGCAAGGAGTTCGGACGCCGCTGCGCCTGACTATCGAGCCTTTTGAGCCGAGCGCGTACCGGGACAATCGATGCCGAAACAACTCGAAGAATATCTCAGCACCGCGCTCGCCAGCATTGGCGACGCCGTCATCTCCACCAACACGGAAGGGCGCATTGTTTTCGCCAACAAGGTCGCGCTCTCCCTCCTGCGCGCGGCCGAGCCGCAGGTTGTCGGTAAACCCCTGGAAGAGGTCTTCGTCATACGAAACGAATTCACCCGCGCCCCGGTGGAGAATCCGATCAAGCGCGTCTTGCGGGAAGGCGTCATTGCCGGCTTAGCCAGTCACACGGTGCTCATTGCGCGCGACGGGACCGAAGTCCCCATAGATGACAGCGCCGCACCGATTCGCGATGACACCGGCGAAATCCAAGGCGCCGTTCTGGTCTTTAAAGACATCACCGTGAGGCGCCGCGCGGAAGCCATCAGCCGCCTGCTCGCCTCCATTGTGGAATCTTCCGACGATGCGATCGTCAGCAAAGACATTCATGGCATCATTACCAGCTGGAATCAAGGCGCCGAGCACATTTTTGGTTATCCGGCGAACGAGGTGATTGGTAAACCGATCGCTCTCCTGGCCGCGCCCGATCGCATCGACGAAATGCCCCGGATTCTGGCTCGGATCCGCAACGGCGAGCGCATCCATCACTACGAGACCGTGCGCCGCGCCAAAAGCGGGAAGCTCGTGAACGTCTCGCTTACCGTATCACCGCTCTATGATGACGAAGGCCGTATCGTCGGCGCCTCAAAAATCGCCCGCGACATCACGGATCAGGTCCGCATTCGCGCCGAGTTGGCGGAACAGCGCGAGCGGCTCCGTGTCACGTTGACCAGCATCGCGGACGCCGTGATCACGACCAATGACAGCGGCATCATCACCTACATGAATCCTGTCGCCGAGCAACTGACATCCTGGAACGTTACCGAGGCCACTGGGAAACGTCTGAGCGAGGTCTTTTGCATCGTCAACGAAACGTCCCGCCACATCGTGGAACCGGCCTTGGAGGTGATTCGCAAAGGCCGCACCGTCGGTTTGGAGAACCAAACTGTTTTGATCGCCCGCGACGCCCAGGAACGCGCCATCGATGTGAGTGCTGCCCCGATCCGCAACAAGCGTGATGAGATTGGCGGCGTGGTCCTCATTTTCCGCGACGTGACCGCCCGCCGCGCGGCTGAAAAAAAGTTGGAAGCGCAAGCCGCCGAACTCCGCCGCGCAAACGACGAGTTGAACCAGTTTGCCTATGCGGTTTCGCATGATTTTCGCGAGCCGTTGCGCAACGTCGCCCTCTTCACCGAATTATTGATGGGCGAAACCGAGACGCAGCCCGGCTCCCGGGCGCACGACTTCGCGCAGGTGATCATCGACGGATTGCAGCGTATGGAAGCCCTTATGAACGACCTGTTGTCCTACAGCTCGCTCGGAGCGCCTTACGAGAACGAGCCTAGAATTACGGACGCCAACGCCGTTCTCAGGAAAACTCTCGAAACTCTGAAACCGGTTATGGAGGAAACCGGAGCCGAGATCACCGCCGGCCCTCTGCCGCAGGTATTGGTTCGTGAACCGCAGCTCCTGCAGCTCTTCCAGAACCTCATCGGCAACGCCCTCAAGTACCATTCGGAGCAGCCGCCGCGGGTGCACATCAGCGCGCGAAAGACCGAGCACTGTTGCGTATTCAGCGTGCGCGACAATGGGATCGGAGTCCCCCTCGAGCATCAGAAGACGATCTTTGGCGTCTTCAAACGCCTGCACGGCAAAGAAATCCCGGGCACCGGCATCGGCCTCGCCATCTGCGCCAAAATTGTCGAGCGTCACGGTGGACGGATCTGGGTGGATTCTCAGGCGGGCGAGGGGTCGGAATTTTCGTTTACCCTGCCGGTCGTTTCGACCATGACCGCCTCCGGAGAGCTCTGAAGGCAGCCTCTGAAGGCAGCCGGGCCGGGCGGTGCGCTACGCCTTGCCGGCCATTTTGGCCATCCACCAGCGCAAACCGACAAACAAGAACCGCCAGTCCTTGAAGAATTCGGGCGGCTTGCGTTCCAACGCATGGCCCGCGAACTGAAACGCCCAGCCCACTGCGAACAAGGATACCGGCAGCCACCACCAGGCATGGTGCCAGAACGCCAGCGGGATGAGCAGCAGCGAAATGACGATCATGGGAATTCCCAACGTATGGCAAGCGCGGTTCACGGGGTGCTGATGGCTCGCGGAATACTGACGGATCCAATCTTCCGACGTGCGATTGCCTAGCATCGCCAACAGCATACGACATCCGGGGGCACTCCGGAATCAGACCACGACGAACCGCAGTTCCGGAGCGATACGCCGCAGATCACCGGCGTCGCTAGTCACCACCGCCTGCCCGGCCCGCTGCGCGCAGACGACAACGTGCGCATCCATGATGTCAGGCGTTGCCGACCGGGCCAGCGACAGGCCGGCGGCTGTTGAGCGCGTGCATCGAGCTCGGCGATATCCGTGCCGGGCTGACGAATCAGCCAGGAAAGACGAATCTGCCGGGCAGGGTTCCGAATGGCTTGGGCCAAGGCCGCGCGATGGCAAGAAATGCTGGACGAGGCATTACAGCAGACGGGTGGCCCTCTGACTAAGAAGGAAAGCGCTCGGGCCGACGCGCTTCTGGCGCCGCCGGGCATCGTGCAGAGCTATACCACGCGGGCCCGGCAGTGCGGCGGCAGCCGGAGATCTCACATACTCACTTCCCCTCCACTGAGAACGCCAGCAGCACATTTCCGGGCATACCGCCGAAGGAGCCGTATCCCGAATTGACGTAGAGCATTCCGCCGGCGACGGTGGCGCCCGGACCATCGAGCGATCCGCCGCGCGCCTTTTCGCCGTTGACCGTGTCGTATTCGCGCACGGTGTCCACATCCCAGATCACTGCGCCGGTGGCCGATGAGTACGCGCGCAGATGGCCGTCAACCGACCCCGAGAAGATCGCGCCTGGAATCGCCGTGACCGCCGCCGATTGCGCCGGGCTGCAGTTCTTGCGATCACCGCAAGCCAGTATCGGCTTGGCGTTCCAAACCTCTTGTCCGGTAGCCAGGCGCAGGGCGTGCAATCCCCCGCCGAGCTTTGGATCGAGGCCGAGGCTGAAGCCCTGCGGCGATTTGGGATCGAGCGCCGGCACGAGTTTTACGTCGGAGATCGCGACGTACATGTTCTCGCGGTCGGCCGCCGGGCCCCACTGGCTGCCGCCGAGATAACTTCCCTGGCCTACCCGCGTTTGCCACAGCACTTCGCCCTGCTGGTCAGGGTCTAGCGCGTGCGCCATACCCGACTTCTGCCCGATCACCAGGGCACGTTTGCCGTTGGGCAGCGAAACCAACATGGGCGGCTGGCCGAAATCGAAATCGCCGCCTTCCGATTCGGGACAGTTGGTCTTGCCGGGAAGAGCACAGCCGTTGTTGAACGCGTCATTGGCGGTCAGTTGCCGTGACCACAGAATTTTGCCCGACTTGGCGTCGAGCGCCAGAACCGCGTCACTCGTGCGGGTCGGCGGATCGGAATAGTTGTCGCCGGTGGCCACGTAGAGCGCACCGCGCCGTTCATCGAAGGTGGGCGTCGACCACACGCCCGCCCCCGAGGGGCCGAACAGCTGCGCGCCGGACTTGTTCTTCTTGGTAGCCTGCGCCGCGTCCGCGATGGTGTACGTTTTCCAAAGCTGCTTGCCGGTGGCGGCGTCGAGCGCCACCACGCTACCGCGGAAGGTGCAGCATTCATAGTTCGGGGAAGGCGCGTACGCCTCTTCGGCGGACGACACGCCCAAGTAGAGCACGCCCGCATGAAGCAGCGGCGTGCCGGTGAGCACCGCCGCAAAATGATCCTCGATATGAACTTTCCAAACCTGCTTGCCCGTGGCCGCATCGAGCGCATAGACGAACGCTCGGCCGTCGCCGAAGTAGGCGGTAGGCTTCGTCGCCGCACCCGCGGCAGTGCCGAGAGCGATGCCCGAGCGGATGCCGCTCTCCGCGTCGAAGGCCCAGTAAATACAGCCGCTGCGCGCGTCGAGCGCATACACGGTCCCCGCCTGGCTTCCGACGAAGACGCGGCCGCCGGCGATGGAGGGCTGCGAGCGGGCCATGATTCCGTCGCCCAAGCCGAAGGCCCACTTCAGCCGGAGCTTGGGTACATCGGCGGCGCTGATTCCGGCTGCGGCCGCATCCTGAAACCGCGTGTTGGACGCATCGGTGCTCCATCCTGTCCACCGCGGACCTGTCGAGATGTCGGGAATCGCTGGCGCCGAGGCGGCGCACACGGCGCTGGCCGGCGGCGCGGGTCTGGGTGTTGCCGGAGCGGCGAGATAGCCGACCAGCGCGTACCGCTCCGCGCTGCTCAATCCCTCCGCCTGCGGTTTCATCACGCCGCTTTCCAGTGCGCGCATCAGCAAGGCAGGGGTCATGGCCCGCAGCGCCGTCACGGCCGGGACGCGGCCCGCAGGCATGTCATGGCACATGGCGCAGTGCGCTTTGTACACGGCGGCGCCGTCCTGCGCGAAAGCGGAAGCGGCCAACAGGGGTGCTAGCGATACCAGACTCAGCTTCATACAGAATCCTTTCGTGACAAGCCCATTGCAGGGCCGACGGCGACCCACGTTGCATCAAAGCAAACCGCCAATAATACCGCGTAAGCCATCGAAGCATTCACGACGCGAGTCACATAGTGGGCGTCGACACCCGGCGCGCCGTTGCCCGCAACGGCCACCAGGCTGCCCGATCGTGTGAACAGCTACATCCAAACCAACCCGGCCACGCGTAGATGGATCATCGGTCCCAGCCAGCGCAGCCATGGCGAGCGCCAAAGAGCCACGGCCGATCGCACCATCCCCACCAGCACCAGCCCGAGCAGCACCAGCCGGAGTGCCTGCCAGCCCGCACCGGGCTGTAGGATGGCCCCGGCGCCGGGACCGAGAATGATCGGAAAGCGCGGCATGAGCAGCCAACAAACAGTAAAGACCGCAGCAACGAGAAGCCCCGCGATGAGCTGCGGACGCGGAATCGGCCTTCCCAGAAACTCGGCCGGCAGCTTCGGCACTGGCGCGAGCCTGCGGGGATCCCATCGTTCGATCAGGTGATAGCGCGTCGGAAACAGGTCCACCAGCGCAAACAACAGGGTGACGATCCCGAAGACGGCGAATAGGACTGCCATCGTGCCCCACACCACGAGCCCGGCGCCGGGGGACCGCAGCAATTCGGGCACCCGGACATGGCTGGTGGCGGGAAGGATACTCGCTACGAACGGTGTCGTGCAGCCCGCGATGATCAGTAGAACCAGCGTGAGCCACAAAACTCGCTTCAGCGTGAACCAGTAGTATGGAAACACTGCCGGGCCGATCAGGTGCCGGTGCGGCCGGTAGCGGCCGGCCAT
>Ga0335078_10005361_pt1 | contig 18952 bp, 17 predicted proteins | sample Lox_Sample_32_FD_206711 | JGI IMG/M metagenome (GOLD analysis project Ga0335078, IMG submission 206711) | Soil microbial communities from Loxahatchee National Wildlife Refuge, Florida, United States - Lox_Sample_3.2 | ecosystem: Environmental > Terrestrial > Soil > Wetlands | place: USA... | reverse complement strand
AAGCCGCCGAACAGGATCCACACCTTGGCGCCGTTCACCGCGCTTATCGAACTCGGCAGCAGCGCGGGGATGGCGAGCATGATCAGCCCGGCGGCCCCGAGCGTGTAGGTGTAGCGCTGCAGGACCCTGACCTCGCGGACGAGGACGAGCACGGCGATGAACGCAGCGATGCCGACCCCGCTCCAGATGAATTGTGTGGTGGTCGCGGACGCGGCGAGCGTGTTGCCCGGCATCAGGCCAGCCTGGCTGGCCAGCTGGAGCCGGTGGATCATCACCAGGCCGAGCCCGTTCAGGATCGCGGCGAGCGGCAGCAGCAGCGGGTCCCCCCATGGCGCGAACCTGCGCACGGCCAGGTGGGCGGCGAGCACGAGTCCCGCGAAAGCCAGGCCGTAGCCGAGCGCGCCAGCAGGGAGCTTCCCGTGCACACCGAACGCCACGTTCGCATAGGCGAAGAACGTAATGAGCACGGCGAATGCGAGCATGGCCAGCTCCGTGCGGCGGCGCTTGCGTGGCATCGGCGCGGGCGTGGAACCGGCGCCGCCTCCGACGGGCGCCGTCCCGGCGGTCATGGTGTCGCTCCGGTCGTCGGCGTTACCGGCGGCGCGCTGCCAGCGGTTGCCGCACCCGCGGCGCTCGCGGTTGCCGGCGGGCAGTACGGTGGCACCGTGGGCCGCATCGGCTTAGCCGCTGGCTTCTTGCCCTTGACGGGCTTGGGCCAATGGGCCACCTCTACCTCCCATGCCGCCAGTTTCGCCTGCGCCGCCTGGCAGCCGCGCACCTCGTTACCGACCCGGGTGACGATGCCGCGAGCGTCTGCGAGGCCAGTCGCAGGTATCGCGGCAGCGATGCGTGTGCGGTCATCCTGCGGGACCGCGGTGAGCGGGATGCCCGTGCGCTCATACACCGATGACAGGCCCAGGCCCGCGACATTCTGGTTGATACCCCGGAAGATAACGACCTGGCCGCCGTCCGCGGCCACGTAGTACTGACGCTGTGAATAACTCCACGCGGCGAGTCCGCCGCCTGCGATGACCGCGAACAACACGATGAGGATGCTGGTGACAATCGGCCACCGCCGCCGCGACCGTACGCCTGCGCTGCCATCGTCTGCTGCCATGGTCAGGTCGCCACCGCGCCCGTTGGCGGAATCGATCGTGTCCACGCCGACTGCGCCCACTATGGGCTGGGGGGCGGTGCGGGTGAGCGCTCTGGCGCGCCCCGCCGGGGTGTCGGGACGCGGCATTGGCTGCTGCGGAAGGCGCCGGCCGCTACCCGACGCGGCGCCAGCAATGACCGGAACCTCGGTAGGCGCGCACCTGGCCGTGGCGCTTTCCACCACGTCTGCGACGATGCACGTAATGTTGTCAGGGCCCCCGCCCCGGTTGGCGAGCTCCACGAACTGGATCACGGCCTGGTCGGGTTCTGTGAGCGTGCATAGCGTACCCTGCAGCGTCTCCGTGCTCACCACGCCCGAGAGCCCATCCGAGCACAGCAGGTAGCGGTCGCCGATCTTCGCCTCACGCAGCGACACGTCGGGTTCGGCCTCGCTCCTGCCGTCGAGCGCGCGCAGGATCAGCGAGCGCTGCGGGTGGGTCGCTGCTTCGTCCGGGCTGATCCGGCCCTCATCCTGCAGTTTCTGCACCAGCGTATGGTCGTGGGTGATCTGGTAGAGCTTGCCTTCGCGCAGCAGATAGGCGCGTGAGTCGCCGATGTGGCAGAGCGCGACCCGTGGTCCCGACCACAGCATCGCGGTTAGCGTGGTGCCCATGCCGTCCAGCGCCGGGTTGGCGACGACCATCTCGTGCAGGGTCTGGTTGGCATCGCGTACCGCCCTGCCAAGCGCGTCAACGAGGTCGGTGCCGGGCACGTCGTCGTCAAGGTGCGCAAGAGCGGAAATGGCTACCGCACTCGCAACCTCACCGGCCGCGTGACCGCCCATCCCGTCAGCAACGGCGAGCAGGCGCGGGCCCGCGTACGCCGAATCCTCGTTTCCCTCCCGCAGGAGTCCGACGTCCGAGCGGACGGCGTATCGGAGTGCAAGTGTCATCTGCGCAGTTCCAGAACCGTCTTGCCGATGCGGATCGGCACGCCGACCGGCACGGGCGTCGGCCGGGTAACTTTTTGACGGTCGAGATAGGTCCCGTTGGTCGAACCGAGGTCTTCAACGATCCACTGGCCGTCTTGTGGGAAAAGCCGGGCATGTCGGCTCGAAGCGTAGTCATCGTTCAGTACTAGTGTGGCGTCATTCGCCCGGCCGAGGGTGATCTGCTGATCGCTCAGGCCGATTGTGGCGCCCGCGAGCGGACCCTGCGTGACGACCACACGCGCTGGTATGCCCCGCTTCCCGCGCGGCTGCTTGGGTGGCCGCTGGCTTTGCTGCCGCTGGCGGGCGGCCTTTCGCGAGCTTGACGACTGGCCGAACATATCGGTCCGCACAACTCCGACGGCGGCGATCACGAACAGCCAGAGGACGGCCAGGAACGCCAGCCGGATGAGGGTGAGGGTGAGCTCGTTCATCAGGCGATGCATCCTTGGGATAGTCCGGCGTCAGTTTGCTTCGGTGTTGTCGTGTTCTGCTGCTGTCGTGCTGTCCGTGTCGTGTCCGCAAGCTCCCTGTTGGGAGCCCGGCCGTGGGCAGTGCGATCAATGGGGCGGATCGGCGCGGAATGTGAGCGTAGTCCGCCCGATCGTCACCCGGGAGCCATCCGTCAAGCATGCGCGCCTGATCGGCTGGCCATTGACGAAAGTACCGTTCGTTGACCCGAGATCCACCACAACGACGTCGCTATCCTCGACCCGCAGCTCGGCATGATGCCGCGACACGCCCGGATCTACCAGCCGCAGGTCGCAGTCGGTACCCCTGCCGAGCAAGGTGACAGGAGTGGCCAGTTCATAGGTCCCCTGGTCAGTGCCGTGAGAGGTGCCGTCAGCCGACACGCCGACACCGGACATGACCAGCCGCGGATGGTGCGCGAAGCCGTCATGCGCGTGGGGCAAGTCAGTTACCGGCTGACGGATCTCGCCACTTTCCACGGTGCTGCCGCGGATTACCCCGGAACGGATCCTGAATGTCCCGGTGGTTAGCTCGAGCACTCCCTGGAATCTCATGCGCACTGGCCCGACGAACGAGTAGCCCTGCTCCTTGGCGTAGTCACGCGCCAGGTTGGCAAGCTCGACGCCGAGGCTGCCCGCGTAGACCGCCAGCCGCTCATTGTCGGTGTCCGCGAGCTCCACCACGAAGTCGTTTGGCACCAGCGTCCGGCCCTGCGCGACAATGGCGGCACGGTCATCCATCTCGCGCTGCACCGCACTGGCGATCTCAACCGGTTGCAACTCCGATTTGAAGGCCCGCGCGAACGCGCCCTCGACCATGCCCTCCAGGCGGCGCTCGAAGCGCTGCAGTACTCCCAACGAGGCACCTCCCTGCCACTACGCCTACGATCGTATCGGCGGAGTGGCATGCTGCGGCGACGTGCTAGCCTTGCTCACTGCCCCGGGCGGGTGGCGGAACGGCAGACGCGCACGGTTCAGGTCCGTGTGTCCGAAAGGACGTGAGGGTTCAAATCCCTCCTCGCCCACGCATGCTCGTGGCCTGTCGGCGTACTCGCGGTTGGCTTTGTGCCGACCCGGGGGACGACCCCCCGCACCCCGGGGATGCTGCCCACGCATGCTCGTGGCCTGCCGGCGTACTCGCCGTTGGCTTTGTGCCGACCCGGGGGACGACCCCCCGCACCCCGGGATGCTGCCGCGCTCGGGTGGGGCACCGTTGGTCGGGGCGCCCGCCGCAGGCCCGGGGGGCCCCACCGTGGCCCGAGCTGCGGCTGGGCGTCACCGTCCTGACCGGGTAAGCCCCGGATTCTCCTTAACGGCTGCGCGGGTCAGCCCCACCTTGTCAGGTGTTGTCGTCATCAGCGCTGGTCCGTCTTGTCATGCGGGAGCGAAATCGAAATCAAGGCTGTTGCGGCGTGCCCACAAGTCTTGGTGCCGCGGCCAGTGGATCGGCGACTCGAGGTCCGGCAGACTCTGATACATGCCTGAGCTGCCCGAGGTGGAGGCGCTCGCTATTTACCTGCGCCAGCGCGCGATCGGGCACGCTGTCGTCCGGGTGGATGTGGCGGCGATCTCGGTGCTCAAGACATATGCACCGCCCCTCACCTCGCTTGCCGGCCTGGACGTCACCAGCGTCGCAAGGCACGGCAAGTTCCTCGACCTTTCTTGTGGCGGCGCGCAGGACGCCGGGCCGCCCAAAGGCCCGCCGCGGCTGCACCTGATAACCCACCTGGCCCGGGCCGGCTGGTTGCGCTGGCGGGACACCCTGCCCGCGGCGCTGCCGCGTCCGGGCAAGGGTCCGCTGGCATTGCGGGTGCTGCTCGACGATGGATCCGGCTTCGATCTGACCGAGGCGGGTACGCAGAAGCGTCTCGCCGTATACCTCGTCTGTGACCCAGCCGAGGTACCCGGCATCGCGGCCCTCGGCCCCGATCCGCTCGCCCTGGACTTTGATGTCGCCACGCTGGCCGGGCTGCTCGCGGGGCGCAGGACTCAGATCAAGGGCGTACTGCGCGATCAGAGTGTCATCGCGGGCATCGGCAACGCATACTCGGACGAGGCGCTGCACGCTGCGAAGATGTCTCCGTTCAAGCTTGCCGCAGGCCTCACGCCGGACGAGGTGGGCACATTGCACGCCGCGATCGTGACGACATTGCGTAGCGCGGTGGACCGGTCGGCCGGCCTGGCAGCAGGCGATCTGAAGGCCGAAAAGAAGATCGGACTTCGCGTGCACGGGCGCGCGGGCCAGCCCTGCCCGGTCTGCGGCGACACGATCAGGGAGGTGTCGTTCGCCGATTCCGCGCTGCAGTACTGCCCGACCTGCCAGACAGGCGGTAAGCCACTTGCCGACCGGCGCCTTTCGCGGTTGCTCAAATAGCCCACTCAACCCGTGGTGGCGGGATTCGCGTACAGCCCGAAGACGGGCGCGATACGGCTCCAACGCGCCGTCTGGCAACTATCGACCCTCGAAAAGGTGGCATCTACCCGTTTGCCATGCCATGTTCCTTCGATGATCGCCGTCTGCGGGCCGCTATAGATCATCGCGCACATCATGCCGCGGCTCACCGGTGCGAACGGATCTGAGACCCGGGCGAGTGCGGCACACGCGGCGGCAGGATGAGGGAGCGTCCCGCCTGCTGGACCGCAGCTGAGCGTCCACAGCTGCGCGGTCACGTGCGTACTTGGCCGGACCTTTATCGTCAGCGACACCGGCGGTCGGGCCGGGCTCGCGGCGCCGGTCCCGGTTCCGGTCCCGGCGCCGGCGGCCTGAGGTGAACCGCAGGCCGCGAGCGTAAGCACCGTCGCCGTGGCCGTAAGAGCGGCTGCCGATGTCATGCGGATCTTCATGCCGGTTGGACGCTGGGCGGCCAGCGCTGGTTCCGCCACGGGTTCACAGCTGATCACGCCGCGACCCAGCGGCATGTCATCTTTGCGCCGCGCCGCGCCGCGTCCTTGCTCAAATTCGGTAGCGCCTCCCAGCGGGCGCCGCGCGATGACAACATGGCGTCGTGCAGACAGATCGCGGGGATGTGCAGTCCAGGGTGGACGCCGCAATCGCCCGGGCAGCCATCGAGTGTGCCGCCGGCGCGATCATCGCCTACAACACCGACCGCGCAGTGCTGCTGTGGAACCCCGCCGCCGAGCGGATGTTCGGCTGGGCCGCCGCCGAGGTGGCGGGGCGCGACCCGCAGATCATCCCGGAGGAGCTGAAGGCCGAGCACAACGGCGTGCTCGAGCGGGTACGCAGTGGCGGCCAGATCTCCTACGCCACCCGTCGTATCCGCCGCGACGGCGGCCTGCTCGACGTGCGCATCGATACCACCGCGTTGCGTGACCCGGGCGGTGAGGTCATCGGCTGGGTGAACGTCTGCCACCGCGTCGGCCAGGACGACGCGGCGAGGCACCATATCGCACAGCGTGCCCGGGTGGTGCGCCGCCTCGGGGACCTGGTGGCTGACATGAACGCACAGCGGGACCTGGGATCGGTGCTTGACCGCATCGCCGCCAGCCTGCGCGAGCTCACCGGCGCGGACGCGGGCGGATTCGTGCTCATCGACGGCGGCAAACTCCGGCTGGTGAGCATGGACGGGCTGCCAGAAAGACTCCGCGGCGCCGCAGCGCGGCTGCCCGGCAGCCTGGTCTGGGAGCTAATGCGATCCGGCCAGACGGTGATGATGGCAACCGCGGAGACCGGCCCGTTCGACGACATGATCTGGTCGGCGCTGCCCGGGTTGCACACGATCGCGGTCGGCCTGTCGCATGTCGCGGGCCGGCCCTATGGCGCGCTCTACGCCCTCTACAGCAGGCGAAAGGTGGGGCATATCGAGCTCGAACTGCTCGAATTGCTTGCCGGTCACGCCGGCGTGGCGCTGAGCAATGCGATGGCGTTCGAGGAGGTCGTCGTGCAGCGGGCACACGAGCGGGCGGTGATCGACGCGAGCGCGGACGGTATCGTGGTCCTCGACGCGGGCGGGTTCGTCAGGCAGTGGAACCCGGCGGCGCACCGGCTGACCGGGGTGTCCGCGGAAGACCTGACGGGCAAGCCGCCGCCGTTCCCGGTGCCTGCCCCCGGTTCGAAGCTGACGTACAAGCTTGCCAACGGCCGCTGGCTCGACGTGCTCGCCGCGGGCCTGGCCGGAACCGATGAGCGAGTGCTCGACTTCCGTGACGTAACGGCGGCCAAGGAACTGGAGGAAGCGAAGGATCTCTTCCTCGCGACCGCGAGCCACGAACTGCGTACACCGATCACGGTCGTGCAGGGTTTCGCCAGCACGCTAGCGAGCCGGTGGGACAAGCTGACCGACACCGACAGGCGCAGTGCGGTGGCGACCATCGCCGAGCGCGCCGGTTCGCTTGGCCGTCTGGTCGAGCAAATGCTGCTCGGTTCCCGAGCGGGTGCGGACGAGCTCACCGTCACCAACGGCCCGTTCGACCTGGCGGCCCTGCTGCGCGGTGCCGCGGTTGCTTTCCGGCCACTGTCCGACAGGCATACGTTGCTCGCAGACATTCCGCGGGACCTGCCGCCCGCGTTCGGGGACGCGATGGCGACCGACATCATCGCCGGGCAGTTGCTCGAGAACGCGTTCAAGTACTCGCCCTCGGGCGGTACGGTGACAATTCGCGCCAGAGCGGTGGCCGACCGGATTGATGTTACGGTCGAGGACGAAGGCATCGGCATCTCGTCCGGCGATCACGAGCGCATCTTCGAGCGCTTCGTTCAGGGCGAGGCCGGTGACCGGCGCCGGTTCGGCGGCATTGGGCTCGGCCTGTACATCGTGCGGAGGCTTGCCCGCGCGCAGGGCGCCCAGGTACATGCCCGGTCAAGGCCGGGCGGCGGCACCATCATGTGGCTCCAGCTGCAACGGGCCGACGGCCGGGCCATTCCAGCCGGGTCGCCGGCCGACGGGTTGCAGGCCGATCAGCCGCTGACCGGGGTTCGCTCGCGTCTTTCGCCCCCGGACGCGTCCAGGTAGGCGTCGATCACGCCGGGCACGTCGTCGCCATCCATTATGATCTTTCCCTTTTCGAGCCAGATCACCCGGTTGCAGGTCTCCTGGATCTCGTTGAGGTTGTGCGCGACTAGGAACACCGTGCCCGCGTCCCGGCGCAGTTCCTCGATCCGTCGGTGGCTCTTGCGGCGGAACTCGGCATCGCCTGTGGCGAGTGCCTCGTCGACGAGCAGCACGTCGTGGCTCTTGGCCGAGGCGATGGCGAACCTGAGCCGTGAGCCCATACCGGTCGAATACGCGCGCATGGGCAGGTCGATGAATTCCCCTACCCCGGAGAAGTCGACCACCTCCTGGTAGCGGTCCTTCGCCTCCTGCCGCGTCATGCCCATGGCCAGGCAGCCGAGTACGACATTTCGGTCACCGGTAAGGTCGTCCATTAGCGCGGCGTTCACGCCGAGCAGTGACGCTTCGCCGGTGGTGTAGACGGCGCCGTGTTCGGCGGGGAGGAGCCCGGCAATCGCACGCAAGAGCGTTGATTTGCCTGATCCGTTCCGCCCGATGACGCCGATCGCGTCGCCGCGGTAGGCGACGAACGACATGCCGCGAATCGCATGCACCTCGCGGATCGAGGGGCGGTGCTGGCGGCGCATCATCCGTAGCAGCGCGGTGGCCGCGGTGCCCCTGTCACCGCCTGCGCCGTAAACGCGATAGACGATGTGCAGGTCATCCACGACGACCGTGGGGTCAGCCACGGCCATACACCGCCTCCGCCTGCCAGAACAACAGGAAACCGATCACGAGCGCTGCCACGGCCCATCCGGCACCTAGCCACCACAGGTCCGGCCAGGTGCTGAGGGGCGGCGGATGGCAATACGCCGACCAGTACGGCTTGTCGGTCGGATGCTTGCCATACCACCAGCACTTGGAGAAGTTGTATGGCTGGGCGCCCGGGTTGCTCAGCCGCTGCGACTTGAGCAGGGCGTTCCGGACGAGGTCGATGTAGACCGCCGCCGGGTTGGCCTGCAGAATCGCCTGAAGGGTGTGGTGACCCTTCAGCCTGGACAGGGTGTCAAGGCTGAAGAGGACCCCGGAGACGTACATCCAAGTTCGCAGCAGGAACGGCAGCAACTGGCTGAGGTCATCCACTCCCGCACCGATGCGCGCGATCATCATCCCGCCACCGACATTGAAAACCGCCTGGAGCGCCAGCGCGGGTATCAGGAGCAGCCAGTACCAGGTAACCGGTTCGCCGGCGGGAACCACGATCACGAAGAGCACGAGCATGGACAGCATCAACTGCTGGAGCTCCACCACGACATAGCCCAGCGGGAGACAGGCGCGGGGGAAATGCAGCGCCCGGATCAGCGAGAGATGGTCGTTGATGACCCGCGAGGCGACCAGAAACGATCGCTGGGTGAAGTTGAAGATGAAAACCCCGGTGACCAGGAACGCGAGGTAATTCGGCACCCCGCGGCTGGTGCCGAGCAGCACGCCGAAGATCAGGAAGTAGACGCCCGCGTTGAGCAGCGGGGTGAGGACCTGCCACAGCTGGCCGAGCCTGGCCTCGGTGTACATCGCGACGTTGCGCGCAGTTGCGAAGGTGAGGATGAAGTGCCTGCGCTGCCAGAGCTGGCGCGAATACGTGAGCAGGGTCGGGCGCCGATTGCTCGGCCGCAGGCCGTACCGCGCAGCGAGTTCGGCGAGCGGCTCATCCGGCAGCGGAGTGACCTCGCCGACCGGCGTCGCACCCGACAGCGTGCCAGGGGCGCTGAGGCTTCCGGCGGGTCTGGCTGGTCCGCTCATGTGGCCGAGCCTATTTCCCGCCGGAAGCTCACCGGGACACATCCCCATCGCTCGTCGTGCGGGGTCATCACTGGATGCCTCATCTGCCTTACGTTTAAAGTTGTAGGGTGCAACTATCGGGTTCAACGCTATACCTGAGAGTTGCAGAGTACAACTGTGCACTTACGACCATGCACTTACGACTGAGCCGCTGCGAAGGCCGAGGCCGCCGGCCTAACTATGACGGCACGGAAGCACCGCGCAGCACGGCAGGGCAGTATGGCAACCCGGTTGCACAGCAGAAATATATGACAGCCCAGTGCGGCAGCAGAGCATGACAGCACAGCGGACAGTGGGGAAATGTAGTGGAGCGGATCGCGCCCGGCAGCCCGCTTGAGGAACTCCTCGGTCGGCTGCTCAGGGCCGCGGGCCCGGCCGAGCAGTCGGCCATGGTACCGGGGCCACGGATGTCGCCGTCAGAGGCGCGGGCGCTGCTCGAACTGCTCGCCGCCCGCGGCATCGCACAGGGGGAACTTGCCAGCCTGCTCGGGCTGGAGAAGAGCACGATAAGCCGGCTTGCCGCGGGGCTTGAGCGCAAGGGCTGGGTAAGGCGCGGTCGCGACGCGGCGAATCAGCGCTACGTCAGGCTGTACCTCACGCCGGAGGGCCGCGCCGTAGCCTCGCGCTTGTGGGGTGGCTGGCACGACCGGCAGGCCCGCATCCTGGGCGCGCTGAGCGAGGAGGAGCGCGCGGGGCTGGCCATTGGCCTCGGGGGACTGATCCGCGCGCTCGCCGCTGAAGGTCTGCTCGAGGATCTCCCGGGGGACACTGAGCACATCGCCTAAAGGAGTCGGGGCCTCAGGGCCTGGGCCTCAGGGCCTGGGCCGCACGGCCGGGGCCGCACGGCCGGGGCCGCACGGCCAGGGCCGCACGGCCGGGGCCTCTGGGTCGGGCGGAGGGGGTACCGGACGGCGCTGGCCGAGCCTGGACGTCCTTTCCGCGCGGCCTCTAGGCGCGTTCCAGTTGCGTTGGCGTCTGCTTTCTGGCCAGCTGATGCTTATCGGATGTTTCTGCAGCCCATTTCCACACCATCGACATCACGCGGTTTCCGACCTGATTCGGCGGGGCATTTCCGCTCGTACCGGGTCGTGTGGATCTCGGAATGCTGGCTGGCGACGGCGGCTCCAACGCGGAGGTGAGGGTGTCGAACACGGTCACGCTCCCCTATACGCCGGCCAGCGTCGCGGTCGCGCGCCGTCTGCTGATGGCCGAATTGCTCGGCGCCGGGATCCGCGAGGCGGCAGCCCACGATGCGGCCCTGGTAATGAGTGAACTACTGAGCAACGCGCTCCGGCATGCGCGTCCGCTGCCAGACGGTCAGTTGCGCGTCGGATGGGGGATCGATGCCGGCATGCTGGAGGTGGCTGTCAGTGATGGCGGTGCCGTGACCCGACCGCGTGCATCGCGGCCATCGCTTTCTTCACTCGGTGGCCGGGGCTTGTCCATCGTGACCCATCTGACCTGGCGCTGGGGGGTACGAACCGAGGATGGTGGAACCACTGTCTGGGCGCTGCTCCGGGCAACTCCGGTCAACGGCCGCGGGTTGGGAAACATGGGTGGCGTAACGGAACGTCAGAGTGGTGATACTTACGGTGACGTGATGTTCACGCGGCAGAATGAAGGATCCGGGGGTGACCGTGAGCCACACCCACGGCGTGGACAGCGAGGTCGGCCGGCTCGGCACAGTCCTGCTTCATCGTCCGGGTTTGGAACTGCGGCGGATAACCCCGCGAAATAGCACCAAGCTTCTCTTCGACGCCATTCCCTGGGTCGCGCGCGCACAGCAGGAGCACGACGCCCTTGCCACGGCGCTGCGGCGCTGCGGCGCCGAGGTCCGCTATCTCACAGAACTGCTGCAAGATACCCTGGAGTATCAGCCGGCCCGCAGCGAGGCGATCGCTTCCGTGCTCGGCGACGGCCGACTCGGCGACGAACTGCGCGGCTACCTGCGAGGCTACCTGGGAGACCTGGCTCCCGAACGGCTCGCCCAGGTTCTTATCGGCGGGCTCGTACCCGAGGAGCTGAAGCCAGGGCGTGGAGTCGTGTACCAGCTTCTCGATCCTTACGAGTTCATCATCGATCCCCTTCCCAACCTTCTGTTCGTCCGGGATTCGAGCGTGTGGATCGGGGACATGGTCGCGGTCACGAGTCCCGCCATGGCGATCAGGCGGCGCGAGGCTACGTTGTTGCGACTCATATACGCGCACCATCCGCGGTTCGCCGGAACCAAACGGTTGTACCGACCCGGTCTCGAGACGCTCGAAGGCGGGGATGTGCTGCTGCTCGCGCCGGGGGTCGTCGCGGTAGGCACCGGTTGCCGCACGGCTCCCGCCGGGGTAGAGCGGCTCGCCCGCCGCATGTTCGATGCCGGACTCGCGCACACCGTCCTGGCGGTGCCGATGGCCCGGCACCGTGAGCCCGTGCATCTCGACACCGTCTGCACGATGGTTGACGTGGACACGGTCGTCATGTTCCCGGCTGCGGCGTACACGCTCACCGCACACGCGATCACCGTCCGGGCGGAAGGGCCGGGCGTATTGCGCGTGTCACGGGCCCAGCCATTCCTCGAGGCCGCCGCGCAGGCCATGGGGATCGACCGGCTCAAGGTCATTGACACCGGTGTGGATCCGGTCGCATCCGGCCGCGGGCAGTGGGACGACGGCGGCAACATGCTGGCGATCGCGCCGCGGGTTGTGGTCGCCTATGAGCGCAACGTGGACACCAACGCGACGCTGGAGGCCGCGGGAATCGAGGTCATCCCCGTGCCGGGCAGCGAGCTTGCCTGCGGCCGCGGCGGGCCCCGGTGCATGACGTGCCCGGTCAGCCGGGAGCCTGTCACAGAGCCGCCGGCACCGGCGGGTCCAGCAGCGGCGGGCCGAATACAGGCGGGTCCAGTACAGGCGGGTCCAGTACAGGCGGGTCCAGTACAGGCGGGTCCAGTACAGGCGGGTCCAGTACAGGCGGGTCCAGCCCAGGCGGGTCCAGCCCAGGTCGGTCCAGCCCAGGTCGGCCCAGCCCAGGTCGGCCCAGCCCAGGTCGGCCCAGCCCACGCAGCGTAACCATCTGGCCCGGAAGCCGCACGGACCGGTAGGGTGCCGCACGTGGAGCTTAAGGTCTCAAGCCAAACTCAGGGCGATCACACTGTCGTTACCGTGTCCGGTGAAATCGACCTGTACACCGCGACCCGGCTGCAGGGCGAGCTCACCGCCGTGCTGGACGGCGGCCGCGCGGTCCGGGTTGTGGTTGACATGTCGGAGGTCGACTTCTGTGATTCCACCGGCATGAACGTCCTGCTCTCGGCGCTGAAGCGGGCACGCGAACACGGCGGAGGGCTCGACTTGGCCAGCCCACGTCCGGCCGTGCGCAAGATCCTCCAGGTAACGGGTCTCGATTCGGTTTTCACCGTCATCGATGGCACCAGCGCCGCCGGGGAAGGCGGGGCTGTCCGGTAAGCGGGCCCAGCGTCCGTAACAGGCTTTAGGATCGGCGACATGTCCCAGACCTGTGACACCGCGGTGGTCATACCCGCCAGGGACGAGGGCGACCGGATACACGCGACTGTCATGTCGGCGGCAGCGCTGCCCGGGGTCGACCTCGTAATCGTCGTGGATGATGGGTCGCGTGACGCCACCGCGAGTACCGCGGAGGCCGCGGGTGCCCACGTCGTGCGGCACGGCAGGAGCCGCGGCAAGGGTGCGGCGATGGAGACGGGCGCCGAGGCGGTCCGGCTACTCGACGCCGTGGAACGCCGCGGTACCCAGCGTCATCTGTTGTTCCTTGACGCGGATCTCGCGGCGACCGCGGGCAACTCGTATCCGTTGATCGAGCCGGTCCGGGCAGGGACCGCTGATATGACGATCGCGATGTTCGCAAGCCGGGTGAAGCTCGGCGGGCATGGCTTCGTGGTGCGCCTCGCCGCCGCGGGCATCCAGCGCGCGACCGGCTGGCAACCGACCCAGCCGCTCAATGGCCAACGATGCCTGACCAGGGTCGCATTCGAGACAGCCCGACCGCTCGCGCGGGGCTTTGGTGCGGAGACGGCTCTCACGATCGACCTGCTTCGCCGCGGCCTGCGGGTCTTTGAGGTAGAGGTCGATCTGGCGCACCGGGCCACAGACGACGGCTGGCACGGCCAGTTGCACCGCGCCCGCCAGTTCGCTGACGTGGCCGCCGCGCTGGCGGCCCGGCGAGCCCTGCTGCCAGGCAGATCACCACCCGCCACGGGATGAAGGCCGGCCCAGCCGGTCTCGCCACGACCGGGACGAGCATCGGGCTGACCATCCTGGTGGCGCTGCTCGGCCCCTCCGTGATGGAGCCGCCGCTGCCCGGGCGACCGGGCCAGCCGCCCTATTCGATGGTCATGCACCCCTCTGCCTACCTTGCCGTGGCACTCGCGGCGGCGGCTCTGGTGGCCGGAACGCTGGGCCTCAGCCTGTCCATGCTCGCGGCGCGGCGCGGCTGGGCGCCGCCACCAGGCGCGCTCGTGGCGGCGGGCATCGTCGCCGCGGCCGTGCTCGCCTTCCTGCCGCCATTCGGATCGGCCGACCACCTCAGCTACGCGGCCTACGGCCGCATGCTGGTAACCGGACACGACCCGTATGCGACCGGCCCCAGCGTGCTTGGCCACGACCCGGTTAGCCGCGCGGTGGAGGACTGGCGCACAACCCCGTCCGTCTATGGCACCGTCGCAAGCGCTGGCCAGGCGCTCGCTTCTGGGATCGCTGGTACATCGGTCCGGTTGACGGTGTTCGTGCTTTCGCTGCTGAACCTGGCCGCATTCGCGGGTGCTGGCCTGCTGCTGCACCGGCTCGCGGGTGGCGACCGGGGCCGCCAGCTCCGCGCGGCGCTGCTGTGGACGGTCAATCCGCTGCTGCTGTATGAACTGGTGGCGGGCACCCATGTGGACACGCAGGCAGCGGTGTTCGCAGTCGCAGCCGTCGCGGTGTTCCCTACCAGCAGCCCGAACGGCTCCCCGCGCTGGCACAGGGTTGCCCGCTGTGTGGCCGCAGGAGGGCTGATCGGGTTCGGGGCGGCGGTGAAGCTGACCGGGGCGCTGCCGGGCGGCGGCCTGGCCTTCGCGGCACGGCGGCGCTGGCGGTGGCTGGCCGGCCTGGCCGCAGGGTTTTTGGTGTCTGCGGGGGTCGCGTTGGCGTCGGGCGGTCCGCACGTACTGCGGCAGGCGGTCCGGGGCGGCAGTTTCGTGTCGATCGGCTCGCCATGGCGGGTCACGCGCACGGCACTGAGCGCCGCATTTGGCGACGGTATGGCCGGCCCGCTGGTGTCGGCCGGCTCGGTGATCCTGGCACTCATCCTGCTCGCGCTGCTGCTTCGCGGCCTGCCGGGCCCGCGTGACTCGCCAGACACGGACCTGGCATGCTCACTTCCCCGGATCAACGCCGGGCTCGGCCAGTCCGGGGTGGTGGGAGGGGGGCAACGACGCCGAGCCAGGGCAGGCGTTCCGAAGGGCGCCCAATCCGCGGCTGGCGCGGTTGCCGGGACCACAGGAAAGGCTGGGGCGCAGGTGGCCGCAAGAGCGGCGCTCGCCTGCACCCTCGCATGGCTGTTCGCGTGGCCTTACGTGCTGCCGTGGTACGACGCGCTCGCCTGGGCCCTGCTGCCCCTGGTCGCGTGGTCGTGGGTGGACTGGCTGGTGCTCGCACGCACCGCCGCGCTCGCATTTGGTTACCTTCCGGCCATCGCCCACCCGGCCGAGCGGCTGCCCGCCGACCTGGGCTGGCTGCAGTCCGTGGTGCGCACCGGTGTGACACCTGCGATTCTCGCCGGGCTCACGGTGGCGCTTATGGTGGCATGTGCGCCGCGCCCTCCCGTTCATGATCACGGTAAGTTTTTCGCGGACAGCACACGAAAGTCACCCCGGTCATGAAGGGGACGAATGCGGGTCCCGGCTCCTGGACGAGGCACAATGGCCCGGTGCCCAGCATCATGACCATTCACAGGGTGGGCCGCCTGGCAGGGCTGCGGCTGGCCGCGGGCCACCGCGCGGCACCCGTCCTGCTCGTTTGGTCCGCGGCACTGGCCTCAGTGGCGCCACTCGTGATCGGGTACCTCACCAATCGGCCGGACCAGCGCCTGGCTGACCTGGACGTATACCGTACCGGTGGAGTCAGCGTGCTGCATGGCCAGCCGATCTACCACGTGCTGACCCAGGCGCCGCAGCTGCTGCCCTTCACCTATCCGCCGATCGCGGCGGTGTTCGCCGTCCCGCTGGCAATGATCTCCTGGCCGGCCGCGCAACTGGTCTGGCTGGCGTTCATCTACGTGCCGCTCGCGGTCACGATCTGGTATGCCTTTCGCCCGCTGCTCACCCGCTCCGGTCGGTACGCGGCTGTCACGTACGCCGCCCTATTCACGGTATGCGCCTACCTGTTCCCACTACGGGACCAGATGCGGTTCGGCCAGGTCGACATCCTGCTCGTCGCATTGTGCGTTGCTGACTGCGCGGCGATAACACCGCGATGGCCACGCGGCGCGCTGGTCGGCCTAGCCACCGCGGTCAAGCTCGTGCCCGGTGTGTTCATCATCTATCTGTGGATCTCGGGGCGCAGGCGCGCCGCGGCGACCGCGGCCGCCGCGGCGGTAGCCTGGACGCTGGGCGCGTTCCTGCTGCTGCCGAGGGATTCGCTTTACTACTGGACGAACGCGATCTTCGAAAGTAACCGGCTGGGCTCCAACGCGGGAACGTCGAATCAGTCGCTGCGCGGCGTGCTGCTGCGGCTGTTCCTACCTTCTCCCGCCCCAGCGGCGCTGTGGGTGATTGCCGTGATCGTGGTGGGCACGGCGGGATTCGCCGTCGCGCGCCGGGTGGCGCGCACTGGCGGGGAGATGGCCGGGGTAGCCATCACCGGGCTCCTCGCCGTCCTGATCTCACCTGTCGCCTGGATTCATCACCTGGCCTGGGTGGTCGTGGTGATCGGTGCGGTGGCGGGCGATGGCCGGGACCGACGCCGCCTGGCCGCGGCGGCCGTGATCGCCACGTTCTATACGGTCACCCTGCCATGGTGGGGGTTGTCGCTGATGAAGGTGGGCTGGCTGCCGAAGCTGGCCGGGCGGATCGTGCAAAGCTCGTTCGGCCTGGGTGCTGTCGGGCTGATCCCGGTCGTCGCGTGGGCGCAGCGCCGGGGAGTCGCCCGCGCTCACCTGCAGTCTGGTGGCCCGCCATTGGCTGCCCGGCCGCCGGGCAGGCGGGGGCAGCCGCAGATCAGATCGACCGTATAGGTGTCTGGGGAAATAGCGAGGCGCTAGGCTCCTGCTCGTGATAACGGTCGTACTTTCGGTGCTGGGCCTGCTTGTCGGCGCGGTCGGCATCACGCTGGCCATCGCGGCAAACCACCGTGTCGGCAGGATCATCGCACGGAGCGCTGAGCTCCGCAGCCAGGGCGCGATGTCCGCAGCCGTGGACGCGCGTGCGATCAGAGATGTCGCCTTGGTGCGTTACGACGCGCTCAAGGAAATGGCCGGCCAGCTCTCATTTTCCATCGCCCTGCTCAACGCGGCTGGAGACGGGATTGTGCTCACATCGATCAACGGGCGCAACGAGACCCGCAGCTACGCAAAGACCGTCGCGGGCGGGCAAGGCGTACAGCCGCTGTCGCCAGAGGAGGAGCAGTCGGTACGTTCTGCGCTCGGCGGGAGGCCGTCGGCGATGCCCGCCCAGGGGGCCGGCTCGACCGGCGGCGCCAGCTTTGTGCGGACAGGTACCGTCGACAACGGGGGTTAGCCGGGGCGAGGCGACTGGGTGGCCGGCCACGGTCGCGGGAGGCCCGGCAATCGTTGGAGCACCGTGAGAACATGTGCAGCATGGCAGATCGGTACGCCTACCTCGGCCCGGAAGGGACGTTCACCGAGGCTGCTCTCCGCACTCTGGACGAGGCCGCCGAGGCTGAGCTGACACCGTACCCGACCGTGCAGGCGGCGTTCGAAGCCGTACGCAAGGGCGAGGCGGAACGAGCCGTCGTCCCGATCGAGAACTCGGTGGAGGGTGCGGTCACAGCTACCCTTGACGAGCTCGCTGTTGGCCATGATCTGGTGATTTGTGCGGAGATCTTGCTGCCGGTGACATTTGCGCTGCTGGCCAGGCCAGGGACCGCACTCGATGAGATCAAGACAATCGGCGGGCATCCGCACGCGCTGCCGCAATGCCGCCGCTGGCTTGCCGCGCATCTGCCAGGTGCCGACTGGAGGCCGGCAGCGTCCAATGCGGAGGCGGCGCGGCAGGCCGGGGACGGGCAGATCGGCGCCGCGCTAGCGGGCGCGTTCGCAGCACCCCGGTATGGGCTCGACGTGGTTGCGGGCGACATCAACGACCATGAGGGTGCGGTAACGCGGTTTGTCGTGGTGCGCCTGCCAGGACCGCTGCCCGGGAGGACCGGCTCCGACCGCACCTCACTGGCTGCGTTTCTCGCCGACGACCATCCAGGCGCGCTGGCGGAAATCCTGACCGAGTTCGCCGTGCGTGGCGTGAACCTCACGCGGGCGGAATCCAGGCCCACCGGCGACGCACTGGGCAGGTACTGCTTCTCCATCGACTGCGAGGGACACATCGACGATGCGCGGGTCGGGGAGGCGCTGATGGGGTTGCGCCGGGTCTGCGCGGACGTACGGTTCCTCGGCAGCTATCCGCGCCGCGATGGCGGCACCACCCAAGTGCGCCCCGGCACGTCCGACGCTGACTTCGCCGACGCCACCGCGTGGCTGGCCCGGCTGCGATATGGCCGGGTCTGAGCGAGTCTGGCAGCAGGGCCGTCACAGTCGGTGAACCAGACCAGCCGTAACCAGGCAGGCCGTATCGAGGCAAGCACGGCCGCTTGGGCACGCCGCAGGATCGGTGGACGGCCTGGTAGCCAACCCGCGAGATCAGAGATAGGGACCTGTGGATCCTGGCGGTGACGGGTGGGGGCCGTCCTCGGTGGCCTGAACCATCCCGGGCGGCAGCGCGCGCCGCATCTGCTCGAGCTGCGCGCGGGCCGCCATCTGCTGCGCGAAAAGCGTGGTCTGGATACCGTGGAAAAGCCCTTCCAGCCATCCGACAAGCTGCGCCTGCGCCACCCGGAGCTCAGCCTCGCTCGGCACCTCGTTCTCTGTGAACGGCAACGAGAGCCGCTCGAGCTCCGCGACAAGCTCAGGGGCGAGCCCATCCTCCAGCTCCTTGATCGAGCTTTCGTGGATCTCCTTTAGCCTGGCGCGGCTCTTTTCGTCAAGCGGCGCGGCGCGCACCTCTTCCAGCAGCTGACGGATCATGCTGCCGATCCGCATCACCTTGGCCGGCTGCTCGACCATCTCGGTGACCGGACGCTCGTTGTTTTCCTGGTCGCTGCGCCCGGCGCTCTCGATGGCCACGCCGTCCGGGCTGACCACGACGACCTCTGGCTGCTGATTTTCCTTGTTCATCCGGTCGTTCATGTGTCAAGTCTGGCGGACGTCGCCGTGGCGTCGCACCCGGGGCGGGGCCGAGGCCCGGATTCGCATGTTGGAGCTGATGGCGCCGGGCGCACCCGTTGTTTAGTGCTGCGTCGGCTAGGGAGACCCGGTGCCCGCTCGGGGGCGCGGGCGCAGGCCGCCCGGAATTCCTACCGCCCGGGGGATGTGTACTT
>Ga0335078_10005360_pt1 | contig 18954 bp, 11 predicted proteins | sample Lox_Sample_32_FD_206711 | JGI IMG/M metagenome (GOLD analysis project Ga0335078, IMG submission 206711) | Soil microbial communities from Loxahatchee National Wildlife Refuge, Florida, United States - Lox_Sample_3.2 | ecosystem: Environmental > Terrestrial > Soil > Wetlands | place: USA... | reverse complement strand
CGGCAATCGCCCGGCGCCTCACCCGTCGGCGGCTGGCCAAGCGCTCGGAGGACACGCACTGGCGGTACCGCGAGTTGCTGCCCATCCGCAAGAATGCGTCGCTGCCACGCCTCTCCGTCGGGTGGACACCGGTCGTTCTCGCTCCTTCCCTGGCGCGTCATCTTGGATTGAGGACTGTCTACCTGAAGGATGACGGGCGCAACCCGACGGGTTCGTTGAAGGACCGGGCGAGCGCCATTGGCGTGGTCAAAGCGCGCGAGAAAGGTCAGAAGATTGTCGCCTGCGCCAGCACCGGAAACGCCGCCTCATCGCTGGCAGGGATGGCTGCGTCGTTGGGACTGAGGAGCGTCATTTTTGTGCCGGAGCGCGCGCCGGAACCTAAAGTCACGCAACTCTTGATCTTCGGTGCCACGGTTTTGCGCGTACGCGGCAGCTACGAGGACGCCTTTCAGTTGTGCCAGCAGGCTTGTGAGCGCTGGGGCTGGTACAACCGCAATTGCGCCATCAATCCTTACCTGGTGGAAGGCAAGAAGACCGTGGGGCTGGAAATCTGTGAACAGCTTGATTGGAAGATCCCCGATTGGGTAGCGGTATCGGTGGGCGACGGTTGCACCATCGCCGGCGTGTGGAAGGCCTTTCACGAAATGAGGACGCTTGGCCTTATCGCGAGCACCCCGAGAATGCTGGGTGTGCAGGCGGCGGGTGCAGCGCCGGTGACAACAGCCTTTCAAACCGGCGAGCCGCTAAAGCCCATTGAGCCGCAAACAATCGCGGACAGCATCGCGGTAGGCGTTCCGCGGAATTGGAAAAAGGCGGTGCTCGCCATTCAAGCCTCCGGCGGCACCATGATCAATGTGCAGGACGAGGAGATTCTCGAAGCGATGCGCTACACCGGCCGCTTAACCGGCATCTTCGCTGAACCGGCCGCCGCGACCGCAGTCGCCGGCGTACGCCGCGCGGTGGAAGACGGTGTCATGAAGCGTAGCGCCAGTGTTCTCGCGGTAATCACCGGGAACGGATTGAAAGACATCCGGGCTGCCCGGTCCGCGGTCGCAGAACCTTTCGAAGTGTCAGCGGACGGGGCGGAGCTGGAGGCGATCCTGAAAGAACGGAGCCTTGTGTCCTGATTCGAGGCCTCGTCGTGGTTCGTGGTGGTCCCGACGGCAAACGACTCATGAGAACACCGCCTCGCAAACCGCGTTCCCTGCTCATTCGCGACATCCATACTCTTGTTCTCACGGATCCGGAGAACACCATTTTCAGCGGTGGATTCATCTACACCGAAGATGGAGAAATCAAGCAGGTGGGAACACGCCCACCGGAGACGCTGCGCCCGGCGTACACCTTCAGGGCACCCCATTGCGTTGCCGTCCCCGGCTTGATCAACACCCACCATCATCTCTATCAGACGCTGACGCGTGCGCACCCGGCGGCGGCCGACGTCGAGCTCTTCGACTGGCTGCGCACTCTCTATCCGTTGTGGGCGCGTCTCGATGAAGAATCCATGCATGTGGCGGCCTTGGTCGGCATGGCCGAGCTGTTGCTCTCCGGCTGCACCACCACCGCTGACCATCATTACGTCTTTCCCCACGGCCAGCCAAACCTGATCGATGCGGAAATTGAAGCCGCTCGTAAGATCGGCATACGCTTCCATCCCACACGTGGCAGTATGAGTGTCGGCCAGAGCCGGGGGGGTCTGCCGCCCGATTCGGTGGTGCAGAGTGAAGACGCGATCTTGCTGGATTCGGAGCGGCTCATCCGGAAATACCATGATCCGGCGCCGGGATCGATGCTCCGCGTTGGCCTGGCACCGTGTTCGCCGTTTTCCGTTTCTGCGGAACTGATGCGCTCGACCGCCGAGCTCGCCGCTCGCCACCAGGTGCGCTTACATACCCATCTGGCGGAAACCCGCGACGAACAGGACTATTGCCTGAAACATTTCCGCAAGCGTCCCTTGGATTTGCTGAGTGATGTCGGCTGGCTCGGTGCGACCACTTGGATCGCGCACGGGATTCATTTCAACCGTCGGGAAGTCGCGCGGCTGGGTCGCGCTGCGGTGGGAATCGCCCATTGCCCCAGCTCGAATATGCGCCTGGGCTCAGGCATCGCCCCCACCCTGGCGCTGCGCCGCGCCGGTTGTCCGGTGGGGCTGGGCGTCGATGGCAGCGCTTCCAACGACAGTTCCCACATGCTCGCTGAGGCGCGCCAAGCTTTATTGTTGAATCGCTTGGCCCACGGCGCCGCGGCGCTGAATGTTGGGGAAACTCTGCGCATGGCCACGGTGGGAGGCGCCCGCTGTCTGGGGCGCAGCGATGTTGGTAGCCTCGAAGTAGGCAAGCGCGCCGACATCGCGCTGTTCGACCTGCGGGACATCGGCTACAGCGGAGCCGGGGACGCGGTTTCCGCCCTCCTGCTTTGCGCGCCCGTTCGCGTCGAAACCTTGATCGTGGAAGGGCGCGTGGTGGTGGAGAACCATGAACTGAAAACCCTGGCGCTCGGTCCCGTGTTGAACCGCCACCGCCGCCTGGCGGCCAAAATGGTTGGAGGGCCCCCATTGCTATGATATGGTTCTAGACGGCCCCAGAAGTCGGTCCGCATGTCAATTGAAGAGAGATTCTTCGCTGCGCTCAGAATGACATGCTTGAAGGTTCGCGGCGTCACTTATGACATTAAGCACATTAAGCTTAGTTTGGCAAGTTCGGGCGTCAGCGCAAGACGGAAGGAGCCACCGCTGCCTCGCGGGTTACTAAAACCACTGAGCCAGGTCGGTTATTTCAAAGGCAATGTTTGACCACGTCGAAGCTTTCTATCGGCCCAGCACAGTCCCCGAAGCGCTTCGCTTGCTTGCCAAGGGGGCCGGGCGCGGACGATTCGTGGCGGGCGGGACCGACGTGGTGGTGCAAGCGGACCGATCCATCCGCTTCCTGGTGGACGTCACGCGGCTGGGCTTGGACTACATTCATCAAAGAAGGAATGGGTGGCTGATCGGCGCTGCGACGACCATGGCTGGGCTGGAAAATTCACCGGCGATGCTGGAATTCGCCAACGGCATCCTGGCCCGGGCCGCCTCTACATGCGGCTCGGTGCAGAACCGCAACATGGCGACTGTGGGAGGCAATCTTGCCAACGCCTCGCCCGCCGCGGACCTCGCCGCGCCGCTGTTGGCGCTCGACGCGGAAGTAGTCGTGGGTGATTCGCGGGGCCGGCGCAAGATCCCTCTAGCCGATTTCTTCTCCGGACCCCGCCGGACCACCTTGGGCAAAGCACTGCTCGTCGAAATCATGGTCCCCACGCCACCCCGCGGAGGGCACGTTGAGTGGTCATTTCAAAAGCTCGGGCGCACCGAGAGCGACATTTCCTTGGTGAACGTGGCCGCGGGCCTTCAGGTCGACCTGCGGGGCTGCTGCAAGTGGGCGCGCATCGCTCTGGGAGCCGTGGGGCCTACGCCGCTTCGGGCACGAACCGCAGAGGGCCGCCTGGTCGGACAACGGTTGGAGAGGGACCTGTTGGAACGCGTGTGCGACGCGGCTGCGCGCGAGGCGCGCCCCATCACCGACCTCCGAGCCTCAGCCGAATACCGCCGGGAGATGAGCCGGGTGCTGACCCGGAGAGCGCTGGCAGAATGCGCGGAGCGAGCCGGGTACCCGCTATGAAGACCATGCAAGTCTGCCTCAAAGTAAACGGCGAATCGAAACAGTGGACGATCGCGCCCGGCGACGTTCTGCTGGATGTTCTGCGCCGCGAAGCCTATTTCGGTGTGAAGCGCGGCTGCGAGACGGGTGAGTGCGGCGCCTGCACAGTCCTGGTCAACGACAAAGCCATAAATTCCTGCTTGATGTTTGCGGCCCAGGCAGAAGGATGTGATGTCCTCACCATTGAAGGCCTGACCCACGGCGACGAACTGGATACACTCCAGGAAGCTTTTCTGGATCACGGCGCCGTGCAGTGCGGGTACTGCACCCCGGGCATGATTCTGAACGCCAAGGCCTTGCTGATGCGCCGGCCCCATCCGACGGAGGAAGAAGTGCGCGATCTGCTGGCCGGGAATTTTTGCCGCTGCACCGGCTACCGCAAACCTGTCGAGGCGGTCCTGGCTGCCGCGCAGGTCGGCGACCTGCATACGAAAGGAAAGAAGACAACGCGGCGCGCGGGGGCGACCAGACCATGAATTCCGAGCGCTCCATTGTCGGCACGAACAGCAGGAGAGTGGATGGGATCAAACTCGTCACCGGCCGCCCGGCCTTTACCGACGATATTCACCTGCCGGGGATGTTATGCGGCAAGATCCTGCCCAGCCCGCACGCGCACGCTCGCATCAAGCGTATTGACACCCGCAAGGCCAAAGCCCTTCCCGGTGTCCACGCCGTTCTGACCTACAAAGATGTTCCCCGGGTTCCTCACACCACGGCTGGCCAGAGCTGGCCGGAACCTTCCCCTTACGACACCTACCTGCTCGACTCCAAGGTGCGCTTCGTGGGTGACCGCGTCGCTGCCGTCGCCGCCGAGAATCGCGCTATTGCCGAGGAGGCGCTGCGGCTCATTGCGGTCGAGTATGAGGTTCTGCCTGCCATTCTCGAAATTGAGCAGGCTATGATCGATGGCGCGCCGGTGATTCATGATGAGCCGGATTCCCAGGGCATCCACGACGCTCGGCACAATCTTGCCGGATATATCTTGAAAGAAATCGGGGACGTGGAAGGCGGATTCCGCGAGTCGGACCTCATCATCGAGCGTGAATTCCGCACCCAGCGCCAGCAGCATTGTCCCATCGAGCCGCACATCACCATCAGTTGGCTGGATTCTGACAACCGCCTGGTGATCCGCACCAGCACCCAGGTTCCCTATCACACTCGCCGCCAGGTGGCGATGATCCTCCAAATCCCTGTGCAACGGGTGCATGTGATCAAACCCCGTATCGGGGGCGGCTTCGGGGGCAAGCAGGAAATGCTGCTGGAGGACATCTGCGGGGCACTCGCCTTGGCTGCGCGTCGGCCGGTGAAAATCGAATACACGCGCCAAGAAGAGTTCTACATGGCGCGCAGCCGGCATCCGCAACTTCTGCACATCAAGATGGGCGTGAAGCGCGACGGGACGCTGATGGCCAACAAGATGACCGTCCTCGCCACCACCGGCGCCTACGGCAGCCACGCCAACACCGTTCAGGGGAATACGGGGAGCAAGGTTCTTCCTATCTATCGCACCCCCAACATGCGGTTTGAGTGCCACGTCGTTTACACCAACACTCCGGTGGCGGGCGCGTTCCGCGGATATGGGTGCCCCCAAGGTTACTTCGCCCAGGAATCGGCGATGGACGAGATTGCGTACACGCTGGGGATGGACCCCGTGGAACTCCGCAAGAAGAACATGATCCGGCTCGGCGACATTGACGAACTCTCCGCCCAGCTCGGCGAGGGGCGCAAAGGCCTGCCGCGTCACATTCGAAGCTGTGGCTTGCCGGAATGCCTGGAGCGCGGCGCCGCAGCCATCGACTGGGCAAGCAAACGCCAGGCGTTGCCGGAAAAAAGCGGCCACCTGCGGCGCGGAGTGGGCGTGGCCTGCTCGATGCAAGGCAGCGGCATTTCCGGCGTCGATTGGGCCGCGGCCTTGTTGAAGCTCAATGAAGACGGCTCCTTCAATCTGCAAGTGGGCGCCGCGGACCTGGGGACGGGAGCGGACACGGTGCTGGCCCAGATCGCGGCGGAAACGTTGGGCGTCACCCTCGACAAGCTGATTGTCTGCTCCGGTGACACCGACTTCACCCCCTTTGATGTCGGAGCCTACGCTTCCAGCACCACCATCATTTCCGGCGGCGCGGTGAAGAAGGCGTCGGAAAAGGTGCGCGATCACCTGCTGCGCCTTGCTTCTAAAATGCTGGAGGTCCCGATCGATAACCTCACCTGTCGCGACAACCAGGTGGTGACCAAGTGCGCGTGCGCGAAGTCCGTAAGCATGGAAGATCTGGCTCACTACGCGATGTACAAAGAGAAAGTGCAGGTGATGGAAAACGCCTCGCACTGGAATACTGACAGTCCGCCGCCTTTCTGCGCGCAATTCGCGGAAGTGGAGGTGGATACGGAAACCGGCCACATTCGCGTGATTCACCTGGTGACGGCGGTGGACTTGGGCGTGGCCATTAATCCCATGCAGGCGGAGGGGCAGTCCGAAGGCGCGGTGGCCCAGAGTCTGGGCTACGCGCTTTGCGAAGAGATGATGCTCGACGACTCTGGCCGCATGGTCAACCCCAGCTTCCTCGACTACAAGATGTTCACAGCGAAAGACATGCCCAAGCTCACCACCATTCTCGTTGAAACCGAAGAGCCGTTGGGGCCCTACGGAGCCAAATCGATCGCGGAAGTACCTATCAACGCCCCGGCCCCGGCGGTGGCCAACGCCATCTTCCATGCGGTCGGGGTTCGCTTCCGAAAGCTACCTATCCGGCCGGAAGACGTGTTGCGTGCCCTGCGTGAAAAGAAGGTGTGAGGTGTCAGGTCCCAGGTGTAAGGGACTTAAGTCTGCTTCTTACCTGACACCTGACACCTTCCCTGAGGAAGGAGAAGTTCCCAAACGCATGCCCAACGTACCCGAAGCAATTGTCCAGAATCGCGAGCGAATCGCCGCCCTCGCCCAATGCTACGAGGCGGAGATGGTCGGCTTTCTGCGCGACCTGGTTGCCATTCCCGCCGAGAGCAGCCATGAAAAACCGGTGATTGAGCGCGTCCGCCTTGAAATGGAGAAGGTGGGTTTCGACGAAGTCCGCACTGATCCCATGGGTAACCTGCTGGCGCGCATCGGCTCAGGCAAGAAGATCATCATGATGGACTCGCACACCGACGCGGTGGGCGTTGGCGACCCGAAGGAATGGGCCTGGGACCCTTACCAAGGCAAAGTTGAAGACGGATTCGTGTACGGGCGCGCGTCGAGCGACCAACGCGGTGGAATGGCCAGCCTGGTTTATGCGGCGAAAATCATCAAGCAACTCGGCCTCGTGGGAGATTACACGCTTTACGTGGTGGGCTCCGTGCAGGAGGAAGACTGTGACGGCCTGGCATGGCTCTATATCCTGAAAGAGGATGGTATCCCTGCGGATTGCGTGCTGCTGACTGAGCCCACCAATCTGCAAGTCTACCGGGGCCAGCGCGGACGGATCGAGATTGACGTACATATCCGCGGACGGTCGTGCCACGCCAGCGCGCCCGAACGCGGCGACAACCCGATTTACAAAATGACTCCCCTGGTGCGTGAGATTGAAGCGCTGAACACACGCCTGCGCGACGATGCTTTCCTTGGCAAGGGCACGATTGCGGTGACGGACATCCGCTCGATGTCGCCCTCGTTATGCGCGGTGCCCGGGGCTTGCTCCATCCACCTGGACCGTCGCCTGACCACGGGCGAGACCAAGGAAAGCGCGGTGGCGGAAGTGAAGGCTCTGCCGGGTGCCCAGGGCGCGGAGGTGGAAATCCTGAACTACGATGTGCCCAGCTATACGGGTCTCCGCTACCCGATGGAGAAGTACTATCCCACCTGGGTGCTGGAGGAAAATCATCCGCTGGTGCAGGCGGGCGTCAGTGCCTATGCGGCCTTGCGGGGCAAGCCGCCCGTAGTCGATAAGTGGACGTTCAGCACCAACGGAGTCGGTTCCATGGGGTTGATGGGCGTGCCCACCATCGGCTTTGGGCCGGGCGAAGAGGAGGTGGCGCACAGCGTCCTGGAACGGGTGCCCATCCGCCACCTGGTGGAAGCCGCCAAGTTCTACGCGGCGTTTCCACTGACCTATTTGAGTACGGTGGCTAGTAGTTAGTGACAAGAAAGGGTAGCGCGGACCTGTCTTGGAGGTCCGTGCTACCCTTCTGCCTTTCTATGGCTGAACTGGTTCCCATTCCGTTGCCTCTGCTTCTGCGGCGCGCTTTCCTCGAGTACGAGCGGGAGGGAAAAATCTTTGACCTGCCCAAGACCAAGTTCTTCCGCGGGCTTCCCGGCCTCGACACCTCCGTCCGCTTCCATGGTCACGCCGCCTCCACGCCGCTGGGGCCGGCCGCCGGACCCCACGATCAATTGGTGCAGAATATCGTGCTGTCGTGGCTGGGTGGCTCGCGCATCATCGAGCTGAAGACGGTGCAAATTCTCGATGAGCTGAAGATTCCCCGCCCCTGCATCGATATCATCAACGTCGGTTACAACGTGGAATGGTCGCAGGAATTGCGCCTGGAACAGTCGCTGCGCGAGTACGTGGGCGCGGCAATGTTCATCGAGATCCTGAAGGCCTCCAAGCTACTGGGCGAGGATTTCCCGGGCAATTGGGGCGATACCATCTTCGACATGAGTGTGGGCTACGATCTGAAAGGGATCAGCTCGCCCCGCGTGCGCGCGTGGATGGAACAGATGATGGACGCGGCGGCCATCGTGGACGAACTGCGCGCCACGCTCACCGGCCCTTGGGCGCGCTATCGCGATTTGCCGTTCCCCACGCGCCTCAGTGACACCCTCACGCTCTCCACGTTTCATGGCTGTCCCGCCGGTGAAATCGAAGGCATCGTCAGCTTTCTGCTGACCGAGATGGAGCTGAACGTCTGTGTCAAACTGAATCCCACGCTACTGGGAAAAGCTCACGTCGAGCATCTGCTGCACGATGTGCTTGGTTACCACGAACTGCTGGTGACCCAGGAAGCTTTTGACAAAGACCTGCAATGGGCGGAGGCGCTGGAGATGATCCCGCGCCTCGATCGCCTGGCGCGCGCGCGCGGCAAGCGCCTGGCGGTGAAATTCAGCAACACTTTGGTGGTGAAGAATCATCGCACCTTCTTCACCGACGACGTCATGTACATGTCCGGGGCTCCGCTGCACATTCTCACCTTGAATCTCGTGCAAAAGTTTCGCCAGCACATGGGCGCGGCCATTCCCATTTCCTTTTCGGCCGGTCTCGATGCCAACAACATGGCCGACTGCGTGGCCATGAATTTCATTCCCGTCACCACTTGCACGGATTTGCTCAGGCCCGGCGGCTACGCCCGCCTCGTTCGCTACCTGGAAAAGCTGGGAGAGAAGATGCAGGCGATCGGGGCCGCTCGCCTGCCGGACTTTGTCGCTCGCCACGCGGGACAGGGCCTGGCGGCGGTCGACCGAGTGACGCAAGGAATGGAAGATTCACTGCGCGGGCAATTCGCCGGTGCTGGCCCGGAACAGACCGGCCGCGTCCAATCGTGGTGGGAAGCAGAAGTCGCGTCACCACTGAAGGCATGGCTTGCGACCACCGACGCTCCGCTCAATTCGGTATGCCAGCAGATCGCTGCCAGGTTCGAAGAAAAAGCCCCGGCCTTTCCCTCCACCGTGGCGGACGCGCTGCGCGGAACCATTGGCGGCCTCGAACAAACTTTGGTGGACGCGGCGGGCGTCCTCAATACTCCCATTCTCGTCAAGGAGGCGACCGAAAATCCGCGTTACGCGTGGGAGCACAACAAGGGCGTGCCGCGCAAGATCGGGTCCAAGCTGTGGCTTTACGATTGCATCAACTGCGACAAGTGCGTGCCCGTTTGCCCCAACGTTGCCAATTTCGTTTACGAGACTTCGGCGGTGGACGTTGCCTACGACAACTTCGAACTCGCGCCGGAGGGGCCGCCGCAACCCGTACCGGGAGGCGTTTTCAAGGTGGCGAAAGCGCATCAATTGGCCAATTACGCCGACGCCTGCAATGATTGCGGAAACTGCGACGTATTTTGTCCCGAAGACGGTGGCCCCTATGTCGAGAAGCCCCGCTTTTTCGGCAGCCTCGAAACTTATAGGAAATATGCGGGCCGTAACGGCTTTTACATCGCGTTTGAAGGCGACCAAACAACCATTCATGGCACCATCGCCGGCACGTCGTATCAGTTGAGCCTGAACCCCCTCCTCGACCGCGCCTGGTTTTCCAACGGGAGCGCCGAGGTTGAAATCCAATCGAGCCAGGACGTGCCGGTTGGCTGGAAGCTGAAGACCGGTATTCCGGCAACGGGCTATATGCTCGACATGCTTCCGTATTTGCGGCTCAAATTGCTCGCGGAATCCATCCGCGATCCCCGGCACGTGAATTTTGCCAACGTCGAAGCACTGTGAGAAGTGCCACCGGGCGCCACACCCGCCAACGGGGGAAACCATGCAAACTACTCTAATTCTCGCTGCCATCTTCAACCTTACCGGTGGCCTGATGATTCTATTCTTTCAGCGGTTCATCGCCACCCTGATTCACTTCAACGACTTCGGCCCAGGACTGTTTGGCATGTTTGTTGGCGGCACGGCCGTGCTGTTCGGCGCTGCGTACATTGCGGTCTGGCGGGATTACCGGCAGAATCGTCCGCTGCTCGTCTATGGAACGGTACTCAAGTATTGGGCGTTTGCCATCAGCCTGTTCTGCTTTCTCAGGTCGGGCCTTTCGCTTCAGGTGCTGCTACTGTTCGGCGTCGGGAACCTGATCTTTGCCGTGCTGTTCACTCATTACCTGCTGCGGCCACAGTCCGGTAGATGAAGGATGAAGGTTATCGCCGGCCAAGAAGATTCGGTCGGACTCAAGATGTCTACGGGAAGTTTTGTTTGAAACTCAGCACCTGAATAAGGAGCCCAACGGTGATCACCAAGCAAGCGCTCTTCAAAGGCAAAGACTACATCACGACCCAAGAGTGGGCGGATTCGGAGATTGAAACCCTGCTGGAAGTTTCAGCCGATCTCAAGCGGAAGTTCAAGAATGGTATTCCTCACCGTCACCTGCCGGATAAGACGATTTTCCTGCTCTTCTTCGATAAGTCCACGCGCACGCGCAATTCCTTCGAGGCGGGGGCCACCCAACTCGGAGGACACGCACATTTTCTTACTGCTGACGTCATGCAGGTATCGCACGGAGAGAGTCCGAAGGACACCGGCATCATCCTCTCACGCTACGGGCACGGCATTGCCATTCGGCATGACCTGGTACCCGGGGAAGGGAACAAATACATCCGCGAAGTGGCGCGGTGGGCGGACGCGCCCGTGATTAACATGCAATGCGATGTGGACCATCCCTGCCAGACGCTGGCCGACCTGATGACCATTCGCGAAAAGCTGGGCAGGGATTTACGCGGGCGCAAGCTGGCGGTGAGCTGGGCATACGCGCCCAGTTACGCCAAGCCTCTTTCCGTTCCCCAGGGATTGATTATGCTGATGCCGCGATTTGGCATGGACGTGACCCTGGCCCATCCGCCCGAGTACTTCCTGATGTCCGAAACCGTGGAGACGGCCCGCGAGAATGCGCGCCAGGCCGGAGTGAGGTTTGAAGTGGTCGACAACATGAACGCGGCTTTTGCCGGCGCCGACGTCGTCATTCCCAAGAGTTGGGGCTGCCTCGACACCATGGGCACCAAGCCCGAGGAATCGCTGCGCATCGCCAAGCAATATCGCCACTGGATCTGCGATGCGGCAAAGATGAAGCTGGGGCGGTCCAACGCCCTCTATATGCACCCGCTTCCGGCGGACCGAGGCAACGAGGTGACCGACGAGGTTATTGACGGCCCGCAGTCCGTCGTCTTCGACGAGGCGGAAAACCGTCTCCACACTGCCAAGGCGATTATGGCTCTGACGATGGCCGATCAGCCCATTGCTTACGAGGCCGCGGAGTGATGGGGCTTCGCTCAAGATGGTATATGTTGCTTTAGGAAATCTTGGGACAGGATCACTGTGATCATTCACAACGCTCGCATTTTGACGTTTGACTCCGCGAATCGGGTCCTGGACTCCGGCGCCGTGGAGATTCGTCCCGACGGCACCATCGGCTGGATCAAAGACACGCGCCAAGTCTCTCCCGCTTCCCTCCACGCTGGCGGCGACGAGGTTGTGGACGCGCAAGGCAGACTCCTCATGCCCGCCTTGATCAACTGCCATACGCACCTCTACAGCACGCTGGCTCGCGGGATATCACTTTCCGGGCGCCCGCCGAAGAATTTCTTCGAGATTCTCAAGAAGCTCTGGTGGCGGCTCGACTGCGCCTTGAACCCCGACGATATCTATTACAGCGCGCTGGTGGGTCTGATCGACTCAGCCAAGTGCGGAGTGGGTACGCTGGTTGACCACCACTCCAGTCCCAGCGCGTGCCCAGGAAGCCTGGATTGCATCGAGCAGGCGTTCCGGGAAGTCGGCCTGCGCGGCGTTTTGTGCTACGAAACTTCCGATCGCAATGGCCAGGCTCGCGCCCTGGAGGGCTTGCGCGAAAATGTCCGCTTCATTGAACGGGTGCGGAGCCACCCGGAGGATGACCTGATCGCTGCCAGTTTCGGACTGCACGCTTCCTTCACCCTCAGTGATCGGACCCTTCGTCGCGCGGTGGAAGCCAACGAGTCACTGCGCACCGGGTTTCACGTCCACGTCGCGGAGGACCGCTGCGACCTCGAGGACGCCCGCCGCCGCTACCGCAAGTCCCCGGTGAAGCGTCTCCGCGACCTTGGCATTCTCGACCAGCGCTCCCTGGCCGCTCATTGCGTCCACGTCAACGCCACTGACATCGCCGTTCTGGCCCGGCACCTGGTCAACGTCGTTCACAACCCGCAGTCGAACTGCAACAACGCGGTCGGCGTCGCCAGACTGCTGGAGATGGTCCAGCGGGGCGTGCTGGTGGGCTTGGGGTCCGACGGGTATTCGCCTAGAATGTGGGAAGAGTTCAAGACCGCGTTTCACGTCCAGAAGTTGCGCGCTGGGGATCCGCGCGTGGCCTACGCTGAGGCTTATGCCGCCGCGCTTCTCAACAACCGCACCATCGCGAAGAAAGTCTGGGGCATGGATCTCGGCCGCATCGAAGCCGGGGCCAAGGCCGACCTCGTTCTGGCGGATTACTTCCCTCCCACGCCCCTTCATCGCGACAATCTGTTTGGTCACATCCTGTTCGGCATTTCCAATGCGCCGGTGGACTCGTTGCTCGTCAACGGGCGATTCGTACTGCGCCATAAGGAATGTGTTACCGTGGACGAGCGCGAAGTCGCAGAAAAGGCCAAGATCCAGGCGCGCGCCGTGTGGGAGAGGTTCTGACCGTGGTGATCTGGCTATCGGGTGATTTCGCGACTGTAAGATCGTCCCATCACCCAATCGCCCGATCACACATTTTGTGCCAGGAGTAGCATGTCGACCTTCATTCCCGGTCCCACTTACGCCGAAATGCTTCAACCCGCGACGTTGCCGGCCGCCGTGAGGAATAAAGCTCTAGCCGCGGCTCACGGCGATGAGCTTGATCCTGCCAATCTCTTCAACATTACCTGGCGCGGGCCGGACAATGGGATTCGCCACGTGCTCCTGCCTAAGGAGCTGACGGGCGTCCAGGCAAATATCCTGGTTCTGGTCGGACGCTTTTTCCCCTCCGGCAGCCACAAGGTCGGACCCGCCTATGCCACTCTCATGGAAGGTGAATTGGCCGGGGAGATCGTGCCAGGCGCGAGCACCATGATTGGCCCCTCCACGGGCAACTTCGGCATCGGCGTGGCCTATATCTCTCGCCTCAAGGGCTACCCCGCGATCGTGATCATGCCGGAGCAGATGAGCGCCGAGCGCTACCAGCGGATTCGCCACTATGGCGGCGAGCTGGACCTGACGCCCGGATCGGAAAGCGACGTGATCCTGGTGTTGGAGCGCACCCGGGATTATCGCAAGGACCCTCGGAACAAAGTCCTCGCCCAGTTTGAGCTGCTGCCGAACTACCGATTTCATCGCTATGTTACCGGCCGCAGCGCTCTGGAAGCGGCTGAGCGGTACGGAAATGGCCACGTCGCGGCCTTCGTTGCCGCTCCGGGTTCGGCCGGGACGTTGGCCGCCGGCGACGAAATCAAAGCCCGTTTTCCGGAATGCCTGGTCTGCGCGCTCGAACCACGGGAGTGCTCCACCCTGTTCAACAACGGACGTGGCACGCACCGGATCGAGGGCATTGGCGACAAGATGGTAACGCTCATCCACAACGTCCTCACCACCGACTATGTGGCGCTGATCCACGATGAAGATTGCCTGATGGGGCTGGAGCTTCTCGAACGCCGCCGAGCCTTGGTGGAACGGATGGTCGCCCTGTCCGAAGGGTCCCTGGAATGCTTCCACAAGCTGTTCGGCATCTCGACTCTCTGTAACATCATCGGCTCCATCCGGATGGCGCGGTTTCTAGACTTGGGCCCGCAGGACAACGTGGTGACGATCGCGACCGACGGCTTTGACCGCTATCCCTCCGTGCTGGCAGACCTCGAAACGCGCCGCGGCCCGCTCACCGATCACGAGCTGGGCGATTGCTTTGAAAAGATTTTTCGCGGCGGAGAGGCAGGGGAAATCCTGGACGTGCGTCCCCGGGAACAGAAGGATCGACTCTTCGGCTACAAGGAGGAAGTCTGGACCACCTTTGGCTATTCCCGCTCCTATCTCGAAAGCATGAAATCCCAGTCCTTTTGGGACGACGAGTTCGACAAGATCACCGCCATGGATGCAACCCTGGCTCGGGCACGCCGGCTATAGCGAAGGCCGGCTCTCTCTAAAGAAGGGTTGTTCTCAACTGCTTCAGTTTGTCACGTTTGCCAGACTTGTTTGCCGTCTCGCCGGTTGCCAGGACCGAGACCGAAAACAGTTCTTGACTTGGTCCCCCGACTATGAAACCCTCGTCACGCCCGCAGCACCTTACCGATCTATAATGACGGGTACGGGCTCCGCACGTCTACCAGGCTAGGGGGGGTTGTATCATGACGAGACATCGACTTTCAGCATGCGTTGCAGTGGTGTGTCTTTTCGGCGCAGTCAGTTTACGTGCCCAGTCGGGTTCGGGAGGCGGCGCCAACACCATGGCAAGCGCCAGTGTCGTTCCGCGTTTGATTAGGTTCAGTGGCGCAATCAATCCACAGATTGCTCAGAATGAGAGGGAAAGCGGAAAGAACCAGTTGCCGACGGTAGTCGGCGTTACCTTCTCGCTCTATGAATTGCAGGAAGGCGGTAGCCCGCTTTGGTCGGAGTCGCAAAAAGTCCGCCTCGACGAGCAGGGCCGCTACGCCGTGCTGTTGGGGGCGACGCAACCCGAGGGCCTGCCGCTGGATTTGTTCACCTCCGGAAGGGCTTTGTGGTTGGGAGTTCAGCCGCAATTGCCGGGAGCGGCGGAACAGTTACGGGTGCTGCTGGTGGCGGTACCCTATGCCCTGAAGGCGTCCGACTCGGACACCCTGGGCGGCAAGCCGGCCTCCGCTTATGCGCTGGCAGGCTCGCAGATGTTGGTGGCACCGGCGACCGGCACTGACACCTCTTCGGCGGCGCCGGCCGGCAACCAAGCCGCCAACGGCACGGCCACGATGCCACAACCGGCGGGCGCCTGCAACCCCGTCACCAGCGACGGCATGGCCACCACCAACACCGTGGCCAAGTTCACCAGCGCCTGCAATATCGAGAATTCCTTGATCCGGGATAACGGGACCGGGGTAGCGGTGGGCGGCACGAGCACGCCGGGTGCTCTGCTGGATGTGCAATTCACCTCCACCGCCACCAGCGGGGGTTTGCTGGGCCAGCGGGTGTTGACCACCCTCAATCCGGCGGCGGACTCGTCGGCGTCCACGGTGGGGGCTTTTTCTAACGTGGTGACGATGAGCGGCAACCCGCACAACATCACCGGCAACACCTATGCCCAGGATTTCGAACTGGACCACTACGGCACGGGAACGATAAAAGAGGGGGTTGGGGTGGTAGGCAACGTGGTCAACCGGGCCGCAGGCACGATTGCGAGCGCCTATGGAGTCTTGGCCACCATGACGAACGCTTCTACCGGAACAATTACCAACGGGTACGGAATGTTCGTGACCGCGCCGACGAACACGGGCGGAGGGACGTTCTCGAACTACTACGGGTTGTACATCGGCAATCCTACGGCAGCGGTGCCTGGGGCGTTCGGGTTGTACTCGGCAGGAGGAACCAACTACTTCAACGGCAACGTGGGGATCGGGACCACGACCCCCGCTGCCAAGCTGGAAGTCAACGGGACGGTTCAGTTCGATGGCGCGGTCACGTTCGCGGGCGGCGGGGCCGAAACGCTCACGGGTGATTTGGCTCTGCCACAGACCACCGGCGCGGGCGTAGGGGTAATCGACCTCGGTGGCAGTCCGTTCATTCAGGCCTGCTGTCCCAAATCCACCCAGAACACGTTTGTGGGGGCCAATGCGGGAAACTTCACCGCCGACGCCTCCATGAGTAATGGCGGGGTTGGCCAGAACACCGCCGTAGGTTCCGGCGCGCTGCAAGCCCTGACGTCGGGCACCTTTAATACGGCCAGCGGCTATCAGGCGCTCTACGCGAACACGGCGGGGCTCCTGAATACGGCCAGCGGCTATCAGGCGCTCTACTCGAACACCACTGGGGGCCTCAACACGGCCAGCGGCGGTTTCGCGCTGGGCTCGAACACCACGGGAGGCAGCAACACGGCCAGCGGCGTTGATACGCTTGCCTCGAACACCTCGGGGAGCAGCAACACGGCCATCGGCGCTTTCGCGCTTCTCACAAACACCACGGGAGGCGACAACACGGCCCTCGGCTCCGGGGCGCTCTTCCAGAACACCACGGGAAGCAACAACACGGCCAGCGGCTTTAGGTCGCTGATCGCGAACACCACGGGGTACGGCAACACGGCCAGCGGCGTTGACGCGCTGAACTCGAACACCACGGGGAGCTTTAACACCGCCAGCGGTCTTGACGCGCTCTCCTCGAACGTCGGGGGAATCGACAACACGGCCAGCGGCGTCTCAGCGCTCGCCGCCAACACCTCGGGGGGCTTCAACACGGCCAACGGCGTCAGCGCGCTCCTCTCGAACACCACTGGGAGCGGGAACACGGCTAGCGGCGTTTCCGCTCTCGCCGCGAACACCACGGGAGGGAACAACACCGCCAACGGCTATCAGGCGCTCTACTCCAACACCACGGCGGCAGGCAACACGGCCAGCGGCTATGGGGCGCTTTACTCGGACACCACGGGGTACGGCAACACAGCCACCGGCTATCAGGCGCTCTACGTCAACACCACGGGGAGCGGCAACACGGCGGTGGGGTACGAGGCCGGATGGGATGCCGCATCAGGGATTCCCACGACGGGTTTCTCCAACACCTTCGTTGGCGGCCTTGCGACCGCTACCGTGGACGGTATCAGCAATGCCACGGCGATCGGATATGAGGCCAAGGTGAGCAGGAGTAACTCGGTGGTGCTCGGCGGAACCGGCGGTTACCCCGTGAACGTGGGGATTGGCGTGACCGCGCCTGTCGACGCGTTGGATATCAATAACACCTTCGGAAACAACATCCTGGTGGGATTCCAACACGGCGTCAGCCTGTTCCGTGTTGACCAAACCGGGCAAGTCTTCGCCGACGGAGGGTACCAGGCTAGTGGCGCCGACTTTGCCGAGTCGGTGGAGGTGCGCGGCAATCGCTCGGAATACGAACCCGGCGACCTATTGGTGATCGATCCCAGCGGGGAACGGCGCCTGGTCCTGGCGCGGACACCGTATTCGACCCTAGTAGCGGGAATCTACTCCACCAAACCGGGCGTGCTGGCCACGCCCCACTCCATGGACGATCCCGCCGTCAAGACCAGCGAAGTACCGCTGGCGGTGATGGGCATCGTGCCCTGCAAGGTGACGGTGGAAAACGGTCCCATCAGGGTGGGCGATCTCCTGGTCACCTCATCGCGTGCCGGCTACGCGATGAGAGGTAAGGACCGCCGTCGAATGTTGGGTGCGGTGGTGGGCAAGGCGCTCGAACCGCTGAAGCAAGGTACGGGCCTGATCCAGGTGCTGGTGACGTTGCAATAATTGACGATTGGGAAGGGGAAGACCGAAGACGTAAGAAGACACAACACAGAAACAGAGGTCAGAAGTCAAATGAAGACACCCTAAGTTCCGAGGTGACTTAAGGAGGATCGTTCATGACGAGACAGCGAGTTGCAGCATGGGTTGCTACGGTAGGTCTCTTGGGTGCGGTCAGTCTACAGGCTCAGTCGCACCTGGGAAGCGGCGCCGACAGCGGGGCCAGCTCCAGTTTGGTTCCTCGCTTGATCAGGTTCAGTGGGCAGATCAATCCCCAGGCTGTACCGGCTAAAGACGGCGAAGGCGGGAAGAATCAGTCGGTCCAGTCGGAGACCATGTTCAGGGCGACCTTCTCCCTCTATGAGCTGCAAGAGGGCGGCAGCCCGCTCTGGTCGGAGTCGCAAGAGGTGCGCCTCGACGAGCAGGGTCGCTACGTCGTTCTTCTCGGGGCGACTTCAGCCGCCGGTCTGCCGCTGGACTTGTTTGCTTCCGGCAAGGCGCTTTGGTTAGGGGCACAACCCCAGATCCCGGGCGCGCCGGAGCAACCCCGCGTGCTGCTGGTGGCAGTACCTTATGCGCTGAAGGCGTCTGACTCGGATACCTTGGGCGGCAAGCCGGCCTCCGCTTACGCGCTGGCGGGCTCGCCTTTGCCGGCTGCCGTTCCCGGCGCACAATCGATAACCGACAACCGGCAACCGGCTACCGATAACCGACTACCGACAACCGACAACCAACTAGCAGCTTCGGCGCCGCTGCCGGGCGCTGCGTGCAGTAGCGTCACCAGCGACGGCACGGCCACCGCCAATACCGTGGCCAAGTTCACCGCTGCCTGCAATATCGAGAATTCCCTGATCCGGGATAACGGCACCGGCGTCGCGGTGGGCGGCACGAACACGCCGGCGGCTCTGCTGGACGTGCAATTCACCTCCACCGCCACCAGCGGGGGTTTGCTGGGCCAGCGGGTGTTGACCACCCTCAATCCGGCGGCGGACTCGTCGGCGTCCACGGTGGGGGCTTTTTCTAACCTTGTGACGATGAGCGGCAACTCGCACAACATCACCGGCAACACCTATGCCCAGGATTTCGAACTGGACCACTACGGCACGGGAACGATCAAAGAGGGGGTTGGGGTGGTAGGCAACGTGGTCAACCGGGCCGCAGGCACGATTGCGAG
>Ga0335078_10005359_pt1 | contig 18955 bp, 18 predicted proteins | sample Lox_Sample_32_FD_206711 | JGI IMG/M metagenome (GOLD analysis project Ga0335078, IMG submission 206711) | Soil microbial communities from Loxahatchee National Wildlife Refuge, Florida, United States - Lox_Sample_3.2 | ecosystem: Environmental > Terrestrial > Soil > Wetlands | place: USA... | reverse complement strand
GACGCCCCTCGACCCGCGCCCCTGGCTCCTCGCCGCCTCGAACCTGAGGCTCGCCGATCCGCTCTGGCTCCTCGCCCTGCTGGCGCTGCCGCTGGCGGTGTGGCTGCGCGGGCGCGCGCGCGTTCCGGTGCTCCTCGTCCCCTTCTCCGCGGCCTGGCACCGCGCCTCGATCGCCGCCGCCTCGAACTGGACCGCGGGCGCCGCCGTGGCGGGCCTCGCGCTGGTCGTCGCGGCCCTGGCGCGGCCGCAGCGGGTCGAGGACAAGCGCGACGTGCGCTCGCAGGGCTACGACCTCGTCCTGACGATCGACCTGTCCGGATCGATGCTGAGCGAGGACTACGAGAAGGACGGGGTCCGGCTCAACCGGCTCCAGGCGATCAAGCCCGTCATCCAGGCGTTCATCGAGCGGAGGCCGTCGGACCGGATCGGCGTCGTCCTCTTCTCGGGCAGGGCCTACACCCTCGCCCCGCTCACGACCAACCACGAGTGGCTGGCGAAGCAGCTCGAGCGGGTGAAGATCGGGCTGATCGAGGACGGCACGGCGATCGGCGACGCGCTCGGGGTCGCCCTCACGCGCCTCGAGGAGTCGAAGCGCGAGGAGAACGGCCGGCGAAAGGGCGCCTTCATCGTGCTCCTGACCGACGGAGCGAACAACATGGGGCTCCTCTCGCCCGACCAGTCCGCTCAGCTGGCCAGGGCGCGCGGGATACCGATCTACACGATCGGCGCCGGCAAGGACGGCCTCGTCCCGTTCCCCATCTTCGACGACACCGGCAAGAAGATCGGCTACCGGCGGATCCCCGCCGACCTGGACGAGGGCGCGCTCCGCTCCATCGCGGAGACCACGGGCGGCAAGTTCTTCCGGGCCGCCGACACCGGCACGATCGAGTCCGCGTTCGCGTCGATCGACTCGAGCCAGAAGATCGAGTTCCAGACGAAGAGCTACCTGCTGACGACCGAATTGTTCCCCTGGTTCGCCGTCCCCGGCCTCGCGCTCTTCGGGGCGGGCACCTGGCTCTCGCGTAAACGATGACCTTCGCGTGGCCACACCTCCTCTGGCTGCTCGCCCTTCCCGCCGGGCTCCTCGCGTGGGAGCTCCTGCGCAGCCGGCGCCTCGCCGGGATCGCCCACCCGAAGATCATCCGCGCCCACGCCGGCCTCAGGAACGTGAGCCTCGCGGGCGCGCCGCAGGATCCCGGGCGATCATCCCGGCGCCGCGTGCTCGTGTGCGCGGGCATGGCCTTCGGCGTCCTCGCCCTGGCACGCCCGCAGTGGGGCCGCGTCGACGAGCCGGTGTTCGACCAGTCGCGCGAGATCGTGATCGCGCTCGACCTGTCGCGCTCGATGCTCACCCCGGACGTCGCCCCCTCGCGCCTCGAGCGCGCGAAGCTCCTCGTCCAGTCGCTCCTCGACCGGCTCCACGGCGAGCGGGTGGGCCTGGTCGTCTTCTCCGGGACGGCGTTCCTGCAGGCGCCGGTCAGCGCCGACTACGAGATCCTGCGCGAATTCCTGCCCGCGCTCGAGCCCGGCTTCCTGCCGCAGGGCGGCACCAACTACGCGGAGCTGATCAACACGGCGGTCGAGGGCTTCAGCGGCGGCTCGGCGGCGGACCGCTACCTCGTCATCCTGAGCGACGGCGGGGCGACCGACGACGACTGGAGGGACAGCATCCGCGAGCTGTCCAAGCGCGGGATCCGCGTCATCGGGCTCGGCGTCGGCACGTCGGCCGGCGGCATGATCCCGGACGGGGCGGGCGGCTTCATGAAGGACGAGAACGGCGCCGTCGTCCTTTCCAGGCTCGAGAGCGACACGCTGCGCGAGCTGGCCGACGCCACCCACGGCGCCTACCGGGACGCCAGCGGATGGGTCGACCTGGCGCAGGTCCTCGCCTCGACCGTCGAGGAGGGCCGCCGGGGCCACTTCGTCGAGCACACGGCCGTGCGGCTCGTGGAGCGCTACCAGTGGGCGCTCGCCCAGGCGCTCGCCTGCCTCTTCGCGAGCTTCTGCATCGAGTTCCCGGTCCGGCCCAAGTCGAGGGACCTGCGCCTGAGCGGCGCGCCGGCCCCCAAGGCCGCGCCGGCCCGCGCCGCGGCCGTGGCGGCGCTGGCCGCGGTGGCCCTCCTCGGCGCGGCGAGCTCGGCCGCCGACGCCGTGACCGACCCGGCCGCGTCCCTCTCGAAGATCGTGGGCCGGCTGAGCGCCATGGACCGGTGCAGCGCGCCCGACTGGTCGGAGCTCGCCCGCGAGACGGTCAACTGGGGCGAGCACCTGCTCTCCGCGGAGCAGCCGGTGCCCGAGGGGCCCGTGCGCGACGCCCTGGCCGCCGTGGAGATCGGCGCCCGCATGGATCCCAAGGCCGCGGACTGGGCCGGCCTGCGCGCGGAGCTGGAGAAGCTCCTCGAGAAGCCGCCCGAGAAGAAGCCCCCGCCGCAGCAGCAGCAACAGCAGCAGAACGAGCAGCAGCAGAACCAGGACCAGAACCGCCAGCAGAACCAGAGCCGGGACCAGAGCGCGGGCCAGCAGGGCGGCTCCCAGCCGCCGTCCGCGCCGAGCGACAAGTCGCAGGGCGCGCCGGACCGGCAGCGCGAGAAGGCCCCCGAGGCCGCGCGCCAGAATAGCGAGGACGCGTTCGGCTCCATGGGCCGGCCGACGCCGACCCCGCAGGAGTCCGGCGAGCCCCAGAACGCGATGCAGAGGGTCGGCGGGACCCCCAGGGAGCGCGCCGATGATCCCGCGCGCAGGAACCCGGAGCTCGCCGTCCCGCTCGAGAAGCTGGAGCAGCTCAAGAGCCAGGACTCGCCGCCGGAGCTGTTCGAGCTGCTGCGCCGCGGGGAGCCCACCCCGACGCCCAACCGGGGAAAGAACTGGTGACGCCGACATGAGGCCCCCCCTTGCCGCGATTCTCATGCTCTCGGCCGCCGTCGCGGCGGCGACCGCGCTCCGCGCGCAGTCGGTGCACTGGGACCCGCCCCGCGGCACGCTCCCCGTCGGCGAGGTCGCGCAGCTGCAGCTCGTCTTTGACGACTGCACCCCGAACGACACGCCCGCCCCACCCAAGGTGGACGGCCTGCGGATCGACTACGAGGGCCAGTCGAGCAACATCTCCATGGTGAACGGCACGTTCTCGCGCAACGTGGCCGTCGCCTACGCCGTCCTCCTGTCGAAGCACCAGGACGTCGAGATCCCCGCGTTCTCGATCGACACGAACAAGGGGCGCCTGCGCGTGCCGGCGGCCCGCTTCAGCCCGGCGGGCGCCACGGTCGGCTCGAGCGGCATCGCGCTGTCCGAGGCGGCGGCGGCGAACCTGGCGGCGACGCCGGAGAGCGTGTGGGCGGGCGAGATCTTCGAGCTCAAGTACACGATCGACATCGGCGCGGGGTACTACCCGAACTGGGGACGGGGATCGTTCGACTGGGACCCGAGCCCGCTCGTGATCGAGGACTGGTCGCAGCCCGAGCCGTATGAGACGGGCGGCGCCGAGCCCCGGACGGGCCTCGCCTACCACACGCGCGCCATCGCGCGCACGGCGGGACGGCTGCGGCTCAACCCGACGAGCCAGCTTGTCAGCCTGAGCGTGGGGGTCACGGGCTTCGGCTTCTTCCAGCAGCGCCAGTACCAGCAGTTCGCCGTCCCCGGCAGCCCGACGACGATCGAGGTGCGGCCCCTGCCCCCGGCACCCGACGGGTTCGCCGGGGCCGTGGGGGACTTCCAGCTGGCCTCCAAGGTGGTGCCGGTCCACGTCCGGATCGGCGAGCCGGTCACCTGGACCGTCGAGCTGTCGGGCAGCGGCAACTGGCCCGAGATCCACGGCCTGCCCTCGCGCGAGGCGCCGGCGAGCTTCCAGGTGATCCAGCCGAGACCCAAGCGGACCCAGGCCCAGAACAAGCTCTTCGACGCGACGCTCGCCGAGGACGTCGTGCTTGTGCCGACGCAGCCGGGCACCTTCGAGCTGCCGCCGCTCAATTTCGCCTACTTCGACCCGAAGAGCGGCGCCTACCGGGTGATCGCGGCCCCGGGGGGCACGGTGATCGTGGACCCGGCGCCGGCGGCGCCGGCGGCCCCGAGCACCGGGTCCGCCGCCGCCGCGGCCGTCGGGGCGGCCCCGGGGGCCCCCACCCCGCCGCCGCAGGCGAAGCCGCCCGAGGCGCCCGCCGGGGCGCTCGGCGACCCGACCGGCCCGGCTGAGCCGGCGCCCGCGCCCCTGTCCCCGCAGGCGCTGTCAACGCTGTGCGCCCTTCCCTTCGGGCTCCTCGGCCTCCTCTGGCTCGCGCTCGCGTACCGGCGCGCGCAGGCGACGGATCCCCTGAGGGAGCGCAGGCAGGCCCGGCTTCGGATCGGCGCCACCGTCGAGGCGATCCGGAACGCGCCCGCGCCGGAAAAGCCCCCCCTGCTCCTCGCCTGGCAGCGCGACGCCGCCGTCCTCTGGGAGATAGCCCACGCGGCCCCCCCGGCTTCGGCGCTGGCCGACGCCCAGTGGAACACCCTCTGGTCGGAGGCCGACCGGTACCTGTACAGCACCGACACGATGCTCCCGGGCGACTGGGTCGCCCGCGCGCACGCGGCGCTGGGCAGGACGAGGCTGCGGCCCTTCCGCGCGGCGAGGGCCCTGCTCCCGCGCAACCTCCTGCCCTTCCTCGCCCTCGCCGGCGCCTGCGCGCTCGCGGGCCGGCCCCTTTGGGCCGCGGACCCGGCGGGGGCCTACCAGCGCGGGGACTTCGGCGCGGCGGCCGAGCAGTGGTCGGGGCGCGTGGCCGCCGATCCCCTTGACTGGTCGGCGCGCCACAACCTGTCGCTTGCGCTCGCCCAGCAGGACCGCTGGGGCGAGGCGGCGGCGCAGGCCTGCGCCGCGTTCGTGCAGAACCCGGCGGAGCCGGCCAACCGCCGCCAGGCGACGCTCGCGTGCGACCGGGCGGGCTTCGTCCCGGAGCCCCTGGACGCGCTCCTTCAGCCCGGCCCGGCCGGGGCGATGGCCAGGATTGAGTCCCCGGCCGGATGGCAGCGGGTGGGGGCCGGCGCGGCGGCGGCGGCCGCGGCGGCGCTCGCGCTCCTGCTCGCGGCGGCCTACGGCGGCGGGCGCGGGGCCTGGCGGTGGGCCCGGGCCGGCGCCCTCATCGTCCTCGCGCTGGCCCTCCTGCTCGCCCTCGCCTCCCGGGCCGCGTACCGCGCCTACGGGATCGCCGCCGACCCCCGCGCCGTCGTCGTCTGGCGCGCCGGCATCCTGCGCTCGATCCCCACGGAGGCCGACGTCTCCCAGAAGACGACCCCCCTGGCGGCCGGAAGCGCGGCCATCGCCGACAAGGCGTTCCTGAGCTGGATACGCCTCGAGTTCCCCAACGGGCAGAGCGGCTGGGTCTCGAAGGGCGAGGCCGTGCCCCTCTGGGGAGCCCCCCCGGGCTGATCAGCCCAGGGCGAGGGTCTTCTCCACCATCCGGGCCACGGACTCCTCCGGGTTGAGCGCCGCCGCGGCCCGGATGTCCACCCAGGCGAGCTCAAGCGACTCCTCGGTCGCCCGCAGCGGCCCGGACGGATCGGCCTCGACCAGGAACCTCAGGTCGAAATGCCAGTGCTCCGGCGAGCTCCCGCGCCGGGGGATCCGGTGGCGGTCCACGTCGAAGAGCCCGGGGGCGGCCGCGCGCAGGCCCGCCAGCCCGCTCTCCTCGCGCGCCTCGCGCAGCGCCACGGCGAGGAGGTCCGGGTCCCCGTCGGCATGGCCGCCCGGCTGGAGCCACTTGCCGAGCTTGCGGTGGAGGGTGAGCAGCGTGCGGCGCCGGTCGGGACTCACGACCCACGCGGAGCCCGTCAGGTGGCCCGGCGCGCACGAGCGCAGGAGGCAGTCGGCGTGCGCCTCGACGAAGGCGATCGTCTCGGCCAGGGCGCGCGCCTCGGCCCCCGGCCGGGCGCGGCCCGCGTGCGCGCGCAGGAGCCCGAGGACGGCCGCGCGGTGCATCGGCGCTCAGGGCCCCTCGAGCCAGATCGGGTCCGCCGTGAACGGCTCCGGGTCGTGCAGGAGCGGCCAGACCTCCTCGAGGCGCCCCGCCACCGAGAACAGCGCGTGCAGGCCCTCGGACTTGAACCGCTCCCGCGTCATGCGCTCGAAGAACCTGAGGAGGTCGTCGTAGTAGCCGTCCTGGTTGTACACCACGACCGGCTTGTCGACGCGGTTGATGTAGCGCAGCGTCATGATCTCCGCGAGCTCCTCGAGCGTCCCGATGCCCCCGGGCAGCGCGAGGAAGGCCTGCGCGCGCTCCTCCATGATCCGCTTCCTGTCGCGCATCGAGTCGACCGCGATGAGCTCGTCGGCGCTCTCGTAGGCGAGTTCGCGCTCCCTCATGAAGGTGGGGATCACGCCGACGACGCGCCCCCCGGACTCCTTCACCGCCTGGGCGAGCGAGCCCATCATGCCCACGTTGCCCCCGCCGTAGACCAGGCCCCATCCGTTCGCGACCATCGACTTGCCCACCGCCTCGGCGGCGGCGTAGTACCTCGCCTCGAGCTTCGTCGAGGATCCGCAGTAGACGCACAGGAGCTTTGCCATGGTGCCAGCGCCTGACACGATGGCGGCCGGCGCGCCGAAATGAACCAAAATCCTTGAGCCCTCCAAGTCCCTACCGGGGGCGCCTCGCCCCCTCCCCCACCGGCCTGCTCCACCTCGGGCACGCCCGCACCTTCTGGACCGCGGCCCGGCGCGCCCGCGACGCGGGCGGCGCCCTCATCCTGCGCAGCGACGACCTCGACGCCGCCCGCTACCGGATGGACTTCGCCCGGGCGATGCTCGAGGACCTGCGCTGGCTCGGGCTCTCCTGGGACGAGGGCCCGGACGTCGGCGGCCCCCACGCCCCCTACCAGCAGAGCGAGCGCCGGCCCCTCTACCGCGCGGCCCTGGAGAGGCTCCACGCCGCCGGGCTCATCTACCCGTGCTCGCGCTCGCGCCGGGACGTGATCGAGGCGGCCGGAGCCCCCCACGAGGCCGACGGCGACGACGAGCCCGTCTACCCCGCCGCCTTCCGGCCGGCCGCCGGCGCCCCGCTGCCGCCCCTGGGCGAGCGGGTGGGCGTCAACTGGCGCCTGCGCGTGCCCGACGGCGCCGTGGTCGCCTTCGACGACGGCCTCCTCGGCCCGCAGCGCGCGCTGGCGGGGCGCGACTTCGGCGACTTCCCCGTGTGGCGCAAGGACGACTGCCCGAGCTACCAGCTGGCCTGCGCGGTCGACGACGCGGCCATGGGGATCAGCGAGGTGGTGCGCGGCGAGGACCTCGTCCGCTCGACGTTCCGCCAGCTGCTGATCTACCGCGCGCTCGGGCTCGCGCCGCCGCGCTTCTACCACTGCCCGCTCATGGCCGACGCCTCGGGCAAGCGCCTCGCCAAGCGCCACGACGCGCTGAGCCTGCGGGCCCTGCGCGAGCGCGGGCTCAGCCCCGAGTCCCTGCGCGCCGCCTGGGAGCCGGGCGGCCCGCAGGGGGCGCCGCGGGGGCCCGGCCCCGCAAACGACATCTTGCCACCGCCGGCGGCGCTGAGCTAGGCCATGGGGGCGGGCGCGCGCCGGGCGTGCGCCTCGGCGACCGACGCCCATGAAACGAACCCTCCTCGCCCTGGCCCTGGCGCTCCCGCCCCTGGGCGCCTCCGCCGAGACGCTCGACCTCGGGGCCCGCGGGACGTTCACGATCGGCGTGCCGAGGGGCTGGACGTACTCGGCGACGAAGGAGGAGGACACGGGCTACGCCATCGTGCTGACGCCGCCCCCCGAGGTGAACGCGCGGCTCCTGATGAACCTGGTCTTCGTGCCCCCCGGCGAGCCGGCGTCCAAGGAGGACCTGCAGGACAAGGTCCTCACGATCAGCGACCAATTCGTCGGCGCGTCGGTCGAGAAGAAGAAGGTGCTGCGCGACTTCGCCGTGTCGTCGGGCTACGGCGCCTACTGCCTCTTCACGGACGCCTCCCTCGTCGGCCAGCCGCCGAAGAAGGACTCCTTCAAGGTGATCGCCGTCGGCATGATCCGGTTCAACGACGAGCTTGCCGCCGCGGTCAGCCTGGTGACCGACGACGAGAAGGGGCCCGATTTCGCGGCGATGCTCAAGGCGGTGGCGAGCGCGACCGCCGGGCCGCGCAAATGAGCCGGCCCGCTCCCGGGCGCTGAGGGGTATCTCGCCGTGCAAACCAGCCCAGGTGCCCCCGGCGCGAGCGTGCGCATCGGCGTCATCAACGTGTCCGACAGGGCCAGCGCGGGCGTCTACGAGGACCTGCCCGGGAAGGCCTGTGTCTCGATCCTGCGCGCGTGGCTGGCGACCCCGTTCGAGGTCGACTACGCGGTCGTGCCCGACGAGCGCGCCCGCATCGAGGCCGAGCTCGCGCGCATGGCCGACACGGCCGGATGCTGCCTCGTCGTGACGACCGGGGGCACCGGGCCGGCCCCCCGGGACGTCACCCCTGAGGCGACCGCCGCCGCCTGCGACAAGCTTTTGCCGGGCTTCGGGGAGGCCATGAGGACGGCCTCGCTGGCCTTTGTCCCGACGGCCATCCTCTCGCGCCAGACGGCCGGCATCCGCGGCCGCACGCTCATCGTCAACCTTCCCGGCCGCCTCAAGGCGATCCGCGAGAACCTGGAGTGCGTGTTCCCGGCGATCCCGTACTGCATCGACCTCATCGGCGGGCCGCGGCTCGAGACGAACGAGAAGGTGATGAAGGCCTTCCGGCCCAAGGCGTGATCGAGCGTTGCGGCGCGCGCGATCCGTGGCACGTTGGGGCCGAACCCACGACCCCATGCTCAACCTGTCCGAACCCGACCTGACGCAGCACCCCCCGCGCAGCCCGCATGCCCAGCTCGGCGGCTACGCCCACCTCCCGCGCCTCCTCGACAAGGCCCGCGCGACCGCCTCCGGGAAGAACGGCGAGTACCACTACAACTGCCCGCTCGACCAGCACTTCTTCGCCTTCACGGGGATCGACCACGAGGCGCTCCTGGCCGAGGCGAAGCTCGGCCGCAGCGACTCCGAGATGCTCGCCTGGGTCCGGGCGCGGACCAAGCGCCTGCCCTCGGAGGTCGCCGCCTGGTCCGCGTGGCTCGCCGCGCACGGCCCCGGGGGCGCGCCGGGCCACGAGTGGTTCGGCGAGGTGATCAAGGCCGGCTCGCCCGACCGGGACGACGTCCGCGGCTTTTTTGACCTTCTCGACCTGGACGACTTCGTGTCGTTCGGGGGCAAGGGCTGACGGCGGGGCCCGGGTCCGCGGGCCCTCAGAGCTCCGTGTACTTCGCGGAGCGCCCCTTGGCCTTGTCGACCGGGTACTTCCGGGCGTTGGCCTCCATCTTGGCCTCGACCGCCGCCGCGACGTCGAGCCCGGTCGCGTTGGCGAACTCGAGCGCGTAGATGACCACGTCGGCGAGCTCCTCGCCGATCCTGGCCCGCTTTTCGGGGCGAAGCGCCACCTCGCGCGACTCCTCGGGGCTCGCCCACAGGAAGTGCTCCATCAGCTCGCCCGCCTCCGCGGCGAGCGCCATGCTCAGGTTCTTCGGCGCGTGGAACTGCTCCCAGTCGCGCGCGCGCGCGAAGGCGAGCACCCGTTCCTTCAGCTCGGCGACGGTCGTGGTGGAGTCGTGTTTCGGGGACATGGGCGCCACTATGGCGGCGCGCCGGCCCGGGGCAACCGCGCGCCGCGCCCGAATCCCATTGAACCCCAAATTGCGCTTGGCCGTAATGGCGGCCTACCCCCATGACGACGACGCCAGAAGCCGGGGCGCCGACGGCGCCCGCCGCCGGCGGCCCCGGGAACCCGCCCGGGCGGGCCCGGACCCTCCTGCGCTCGGAGGCGGCCTTCGGCGTCGTACTGCTCGCGGCGACGCTGCTCGCCTACGCCCCCGTGTGGCGGGCCGGGTTCATCTGGGACGACAACGGCCACGTGACGCGCCCGGACCTGCGCCCGCTCCACGGCCTCGTCCGGATATGGGCCGAGCCCGGGGCGACCCAGCAGTACTACCCCCTGCTCCACAGCGCCTTCTGGGTCGAACACCGGCTCTGGGGGGATGCGCCCCTCGGCTACCACCTGGCCAACGTCGCCCTGCACGCCGCGGCGGCCTTCCTCCTGTTCCGCCTGCTGCGCCGCCTGGGCGTGGCCGGCGCGCATCTGGGCGCCGCGCTGTTCGCGCTGCACCCGGTGTGCGTCGAGTCGGTCGCGTGGGTTTCCGAGCAGAAGAACACGCTCTCGGGCGCCCTCTGCCTGGGGGCGGCCCTGGCCTACCTGCGGTTCGACCGCGACCGGCGGGCCGGCCGCTACGTCCTTGCGACCGCCCTGTTCGCGCTGGCCCTGGCGTCAAAGACCGTGACCGCAACGCTCCCGGCGGCCCTCCTCGTCGTCCTCTGGTGGAAGCGCGGGCGCCTGTCCTGGAGGGGCGACGTGCTGCCGCTCGCGCCGTGGCTGTGCCTCGGGGCCGGGGCCGGGCTCGCCACGGCCTGGGTCGAGCGAACCTACATCGGCGCCTCGGGGCCCGCGTACGGGCTCGGCGCGGCGGAGCGCCTCCTCGTCGCCGGCCGGGCCCTCTGGTTCTACCTCGGGAAGCTCTACTGGCCGACGAACCTGGTCTTCATCTATCCGCGGTGGGCCGTGGACGCGGGCGCCCCCCAGCAGTACCTCTACCCGGGCGCGGCGGCGGCCGCGCTGGCCGCCCTCTACGCCCTTCGCCGGCTCTCGCGGGGCCCGCTTGCCGCCGCGCTCCTCTACGCGGGCACGCTCTTCCCCGCGCTCGGGTTCGTGAACGTCTTCCCCTTCGTCTACTCGTTTGTCGCCGACCACTTCCAGTACCTGGCCGCCGCGGCGGCCCTCTCGGCCACAGCCGCCCTGCTGGCGTGCGCCGCGCGGCGCCTGCCCCCGGCGCCGCGCCGGGGCGCCGCGGCCGCGGGCGTCGGCGCCTGCGCCGCCCTCGCCCTCCTCACGTTCCGCCAGGCTGGGGACTACGCCGATGCGAAGACGCTCTGGCGCGCGACGATCGCCGGGGACCCGGGCTGCTGGATGGCCTATGAGAACCTCGGCGGCGTCCTCATGGACGAGGGGCGCCTGCCCGAGGCCGAGGCGCAGTTCCGCCGCGCCATCGAGGTCAAGCCGGACGACGACGGCGCGATGAACGAGCTCGGCGTCGCCCGGCTCCAGCAGGGGCACGCCGAGGAGGCCGTCGCGCTGTTCCAGCGCGCGCTGGCGGTGTCGCCCCGGCGCGCCGAGACCCACATCAACCTCGGCGTCGCGCTCCTGGGCGAGGGGCGCCCGGACGCCGCCGCGGCCCAGTTTCTGAGCGCGCTCGAGGAGGAGCCCGACAATGCCAAGGCCCACAAGAACCTCGCGGTGGCGCTCCTGCGGATGGGCCGGATGCACGACGCCGCCGAGCAGCTCGGGCGCGCCGCCGAGGAGGAGCCCGACAACGCCGAGACCCTGAACAACCTAGGGCTCGCCCTCGCGCGCGACGGGAGGCCCGGCCCCGCCGTCGCCCAGTTCCGGCGGGCCGTGGCCGCCGACCCCGGCTTCGCCGCGGCCCACGCCAGCCTCGGCGGCGAACTGGAGCGGGAGGGGCTCCTCGGCGAGGCCGCGACCGAGCTCCAGAGGGCCGTCGACCTCGACCCGGCGAGCGCGCCGGCGCGCCTCGCGCTCGCCGGCGCCCTGCTGCGCCTCAACCGCGCAAACGAGGCGATCGCGCATCTCGAGCGGGCCGTCGCGATCGCGCCGGATCTCGCGCAGGCGCACGACACCCTGGCCAACGCCCTGATCGGCGTCGGCCGCTTCGACGAGGCCATCGACCAGCTCCGGGCGACCCTGGCGCTCGAGCCCGGCAACGCCCAGGTTCACAACGACCTCGGGGTGGTCCTCGTGTGGAAGGGGCGCCCCGAGGAGGCCGCCGCCGAGTACCGCAGGGCGGTCGCGATCAAGCCCGACTACGCGGTCGCCCACGTCAATCTGGCCAACCTGCTCCTGCAGCAGGGGCACCCGGCGGAGGCTGCCGCCGGCTACGCCCGCGCGCTGGAGCTCGAGCCCGACAACGCCAAGGTCCACAACAACCTGGGCATCGCGCTCGTCAAGGCCGGGCGCCTGGACGAGGCGGCGGCGCACTTCCGCAGGGCGCTCGAGATCGACCCCGACTATGCGGACGCCCGCAGGAACCTGTCCGCCGTCAGCCGGGGCCCGGCCGGGCCCTGACCGCCGGGTCATAAATCGAAATCGGACTTGGCACGGGGCCTGCATTCTGCTCTCTGTACGCCCGCTCCAATGTCCCAGACGCTCCACCGCCACGTCAGCCTCGCCGGCGCCTCGTTCACGAGGGCCGCGCGACTTGGCTGCGCCGTGATGCGTCCGGTTGCCATTTCGAATTGGAGCAAAGCGGCCGGCGCGGGCTTCGAGGCCTAAACCCTCCCAACCAAGGAAGACGTTTAGCAGACCCGAAGCCCGGAGGCCCAGAGGCCCCCAGGGCGCGGATGCCATTCCCACCATGAAACCGAGAACCCACAGCCAGAGCCCATCCAGCCGCCGCTTCCACGCGCGCAAGGCGCCCAACGCCGCCATGCGCCAGCCGAGCTACGACTGCCGTGTGCTCCCGGACGCCGTCGCCCTTGTCGTCTACGTCCCGGGCGTGGAGGCCTCGGGCGTGGAGATCGAGGCTGCCGGGCCCGACCTGGTCGTCACCGCGCGCAAGGCGCGCTTTGTGCGGGTGAACTGGCAGGCCCTGCACCTCGAGGGATCGCAGCGCGACTACCGCCTGCGCCTGCGGCTCGGGCACGGCTTCGACTACGCGAGGATGCAGGCCGACATCCACGACGGCGTGCTCAGCCTGTCGGTGCCCAAGCGCCAGGCCGACCTGGCGTCAGCCGGCCGCCTCGGCGTGGTCGCGTGACCCCACCGGAGGCCCCCCTGCCGCCCGAGGGGCGGCGGGCGGGTCTCCGGGCGCGGCCGGCGCGGGGGCCGGCCACGCATTTTTCCGTCGGATTTGACGGCACATTTACATCCCTGCGGGGTCTAGACCAGTACCATGACCAAGCAGGCCCAAACCCAACGCGCGCGGCCGCAGCCCATCAGCCGGGAGGCGACACGCGCCGTCCAGCGCGAGGACGCGGCGTGGAGCCGGCCCGTCTTCAGGCCCCCTCCCCTCGACGTCAGTCCCGCCCGCCCCGAGATCCCCTATCTGGATGCCACCTCGCGCACGGAGCCGTGGGCCCCGTGGCCCCGGGCGAGCGCGTCGCCCAGGTAGGCCAGGATCGAGCGGGCCTCCTCGGCGAACCGCCAGGGGGGATTGATGACGGCCAGGGCGCAGCCCGTCATGGCTGCGGCGTCCGGATCCACCTCGAGCTCGGCGACCAACGCTGGCACCCCGGCGGCCTCGAGCCACTCGAGCAGGCCGCGCGCCTGCGCCCGCCGCGTCAGGGGAAACCAGGCCGCGTACGTGCCCCCCGGGAACCGCCGGATGGCCTCGCCCAGGGCGGCCGCCGTCCTCGACCCCTCGTCGGGCGCCTCGAAGGGCGGGTCGAGCAGCACGAGCGCCCGCCTCTCATCGGGAGGCAGGCAGGCCCTCACGGCCCCGAATCCGTCGGCCTCGTGAACGGCGACCCGGCGCTCGCCCGAGAACTCCCGGCGCAGGGCGGCGCACTCCGCGGGCTGGCTCTCCCAGAGCTCCAGGCGGTCGTTCGGCCGGGCGATCCAGGACACGATCCGGGGCGATCCCGGGTAGAAGCGCGGACCGGGCGCCAGGTTGCCCCGGCTGCGGTCGAAGCCGCGCACGATCCCGAGGTAGTCCCGCAGCTCCGGGGGCAGGTCCCCGCGGTCCCAGAGGCGGCCGATCCCGCCGGGCCACTCGGGCTCCCGCTCCCTCGAATCGCCCCGCGAGGCCCGCGCGAGGTCGTAGCGCCCCCGGCCGGCGTGGGTGTCCACGTACGCGAAGCCCTTCTCCTTCCTCTGGAGGGCGCGCACGAGGCGCACGAGGAGCGCGTGCTTGAGCACGTCCGCGTAGTTGCCCGCATGGAAGGCGTGGCGGTAATTCACGCCCATGGGCTTCTTGCATTGCACAGCGCGGCCGCAATCCGATAATCGCCGCCCATGAAAATCTACCAAGCGCTTGTCGGGATTCTTGCGCTCGGCCTGGCGGGGGCTCTCCGGGCCGAGACGTTCGAGGGCAGGGTCACCATGAAGCTGTCGTCGTCCAACGCCGCGAAGGACGCCCCGCAGTCGATCACCTACGCGCTCAAGGAGGGCTTCATTCGGGTCGAGATGGCGACGCCCCGGGGCCAGATGGTCTCGATCATGGACCTGAGGAACCACCAGATCCTGGTCCTCATGCCCCAGCAGCGCATGTACATGGTCCAGCCCCTGCCGCAGGCGGCCGCCCCCGCGGCGGGCCAAGGCAACGGGCCGCTGGGCTCCGACGTGCAGGTCACCTCCGAGAAGGCCACCATCCTCGGCTACACCTGCACGAAGCTCCTCGCCACCCACGGGGGCTCCACCTCCGAGGTCTGGGTCACCGACCAGCTGGGCTCGTTCCTCGGGCTCTCCCCGGGCGCGGGCGGCCCCGGCCGCCGGTCGGCCCCGCCGCAGGCGTGGGAGTCGGCGCTCAAGGGCAGGTCCTGGTTTCCCATGCGCGTCGTGACGAAAGACGGGGCAAAGGCCACCTTCCAGCTCGAGGTGACCCACGTCGAGAAGGCGAGCATCCCGGACTCCGAGTTCGCCCCTCCCGACGGCTGGCAGAAGTTCGACATCGCCTCGATGATGGGCGGGGCCTTCCCGGGCGCCCGGCCGGCCGACAACAACTGAGTGGCCGAGCCGCCCATCCGCATCGTCTCCGATGTGCACTACGCGGACCGCTCGAGCCGCGTGCGCTCGCTCGACCAGCTGCGCCCGCTCCTCGAGGGGGCGGCTGCGTTCGTCTTCAACGGCGACACGCTCGACACCCGACCCGACCGCAACCCCGCGCGCACCGCGATGAGGCGGCGCGAGGTGCTCGACTTCTTCGCGGGAGCCGGCACGCCCGTCACCTTCCTCACGGGCAACCACGACCCGGACCTGTCGCGCCTGCACGCGGTCGAGTTCGGCGGCGGCCGGGTCCTCGTGACGCACGGCGACGTGCTCTTCGACGCCATCGTCCCCTGGGCCAAGGACGCCCCGGCCATCCGCCAGAAGATCCTCGCGGCCCTCGCCGCCATCCCGGCCGGGTCGGGCTCGCGCCTCGAGGGCCGGCTGGCCGCGTTCCGCTCCGTCGCGGCGACCATCCCCCAGCGCCACCAGTCCGAGCCGGACCCGCTGCGCTACGCCCTGCGCCTGGCCGGCGACACGGTGTGGCCGCCGCAGCGCCTGCTCTCGATCCTGCGCGCGTGGCGCGAGGCTCCGGGAAGGGCCGCGGCGCTCGCCCGCGGGCACCGGCCGCGGGCCCGCTTCATCGTGATCGGGCACACCCACATCCCCGGCGTCTGGCGGACCGCCTCCGGCATCGTCGTGGTCAACACGGGCTCGTTCTGCCGGCCCTTCGGCGCGATGGCTGCCGAGGTCGCCGCGGACTCGATCCGGGTGCGCCGGGTGGCGTTCGCGCGGGGCGGGTTCCGCCCCGGCTCCACCGTCGCGGAGTTTGGCCTGTCGTGAGCGCGCACTTCGGATGGTGGGTGAGGGACCCCGCGCTCGGGAAGTTCCAGGTCCGGGCCGTCATCCACGGCGGGAACCTGGCGTGGTCGCGCAAGCAGGGCCACTTCGCCCCCTGGGAGGCCCACCAGCCGAGCGAGGAGGACTGGGAGCGGCTCGTCAGCGAGGCCGAGCGGCGGGTCCCGAGGCGCCTGCTCTCGCCCAAGCAGTTCGCCGAGATCAAGAGCCTGCGCGGGCGCTCGTAGGCCCCGGCGCGCCCCGCAGCCAGCCCCCTTCCCATGCCCAAGATCGACGTCAACACGGTCGCCGAAATCCTGAAGAGAAACCACATCGACCCCGCGGTGCTGCGCCGCGTGGTCGAGGAGATGAACCTCGCCGTCCAGCCCGACCCGGGAGAGGGCGACCAGCCGCCCCCCGTCAAGAGGCAGTACGCGCTGCTCGTGAGCGACCCCGAGGGGCGCATGCCGAAGGGCGACTTCACGGGATGGGTCCTCCAGATCCCCGAGAGCGATAGCCCGGCCAGCGTCCGGGAGCGGATCTTCAAGGGCGCCTGGGACTACAACGCCTCGAAGAAGGGCAGGCTCAGCCCCGCAAGGACGGTGGGCGACGCGCTCGAGGGCGTCCCGGCCCGCTTCTTCAGGGACGCCGAGCTCTGGGTGAAGACGAAGACGCCGGTCGTCGTCCTTCGGACCGACAACGAGATCCCCAGGAGCTGAACCCGCCCCCGCCGGGGCGCCGCTACGGCGCTCCCGGGCCCTGCCCCCGGGCGGAGCGGATGCGCTCGGCCTCGATCCGCTCCAGCTCGAGCGCGTGGTCCTCGCGCATCTCCCTCTCGGACAGGCGCCCGGTCAGCCACGAGAGGTTCATCGGATAGACATCCGGGTTGAAGACGACGAAATAGAGGTGCCAGACGATGATGGCGAGGGTCGCCAGCACCGCCTCGTAGAGGTGGACGGTGCGCGAGACGTCGTAGCCGAGCTTGGTGAACGTCCGGATCGAGGCGTTCTCGAACCAGAGGACCGCCCCGGTCGCGCCCATCACCACCGAGCCCCACATCATGGCCCAGTACTCCGTCTTCTCGATGTAGCTGAAGCGCTCGAACTTCGGCTTCGCGGGAGCGAGCCCCAGGTTGTAGCGGAGAACGCCCGCGGCGTCGCTCAGGTCCCGCGCGCGCGGCAGCAGGTCGCGGAAGAGCTGGCGGCCCCGCCGGGTCAGCCCCAGGTAGGCGAAGTGCCAGGCCCCGGCGACGGCGAGGACGACGCCGGCCACCCGGTGGATGGCGCTCCTCCACTCGAAGAGGTGCCCCACGTGGTGCCTGATGTGGATGACCCACCAGGCGTCGGGAAACTGGAGCATGAAGCCCGTCAGGACCAGCGCGACAAAGCAGGCGACGAGCGTCGCGTGCTGCAGGCGCTCGTTGAGCGTCATTCTGAGGTAGAGGCGGTGCGCCACGGCGGGCTCGACGACCTCCCCCTGCTGCACCCGGATCTTGCGGCGCACCTTCCTCGCGAAGTCGAGCGCGTTGTGCACCAGCATCCCGCCGACGACGCCGACGATCAGCCAGACATAGAGCGTCGCGATCCAGTAGACGGCCGGCTCCTGGCCCCGCGCGCCCGCCGTGACGTGGACCGGGGCGGAGGCGAAGCGGGTGTTGGCCCCGGGGTGGCACTGGCCGCAGGTCTGGGCCAGGTTGGCGCGGCTCACGGGCGACTTCGGGTCCGTCGACGGCCGGATGGCGTGGGCCCCGTGGCAGCTCGCGCAGTTGACCGCCACCACGGCGCCGCCGCGCGTGGCGAGCCCGTGGTAGCTGTCGGAGAAGGTCTGGAACCGGTCGCTCGCCAGGCCGTAGCGCTCGCTCAGCCGCACCGACGCGTGGCAGGTCCCGCACACCATCTGCGAGACGTTGCGCGCCGAGACCGCCGCGTTCGGGTCGGCCGCCCGCAGGATGGCATGCTCCCCGTGGCACGTCGTGCAGACCGGCGCGTCGGGGAAGCCCTTGCGCAGGGCGCCGGCGTGGGCGCTCAGCGCGTACTCCGCCGCCTCGCCCGCATGGCAGCGCGCGCAGGTCGCCGGTATGTTCCTCTGGTTCTCCCTCGAGCCGGCGGCCAGGGCGCCCGCCGTCTCGTGGCTTCCGTGGCAGTCCACGCAGTTGGCCGCGGCCGCGTTGCCCCGGGCGAGGCTCGCCCCGTGCACGCTCCCGGCGTAGGAGGCGATGAAGGCGCGGCTGACCGACGAGGACGCGAGCACGCGCCCCTCGTCGCGGTGGCAGGAGAGGCAGAGCTTCGACTGCTCGCGCTTGAGCGCCAGGCGGTCACCCCCGGCCGCCACGGGGCGCAGGTGGCAGGTGAGGCAGCTCGGGGCCTCGGCGCGGCCCGCCGCCTGGGCGGCGCCGTGGGAGGACCTCTGGTACTGCTCCGCCGCCTGCGCGTGGCAGGCGGAGCAGGCGGCCGCGAGCTTCGCCCCGGCGAAGGGCGACTTGGGCCCCGACGCCTCGAGAATGCCGTGGTCGCCGTGGCACAAGACGCAGTCGGTCTCGGGCGTCGCGGCGGGCGGAACCCTGGCGAAGTCGGCGTGGAAGCGGTGGGACTTGGCGACGTCCTCGTGGCATCCCCGGCAGTCGACGGCGCCGGCCGGCGCGTGGCGCGGGCGGGCCAGCGCGTCGACCCCGTCGTGGCAGTCGGCGCAGCCGAGCGCGGCGTGGACCGAGCGGCCCAGCTGCCGGGGGTCGACGTAGAGCGAGACGCGCTGCCCGTCCTTGGTGGCGCTCAGGCGCGGGTTGCTGTGGCAGCCGAGGCAGCCGGCGTCGCGGTCGGCCGCGAACAGGGGCGCCGCCAGCGCAACCGACGCCAGCCCGGCGCCGGCAAGCCGGCGGAAGGTCGCCCTATGTGTTGATGCGCGCACGATTGCGGCGCGGACAGCGCGGCCCGCACCGACCGCCCATGATGCCCCAAGGCGCTCAATCGCGCTGCGTGGATATTGCCATTATTGCGGCGTTTTTGACACGCGCCGCCGCGCCCCCCCGCGGGGCCACGCCCGCCCCGGCCCTCACTCCAGCCCGAACTTGACCGGGTCAAAGCCGCGCCCCCTCAGGGCCGCCGCGACCGCCTTCATGTCCACGCGCGCGCCGGCGCGCACGCCGTTCGCCCCGAACCAGCCCTGAGGCAGCTCGAGGGCGAACTGCACGTCCGGATTGTGCGCGACCACGGGTCGCTCGTCGAACGGGAGCAGGTGGTAGATCTCCACGATGGCGCCGTCCGGCGCCAGGTAGCCCAAGTCGAGCGGCTCCGGGGTGTTGCGCATCCAGATGCTGAGCGGCCTCGGGCTCGGGTTGACGAAGATCATCCCCTCGTCCCTGCCGAGGTCGCTGC
>Ga0335078_10005356_pt1 | contig 18961 bp, 14 predicted proteins | sample Lox_Sample_32_FD_206711 | JGI IMG/M metagenome (GOLD analysis project Ga0335078, IMG submission 206711) | Soil microbial communities from Loxahatchee National Wildlife Refuge, Florida, United States - Lox_Sample_3.2 | ecosystem: Environmental > Terrestrial > Soil > Wetlands | place: USA... | reverse complement strand
GCGCCGGCCGCTCAGCAGTTCGAGCTGCGTGTACATCGGCGCGAGGCCGCAAATCTTGCGCTGATCGCCGTCACGCGCGATGTCGGCGAAGAAGGCGCCGGGATCGCCCCCCTTGATGGTTTCGATGAGCGCAAGGTCCTCGCGCCGCACGCGCTCGGCCACGCCGTCGTCGAGGCCGAAGGGATCGCCGAACTTGCGCCCGACGTGGGCAAAATCGACACCGGCCAGAATCAGCACCCGGCGGCGCTCGGCCGCAAGCTCCTCGCGCAGCGCGTCGAGAAAGCGGGCGACTCGCGCCGCGCCCGCAGGACGCTCGTTCGCGCCAACCATCCGATGGAACGAGCTGACCAGGATCGGCGCGACCTGGTAGCCGCGCACCCCCAGCGCCCAGGCCAGAAAGAGCGCCTGGAACTCGATCGAGTGTTCGTTGCGATGGAGCATCTCGTCGGCGAAGAGATCGCCGCCGCGCGAACCCGCGTAGCGCGCCGCCAGCCGCTCTACAAAGGCGCGATCGGTCGGCACCGCACCGAGCGGAGTGACGTAATCCTTGCGCGTGGCGCTGAACAACTCGGGTCCCGCGCCGTAGTGCGAAGTACCCAGGATGACGATCAGCTCCGGGCGCTCGCACCGGCGAAGCTCGTTATAAGCCCATGCGTAAGCCGCGGCGCCCCGGCGCGGATCGATATGCGGCGCGATGAGGCCGGCGAGTGATGCGGCCTGCACCGTGGACGAAGGCGACGCCGCCGCCGGCGCAAGCGCGTCGCGGCCGGGCGCATGCGGACGTTCGAAGAACGACTCGATCTCGGCGCGCAGCCGCGAGGCCTCGGTTTCATAGCATAGCCCTGCGAACGCCGGCGCCCGCGACGGGCTTTGCCCGAACTCCTCGCGCATCGCACCCATCCGCTCCGCGAAGACCGGCGAATCGAGAAAACCGGCGCGGTCGAGCGTGGCGATGAGCTCGCCGATCTTCTCGGACGGGATGATCTCGCCGAAGCGGCGGCTGAACGCGGCCTGCAAATCGAGCGTCGAGTTGGTCCCGTCGAACAGCGTCACCAGGAAATAGGCGCCCATCCCCAACATGATCGGCTCCGGCGCAAGGCCTGACGGATCGCGCAGACAGATCAGCGTCTGGTCCTGTTGTTCCATCGGAAAGGCTTCGACCGGGCGAATTATCGGCTTGTCCATCGGCCTTGATGCTCCGCGGCGAGCGGCGCGGCTCGGTTAAGACTATATAATGATCGGCGCATCTGCCGATGGAAAGGCCGCAAACACCTGGATCGGGATCGGACGCGAGCGATGACGCACGGCAATAGCCGGGGCCGGAGCCTCAAAGGCACGGGAGGCGCCCGCGCGCGCCGCGTCGCGAAACGCGGCGCGGTCCGCTTCCGCGTATGCCGGGCGGATGCGCTTAAGCCCGGCGAGTCGATGAAATTCATGCTGCCCGTGCGGGGCGCGGATGAGGAATGTTTCCTGATTAATTTCCGCGGCGATTTTCACGCCTACGTCAACCGCTGCCGCCACGTGCCGATGGCGATGGACTGGATCGACAACCAGTTCTTTGCCGAGCAGGGGCGGTACCTGATGTGCCAGACGCACAACGCCTACTTCGAGCCGGCGAGCGGCGAATGTATCGCGGGCCCGCCGAGTGCCTGCGGAAAATTCCTATATCGCGTACCGCTCGAGATCGACGGCGGCCTTATCTATGCGCGTCCGCCCGAGCAGGATATCCACGATTAGGAGTTCGAGGACTAGCCGCGCCGCGCACTGGCCGCTCACGTGCTCGCGGGCCTTAATCGCGCCCGCATCCTTTATTATTCGGTAGTTGCGCCGGATCGAGTTGCGCCGGATCAGGGCTTTTTGGATAATGGCATCCGAAAAAATCTGCCGCCTGAACCGGGGAGGATCTACGGGATGAAATCCTGGAAGTTAGCGCTCTTGGGTGTCATGGCAGGAGCCTGCGTTACCGGTGCGTATTCGGTCCCCGCGCTCGCGCAGGCGGAAACCACCGCCGCGCCAACCGCTCCGCCGCCCGCGACGCACAAATTCCGCAGAGAAGATGTTTTCAACACGATGACCAAGGTGTCGCGCGACGTCTGGCGCGCCAAGATCTCGGGCGCCAGCGCGCAGCATATGCAGGAACTGTTTCTCGACGGCCAGCGCGCCTACTTCAAGGGCGACTACGATGCGGCGATGAGCGATTTCACGGCCGCCGAGAAGATCTACAAAAAGTACCCGAACGCGATCACTCCGGATTAGTTCCCTCGCGCCGGGTTCACCGCGTCCTGCCGAATCGGTTCCTCTTAGCCCCGCGGGCACCCGCGCCGCATCGGAACACTCGGCTGCGCGGCTCCATCTTCGCGTCACCGGATCGATCTCGAGCTAAAGCTGTTGCACAAGACCGGCTCAGACCCGGAAGTTAAGACTGTCGGCAAAACGGGATGATCAGGCGGCGGCGCGAGACACGCGCCGCGCTCATTCGTATTCGTCGCCGAAATGCGCGCGCACGATGCGCGCCTTCAGATATTCCAGGGTCCCGAGGTCTTCGACGATGTCGCCGCCGGTATCGTAAAAGAACAGCTCGCCGTTCTTGGTACGCCCGACCGCGATAATCCATTCGAGCTCGTCGCGATCCTCGAGCAGATAGTTGATGGTTTGAGCGACGCCGCGGCCCGGAATAATCGTAATCTTCGGGCGCGGCGGCTTTTCCTTTTCCTGCTTCGGCATCGCTTTGTTGGCCCTCTGCCGGGTGGGAAAAAAGGGCCGGGTCGACAATCCACATTAGGAACGGGTCGGCGCCGAAGTCAATACCGCATGGGCAACGACCTCGACGTGATGCGTGTTCGGAAAAAAATCGAACGCGCGCAGCGCCGCGATCCGGTACCCGTCGGCGCAAAGCGCGCGCAAGTCGCGCGCAAGCGTCGCCACGTCGCACGAAACGTAGATTACCCGCGCCGCGCGCATCCGCATCAACGGCTCGATCAGGTCGCGCGCGCCGCTACGCGGGGGATCCATGATCACCACGTCGGGCCGGTAGCGCGCGCGGAGCAGAAACTGCGCCAACTCCGCCGCCGCCATCGCGGCGAACTCCGCCCGCTCGAACCCCAGACGCTTCGCATTGCGCGCCGCCGCGGCCACCGCCAGCGCCTCGGCGTCGACGCCCATCACTTCCGCGCCGCGCCGCGCCGCGGGCAGGCTGAAGTTGCCGGCGCCGCAAAACAGATCGAGCACTCGAGCGCCCGTTCCCGCCACCGCCATCTCCATCACCGCGGCGACCAGCTTCAGGTTCTGCGCGCGATTGATCTGGCTGAAAAGGTCGGCCTCGACCTCGAGTTCGAGTCCCGGCTCGAGCGCGACCGCGATCGAGGCTTCGCCAACCACCTCGCGCACGCGGCCCGAGCGCAGCACCGCGCCCGCAATTCGCGCGTCGCCTGCGACCAGCCGCCGCGCCCGCTCGAGCACGGCCGGGCCGGGCGGCCGCGCCAGATGCGCTACCAGCACTTCACGGCCGCGATCGGCGACAACCTCGATCTCTTCGCATTCGATCGCCGCGGCGAACTCGCGCGGCATCCGGATTTCCTGCGCCGCCACGATGCAGCGGTCGACTTCGACCAGGCGGCGGCTGCCCGATTCATAAAATCCCAGCCGTCCGCCGCGCGCGGCCTGGAACCTGATACGGGCGCGGTAACCGAACTCGGCCGGGGCCGGCTCGATCAGAGCCGCGGGATCGAATTGGAGGCCGAGCGCGCGATTGAGCGCCGCCGCAACGACCTCCGCCTTGAATCGCACCTGCTCCGGATAAGCGATTTGCTGCCAATCGCATCCGCCGCATCGCGGCAGGTAGGAACAGGGCGGCGTGCGGCGCGCGGCGCTCGCCTTGAGCACGCGCTCGACGCGCGCGACCAGATGCCCCGCGCGCTGCTCGGTAACCGTGACCTCGAGCAGGTCGCCCGGCGCCGCGTTGGGCACCATCACGGCTCTGCCGTCGAGCCGTCCGACTCCGAACGGCCCGAATGTCATCGCGGTTATCTCGACCTCTGCCATTGAAAGAGCGTATGCGCTGATGCGGTTCGATCTTATCCCATCGCCGACGCGATGTCCGGCGGTATAGCCGTGCGCGCCGCAGCCGACCTATAATTTCCGCACGGGTCCGTCCCGCATCCCTGCGATTCGGATTTCCAGGTGACAGCGTTGGCCAGCGAAGCACAAAACTCTACGACCGTCCCGGATGCCGCGCGCGAGAGCGCGCGATGGCTTGATATTTTCACGGAGCATCTGTTCGGTGGACTCTCTGCCGCCGCCGCGGCGCCAATCTCAGCCGAACGCCGCGCGCAGATCACCGCCCAGGCCTTCGAGTTTTTCTCGCTCCGCGCCGAGCGGATCAAGGTCCGCGTCGTGATCGAGCCGCGCAGCGACGGCGCCGGCGGCTTTGCCGAAACGGCGATGGAGGACTGCCCGTTCATCATCGACAGCACGCTCGAATACTTTCATCACCTCGGCCTCGGCGCCGGCCTGCTGATGCATCCGGTGCTCTCCGTGGCCCGAGACAGCGGCGGCCGCCTGGTCTCGCTCGAAGGCAAGCGCGCGGCCGAGAGGCCCGAGTCCTTCGTCCATCTTGAACTGCGCCTCGGCGGCGTGGCGCACGACGCCGCGCAGATCGCCGCAGGCCTCAAGCAAGTGCTCGAGCAGGTTCGCGAGGCGACCGGCGATTTCGAAGCGATGACCGCGCGGGCGCTGGAAATCTGCGAGGAGACCGCGGCGCAGCGCGAGCTGGTCGAGCTGCGCGACCTGTTGCGATGGCTGGTCGGCGGCGGCTTCGTTTTTCTCGGCTATCGGCGCTATCGGATCCGCAAGGAAAACGGCAGCCGCGCGCTCGCGGTCGATTTCGAGTCGCCCCACTCCGCGCTCGGCCTGCTGCGCGATGCGGGCCGCTCGCGTTACGCGCAGCCGGTCGATCTCAAGGAGCTCAAGCCCGACCATCGCAAGATGCTGTTCGAGGGCCCGGCGCTGATCATGGGCAAGACCCATACGATGTCGCAGGTCCATCGGCGCGGCCTGATGGACGACGTCACGATCCGGCGCACCGGCCCCGGCGGCGAGATAACCGGCTTCGACCGCTTCGTCGGGCTCTTCACTTCCAAGGCCTACTCCGAGGAGGCGCAGCACATCCCGCTGCTGCGGGCCAAACTACGCGAGGTGATCGAGGCCGAGCACGCCGCTCCGGGCTCGCACAACTACAAGGAGCTGGTGGCGGCCTTCAACAGCTTTCCCAAAGAGGAGCTGTTCCGCGCGCCGGTCGCCGAACTGCGCGCGCAGCTCCATCTCATCCTCGATCACAAGGACGAGGCCGCGGTCCGGGTGAGCACGCACTACGACCCTGTGCGCGGCGACGTCGTCGCGCTGGTCGTGTTGCCGCGCGAAAGCTTCTCGGCCGAAGTGCGCAAGCAGATCCAGGCCGCGTTCGGCCGCATCCTGGGCGGCGAGCTGGTCTACTACTACCTCGCGATGGGCGAGGGCTATCAGGCGCGGATGCATTTCTGCTTCGACGCGCCTTCGCCGTCGGCGGCGCAGTTGCGCGCGATGGAGACCGAGGCCTCGCAACTGGCGCGCACGTGGGAGGATCGTCTGCGCGAGGAGCTGGTCGAACGCTTCGGCCTGCGCCGCGGTCCGGTGCTCGCGCAGCGATGGCTCGGCGCGTTCAGCGCGCATTACAGGGCCGGCACCACCGCCGCGCGCGCCGCGGGCGATATCGAGCGTATCGAAGACCTGCTCGAGGGCGGCCGCAGCTTCAGCGTCGAGCTGGTGCGCCAGGGCGGCGGCGCGGCGCCGGCGGCGAGCGAGCTCAGGATGTTTGAAGTCGGCGAGTCGCTGCGCTTGAGCGACGTGATGCCGATGCTCTCGAACTTCGGCATCGTCGTGATCTCGGAAGAGGCCGACGAGCTCAAGATCGATTCTCCGGACGCCGGCTTGCGGGCTTTCGTCCAGTCGTTTCGCGCACAGGACAGCCGCGGCGCGCCGCTTGAGCGCACGAGCGGGGCAGCGATGGTGGCCGAGGCGCTCGCCGCCGTGCGCAGCGGGCGGGCCGAGGACGGCCCCCTCAATGCCCTGGTGCTCGACGCCGGGCTTGCCTGGCGTGAAATCGCGCTGCTCCGCGCGTACGTCGCCGCGGCGTTCCAGATGCGGCTTGCGCCCGCGCTCCCGGCGCTGCGCCGCGTGCTGCTGATGAATCCGAAGCTCGCGCGGATGCTGGTCGAGATATTCCGGCTGCGGATGGATCCCGCGGGACCTGGCAGCGGCAACGCGCATTACGCCGGATTGCGGGCGGCTTACCTGGAAGCGCTCGGCGTGATCGACAACATCGCCGACGATCGCCTGGCGCGGGCGCTGCTCGGGATGGTCGAGGCGACGGTGCGGACCAACTATTTTCGCGAACCGCCCGCGCCTTACATCACGCTCAAGTTCGAGAGCGCGCGCATCCCCAATCTGCCCGACACGCCGCCGCTCTATGAAATCCACGTCGACAGTCCGACCATGCAGGGATGCCATCTGCGCGCCGGGCGCATCGCGCGCGGCGGCATCCGCTACAGCGACCGACCCGAGGACTTCCGCACCGAAATCCTCGACCTGATGAAAACCCAAACGGTCAAAAACGCGATCATCGTGCCGACGGGAGCGAAGGGCGGCTTTATCGTCAAGCCGCGAGCCGGCCGCGGCGTCACGCGCGAGGACGTGGTCGACGCGTACAAGACGCTGATCCGCGCGATGATCGAATTGACCGATAACGTCGCCGGCGGCAAACGCGTGCGTCCGGCCATGGTCAAAGTGCTCGACGAGGACGGCCCCTACCTGGTGGTGGCGGCGGACAAGGGCACCGCCGCGTTTTCCGATCTGGCCAACGCGATCGCGGCCGAACACGACTTCTGGCTGGGCGACGCCTTCGCCTCGGGCGGCCGCTGCGGCTACGATCACAAGGCGCTCGGCATCACTGCGGGCGGCGCGTGGGAGTCGGTGCGCTGGCATCTGCGCCAGATGGGCATCGACCTCGCGCACAGCGCGCCGATCACGATGGTCGGAATCGGCGACATGTCGGGCGACGTTTTCGGCAACGGACTCTTGCAGTCGGACAACGTCAAGCTCGTCGCCGCGTTCGACCATCGCCATATCTTCATCGATCCCGATCCCGACCCTAAGAAAAGCTTCGCCGAACGCAGGCGGCTGTTCGAACTGCCCTCCTCGCAATGGTCGGATTACAACCCGGCGCTGATCAGTCCGGGCGGCGGCGTCTTTCGCCGCGGCGCCAAGAGCATCGCGCTCAGCCCGCAGGCCCGCCGCGCGCTCTCCTGCACTGCCGAGGTGCTCGACGGCGACAGCCTCATCCAGGCCATCCTGCGCGCCGATGCGATCCTGCTCTACAACGGCGGCGTCGGCACGTACGTGCGCGCGACCGATGAACGCGACGCCGAAGTCGGCGACCACGCCAACGACGCCTGCCGTATTGCCGCACACGAGCTACGAGTCAAAGCGGTGGCCGAAGGCGGCAACCTCGGCTTCACCCAGCGCGCGCGCATCGAGTACGCGATGGCGGGCGGAAGGATCAACAACGACGCGATCGACAACTCGGCCGGGGTCGATACTTCGGACCACGAGGTGAATCTGAAAATTCTGCTCCAGCCGGCGCTTACCGAAGGGCGCGTCGATCTGGATCGACGAAACCGCGCGCTGCTGGGCGTCGCCGCCGAGGTCGCCGCGGCAGTGCTGCGCGACAATCGCGACCAGGTGGTGCTGCTGAGTCTCGAGCAGCTGCGCAGCCGCACCAGGGCGCGGGAGTTCCGCGATCATTTGAGCGCGATCGAGCAGCGCGGCGCACTCCATCGCTACGAAGCCGCGCTACCGAACCACGAGGAGCTGCGCGACCGGCGCGGCCGCTTCGCCGGCCTGACCCGCCCGGAGCTCGCGGTGCTGAGCGCCTACACCAAGATCGATCTGTTCACCCAGCTCGAGACGTGCGCGCTGCTCGAGGATTCCTATCTGACCGCGCGCTTCCTGCTGCCCTATTTTCCCGCTTCGATAGCGCGCGACTTCGCGCTCGAAATTCCGCGCCACGGCCTGCGCCGCGAGCTCATCGTCACTCGCCTCGTCAACGAGCTGGTTGACCTGATGGGCGCGAGTTTCGTCTTCCGCCTCGCGCAGAGCCACGGCGCGCGGACCGAGCAAACCGTCCGCGGATGGATCTTCGCCGAGGGCGTGCTCGACCTGGTGGATCAGGCCGAGGTGCTGCGCGCCGGCGGCGGCCTGGACGCGCAGGCGGAGCTGGCCGGGCTGATGGCGCTTGCGGACGCGGGCGAGCGGGCCTGCGGATGGGCGATCGCGGGGCTCGACCCCAGCGTATCGCTCGGCGACGCGATCGCGCATTACAAACCCGGCTTCCAGAGCCTGTGCGGGGAATTCGAGAGCATGCTGGCCGACGATGAGCGGGAGCGTTTCGAGCGCAGTTACCGCGAATTGCGCGCGACCGTGCACACCGAACAGCTCGCGCTGCGGCTCGCCCGCCTGGGCTTCGCCGATCATCTGCTCAACGTATTGAGTTTGAGCTTCGCCCGCCGCGGCGCGCCGGCCGACTGCGCGCGGGCCTACTTTGCGCTAAGCGGTATCATCGAATTCGCGACCCTCGAGCGCGCGCTCGAGGCGATCGGCGCCGACGATCGATGGGAGCGGCGCGCGGCCGAAGAGCTTGCCGGCGATCTGCGCAGCGCGCGCCTGGCGCTTTGCCGAGCGGTGCTGCTCCGAAGCGACGCCCCACCTGCGCAAGCGGTGCGCGCGCTGCGCAACGGGCACGAGCATCCGTTCGACGCGATGACCGAGGTGATGACCGAACTGCGTACGCTGCCGGCGCTCGAATTGCCGGTGCTGCAGGTGGCAATTCGCGCGCTCGGGCGCCTCGCCGCCGCGCTGGGCGGCACGGCCTAGGCGCTGACCGAAGGCAGCGGCGCGGTCGGCGGGAGCGGCTGAACCTCGCCGAGCGCTATCTGCTCAGCCGCAACCGCACGCAGGTCCTCGTACAGGCGCAGGCCCGCGGCGAGCAGAAAAGCGAGCGTCGTATAGAGCACGGCCACTGCCAGCAGGTCGACCAGGAAAATCGATGCCCACAGCGCGCCCGTGATCAGCCCCACCCATCCGGCAAGCAGACTGACCGCAAAGAAAGTCCCGCCCGCCCACGAATTGAAGCCCGACCATACCGCGAGAAAGACCACGATTCTCAGCGCAACGCGAAAGAAGCCGCCCCGCGTCAGTTCGCGGCTGTAGAGCAGCGCCGACCATCCGCGGCGTCCGTCGAAAATCAGCGCATACTGCGAAAAATAAAGCCACACGTAAGCCAGAATTCCCGGCAGCACCAGCAGCACGGCACCTACCGCCATCGCCAGCACCTGCAGCACGCTCACCAGCACGAACGGCCCGAGCAGGCGCGCCGCCTCGCGGTAGACTTCGATTCCTTCATCGATCGGACGCGCCATCCGCTGCCCGGCGCGGATCCGCCTGAGCGCGCAGAGCACGATAAGGTTGACGCCGACTACCGTGATAAAGCCGTCAACCAGGTGCAGGATGGTCGTCATCCAGGGCGGAAAGGGTGGCTTGGGCGCGGTGCGCGCGACCGGCGCGAACGGCGTCTGAGCCGGTTTGACGAACTCCACGCTGGTCACGCCGGGCTCGAAAGTCTGCACCAGCGAGTACTGGATGTTGAGCGCGTCGGGCAGCAGGCAGAGTGCGGAAGCCACCACCAGCGGCGCCAGTACCACGGCGACGACAGCCCAGGAGCCGCGCAGGTCGTTGACCGCATTGGCGAGATAAATGAAGCTCGAACGGAGCCGCGCTTGCGCCATCGCGCCAATGAGGTTGGCATCCCCTGTGCCCCAAGACAAGCAATGAGCGAAATCGAGGCGCGATGACGCAGCGGCCGCGGGCGATCGAAATGCACGCGCTGATGCTATATTCTGGATGGAACCCGTGAACCATGACGGGCGGCAGCGACCGTCCGCTTCCTGACCCCAGAGTAGCCGCCATGGCCGAAAACGATCGCGCCGCCCTTATCGCTCACGAAGATCTGCTCATCCGCAGGCTGCGGTTCCTGGTTGATCTCGTCTTCGCGACCATCGCGCAGGACGACTCGATCACACTCGACGAAGCCTGGGAGCACGTCCGCGGGCTCAAAGGCGCCGCGGTCGCGATGTTTCCGGGCAAGGAGGCGACTTTCGACCTCATCTATCTGCCGCGGTTCTCGCGCCTGCTAAAGGAGCGCTTCAACGCTAACTGAGCCGCCGCGGCCGTCGCCATGAAACGGTTGCGCGGCCTGATCGCACGAGCCGACGGCTCGACCGCGGCCGGCACCGTCCGCTTCACCGCGACGATCGAAACGGTCGAAGCCGGCGGCGGCGCCGACGTTTCCGATCGCGGCGTATCCGACTACATCCTGCCGGGCTTCATCGACCTCCAGGTAAACGGCCGCGAAGCGGTGGACGTGATGAGCGCATCGCCCGGAGAGCTTGGCGAGCTTTCCGCCGCGCTCGCGCGCGAGGGTACGACCGCGTGGCTGCCGACCGCGATAACCGCGCCGCTTGCGCGAATCGAGACGGTCGCGGCCGCTATCGCCGAGGCGATGGCCGCCGCGGCCGAAATTTCCGGCAGCATTCTCGGGATGCATCTCGAAGGGCCATTCATAGCGGCGGCGCGGCGCGGGGCCCATCCGGCGCACAACCTCGAACCTCGCGGCGACGCGCTCGAGCGCGTCGCATCGCTGCCCGCGCTGCGGATGATAACCCTCGCGCCGGAACTTGACGGCGCGCTCGACGCGATTGCGCGCCTTAGCGCGCGCGGGATCGCAGTGTCGATCGGCCATACCGACGCTTCGCTCGAGCAGGCCGAGGCCGCGGTCGGCGCCGGTGCGCGGATGTTCACGCATACGTTCAATGCGATGGCCCCGCTGGATCATCGAAGGCCCACGGCGGCGGCGGCCGCGATGCTGCCGTCGCGCGCGTGCGCCGCCGTGATCGCCGACGGCGTCCACGTGCATCCGGCGATGCTGCGTCTGCTCCTGCTCGCGCGCGGCGCGGGCGGAATCTGCCTCGCGACCGACCGCGTCGCGACGCGCGCGGCACGACGCACGGCGCCGCTCGCGCGCGCGGCCGCCGCGGGCGGCGCGGCGCGGATGCCGGACGGGCGGCTTGCGGGAAGCGTCATCTCGATGCTCGAGGCGGTGCGCGTGATGGTCGAGCGCGCCGGTGCGAGCGTCGGCGAGGCGGCGCTGATGGCCGCGGCGAATCCCGCGCGCGTGCTGGGTCTCGGCAACCGCGGCAAAATCGAAGCCGGCGCGATTTCCGATTTGCTCGTGCTCGGCCCCCGGCTAGAGTTGAAGGCGGTGTTTATCGGCGGCCGCGAGCTCGCCTGAGGAACTCGCGCGCCGCGGCGCCCGCCGGAATTATTTGAAAACGCGATCCCAGGAACACGAACCCGGTCATTTCGATGCCGCTTAACAGGGAATTTATCGGCCGCAAATATCCGCCGCTCACTTCGACGGTCACGCTCGAAGCGCTGCAGAAATACGCCCGCGCGTACAACGACGACAACCGGCGCTACTTCGATCCTTCCGCCGCGGGCGGTATCGTCGCGCCGCCGATGTACGGTGTGGTGGTCGCGTGGATGTCGGTGGTCGGCGCAGTCGGCGATCCCGCCCTCGGCGCGGACCTGCTGCGCCTGCTGCACGCCGAGCAGGATATGGAATTCATCGCTCCGCTTCGCCCCGGCGACGAGATCACCACCGTCGCCCGCGTCGCCTCGATCGAGGCGCGCCCCGGCGGAGAGGCGATGACGCTCGAGCTCGACTCGCGCAATCGCGCGGGCGACCCGGTGCTGCATACGCTCTTCGGGATTTTGATCCGCGCCGCCCGCCGGGATCGAAGCGCCGCGGGGCGCGCGGAGCGGCCGGCCGCTCCGTCGGGCGATCCGATTCTCAGCGTCGAGCAGACGATCGATCGCGACCAGACCTTCCGCTATGCCGAGGCTTCGGGCGATCTCAATCCGATCCACGTCGATGAAAACGTCGCCAAGATGGCGGGCCTGCCGGGGATTGTCGTGCACGGGCTATGCACGATGGCGTTCACCTCCAAGGTCGTGATCGATGGCCTTTGCGCCGGCGATCCGGTGCGCCTAAAGCGCCTGCGCGTACAGTTCAGCCGCCCGGTTCTTCCCGGACAATCGATCACAACGAGAGTTTGGGCCGCTGGCGAGCACGGGGGTCACACCGCGTACGCGTTCGAAACCTACAACCCCGAGGGGATGGCGGTGATCCGGGGCGGAATCGCCGAGATCGCACCCTGAGCGCGCGCACGGCTCACGATGCCCGAGCGGCTACTTCTCGGTCTTTCGCTCTCGCTGAGCGGTGCCTACGCCGCGATGGGCCGTCAGGCCGAGGCCGCGGTCAAACTATTCGTCGACGATCTCAACTCCGCCGGGGGCGTGAACGTCTGCGGCCGCACGCACGAACTCGAGCTTCGATGCCTTGACGATCGGAGCGACGCCCGGCGCTGCGCGGAAATCTATCATGCGCTCTGCGGCGCCGAGCGCGTTCATCTGTTGCTCGGCCCGTATTCGAGCCGCCTCGCGCGCGTGGCCGCGCCGATTGCCGAAGCGGCCGGAATGATGATGCTCAATCACGGGGGCGCTGACGACGGCCTCTATACGCAAGGCATGCGGATGCTGGTCGGCGTGCTTACTCCGGCGAGCGATTATTTCGTCCCGTTCGCGCGGCTGCTGGCCGAACTCAAGTTCTGGCGCAAGCGCCTTGCGATCGTCACCGCGGCGACGCCTTTCGCGAGCGACGTCGGCGCCGGCCTCGAACGCGCCTGCCATGAGCGGCCCGCGCGCTGGCACGGAGTGCGTGTGCGCGTGAAGTACCGCGGCGATTTCGCCCGCGACGAGGCGCTCGCGCGATTGCTGCCGGCGCTTGGGCGCAACCGGATCAACGCGCTCGCCGCCGCCGGCAACTTCGCCCAGGACGTCGCCCTGGTGCGCGCGGTGGTCGCCGCCAATCCCAATCTCCCCGTGCTCGCCTGCGTCGCCGCCGGCGTGCATGGCTTCGGCGCGGAGCTGGGCGAAGCCGCCGAGGGTATTGTCGGCCCCAGCCAATGGGAGGCGCACGCGCGGATCGCGCCGGAACTCGGGCCGCCGCCGAACGATTTCGCGCGCCGGATGCGCAAAAGCGGCTTTCCCGACTGCGACTATACCGCCGCGCAGGCGTACGCCGCCGGGCTGGTCGGCGCCGCGGCGGTACGGAAGTGTGATTCTCTCGATCAGCACAGGCTGCGCGAGGCGATCGGCGAGATGCGCACCAGCACGCTCTTCGGCGACTTTGCGATCGACCGCGTAACCGGCCGCCAAATCGCGCATCAGATGCTCCTGGTGCAGTGGCACATGGGCCGCAAGGAGATCATCCAACCGCAATCGCACGGCGAAACCGCCGCCCTCGAGATCCCCTCCGGATGGCGCATGGTCGTCGCCGCGATCCGCGGCCACAAATATACGCTTGACGGCAGTCCGCGCTACGAAGCCGGATCCCGCCGCGACGACGAATCCGGCGATAACGGCGAATCGCGATGAACGACGACGCTCAGATCTTGCGCGGATCCTCCGGCGGCGGAACGCCGGCCCTGGCCGCCGATTCGATCGCCGCGGCGCGGAAAATCCCGTGCGCCATGGTCGAAACCGATTCCGCCGCGCGCGCCGCGTAGATGCGCATCCGAGCCTCGTGCGCCGCGCGATTCTCCGGCGCCGCGGCCACCGCCCAGTCGATAAGATGCGCCGCGAGCGCGAGCTCGCCGTCCGACAGCCTCTGCAGCGCGCGGCCGAGCAGCACGTCGGCGCCGCCCGCCATCGCGGCTATTTCGGCCGCCTGCGCGCAATGCGGTGCGGGTTTGAGATGCGACGCGATGCCGTCATACCATCCGCCCTCCAGCCGGCAGACGTTGCGCACGATGAACTCCGGCTCGTCGTAAACCGGCTGCAGGTAGGGCTTCTCGGCGAGCGCCGCCGGCGGCTTGACGCCCTGCGCGATGTCGTCGAGCGTCGCGCCCTCGTTCATCATCTTTAACGTCTGGTCGTAGAGGCTCTGCAAGTACTCGGCGGTGTCGTTCAGCACCTGGCGGATGCGGATCGAGCCGAACACGGGAATCCCGTGGCCGGGCAGCATCACCTCCGCCCCCGTCTTGGCCATCGCGCGCAGCGCCTCGGCCCATTCGCGCGCGTAGCGCTGCGCTTTTTGCGGATTGCCCGCGTTGGGCGCCGCCCAGATGATAAAGTCGCCGGTGAGCAGCACCTTGCGGCCGGGGATGAAGACCCAGCAATGGTCGTCAGTCTCGCCGCGCGCATGATGGCACTCGAAACGCCAGGTTCCGGCCGCCACGTTGAACTGATGATCGAAGTAGGTATCGGGATAGACGAATTCTTCGGGCCATGGCGCGCGAGCGCCGAACTGCCGCGAGTTGATGATGCTGTTGTAGCCGGCAGTGCGTTTGTAGCGGTCGAAACGCGCCGCGGTCGCGCGATGGCCGACCACGCGTGGGCGCGCGCGGCGGCTCTGCTGAGCCTCGGCCGCGAACCCGGTCATCCCGCCCGCGTGATCGACGTGGCCGTGCGTGTAAATCGCGGTGTTGACCCGGTCGGACGACCATCGCCGCACCATCGCCACCGTCTCGGCCTGATTGAAATGACTGCCGGTATCGATCAGCACGAGTCCGTCCTCGGTCTTGACTGCGGCCATATTCGCGAACCAGCGCCAGAACATCACGCCCGCCGCAACCTCCTCCGCCTCGCCGGTCGGGATCAACGGATGGTGCTCGCGGATCGAAAGTTCGCCGCTCAGAAGTTTTTCCGACTCTTCCTTGAATCCCATCTTCATACGCTCCGCGCGGGATTATCGGCCCGCCGCGCTGCGCGCCGCAACCGCCGGAGGGATCCGGGCACGCATCGCCTCGATCGGATGCGCCGCCGGGGCGAAAAAATAGTCAGTTGCGGAAGCGCGGGATAAAAAGTAGGATTTTTCTGGGTTTTTCCTCGCCCGCCTGAAGGGCATCACGGACAGACAAACTTGTTCACAGGCATTATCGAAGACCTCGGCACGGTTGCGGGAATAAAGCGCACCAACAAAGGCGCGCTGCTGAGTTTCGGCACCACGCTCCCGCTTGGCCGAATCTCGATCGGCGATTCAGTCGCGGTCAACGGCGCATGCCTGACCGTGGTCCGCAAGCAGCGCGGCAACCGGCGCGGAACGATCGCGATGGACGTGTCGGCCGAGACGCTCCGACGCACGACGCTGGGTGGGCTGGCCGTCGGCGACCGCGTCAACCTCGAGCGTTGCCTCACGCTGGATAAATTGCTCGGCGGGCACCTGGTGTCGGGCCACGTCGACGGCGTCGGCAAGATAGTTTCGATCGCTCCCGAGGGCGATTCGAAGCTCTACACATTCGAAGTCGCGCCCGCCCAGGCGCGCTACCTGGTCGAAAAGGGATCCGTCGCGATCGACGGCGTGAGCCTGACCGTCTTCGCGATCGCCGGCCGGCGCTTCAGCGTCGCGCTGATCCCGCATACGCTCAGGCTGACCACGCTCGGACAAAAAGGGCCGGGCGACGCGGTCAACGTCGAGAGCGACATGCTGGTCAAATACGTCGAACGGATTCTGGCCGGGCGAAGCAGTGGCGCCGCGCGTAAGGCCTCGCGCCGGAGCGCCACCGCCGCGCCCCTCAGCAAGACCGTCGGCGCCGCGCGTCACGCCCGCGGCCGGGGAGTACTGCCATGAGCCTGATGCAGATACCGCGCAAGATCGAGTACGCGCTGAGGGCCATGATTCACCTGGCCGACCATCCCGAGGGCGTGGCGCGCGGCACCGAGATCGCGCGCGACGAGCAGATTCCCAAGTACTACCTCGAGAAGGTGATCCGCGACCTGATGCATCGCGGACTCGTGCGCGCGCGGCGCGGGCCGGGCGGCGGCTATCAGCTCGCGCGCCCCGCCGACGAGGTCACGTTCAAGGACGTGATCGAGGCGGTCGAGGGGCCGATCACGCTCAACGTATGCGTCGACGGCTCGAGCTCGTGCGCGCTGCAGCCGACCTGCCGGATGTTCCGCGTATGGGAAGAGGGCCAGCGCGCGCTGCTCGAGATTTTCTCGCAAACCACGCTTAAAGAGATCGCCGCCTCGCGCCCGGCGCCGATGCGCTTCGCGCGAGTCCAGGTCGCGGCCGCCGCCGACAAGGAAGCCGCGGTCGCCGCCAAGGCCTGAGCGGTATCCTTTCGCCGCGTTTCGTCTGTCCCGCTGCCGGCGCCGACTGGATCAAGTTGACCGCGGACACGGAATTGATGCACGAACCGCTCGACGGGCAGGCCGCGGACGCCACCGCGCAGTTCGACGAGAAGTCGTTCTACCTCGAAGAGTTCTACGGCAAGAGCCTGCTTTTCGCGCTGATTCCGCCAAGCGGCGAGCGCCTGGGCGAGCTCGACTCCCTGGTGCGCACGCTGCGGATGCTGCGGCGCAATCAGACGCGATGCATCGTGATCGTCTCGGCCGACGCTTTGGCGCGCGTGATGCGCCGGCTCGGCAAACTCGCGCCGAGGGCCGAGCCGCCCGTGTTCAATCCCGGCGCCGGGCTGCGTTCGCGCCCGTATCCGCCCGATTCGGCAGTGGCGCAAATCTGGCGCGCGCTCAGCGCCAGATCAATCGTCGTGGCGGTGGCCGATACCGGCAAGCCCGCCGATTTCACCGTCTTCGCGCAGGAGCTGGCGAGCCGGCTCCGCGTCTTCAAGCTCATCCTGATCGATCGCCAGGGCGGCCTGAGCGGCGCCGACGGCGCGCGGATGTCGTTCGTCGAGCTCGGCCGCATCGCGCGCGAGGTGCGCAAGCAGCGCGCGGCGCGCCGGCGCGCGGAGCTGCGCGCGGTTGCGCGCGCACTGGGCAACGGCGTCGGCTCGGTCAACCTCGTCGCCCCGCGCGACGTCTATGACGAGCTCTTCAGCTTCGTCGGCACCGGCACGCTCTTCACCGAACGCCAGTACGGCTTCGTGCGCCCGGTTTCGATCGACGACTTCGAGGAAGTCGAGGCGCTGATCCTGCGCGGCCAGCGCGAGGGCCATCTGCTCGCGCGCTCGCGCGAGGAAATCGCACAACTGCTGCCGTCATGCTTCGGCTACCGCGTCGGCGACGAGCATCTGGCCGGCGTCTGCTCGCTGCTGACCGAGCGGTACCATCGCGAACGCGCCGGCGAGATCACCGCGCTCTACACGCTGACGCGGTTTGCGGGCGAGGGCGTCGCGGTCGAGCTGGTCAAGCAGATCCTCAACGAGGCGCGCGAGCGCCCCCTGCGCTACGTCTTCGCCTGCACCGCCAAGGAGCGGGCGGCAAAGTTTTTCGCGCGCCTCGGCTTTCGCCGGGTCGGGCCGCGCGACATCCCGCAGGCCAAATGGCGCGGCTACGATCGGGCGCGGATGTCGCGGCTCGATATTTTCCGCTACGACCTCGACTGATGCACGGCCGCCCAATGGATTCCACTTCCGCCAGCAGCGGCACGCATCAGCGCCGGACGGCACTCACACGATGGCATCTTCTTGCCGCCGCGGTCGTGCTCGCGACGGCTGCGCTGGTCCTTCATCAGCTCGACGCAAGCGAAGTCTGCGGCGCCAACGAGGCTATCGAGGGAGTCTTCGTCCAGCAGATGGTCGAGCACGGCGTGCTGCTCTTTCCACTGGAGAACGGCAGCGCGCCGATGTACAAGCCGCCGTTGTTCCACTGGACCGCCACCGCGCTCGACCGGATCGGGGCGGTCAGACGGGTTGACGCCTTCAATCTGCGGCTGCCGTCGGCGCTCTACGCGATCGCGGGCGTGGCGCTTACGATCGCGTTCGCGTGGACGCCTCTGGGCGCGCGCGGAGCGCTGCTCGCGGGGATGATCCTGGCGGCCTCCTACCAGTACGTGAGCGAAGGACGGGTCGGGCGGGTCGATATGACGCTGACGTTATTCGAGACGCTCGCGATAATGAGCTGTCTATGGATGCTGCCTGCCGCGCGCGCTGAAAAATCCTCAGGACCGGAAGCTCGCGCCGTCGCGATTCGCTACCTCTTCGCGTTGGCGCTCGGACTCGGCGTGCTCGCCAAGGGACCGGTCGCGATAATCCTGCCGCTGGGCGCGATCGGCGCGTTCCTGCTCCGCGAGCGACGGCTCGCCGAGCTCGGCGACCTGTTCACGCCGGGCAGCCTGTTCGTCGCGATCGTGACGAGTCTTGGATGGTACGTCGCGTGCGCGATGGGCCGGCGCTATGGCTTCCTTGGCCGCCAGCTCGAAAGCGAAAATTTTGGCCGCTTCTTCGGCGCGCTGGGTCTCATGGCGCCATGGTATTACCTCAAACCGATCCTGCTCAACTCGGTGCCGCTGAGCCTGATCGTCCCGTTCGCCGCCGCGGCGGCGCTGCGCCGCCCGGCCGATCAGGCGGGCGCGGCGCCGAGCGCCGACGGGCGCGATCTTCGCGCGCGTTTCGACGCTCGCCTCTTCGCGACGTTCTGGCTGCTCACCGTCATTTTCTTTACCGTCGCCGCGTATAAGCGGCGCGCCTATCTGCTGCCGCTCTGGCCGTCCTCCGCTTTCCTGCTCGCCTGGGGAGTGGGCGACATCGCGCGGCGCGGGCGATGGGGCCGCGCCGCGCAAAGCGGACTTGTGGCGCTCTGCGCCGCGCTCATCGCCTTCAACTTTGTCTATCTTCCGCGTCACGAGGCGGCCGGATGCGCGGGCGGATCGTTTCGGGACGCCGCGGCCCAGATCAATCACGCGGTCGGAAGCGACGAGCCGCTCTATCTATACGGCTTCGGCGATGATCCGGCGCCTTTGCTTTTTTACCTCGATCGCGACGCTCCACGGGTCGGGGGTAAATTGGGC
>Ga0335078_10005353_pt1 | contig 18976 bp, 15 predicted proteins | sample Lox_Sample_32_FD_206711 | JGI IMG/M metagenome (GOLD analysis project Ga0335078, IMG submission 206711) | Soil microbial communities from Loxahatchee National Wildlife Refuge, Florida, United States - Lox_Sample_3.2 | ecosystem: Environmental > Terrestrial > Soil > Wetlands | place: USA... | reverse complement strand
GGCGGCTTCAGCGAGAAAGCCTTGCGGTACTCCGCGATCGAGTCCTGCAGCAGCTTTTTGCTTTGTTCCGGGCGCCCCGCGCGGAAAGTGGCCTGCGCCCGGGCGAAATCCAGATCCGCGGTCAGCCGGTGGCCGTCGAACGAATTGGGGTCGCGCTCGAACAATTCTTTGGCGATGCCATCGACCTCATCGAGGAACTGGGGTTCGCGCGTGAACGCGATGTAGATCTCGGCGAGCCGGATTTCCGCGTCGAGGTGCTCGGGCTGGTCTTTGGGGACCAGCTCGATGGCGCGCCGCAGCTCCCCGAGGGAGTTGGGGACGCGGCCCAGCTTCAAATCGGTGAGCGCCAGGTGGTAATAAGCGAGGCCGTATCGCTGGTCCTTCTGGAGGGCGTTGCGATACATAATAGACGCTTCTTTGAACTTACCTTTTGCAAAGTATTTATTCCCGTTTTCGAGATATCTTTTCTTGGCGACATTGGGATCGCGGCTGCAGGAAACCAATGTCAGAGCAGCCAGTATGATGACCAGGGGCCTCATCGAAGTCCTCACGCTGATTCTAATACACGGCGCGCCGAAAACGCAGGTTCGTTTAGGGGCGCCGCGGCCGCGGGAGAGCATCCGGCTGCCGGGCGCGATCCCGCAGGGGGATTTTGATAAAAACCTGAGATTTCCAGGCCGCGCGCGGCACTAGCACTGAGAAAAACCGTCCTCGTCCCACATTAAGAAGGAGTACTCATGGACCCGCGCGATCAAGCAGCGTCTCCGCCGGAAGGGAGCATCGCGATTCTATTGATCGGTCCGCACGACTCTCGCCGTCGCGCCTTGCGCAGCATCCTCGCGCCTCCGCGGTGGGAAGTCCGGGAAGCATCCACTTACGCGGAAGCCGTGGGAATCCTCGATGACCGCCCCATCGCGGTTACCATCTGCGATACCGATCTACAGGACGGCAACTGGCAGGCGCTGCTCCGGAACTTACAGGGCAGAACGCACCCTCCGAACCTGATTGTTTCGTCCCGGCTGGCCGACGAACGGCTGTGGGCGGAGGTCCTGAATCTCGGGGGTTACGACGTTCTGGCGCAGCCGTTCGACCGGGGCGAGGTTCTGCGGGTGGCCGGCATGGCCTGGACGTCCTGGCGGCAGCACGGTTTGAACTGGAGCGGAGAGGCGCCGCGCGCCCGACGGCTCGGCGCGGCAGCTTCCTAAGAGACAGTGGCCGCACACGCACCATCTTCCTTCACGCTTACCGCGGCTCCGGAAGACGCAGGGAATCCGATCCACGAAGGGTTCCGGCGGCTGGCGGAGTGTGCCTCCGGTTTCGCCATGTTCATGCTCGATCCGCACGGGAGAGTGCTGATCTGGAGCGCCGGCGCGGAGCGCACCAACGGATATCGCGCCGAGGAGATCGTGGGCCGGCATGTATCGTGCTTTTATCTGCCGGAAGATGTCGCGCGCGGAGTTCCCGAACAACAGATACAGTGCGCGGCCAGAAACGGCTATTTGGCCAGCGAAGGCTGGCGGGTGCGTAAGAACGGCTCCCGGTTCTGGGCCAGCATCGTCACCACCGCCTTGCGCGATACGGAAAGGTCCCTGCATGGGTTCACCCAACTGGTGCGCGATGCGACCGCGCATGGGCCGGCGCCGGAACGCGCCTTGGCGACGGTGTTGCCGGGGGAGGCGCTGAGTTGGGCGGCGCTCTCCGCCGTTCCCGAGCAGATCTGCGTGCTGGATGCCGATGGGACAATCGTCTTGACAAACCGGTCCTGGGACCAGTCCGCGGCGGCCCACGGGGCGGAGTTGAGCCGCTGTGGAACCGGCAGGAACTACTTGCGAATCTGCCGGGCGGCGATGGGCAAGTCCGCGGAAGGCGCCGCCAGGGCGGCCGACGGCATTGAGTCCGTTTTGCGCGGCGCACTGCCGCGCTTCACCATGGAATACCAGTGTCCGTCACCGGCGCGTTCCGCCTGGTTCCAGATGACGGCCGTACCCCTGCGCCGTCCCCACACCGGCGCCCTAATCTCCCATGCCGACATTACCGACCGGGCCGTACTCGCCAGGAAACTCCACCGCAGCGAGGCTTTCTACGGCGCGCTGCTCGAAAATTCGGCGGATGTTTCCGCCATTCTGGCCCCCGATGGAACCATCCGGTATCAGCACCCATCTTGCGAGTACATGGTCGGGTTTCGAGCGGACGAACTCGTGGGCCGGCAATTCTTCGAGTTCGTGCACCCCGACGACCTGGAAGCGGTCCGTTCCGTGCTGCAAGGGTGCCTGCGGCGTCCGCATTTGAGGCGCTCCGCAACATACCGTTTCCGGGAAAAACACGGCTCCTGGCTGGTTGTGAAGAGCCGCGTACAGAATCTGGTATCGAATCCCGCGGTCGCGGGAATCGTGGTGAGCGCACGCGACGTTACGGGCGACACACGAGAGCGGAAAGGTATTTTGGAGAACCAGAGCGCCCTGGAACACGACCGCGACGAATTGCGGCTCCTGGCCGCCCGGATGTTCCGGGACGAGGAAGACGGCCGGCGCCGGCTGGCCGCGGACTTGCACGACAACTTGGGCCTGCGGCTGGCGGCGCTGGTCCTGGAGGCGGGCTCTCTCGCCGCGCGTGCGGCATCCGCACCGGCCGTGCAGGCAGGGTTGCACGAACTGCAAGCCAGCGCCGCCAGCCTGGGCCACGACCTCCGCCGCGTCGCCGACGGCTTACGCCCCTCCGTGCTGGCGCACCTTGGCTTGGGCGTGGCGCTGCGCGATCGCTGCGCGGAGTTTACCACCAAGACGGGCATCGCGGTGCGTTACTCGCACCGCGGGCTATCCAGCCACATTCCTCAGAAGATCGCCGCCTGCCTGTATCGGACTGCCGAGTCCGCCTTGGCCTGGGTCGCGGCACAGGGCGACGCCGAAAGCGTGTCGGTTACAGTGAGTTGGACCGCCGCCGGCTTGCGGCTTGTCGTCCGTTATAGCGGCGCCGGCTGCGAGCCGCCGGTGGAGCGGCCCGGCCGCGGCCTGGAAATCATGAGCATGGGAGAGCGCTTGCGGGCCGTAAATGGGTCTCTAAACATTCGCTCGCGTCCCAGGCACGGCGCCGAAATTGCGGCGCTCGTGCCGTTCGATCTCCCATCGCGCATTGTGGGAAATTCCAACACTATGAGTATTGGTACCAGACCGCCTGCAAGTAAGGATATGTAAGCCGGTAAAGGCTGCGGCCCCCTGACAGACTGAGAAGCTCGCTCCCGAACGCCTCGTTATTCCCCCGCCCGGTAACCATTAGTGCACGGGCCGGCCATAAGTAAGCCGGCCTAAGGCCCGGACCTGCGCCAGGGCTTCATCTTACTTTCTATTTATATGCTGCAGAGCCGGTTTATACATGTATACTATTACACTGACGCCGCGCAAGATACGCGAAGCCAAATTGGCAGGTAAGGCGGAGTTATGGCGTTCACGCCTCCATTAATTGTCGGCACTTACGATAATCGTCTGGTCGTTCTGTCCATCGTACTCGGGATTCTTGCGTCAATTACGGCGCTCGATCTCGGCGGACGGATAAGTGCGTCGCGCGGTTGGGCACGGCGTTGCTGGTTCTCCGGCGGCGCCATTGCGCTGGGCGTCGGCATTTGGTCAATGCAGTGCATTTCGATGGCAGCTTTCCGCCTGCCGGTCCCCGTGCAATACGACTGGCCTACCGTTTTTCTGTCTTTGCTGGCCGGCATATTTGCCGCCGCCGTGGCCTTGTTTGTCATGAGCCTGCCGGCGATGGGACGGTTTGAGGCCATGGCCGGCGGCATTCTTATGGGCGGCGGAATCGGAGCTTTGCATTACACGGCTATGGCGGCGATGCGGGCTCCCGCGATGCGCCACTATACTCTCTCCCTGGCGATCGTTTCGGTGGGGCTCGCGATGGCGGGTTGCGCGATTTCTTTATGGCTGGTATCCCGCTTTCGAAAGGAACCTTCCCGGATAACAGCGCCGAAGGTGGCCAGCGCCCTGGTCATGGGAGCGGCGATCTCGAGCGTGCATTACACGGCCATGTGGGCTGCGACTTTCACGCCTTCCGCCATGGTCCCCGACCTGGCGCACGCCGTGAGTATTTCTTCGGCCGGCGCCGCCGGCATGGGCGCGGTGAGCGGCATGATCCTGGTGTTGACATTGGCCGCCTTGCTGGTGAACCGGCTTCAAGAAAAGGAAACCCTGCTCGACGAATTGTTCGAACAGTCGCCGGTAGCCATCGCCTTGACCACCGCGGACGTTCGGGTCGTCCGTATGAACCGGGAATTCACGCGGCTGTTTGGCTACACTCCGCAGCAGGCCCTCGGCCGCTCCGTCGGCGAGCTGATCGTCCCCGAAGAGTGCCGGGATGAAGATCGCGGATACACGGACTTGGTGGCGCGCGGGCAACGGGTGAATGCCGAGGGTGTGCGCCGCTGCCGGGACGGCGTCCGTTTGCACGTGGCGATGACTTATGTGCCCTTCCTGGCGCCCGGCGGACAGTCCCTGGTCTATGCGATCTACCAGGACATCACCGGACGCCAGCGGGCGGACGAGGCGGTTCGGGCCAGCGAAGCGCGCTGGCGCGCGATCTTTGAGGATTCCGGGGTCGGCGTCGGGATGGCGGACGCGGACGGCGTTTTTCTGGCGACGAATCGCGCCTATCAGGAGATGGTGGGTTACTCGGATGCCGAACTGCGGACCAAGACCTTCCTGGACCTTACCTACGAAGAGGATCGCTCGCTGTGTGCGGAGTCCGCCCGGGAACTATGGGCCGGCACGCGGCAGCAGATCCGCCTCGAGAAGCGTTACTGGCGCAAGGACGGAAAACTCATCTGGGTCAGGCACACGGTTTCGAAAGCGCCCGGAATCGGAGGGGCGCCGCCGTGCGCCATGGCGATCATGGAAGATGTCACCGAGCGCAAGCAGGCCGAAGAAGCGCTGCGGGAAAGCCAGCTCCGCCTGGAATTGAGCCTGCAGGCATCCAATACGGGATTGTGGGACTGGAACATCGGCACAAACGAAGTATATGTGTCTCCACTGGGTAAGAGCCAGCTTGGTTTCGCGGACTACGAAATCGGGAATCGCGGCGAGGAGTGGGAGACCCGGGTACATCCCGAGGACCGGGAACGCGTGATCGCCACCGTCAAAGCCGTCCTCGAGAGTCAGTCGGCAAGTTGCGAGATGGAATGCAGAGTGCGCGTCAAGGACGGCTCCTACCGCTGGGTTCTCACCCGGGCATCCGTCTTGCGGGACCCGGACGGGAGGCCTTACCGGATGCTCGGCTCCCATCTCGACATCACGGAGCGAAAGCGCGCCGAGGAGAGGTTGCGGGAATACGAGAAAGTCGTGGAAAGCCTGCAAGACATGATCGTGGTCGTGGACCGCGACGGCCGCTACCTCATCGCCAACCGGGCATACCTGGAGTATCGGGGCTTGGAGAGAGAAGATGTCGTGGGCCACCTGGTGCCGGAACTGGTGGACCCGGAGGCGCTTTGGGTTGTAAAAAACAAATTGGACGAGTGCTTCCAGGGTAAAGTGGTTCTATACGAGATGAGACACCCGTATCCGATACTTGGCACGCGGGATTTGTTCGTATCGTACTATCCCATCCGGGGCCCGGCCGGTATCGACCGCGCGGCCTGCGTTTTGGAAGACATCACCGAGCGCAAGCGCGTCGAGGCCGAACTGCAGCGTTCTCTGGGGCAGTTGCGGCAACTCGCGGCGCGGCTGGAGACGGTCCGCGAAGAAGAGAGGACCCGGGCGGCGCGGGCGATGCACGATGGACTGGGGCAGGCACTGACCGCCATCAAGATCGACTTGACCGCGCTGCTTCGAGATTTGCCGCCGGACCAGGGTCCGCCGGCCCTGCGCAGGCAATCGATTATGATGCTCCTGGATGAGGCGATTCAATCGATCCGCAGAATCGCCACGGAGCTACGGCCGGCGATCCTGGACGACCTGGGACTGGCGGCGGCCGTGGAGTGGGCCGCGGAGGAGTTTCAGGCTCGCACGGGAACCAAGTGCCAGATCAGCCTGCCCGACGCGGATATCGCCATGGATACCGAGCGAGCCACGGCGCTGTTCCGCATCCTCCAGGAGTCGTTAACCAATGTTGCGCGGCACGCCAACGCCTCGCAAGTGAGCGTGCGGCTGGCGAAGGACGAGGGACACCTCCTGCTGGAGGTTCTCGACAACGGGCGGGGCATCGACGAAAGACAGCTCTCCATCGTCCATTCCCTCGGGATTCTCGGCATGCGGGAACGCGCGTTGCTGCTCGGCGGTTCCCTCACGATCAGCGGCGCTCCAGGCCAGGGCACCGCCGTAAGAGTGCGGATTCCGCCGGCCCGGCGCAAGACAGCCGGAGCGAAGTAAGTGAACAGGGTTCTCATCGCCGACGATCATGCCATCCTGCGCCGCGGATTGAAGGAGATCCTGTTGCGGGAGCTGAACGGCGCCGTTTGCGGGGAGGCCAAGGATGCCCAGGAGGTTCTTCTGCAGCTCCAAAGCGACGACTGGGATCTGGTGATCCTGGACGTCAGTATGCCGGGGCGCAGCGGATTGGATGTCCTGCGGGATTTGAAGTTGGCGCGGCCGAAACTCCCCATATTGGTCTTGAGCATGCATCCCGAAGACCAGTACGGGAAGCGCGCGCTGAGAGCCGGAGCCTCCGGCTACATGATCAAGGAAAGCGCGCCCGAAGAATTAATCAAGGCGATCCGGAGAGTGCTGGCCGGAGGCCGGTATGTGAGTCCGGAACTGGCGGAAAGACTCGCGTCGGACTTGACGGAGGACGCCGAGCGGCCCGCCCACGAGATCCTGTCCGGAAGGGAATTCGAGGTCCTGCGCATGATCGGCGCCGGCAAAACAGTCAAGCAGATCGCTGAAGAGTTGCATCTGAGCGTGCCGACCGTGAGCACCTATCGCGCGCGCATCCTGGAAAAGCTCAATATGAAGACCACGGCCGAATTGATGCGTTACGCGTTGCGCAATCATCTGGTAGATTGAGGGCGCTAAAGCTGGCATAGAAGAAACCACGACACGGATTAGATGTTCCGTTCGACATAGAAATCCGACTTCAAGCGCTGGCATCTCCTTTCGGAAAACGCCATAGTACTTCCTAAAGGGGCGTACAGTGAAGGTGGATGAGTCTTCGGACAGCCATAAGCCGTTCGCATCATCCTCGTGGACCGAGTTGATCGAGCAGATCAAGCGAAACGATACGAATGGGTTCGAAGAGCTAAACCGGATTTTTTTCCGGGGTGTCCGCTTCTATCTGTGCCGACAACTCGGTCACCGAGACCTGGACGAGCAGGCCCGCGATACGTTAGTAGCCGTGGCGCAATCGATCCAGCGGGGAGAGCTGCCGGAAGCGGATCGGCTGGCAGGTTTTGTGTGTACGATGGTCCGGCGCCAGGTCGCAGAGCAGATAGAACGAGACCGGTTACTCGCCGCGCACGCCGAATGCGGCCCGGAGCAGAGTGCGGCGCAGGGGGAGAAGCGGCAAACGGCCCGCGAGGTCCTGATGAGCACCGCGGCCGCCGATCGCGAGATCCTGATCCGCTTTTATCTGCGGGAACAAACGGCGGAACAGATCTGCCGCGAGACGGGTCTCACGGAAACCGAATTCCAATCGGTCAAATCGCGCGCCAAGGCGCGCCTCAAGGAATTCGGTCCGCGCTAGCGCGCCAGCGATAGCGAAGTTTGCGTATCGGCGACACCGAAGTTGACTTATCGGCGATACCGAAGATCGCCGCGGCAGGCTGAACGCGCGCCCGCCGGAGCGGCAGTCGCAAATGTCCAAACTCCGGGCCGGCGAACTGAAGTTCGCGGCGGCAAGCTCAAAAGCTTGCGCCACGCTTTCACCTCGCCTGCATCCGGGCTTGCTGCTGCATGCTGACCTGGCGCAGCAGGATAAACGCCGAGACGTTTTCCGAGGTCAGCAGGCCGTCGAGCCGGTCGCCATCCATGACCAGCGCGCAGGCGCGCGGGCCGGAGAGATCCGGCAGAACCTCGGAGAGCGGAGCATCTGGCGCGACGCGTGGGGGGTTGCGGTCCATGGCGGAAGCCACGTAGGCATCCGGACCTTCGGTCAACATGGCGCGCACCAGGGCGGCGCGGGTGAGCAGGCCCAGCACGGTGTCCCCATGCATCACGGGGAAATCATGCTGCGAGGTGGCCAGCAGCAGATTACCGGCGTCGCGGATGCTCTCGCCGTGGGAGAGCGTGCGAAAGTCGGTGATCATGGCGGCGCGCACCGGAACGCCGGTGGTGAGCAGGCGGCCGCGCACCGCGGCGCCCTCCTGCGAGGCGCCGATATAGATGAACATGGCGATGAAGACCAGGAGGAAGTTGGACGAGAGCAGGCCGAATAAGCCCAGCACGGCGGCGAGCGCCTGACCCGCGCCGGCGGCGATGCGGGTAGCTTCCTCTTCAGGCTTGAACAGCGCCAGGAGCGAACGGAGCACGCGGCCGCCATCCATGGGATAGGCCGGCAGCAGGTTGAACACGAACAGCAGGAAGTTTCCAGTGGCGATGCGCTGGGCCAGGTTGGCGTCGGTGGGATCCTTCAGAAGCTCGATCGGCACGAACTGGTGCCGCAGGGCCAGCCAAACGAACAGGCCCGCGGCAATCAGCGCGTTGACCAGAGGTCCGCTGATGGCGATCCAGAACTCTTCGCGCGCCTTTGGGATGCGCTCCGGACGGGAGATGCCGCCGATGGGGAACATGACGATCTCGATGGTGCGGATCCCGTAGCGGCGGGCGACCAGCGTGTGCCCGATTTCATGGAGCAACACGGATCCGAATAGCGCCAGAATATACAGCGCGGTCATGGCGCCGGACTGCTGTCCGCCTACGCCGATGAACAGCAGGAAGATCAGCAGCAGGATAAACGTGAAGTGCAGACGCACGGGCACGCCGAACACGCGCAACATGCCGACTGTGCCGGACATGGGCGCCGGCTTCGGCTTTTCTTCGGGCGGCGGCGGATCGGGCATACGGGAGGGGCACTCCACTTCTACGGACTTGGCCCGGTACCATTGTCGCGCGAATGCGGGGGAAGGAGCGGCGCGGGTCCGCGGGCGGCGCGGCGTCGTGGGTCCGCGGGCGGCGAGCGGCGCGGGTCCGCGGGCGGCGCGGGTCCGCAGGGCCGTGCTCGGCGCTCTAGTTAACACTTATGAACGGTTGCCGGGGGCGAGCGACAAAGCCAACTTACCTCCCAGCGCCCTTCCGCTTTGCAATGTTTAACAGAGCCGGTTAGAACCGCACGCGGGTATTATGGGCGGAGCCGCAGGGGGACGAGCGGCGAGGCGCGGCGGCGACGTAGCCCCGGGGCCGTGCGCGGCGGCGCTAGAGTCAACACTTATGAACGGCAACCGGGGGCGAGCGACAGAGCCGACTTACTTCCAGGCGCCCTTCTGCTTCGCGACGCTTACCAGAGTCGGGTAGAACTGCACGAAGGTGTTATCGACTGCGCCGTGTTCGGCGTGGCACGAGTAACAGCTATCGGTGGCAGGCCGCTGCCTGCCGGCGGCTTCTCCCGGTCCCAGGCTGAAGAATGCCCACTTACCTGAAAACCGGCGCTCGTCCTTCACCTCTGCTTCGATCCCCACCAAGCCGCTCTGAAAATGGCCCGCTTTGTTGATGGAGCCTTTGGTTTCCGAGGAGCGGACCTCGATGAGCAACATGGTCTGGTCCGGCCAGCGGCCGGTCTCCAGGAAGGATTTGTAGGCCGCGGGCGTCACGAAGACGTTATCGAACTGGGGAGCGTCTTCGGCTTTGGCGGCGAGCGGGCCGTAATTCATTCCCAATCCGGAGCTGAGAAAGATCCACTCGCGGTAGTTGGCGGGAAACAGCAACTCCCCCTTGTCATTGAAGCGGGGGCCTTCGGCCGTGGATGGCTGGCCGGCGCCGATCAGCGCGAAGGCGGCCAAGGTCACGGCCAATCCGCCGGTCGAGATAAGCGTGTGCTTCATAGGTTCCTTTCCGAATATGGGCGTCGCCGGAAGCGATGGCGAGCCATAGGCGTTTGCCCTTCGAAACGGGCAGGAGATCGAAGGACACCACGTCAGGTATGTTATCACCGGCCGGGAAGCGGAGTCCCGATGTACAATAGCGCGATGACACCTGAAGCGGTCCAAGAGATCCAAACGGCATACCCGCCGTTCACCGCGGAACACGACCTGATCCGGCAGACCGTCAAGCGTTTTAGCCGCGAGGAAATTGCGCCCTTCGCGCAGGAGTGGGACGAGGCCGGCATTTTCCCGCGCGAGCTTTTCCGCAAGGCCGCGGATCTGGGGTTGTTCGGCATACGGATTCCCACGGAACTGGGCGGCAGCGGGCTGGACTGGTGGGCCACGGCGGCGGCGATGGAATCGCTCGCTTGGGGCGACAGCCCGGGCGTGGGCATGGGGCTGATGGTGCAGGGCGAGCTGACCATTCCCATCATCAACGAATTGGGCACGGCGGAGCACAAGGAGGTGTTCCTGCAGCCGGCCATGGCTGGGGAATGGATCGGCGCGTTGGGCATCAGCGAGCCCGGCGGCGGGTCCGATGTGGCGGCGATCCGCACCTGCGCGCGCGCGGAAGGCGACGAACTGGTGATCTCCGGACAGAAACTATGGATCACCAACGGGTCGCGGGCGGACTTCATCGTGCTGGCCGTGCGCACCGCGGAATCGGGGCATCGCGGCATTTCGATGGTTCTGTTTCCCACGCGCACGCCGGGATTTTCGGTCGGCAAGAAACTCAAGAAGGTGGGGAATCTTTGCTCCGATACGGCGGAGCTTTTCTTCGACGACTGCCGCATTCCGGCGCGGTACATCCTGGGCGAGAAGAACCGCGGGTTCTACTACATCATGCACAACTTCCAGGGCGAGCGGCTGGCGTCGGCGATGATGATGGTGGCGTCGATGGAGCGTTGTCTGGAGTACGCCATTCAATACGGCAAAGACCGCAGCGCGTTCGGCAACCCGGTGGGAAGCTACCAGGTGTGGCGCCACAAATTCGCCGAACATCGCACCAGCCTGGAGGCGGCGCGCTGGCTGGTGTATCGCGCGCTGGACCTGATGAATCGCGGGCAGAAGGCGGTTCGCGAAATTACCATGGCCAAGCTCTACACTTCGGAGCTGGCGCAGCGCCTCAGCTACGACTGCATGCAGATTTTCGGCGGATTCGGCTACACGACGGAATATCCGATCAGCCGCTATTGGCGCGATCTGCGGCTCTACACGATCGGCGCGGGAACTTCGGAGATCATGAAAGAGATCATCGCCAAGGAGGACGGGCTGTAAGTGCGGGTGCGGCTCCGCCTTTTCAGACCGGTCCTTCCGGCCTGGCTGTATTTCGCCGTGCTGGCCGGCGCGATCGCCTCCGCGCAACAGGGCGAGACGGCGCTGGTGGTCGAGCGGCAAGTCCAGCCGGAGTATGGGCCGGAGTTGAGCAACTCCTACATTGTGGATCCTGTGCAGGTCGAGATGGCGATCGGCCAGGATGGCGTTCCGTTTTCGCTGGTGGTCCCACGGAAGCCTGCCGGACAACGTTGTAGAGGCGCTTTCGCAGTGGCGCTACCGGGCCGCGAAGGCGCAGGGGAGCGGAGGGGCCTTCAAGGCAGTGCTCACCGTGCCGGTGCGCCGCGCGATCGACCGGCAGGTGGAATGGTCGCTGCGGCGGACCTGGCATGCCGGAAGCAAGGAGCTGCGGGACGCGATCGAAGCCGGGGCGAAGTTGGACGCGGCGGGCGCAGCGCAGCTCGAACAAAACCTCCCGCCCGAATCCGCCAGCCAGAACGCCCGCACGACGCTGCTTTCGTACCTGGCGGGGGCACCGGCCGCGGCGAACCCGGAAGAGATTCGCAAGGCTCGCGCACGGCATATCGCCTGGTTCGTGGAGACCTGGCCGGAGGCACCGATCCTGGACAGTCCGTTCGTCATCATCAACGCGGCGGCCGAGCCTTTGGCGGACCGGGCCGCATACGAGCACGTGCGCGAATTGTGGCTGCAACAACTGGCGCGCGACCCGGCGAGTCAGACGATACTGGCGCATGCCACGAATTTCCTGCGGATTGCCGATCCGGAGAAAATCGAGCCGTTGCTCCTGGAGGGAGCAAAGAAATCTCGCGCGGCGGCGGTGTGGCTGGGCGACTTTTACGGACTGGCGGCGCTTGGGGTCACGGGGCTGGACCCTAAGACGGGCCTGCCTTCTTCGGCGGGGGAGCGGCTGCCGGAGACGGCGTTCAGCCGCAGGGCGCGCACCATACTGAAAGGCACGAACGACGCGCGCGTGCTGCTATCCGGTGTGGCGGCATTCACCGCCGGCGGGCGGTCCCTGGCGAACCTCGGGCGCAGGCCGGAAGGTTACGCGGCGCTGTGCCAGGAACTGCTCGACCGGGCCAAGGCTCTGTATCCGGCGGCGTCCGCCGTATGCGAAGGCTCCGCGGCGCCCGCACCGCAGGCTCCGCTCAAGATTCGCGTGGGCGGGAATGTCCAGCAGGCGAAGCTGCTGAAGCAGGCGCGTCCGGCTTACCCGCAGGAGGCCAAGTCCCGCGGCATACAGGGCGCCGTCAGGTTTGAGGCGACGATCGATAAGACGGGCAGTATCCGCAAACTGGAAATGGTGAGCGGTCCGCTGGCCCTGTATCCAGCGGCGCGCGATGCGGTCGCGCAATGGAAGTACACACCGACTTTGCTGAACGGCGATCCGGTCGAGGTGTTGACGGCGATCGACGTGAATTACACGCTGGGGAGATAGGCACGCGGAGCGGGAACTCACCGCGCCGGGGGTGCGCCGCGGAAGCGGGCGTCCCGCGACAACAGGGCGTCGAGCGAGAAGCGGCCGGGGCCGAAGATCAGCACCACCAGGAACGGCATGAGGAAGGCGAAGGGCGCGGCGGTGGCGAACTTGTCCGGGTCGGAGAAAAACGCCAGCAACTTATCGCGATCGCCGGCGATGTAGGCGACGACCATGTCCCCGGTCAGGAGCAGGGCGAACAGCCGGGAACCCAATCCGAGCATGAGCAGCAGGCCGCCCAAAAACTCCAGGCCGGCGATGAAGGGCGCGTTCAGCCCGGGCAAAGGGATGCCCAGGCTCGTGAAATACTCGGTGACCTTGGCCAGTCCGTGCAGTTTGCCCCAACCGTTCTGCATAATCTGCCATCCCCAGTACAGGCGCACGGCCAGCAGAAACGGCGATTGCAGGGCGGACGCAACGGCGATCAACAGAGTGTAAAGCTTGATGAGGAGCGCCATTATCTTGCGCCGTGCGGGCAGAGCCAGCCCAATTCGGCCCAGGCGGCGAACCAGGTTTCGACCTGCTGGCGCAGGTGTTCGATGGGAAGTTCGCTGTCGCGGAGGGCGGATTCGACGGCCAGCCCCATCGGCAGACCGTGGCGGAGCGCGCCGAGCAGCGCGAATTCCTCCGCGGGCAGCCTGCGGTAATAGACCATGAAATCGTGGCGGTGCACGGCCAGGAAGATATTCTTGGGGTCCATCCGGCTGATGCGTTTGACGAGGCCGCCGGCCTTGCGCCGGAGCACGGTGTTGCTCGCGGTGCTGTGTTCGCCGGTGGCCGCCGCATTCACCTTGACACGCAAATCGTCGACCGGATAACGCAGCTCGATCAGCCGGATATACGGCTGCAAATCCAGGCGGAGGCCGGGCCCCAGCTCCAGCAGATCCTCCGGGCCCAGCGGTTTTTCGGCTTTCTCGTCGAAGGCTTCGATGTGCGCCCATTCCAGGCGGATCATATCGAGCGCCAGCTCGAGCCGGCCGGCGGCGTACGTGGGGTTCCGGCGCAGCCATTCTTCCAGCCGCGATCCCAGGTTCCGCAGCGTGAACGATTGCGAAGGACAGTCGGCGAGATAAGCTTGCGCCACGCGCTGAAAGGCGCGTTGGCCCAGCACGGCGCGCAGGCCGGGGAAGTCCTCGTAAAGCGAATCGAACAGGCGATACCAATAGCTGCGGCTGTAGATTTCCAGGCGCTCGAGAGAAGTGAGGCGATCGTTCGGCTTGATGTATTCGGCGGGGGCCCGCGGATCGACACGATCTCCAGCGGTCAACGGCCGCATCAGGGCGGCGGCCATGCGGCGCTGTAAGGCGAGCAGGGTCACGACCCCACCACCAAGGGGGCGGCGACATATTTTTCCGCCTTGCGCGCCTCGGCGTGCACCTCGTCGAACGAGGGAATACGGTCGTCCCATTCGAGCAGCGTCGCGGTAGGACCCACGCGCCGAATGGCATGCTCGTAGAGCTTCCAGACCGGATCGATCACCGGATGGTCGTGCGTATCCAAAATGTACTTCGCGAACTTGGAGTGGCCGGCTATGTGGATCTGGGCGACGCGCTCCGGCGGCACGCTGTTCAGATAATCGTAGGGATCGAAGCCGTGGTTGCGGGACGAGACATAGATATTATTCACATCCAGGAGGATTCCGCAGTCGGCGCGCTCCACCACTTCGTTGAGAAACTCCCATTCCGTCATTTCCGATACGTGGAATTCGGCGTAGCTGCTGACGTTTTCGACCGCAATGGGCACTTCCAGATACGCGCGCGTCTCGCGGATTTTGCGCGCGGTGAGTTTGGCCGCTTCGAAGGTGTACGGCATGGGCAGCAGATCGTGCGAGTAGCGTCCGTCCACGCTTCCCCAGCAGAGATGGTCGGTGAGCCACGGCGTCTTGGTGCGCTTGACCAGCGTTTTCAAGCGCCGCAGATGTTCGCGATTCAGCCGTTCCGCGGAACCGAAATACGCAGCGACGCCATGCTGGACCACGCGGTACTGTTCGAGAATCCGATCGAGCATGGCGAGGGGACGCCCGCCATCGACCATGTAATTTTCCGAGATGATTTCGAACCAGCTCACCACCGGTTTCTTTTCCAGGATGTGCTGGTAGTGCGGAATGCGCAGGCCGACACCGATGCCGTAGTCGGTAAATCCGTTGAATCGATTGGCAGGCAACGCGGGTGCTCCGGAGAGTGGCGGCCCGGCAACGCCTGAGCTTGCCGGGCCGCGCGAAGAGCTAACCTTTCTTGGACCCGTCGGTGGCGCAGCCACCCTTGCCCTTGCAGGAGTTCTTACCCTTGCATCCGGCATCGCCGGTTTTGCAGCCCCCCTTGCCCTTACAGGAGTTCTGTCCCTTGCAGGCATGCTTTTCCTTCTTGGCCTGCAGGATGCTGCCGGAGGATTGTCCAGCGATCGCGCTGCCCGAGGAGAGCCTCTGGCCCGAGGCGCCGGACGAGACAGTGCTGGCGTTCAGGCGTGTCATCGTGCCACCCAGCAGGCCGGTGAACGCCGCGGTCAATACGAGAGAACCTTTCGAAACTTTCATGTTCCTATATTCCCCTTCCTTTGTGGTTTATTCCCAAAACCCTCAAACTTCGGATACCCGCCGCGACGTAACATAGCGCGCCCGCGCGGGTTCCTTAGAGTATACGATACACGAACAACTTCCGGATGGCGCAAATGTAACGAAAACGGAGGGGGCGCGTCTTTTCGGGCATGGCCGGGATGAGCAGGCGCATCGCGCTGCAGTGGCTGGCGGGAGTTGCCTGGGGCTCCGCGCGGAACCTGGCGGCGGCCGGGGCTCCGGCGACGATCGAGGCGGGCGGGGCGTCGATCGAGGTCGATTTCGAATCGGCCGGGTACGAGCTCCCGCAGGCGGCGCTGCTCGATTGGGTGAGGCGCGCGGCGCGGGCGGTGAGTGTTTATTACGGACATTTCCCGGTCGCGCGGGCCAAGGTGCGGATCTTCGCGGAAGGGCGGCGCGGCGTTTCGCACGGCGCCAGCTTCGGGGAGGATGGCGCCTGGTGCCGGATCTCGGTAGGCGCCCAAACGACGGTCTCGGACCTGGCGGACGATTGGATGCTGACGCACGAGATGGTGCACTTCGGATTCCCTTCGGTGTCCCGCCGGCACCACTGGATCGAAGAGGGAACCGCGGTCTATGTGGAGCCGATCGCGCGCGTGCAAGCCGGAGAACTGACCGCCGGGCAGGTCTGGAGCGACATGATGCGCGACATGCCGCAAGGCCTGCCGGAGGCGGGCGACGAGGGTCTGGATCGTACGCACACGTGGGGCCGGACGTATTGGGGCGGAGCACTGTTCTGCCTGCTGGCGGATATCGGAATTCGCAAGAATACCGGCAATGCGAAAGGGCTGCAGGACGCGCTCCGGGCGATCAACCAGGCCGGCGGCAACATCCAAGCGGATTGGCCGCTGGAACGCGCCTGGGAGACCGGCGACCAAGCTACGGACGGCAAGACGCTCCAGAAGCTTTACGACGAGCACCGGGACCGGCCGGTGACGGTGGATCTCGCCGATTTGTGGAAGCAGTTGGGGGTGCGGCGCGAGAGCCGGGGCGTGGTGTTTGACGATGCGGCGCCGCTGGCCGCGGCGCGGGCGGCGATCATGCGGCGCGCGTAAGCGATCCGCGCGCACACGCCAGGAGTTTCGAAAACGCGCCCCGGGTGCAGCGCCCTCACGTTCGCGGCTCTGTAGCTAGCCCGCTGCCGCAACCCCCTCCACGATCCTGGCCCGCAGCGCCTTGATCTTATCCCGGATCTGCGCGGCCTTTTCGAACTCGAACTTGCGCGCCGCTTCCCGCATGCGCTCCTCCAGTTCGCCGACGAAGCGGTCGCGCTGTTCGCGCGTCATCTCCTCGGCCTCGTCTTCGGATTCGAGCGGCACCGTCACATAGTCTGCCTCGGCGATGGCCACCAGGCTCATATCGACCGGCTTAATGATGGATTGCGGCGTGATCCCGTTGCGCTCGTTATAGTCCTGCTGGGTGCGGCGCCGCCGGGTGGTCTCCTCGATGGCTTTTTTCATGCTGTCCGTCATCACGTCGGCATACAGAATCGCGCGGCCTTCCACGTGCCGCGCCGCGCGGCCCATGGTCTGAATCAGCGAGCCGCTCGACCGCAGGAAGCCTTCCTTGTCGGCGTCCAGAATCGCGACCAGGGACACTTCCGGCAAATCCAAGCCTTCGCGCAGCAGGTTGATCCCGATCAGCACGTCGAACTCTCCGCGCCGCAGATCCCGCAGGATCTTGATGCGGTCGAGCGTGCTCACTTCCGAGTGCAGGTAGCGGCAGCGCACGCCCACCTCGGAGTAGTATTCCGCCAGGTCTTCGGCCATGCGTTTGGTCAGCGTAGTCACGAGCACGCGCTGGCCGTTGTCGACGCGCTGCCGGATCTGGCCCAGCAGATCGTCCACCTGACCCTTGACCGGGCGGATCTCCACCTGCGGATCGAGCAGGCCCGTGGGCCGGATGATCTGCTCCACGACGACGCCCGCCGCCTTGGTCAGTTCATACGGTCCGGGCGTCGCCGAAACATACAGCACCTGGTTGACGCGGTGTTCGAACTCTTCAAACGTCAGCGGCCGGTTGTCGAGCGCGCTGGGCAACCGGAATCCATGCGCCACCAGCACCTCCTTGCGCGAACGGTCGCCGTGATACATGCCGTGCAATTGCGGGATGGTTTGATGGCTTTCGTCGATCAACAGGAGCGAATCGTGCGGCAGGTAATCGAGCAGCGTGGGCGGCGCCTCGCCGGGCAGCCGTCCCGAGAAGTGCCGCGAATAATTCTCGATGCCGTGGCAATAGCCGATCTCCTTCATCATCTCCAGATCGAACATGGTGCGCTGCCACAGCCGCTGCGCTTCGATCAGCTTGCCCTGCTTCTCCAGCTCCTTGTGCCACCAGTCGAGCTCGGCCGCGATGCCGGCCATGGCCGAGGTTTTGGTCTCCTCCGACATCACGTAGTGCGTCTTGGGATAGATCGGCAGCCGCATGTAAGTCTGCCGCACCTGGCCGAGCAACGGGTCGATCTGCGAAAGGCTCTCGATCTCGTCGCCCCACAACTCGATGCGGTAGGCGTGGTCGTCGTAAGTCGGATAGACTTCGATGGTGTCGCCGCGCACGCGGAACGCGCCGCGCCGGAAATCCACGTCGTTGCGGTCGTAGAGGATGTCGACCAGGCGCGAAACGATCTGGTTGCGCGAGATCTTCTGCCCTTTTTCCAGCATCAGCAGCATGCCGTAGTAGGCTTCGGGCGATCCCAGGCCGTAGATGCAGCTCACGCTGGCGACGATCACGCAGTCCCGGCGCTCGAACAGCGAGCGGGTCGCCGACAGGCGTAACTTGTCCAGCTCGTCGTTGATGGTCGCTTCCTTCTCGATGTAGACGTCTCCCGACGGGATGTAAGCTTCGGGCTGATAGTAATCGTAGTAACTTACAAAGTACTCGACCGCGTTCTGCGGAAAGTATGACTTAAACTCGTGATAAAGCTGCGCGGCGAGAGTCTTATTGTGCGCCAGGACCAGCGAGGGGCGCCCGATCGCCTCGATGACTTTCGCCATGGTAAAGGTCTTGCCCGAGCCGGTGACTCCCAGCAGCACCTGGTGCTGCTCGCCGTCGCGCACGCCGCGTACGAGGTCGTGGATCGCGGCGGCCTGATCGCCCTTGGGGCTATAATTTACCGCCAGGTGAAAGCCCATACATTTCAGTATACGGGCAGCGCGGCGCCGCACAAACTCAACCGGCCGCGCACACCTGTTTCATCCGGGCGCGGCTGGTGTTCACCATCGACAGGCTGAATGCGGACCCCGCCGGTGATATCCTGAAGCCAAGTCATGCGAGGGGTATCCCAGCTAGCGTGCGTGGCGATCCTCGCGGCATTACCGCTGCCGGCCGCCGAGCCGGCCAATGCCGCCGAATTCTTCGAGCTGCGGGTACGTCCCGTCCTGGCCAAGAATTGTTACCCCTGTCACACCGAATCCAGGATGGGCGGATTGCGGCTGGACGTGCGCGATCAGGCCCTCAAGGGCGGACACTCGGGTCCGGCGATCGTGGCGGGCGACGCCGGGCAGAGCCTGCTCATCCAGGCCGTGAGTTACACGCACGCCAAGCTGAAAATGCCGCCGGGAGGCAAGCTTTCCGACACCGAGATCGCGAACCTGACGGCCTGGGTGAACGCCGGAGCAGCATGGCCGGA
>Ga0335078_10005352_pt1 | contig 18978 bp, 14 predicted proteins | sample Lox_Sample_32_FD_206711 | JGI IMG/M metagenome (GOLD analysis project Ga0335078, IMG submission 206711) | Soil microbial communities from Loxahatchee National Wildlife Refuge, Florida, United States - Lox_Sample_3.2 | ecosystem: Environmental > Terrestrial > Soil > Wetlands | place: USA... | reverse complement strand
ATCCGGCAAAGTGGCGGCCGGAGATTCGGGAGTCATCCTTGAGCGAAGCTGCAGCACGCATGAGCCGCGCGGGTGCCGCCGGCCGTACCGCCTTCTCGGTGCTGGCTGCGATCAGCTTCTGCCACCTGCTGAACGACATGATGCAGTCGCTGCTGCCGGCGCTGTATCCGATGCTGAAAACCTCCTACGCGCTGACGTTCGGGGAGATCGGCATCCTTACCTTCACCTATCAGATCACCGCCTCGCTCCTGCAGCCGCTCATCGGGCGGTACACGGACAGCACACCGCGCCCCTACTCCCTCGCCATGGGCATGAGCTTCACCCTCACCGGTCTGGCTCTCCTCGCCGAGGCGCGCACTTATCCGCTGCTGCTCGTCGCCGCCGCGTTGATCGGCACCGGCTCGTCCGTGTTCCACCCGGAATCCTCGCGCGTCGCGCGCATGGCCTCGGGAGGCCGTCATGGCCTCGCCCAGTCGGTATTCCAGGTCGGGGGCAACTTCGGAACCGCCATTGGGCCGCTGCTCGCGGCCTTCATCGTGCTGCCGCACGGGCAATCGAGCGTCCTTTGGTTCTCCTGCGCGGCACTCGTCGGCATTTTCGTGCTCTTCAACGTGGGCCACTGGTACAAGCATCACGGAATGGCCCGGCTGAAGCCGCGGTCCCTGGAAGGCGGCGGCGCGCACGCGAAGCCCACCCGACGGGAAGTCACCGTCGCCATGAGCGTGCTGCTCGCGCTCATTTTCTCGAAGTACTTCTATCTCGCGAGCATTACCAGTTATTACACCTTCTATCTGATCAGCCGCTTCCACGTCTCCGTGCAGGACTCGCAGGTATACCTGTTCGTGTTCCTCGGCTCCGTCGCGCTGGGCACGATCCTCGGCGGCCCGGTGGGGGATCGCATCGGACGCAAGTACGTCATCTGGGGCTCGATCGTCGGGGTATTGCCGTTTACTCTGCTACTGCCGCACGTCAACCTGCTCTGGACGGCGGTGCTGACGGTCCCGATCGGCGTGATCCTGGCCTCGGCGTTTCCCGCCATCATCGTCTACGCGCAGGAGCTGCTGCCGGGCCGCACCGGCACGGTGGCCGGCCTGTTCTTCGGCCTGGCGTTCGGAATGGGAGGCATCGGCGCCGCGGTTCTCGGCAAGGTTGCCGATTCTTTCGGCATCAACCTCGTTTACGAGATCTGCGCTTTCCTGCCACTGATCGGCCTGCTCGCGGGCTTCCTGCCCGATGTCGACGCGCACGGCGTGCGCCGGGCTGGCGCGCCGGCCTAGACTCCCGCCCGCGGAATGCCGCGGCCGCTCTAACCCGACTTCGCGGATTCGCGGGGTAGCGCGAGGGTAAGGCATTGATTTCCGGGGACCCATCCCCGGAGGTCTGCACTACACGGAGGTAGCCGTGGCGGCCTGGGCGGCGGTGATTTTCGGCGGCGGCTGGGCGGGCAAGGTGAGCTTGAGTTGCTCGAGCAGCAGCTTCAGATCGGGCTCCGGCTGGGTGTAGCGCGTGAGGGCAAGCTCACGCCCGTCGCTGGTCGGGATGCGCACGTCGATCATCTGCACGGCGGAGAACTTTGCCAACACGCTGCGCGTGGTCAGGCCGGGAGCCAGGTGTTTGAGGCGATGGCCGAGCGTCACGTGCAAGCAGTAAGCAAGGAAGGCGATGAAGATGTGCGCCTCGATGCGGTCTTCATGTTGGTGGTAGATCGGCCGGATGGAAAGATCGCCCTTGAGCGTTTTGAACGCCTCCTCGACGGCAACCAGCTGTAGGTAATACTCCCAGAGCTTCGCCGGATCGGACTCGGTCAGGTTCGTGCGCAGCAGATAGCGGCCTTCGCGGCGGCGCACCTCGCGCAGCCGCTTGCGATTGAGCCAGAAGCCGAAGGAGGCACCGCCGATCGCGAGCTCGACGGTGACGAGCCGCCAGGCGGCGGGGGTCTTGTTCTGAGCCGCGCCGAGCTTCATCAGCAACGCATCTCGCGTGAGCTTCATCGCCGAGAGTTGCCGCAGTCGAGCCCACAGCCACTTCATTTGTCGCCGGCGCATACCGCGCTCCTTGGAGATCCGGTCCCGACTCTCGGCGAAGACGTAGAGCTCGGCATCCTGCGCGAGCAGCTTCACGCGTACGTCTGGCCGCGCCTGCTTCCACGGCTTCTCAAGCAGCGGGCGCTCGAGGGCCGTGAGGCGTCCCTTGGGGGTGCCGACCAAGTACTGCACCGGCGGATCGCTCTTGCGCATCTGCTCGAGCACTTCCTCGGTGGGCACACCGCGATCCATCAGCCAGACCCGGCGCGCTTTGCCGTACTGGCGCTCGATCCGGGCCAGGAAGTCCTTCAGCGTGCTGTTATCGAGGGTATTGCCGGCCAGCACCTCATAGGCGAGTGGAAAGCCCTGCGGCGTCACCACCAGCGCGATCACCACCTGCACGCAGTCGGGTCGGTGATCGCGCGAGTAGCCGTGCTGGCGCTTGTCCTCGTCCGAGAGCGGCGGATCGATCTCGAAGTAGGTGCTCGTGAGGTCGTAGAGCAGCACATCGAAGTTGACGTCGAATAGCTCCCGCCACCGGCACACCAAGTGATCGAAGAGAGCAGCCTTGTGCTCGAGCAGCAGCGCGTGACATGCGTAGAGCGCATGGCTATCGATCACCTCGTCGGTGTCCAGCAGGTCGGGCAGCGCGCTCCTGCCATACCACTCCCGGTGCAGCCGCCACTCGCTACCGGGCGAGAGCAGCCGGTACACCACCAGGATCAGCAGCACCTCGTCCCAGAGCGTGCCCTTGCGCGAGGGCGGCAGCCGCGCGGCCCAGAATGCATCGAGCCCCAACTCTCGCCACAACTCGATCGCCAGCCAGCATCCGCCCCACTGACGCGGGCGCTCGAGGCGCAGCTGCCAGAGTCGCAGCCGCACGACGTCCTCCTCCCCGACCACCGCTTCGTAGCGGTCCTCGGGAAACAGCGCGATCGTGCGCGGCGCATCCCCTCGCGCCTCATCCAGTACCTCAATGGACTTGCGCCACGCCAGCTGTTGCGAGGAGTTGATCTCCCCGAGGTACAGCACGTGCCGCTGCACCACCCGCCCATCGGCCAGGCGCTTGTTCTCCACCACGCTGTAGTACGTGTGTTCTTTGCCGTCCTTCTTGCGGACTGTGGCACGCAGGAACATAACGGCTACCCATTATGCTCATCGGCGCCGTCCTGACCAGAACCCAGGTCTTCACTACAGCCACTTCCGGCCTCTGCGCGCACGCAAGCGCCTGAAAAGCCGTCGGCCAGGCCGCCCGCCGCCCTCAAATCCGCGGGCGAATGCGCGAAGTCGGGCTAAGTACATCGTGCGGAATGCTCGCGCGACTGACTCCATGAAAGCCGTCACAGCCGACTACAAAATCGCAGTCAAGAGACTGCTCCCGGCCCTTGTGACGGTAGGTCACCCGCGGGCTGGCGCTCGCGATGTCGTGTGGCCTGACATCCTGGGCCTCATAGATCGACGTGCCACCCGCTTCCGAGCGGGCCGACATGAGGTCGCGGGTGATCTCAGTTTGACCATACACGACCACACTACGACCCACGAGCTCCCGGAAATCGACCCGGTGCCGCGCGCCCGCGAAGCAGAGCTCGATACCGTCGTGGACGAGAGACTCGCGATGCATGCGCTCCTCGACGCCCGCGGCCTTCAGCAGATCGACCGTGACGGTCTCGATGATTCCGGCACGGATGCGCGATAGAACGTACTCGCCGCTCTGGCGCTCGAGCACCACATTGTCGATGCCTTCCTTGAGCAGCAGCTGCCCGAGCAGCAACCCCGAAGGGCCGGCGCCGATGATCGCGACCTGGGTCCTACCCACCTCTTCCCCACAACCGAGTTGCCAACCCGCAGACGGTGCAACAAGGCGCCCTCCTCCGGAATGGACGCGAGCTGCCGAAACTTGTACTTTTCCGTCATGGGAAGCGCATCATCAGCTTCGCGCGAACAGCGCGCAGCCGCACCGGTTTCTGTGCCGGCTTTCTTTCTCTACGGCGAGCCGCTGCAGCCGCCTGATGAGCGCCTAGTGCACATCGAGACCATCGCGGCTCGAAGCCGTCTGCACGGCTGGCTCATCCGCGCACATCGCCACCGCGACCTCCATCAGGTGCTCCTCATTCAAGCCGGGCGCGTCGAAGCGCGACTGGATGGACACGTGGCGGTATTGCGCGCCCCGGCCGCGATTGTGGTGCCTCCCCGGGGCCGTGCACGCCTTTCGCTTCCAGCCGGAAACGGTGGGTGTCGTCATCTCCTTCGCTTCCGCTCTTGCGAGTGAGCTGTGCACTGCCGGTTCGCCCACGCCCAATTTCCTGGGGCGTTCGGTTTCAATAGCGCTTCATCGTGCCGCGCTCAACAAGACAGACCTCGGTCGGCTGAGTGAGATGCTGCTTCGTGAGTTCGCCCGCTCGGCACCCGCGCGACGACTGGCCCTGTCGGGACTGCTTACTGCCTTGCTCGCCAATCTGCAGCGCCTGCTGCCTGATTCGTCGCCAAGCGGCTTGGCCTCGAGTGCTCGCGATCGGGAGCTCGTGGCTCGCTTTCGGGAGCAGCTCGAGATGAGCTTTCGTGAACACGTGGGGATCGGTGAGTATTCGAGGCGACTTAAGACCTCGGAGACCCGGCTTCTGCGCGCGTGTGTTGCGGTAACGGGTGAGTCACCGCTCGATCTCGCGCACCTTAGGCTCCTCATCGAAGCCGAGCGTCAGCTGCGATACACCTCGATGTCCATCACGCAGGTGGCCTACTACTTAGGGTTCGAGGATCCCGCCTACTTCAGCCGCTTCTTCACGCGGCGCATGGGGATTTCGCCGCGGACATTTCGCCGCCGTGATGCGCTCACGGTTCTCGAGCCCGCATCTCCGTGAACGCACTCGAGTACGCAACGCTGCGGAGCGTCTCAAGAAGATCGGCCTAAGACCGGCGCGCTGAATCCGCGCGCTCCGGGAACTTACCGAAAACTTACCGACGAGCTGGCAAAGGCTCGGATGATGCTCGTAACTTGATTTTGCTGGCGTCCCCGACGGGATTCGAACCCGTGTTACCGCCGTGAAAGGGCGGTTCATCATCATTCAATGGTGGACCTAATGGAGCTACGTCACTTGTCTTACGGACGTGCATCCGCGCAACCCTGAAGACTTGCCGGTGCAGCCAAGGGCCTCCGGAAGTTCCCGTTATATTTCCTTGCTTCGCTACCTGCGAACCTCGGTTCTCCATTCCTGGGCCTCAGCGAGAACCTGGAGTTCGCTCACTTCGGACCAGTCATAGGAAGCCGCAGCTTTCGGGAGTAACGTCTCAACCGTTCCGGTCACGGCCCTTCGCGCCAGATCCGCCTCTTCCGCGCAACCCGCGCCCGCTGGGACACCACCAAACACCTGGACTCTCAGATCCGCCCCCTTCGTGGTGCCGGCAGCGTCCGAGAGCATGCCTTTCAGTGCCGCTGCGTCGTGGCCAAATGTATGCGAATGAATCAGCCAGGCTTTCTTCTTACAATCGGACATTACGACGACTGCAATACAACTCGAGACGCCTCGCGTGACAAGCCAATCGGGAGCAGTTACGCAGCGGCCCGGATCCTCCATCTCCACGAGAACGCAGTTGCCTAAAGTTGGGAGGTCCATGAATGCTTCCTCGCGTCAGTGAGTTCCCGGAATACCGAAGGACACGGAGATGTCCCGCATCGCCTCAAAAGAATTGCGTCTGGGCGAGATCGTTGCCTCTCCTAAAATGCTACCGGTGAGAGCGCGTGCCACAATGATGCCTTCACACCCTCACAAGCGGGGACGACAAGCATGATTTATGCGCGCGCGGGTGGCTCCCAACCGTTACCGTACCATTACCGTACGGATCGAGAATTACCGTATCCCGATCATCTAATCTATTGAATTTCTGGTGGAAAGGGAGGGACTCGAACCCTCGACCCCGGCATTATGAGACCATCGACAAGTTGCGTCTCGCGCTGCTCGAATCGGCTGAGCTGTCCAACGAGCGGTGGTTAATAGAGACGGCGTTATTCCGGCTTCCGCTTGCGCTTAGCCGCCACGAACGTCATGAACTCGCGGACTTCTTTCCATTCGGCACCCGTGAACTGGGCGGTTCGCGCCACGGCTTCTATGTCCCGAGGGATTGCACGACCTTCCTCGTCCTTCGGACGTTCTTTTAGATAGCCAGCCGCAATCAACAGGGACTCATAAGGAACTTCGTAGAACTTCGCTAGCTTTTGAAGGACGTCGGGCGCCGGCTTGGTAGCTATCCCCCGCTCCAGTTGGGACAAATATTCGTTTGAAATCCCGGTTTGCCGCTGAACTTCGCGCAAACTGAGATCGCGGTCCTTCACCTGTCGAAGCCGCGAAAGCTCCTCACCCAGTTTGGTAATCGTCATCCGTTCTGCCTCCGGCTAAGTCGATGAATTCATAGCGAATTATAGCCTGATTTGCGCACTATAGCAAGCACCTCTCGCAATCAGCACGCGATGCGTGCTATAGTACGCACTGCGTAGTGAAGGTCAGCTACGGGACCGACTCCTGCACTACGTGAGCTTTCAGCCTTCGGTCCCAGATAGCGGAGTTTTACGAATGGAAGAACATCAACAGAAGCACGTAGAGGTCCGGGTCATCACGACCTCGGGCGTCTATCCCCAGACGGGTTTCGACCGAGTTCCCGAAACCGAGCGCGTCGTCACCGTCCTGAAAAAGGCCGATCACGAGCTGCATATCGCGAACACCGATGGATGGATTGCTGTGGTCGCAGGACGCAAGATCGCTATCGATAAATCGTTTAAAGAAAACGGGTTGAGCGGACGCGTCGAGATCGACTGGGGTCCGGATCACGGAGCCGGCGGCCATGCATGAGGCGCTGTCGCGTGCGCTGTTCGAAGAGGAGGTAAATCAGTTCCGCCCCGAGCTGTTCGAAAGTCGGGGCTGGACTTTCTTTTCCCGCACGTATCCCATCCTCGACGTCGGGTTTTCCGCGCGCGACGGAGCGCGCCTGCGTCTCCGGCTGGTCTGCGATGACTGGAACGACCTGCCGCCGTCTGTCGAATTCTATGACTGGGAGGGACAACCCCGGTCGAGCATAGAACGCGATCCCGCGGGGGTGTTTAATAATTCGGCGCACCCGATAACCCGTAAGCCCTTCGTGTGCATGAAAGGCGTCCGCGAGTATCACACCCATTCGAGCCATCTATCAGACAAATGGGACGCCATCAAGAACGACAAGCGCTTTTCCCTTGGCGGCATTCTCACGCAGCTTTGGCATGCATGGAAGGACATACATCAATGAACCGCGATCCCGTTGAGATATCCGCGAGAGGAATTCACGAGACGATCAGGCTTCTGCAGGAGGCGCGCGACCGCGAGTGCGTGTTGCTCTGGCTCGGCCGGCGCGAGGGCGGAGGGCAGCGTGTGATCGAGGTATACCACCCGATACAGAAGGCGTCGGCGGATTATTTCGAGATACCGCGCGACGGCATGATGGAATTGATGGACCGCCTGCGTTCGCAAGGTCTTTATGTTGTTTCCCAGGTGCATAGCCATCCTAAGGAAGCCTTTCACTCGCGCGCCGATGACCGCTGGGCGATCGTCCGGCATTGCGGAGCGCTATCGATTGTCCTGCCATGGTTCGCGACGGGTGCGACGCTGGAAAACTTCCTTGAGGTTGCGGCGGTTTATCAGCTCGACACCGCGAATGTCTGGCAACCACTTAGAGAGACGCCGTTAACGGGCGCCATACGGATCACGCCATGAGACTCACGCCGAAACAGGAAAACGCCAAGGCCCTTGCCGCCCTCCTAGGTATCGAGGAAGAGGACGCCGCCGCGCGGTTGCAGCTCCGGATAGCGGTCACGTTCGATTGTGCCAGCGGCGCCGATCGCGAGCTCGCCGAACACGTGATTACCATGCTGAGCCGCACAGTGGAATGGGCGGGGCCTTCGGATGGCGGCCCATGCGCGGCCGAGGTAATACTGGGTTCATGCCCACGCGCGACATCGGCCGCATCTGCGATTTGGGCCGGGCAGGCCGGACCGGACTTTGTGGTCGATGTCCGCCCGCATGAAGCCCGATCGGCGGATGAGGTTCCATCGCCCCTGCGAGTCGTAGCCGCCTGCTATGTCGCAGCGGCGGCCGTACGTGCCGCGCTCGGACCGGACTTCCCCATTTGGGCGACCGGGCCCATCGTTTTACGATGGTCGGAACTGTTCGGGGCCGATACAGGCATCTTCCGCCGGCCTCTCGACATCGGCGAATGCTATCTCGCCGGTGCCGGCGCCGTCGGAAACGGCTTTCTATACACGCTCAGGTATTTCGATCTGACGGGAGATATGCATGTCGTCGACCCCAAGCGGGTGAACGCTGGCGGCCTCAACCGCTGCCTGCTTGTCAATGAGGATGACATCGGTCATCCGAAAGCGAGCTGTATCTGCCAAGCGGCGCAGAATTCTTTTCCGAAATTGCGCCTCATACCGAAGGACATAGCCCTCGCTGACGCCAGAAAGGAACGCGGGGGCGATTTCTTGATCGAGCGCCTGATTGTCGCGGTGGACAGCCGTGGCACACGCCGAAACCTTCAAAGCGAACTGCCCGAGAGGGTCTTTGATGCTTCCACGACGGATATTCGTGAGGTCGTGCTTCATTTCAACCGTCAACCGACCGACCTCGCCTGCCTTAGCTGCGTCTATCCGCTTAACGAACGGGAACGCAAGCACGAGGAGAACGTCGCCGCCGCGCTTGGCCTGACACTCGAGGAGGTTAGATCGACAATTTGCACGCCCGCAACGGCCGAGAAGATTTGCGAACGGTACCCGGATGCCGCGGCGGAGGATCTGGTTGGGCGCGCGTTCGACACCGTGTACAAGGAATTCTGCGGCGCCGGAAAGCTCAAAGCCGACGGGGGACAGCAGGTGCTCGCGCCCTTTTCCTTCGTATCGGTTCTGGCGGGCGCGCTATTGGCGGTGGAATTCGTGCTGCGCTCGGCCGGCGACGATGACGCCGCCCGGTTCAATTATTGGCGCCTAAGTCCATGGCATAGTCCGGTTCCCGCCCTGCGGCAGCACCGCCTTCGTGATCCGCACTGCGAGTTTTGCAGCAAGCCGGTCATTCGCCGTGAACTTGCCCGGATTTACGGTGAGCCACAGGCGCTACGAGCGTGAGTCCGGTCCGAGAAAGACTTCATCGCCCTTGCTGACGTTTCCCTCGATAGGTTCGAAGGCCATATGGAAGCGGCTTCCCATGTCCTTCCTGCTCGCCGGGCCAGTCAGCTCGTGGAACGCAATCTGGGCGATACGGAGTCCCGGATAGAGACCGAGGGGTATCTGCCCGAGATTAGCAAGCTCAAGGGTGATGATTCCCGCATAACCCGGATGGATGAGGCTTGCCGTCGCTATGCTCAGTCCCTCCCGCGCCCAGCATGACCGCGCGGTTACGGTGCCCTGCAAGTTGTCCGGGAGCTTGACCCATTCGAGGGTCGGAACAAGGACAAGCATCCCCGGATGCACCAGAAAGCGCTGCCCAAACGGCGCTTCATGCCGCTCGTGTTTCTGGCGCTTCGCCTGCTCGAATTCGTGATCGTCGGCCGTGCTCTTGGCAGAGTGTGCGAACTGCTTCGGGTCTACGTGCGAAAGGCCGCGCGCCCGGACCATGAGGAAAACGTTTCCCAGGCGTAAATCGATGGAAGACGCGCCGATTTGGTTGCCCGACAGTATCGGAGAGACGACGAGCTTGCGGTCCTTTATGTTCGTCAGAATTGCCGACTTTTCGAGCGCTGTCACGGATACTCACTCCTTCTTTCCCGCCGGATGCATATCAATCGCGCGCTGCTGCAGCAAACCGAGCTCGCAGAGCTTGTTGATTTGAAGGAATTGGTCCTTCTCCTCTTCGTCCTCCTCGCCATCGGACTCCCGTGCCGCGGGCTTCTCAGCAACGACCCATCCCCCGAAAAGAATGTGCCTGAAATCCACTTTACGATTGGCAGGCTTCACCGTTCCGCTTAAATCCGAGCCGCAAGGCGGAATACCGTCGGAAAGCATCCGCACCAACGGCAGAAGCGTTGTCTCATCGGGGAGCGCGTAAGGCGGACATCCGACCGACTCAAGAATGGCCTTGAGCGCATCAAGAGCGGTTGCTATCTGACCCGAGGTAAAGACGTCCTCCCATTCACCGGGAGCATTTGAACCAAGGTATGTCTCGAGGAAGGTCTGAAGGTCGGACCGAAGCTGCGTGTCTTTTACCGCCTTGACGTAATCATTCCATCCCAGGTGTTGGCACGCGCGCCACAGCATCGCCCGACGGCAAATATAAGGCGGATGCTCCGGCCCCCAGCGATGTCCGGTAGGATCGAGCGCGAGAAGCAACGTCTTATGAGCCGCAATAAAACTGGGGCCGAAGGTTACCAGACCGAAGAGGTCACACATGAACTCCTGGAACCAATAGCTGAGCTGTGTCGTGTCGACGACGGTGTAGATGGGTTCTGCCTCATATTGCTTTCTCAGGTCCTCTATTTCTGCCGGGGCTTCGGCATTGCGCAGCCAATGCGTGGCCTGTGAGGTGCTCGTCAGCGGGCCGGCGGATCGCAGCGGACCGAGGACCTTGCCGCGAAGATCTGAGTTGTGCTTCGGGATCGTCCAGGCGGCATGCCCAACTTCATGGCCGAATATCGCGTGCAAAAGAACATGGTGTTTGAGAGTGCGTGGAAAGACAATCGTAAAAATGCGCCTACCGACGTTCAAAACCGAAAGATCCGCCTCAAGGTTGATTTTGTAGGAATAGAGACCACCCTCCGCGTAGACGCGGATGATGGGTTTTCCTTCGTTTTGCGTCAGATTTTCCTTGCAGAGAGGCGTCGCGAGTTCGGTGAGATATTCCGTGAACGGCCACGGGAACTCGCCGGAGTGGGATCGTTCGATCTGATGGACGAACATCGACAGCATCGAGACTTCATCGGCGAAGGTTTCGAGCATGCGGATATCCGTCGGATCGACCGGCTTGAGAAGACTTTCCAGGAAGTCAAGCCGTTCGCAAAACTCGGTGTAGAAATCCTTGCTGCTCCCGGCAGAATAGTCGTGCCGCAGCACTTCGCGAAGGGCGCTGCGGACATTCCGGCACTCGTGAAGCAGAAACTCCTTCGGGTTCATGTTCTCCGCTCGTCTAACGTCTCGGCAAGCGTCACGAAGAAAAGCCGGGCGTTCTTGATTTCATTGTTTGGATGGCTCTCGCCGGGCGCTTGATTCTCGGCAAGAGTCACGAGCAGTTCCTGGAGCCTTTGCACGAGATCGTCTTTCGACAGCGTCTTGTATACGGTCTCGTGCGCCTTTTCCAAGGCGGGGATGACGTCCAGCGTTTTAGGCGTCGGTTCCGCCCTGTCCGCGTGTTGCGCTCTGTGCTCCTTCGAGAACACCTCGAGAATTCCGGGCGCCCCATGACTGAAGAACGCGTCATAGCGATAACGCTCAAGCAGCCGCGATAGATTTGTAAAGAGGATTCGTGCTTCAGAGCCGCCCGTAGGATGATCTATGTATTTGACCGCCTGGTCGGCCAGGATTCTGTAGACGTTACGGCTATCGTCGCGTTTGTACATCGAGAGCAGCGTCATGGCGTGATCCTCACTGAGTTAGACGTGGTCGATCGGTGTGGTGAGATGACTGCCCCGAGCTCGTCGCGGATCGCACCGGCGCCCGAGCATCATCAAAGTATAAAAGGCAGATCGCATTGCCGCACCTGCGCACACCCGTATTGAGGATTGCGCGGTTCGAATGCCGCCTTGATGGTGATATCGATGCGATGAATTTCAATCGCGAAATCAAGATCATACGGTTCGGCAGATGAGCGTTCTATGTAGGCTTCCGCGGCCGCGTTTTTTGGCCCGAACTCCTCGCGCTGCATCTAGCGGCAAATCGCACGCGGGAATCTCCGGTACGTTTTCGGGAGCGGATCGAGACCAGCGAGAATAGACAATACGCACGCCTGCGTGCGCCCAAATTATCCGCGCGTCTCCCCTGTCGCCCGCGCCTTCGGCTTAGCTTGGCATTTAAACATGTGGGCCATGGCTCGCTCAGCGAAGCAGTCGCCTGGAAAGGGTACTGAGTTGGCTCTTAATCGGGCGCGACCAAGTCATGGCTCTGGGGTCTAGCCCGACTTCGCGAATTCGCGGGGTAGCGCGAGGGTAAGGCATTGATTTCCCGGGGAGCGACCCCCGGAGGTCTGCACTACACGGAGGTGGCCGTGGCGGCTTGGGCGGCGGTGATTTTCGGCGGCGGCTGGGCGGGCAAGGTGAGCTTGAGCTGCTCGAGCAGCAGCTTCAGATCCGGCTCCGGCTGGGTGTAGCGCGTGAGGGCAAGCTCGCGCCCGTCGCTGGTCGGGATGCGCACGTCGATCATCTGCACGGCGGAGAACTTTGCCAACACGCTGCGCGTCGTCAGGCCTGGAGCCAGGTGTTTGAGGCGATGTCCAAGCGTCACGTGCAGGCAATAGGCGAGGAAGGCAATGAAGATGTGCGCCTCGATACGGTCCTCATGTTGGTGGTAGATCGGCCGGATGGACAGATCGCCCTTGAGCGTCTTGAACGCCTCCTCGACGGCGACCAGTCGTAGGTAGTACTCCCAGAGTTTTGCCGGATCGGACTCGGTGAGGTTCGTGCGCAGCAGATAGCGGCCCTCTCGCCGGCGCACCTCCCGCAGCCGCTTGCGGTTGAGCCAATAGCCGAAGGAGGCCCCACCCACGGCGAGCTCGACGGTGACGAGCCGCCAGGCGGCAGGGGTCTTGTTCTGAGCGGCGCCGAGCTTCATCAGCAGCGCATCGCGCGTGAGCTTCATCGTCGAGAGCTGCTTCAGGCGCGCCCACAGCCACCTCATCTGTCGCCTGCGCATGCTGCGCTCCTTGGCGATCCGGTCGTGGCTCTCGGCGAAGACATAGAGCTCGGCATCCTGGGCGAGGAGCTTCACGCGCACATCCGGCCGCGCCTGCTTCCAGGGCTTTTCCAGCAGCGGGCGCTCGAGCGCCGTGAGGCGTCCCTTGGGAGTACCCACCAGATACTGCACCGGCGGATCGCTCTTGCGCATCTGCTCGAGCACCTCCTCGGTGGGAACCCCGCGATCCATCAGCCAGACCCTGCGCGCCTTGCCGTACTGGCGCTCGATCTTGGCCAGGAAGTCCTTCAGCGTGCTGTTGTCGTGGGTATTGCCAGCGAGGACCTCGTAGGCCAGAGGGAAGCCCTGCGGCGTCACCACCAGCGCGATCACTACCTGTACGCAGTCGGGCCGGTGATCGCGCGAGTAGCCGTGCTGGCGCTTGTCCTCGTCCGAGAGCGGCGGATCGATCTCGAAGTACGTGCTCGTGAGGTCGTAGAGCAGCACATCGAAGCTGACGTCGAACAGCTCCCGCCACCGGCACACCAGGTGATCGAAGAGGGCCGTCTTGTGCTTAAGCAGCAGAGCGTGGCTCGCGTACAGCGCGTGGCTGTCGATCACCTCCTCGGCATCGAGCAGATCCGGTAATGCGCTTCGCCCATACCACTCCCGGTGCAACCGCCACTCGCTGCCGGGCGAGAGCAGCCGGTACACCACCAGGATCAGCAGCACCTCGTCCCAGAGCGTGCCCTTGCGTGAGGGTGGCAGCCGCGCCGCCCAGAACGCATCGAGACCGAGCTCCCGCCACAACTCGATCGCCAGCCAGCATCCGCCCCACTGCCGCGGTCGCTCGAGCCGCAACTGCGAAAGCCGCAGCCGCACGATGTCCTCCTCGCCGACTACCGCCTCGTAGCGATCCTCGGGAAACAGCGCGATCGTGCGCGGTGCCTGCGGCCGCGCCTCGTCGAGCACCTCGATCGATTTACGCCACGCCACCTGCTGCGAGGAGTTGATCTCCCCGAGATACAGCACATGCCGCTGCACCACGCGTCCGTCGGCCAGGCGCTTGTTCTCCACCACGCTGTAGTACGTGTGTTCTTTGCCGTCCTTCTTGCGGATCGTGGCGCGCAGGAACATGACGGGAGACCATTATGCTCATCGCCGCCGTCCTGACCAGCACCAAGGTCTTCACTACAGCCACTTGCGGCCTCCGCGCGCACGCAAGTGCCTGAAAAGCCGTCAGCCAGGCGGCCCGCTGCCCTTAAATCCGGGGGCAAATGCGCGAAGTCGGGCTAGATTCTGCTGGTCAATCTTGGCTCGAAGTGGGCCGCCGCCTCACGACGCACGAACCGTTCCAGACTCTCCAGCCGCGCGCTCGACGATGCCCGACGTGGTGATCCTGGACTCGAACTCGCCGTGATCAACCTGTCCGATGAGACGCACGAGTCAATCCCGTGCGGTGCGTTCTCGCGCGGCATCCGATTCGTGTTCGATGCATGGATTCCGAAAAGCTGATTAGGCGCTGACTTGAACGATCTGCGGAGTTGCAGGTGACATCGATCCAGGCCGGTGTGCGGCGGGCCCCGCAGAGCGGCTCGCCCGTGGCGGAGCGAACCATTGGGTCACAAAAGCCAGTTCATACGTTCATACCTGACTGGGAGCATCCATTCGTATCCACAACGCACTTTTCATATGGTTTTCATATTACGAAAACCATGGATTTTCGGAGGTGCGCGGAAGTGCTTGATTCTGGCGGAGAGAGAGGGATTCGAACCCTCGAAGGGCTTTTGACCCTTACACCCTTAGCAGGGGTGCGCCTTCGACCACTCGGCCATCTCTCCGGCCCGGCGAAAAAGGACCGCCATGATACTGCAACCGGGCAGGGCTTGCTCAGCTCATCCTGGGCTTCGCCCTACCGGGTCGGCGAGCTCGCGCACCTCAGTACGGCATCTGCCAGGCGATGCCGATACTGCTCCCGGGATCATTCTCCGGGGTCGTGCCCTGCGCGGTCGCGGTCCCGTTCCCCAGCCGCGTCAGCAGCTTGAGGTACTGGGTGAGATCGATATCGACCTGGACCTGGCTCGCACCGCTCGTGGTCTGCGTCGCGGCAAGGTACACCCTGTTGGAAATGTACTTTCCGGCGGTGATGCTGGCGCCACTCGTCTGGGTCCCGCCGCCCGCGGCGGCGCCGCCGGGTGGCGCCGCGCCGCCGACCGAGAGCGTATTGAGGCCGAGGCCCTTCTTGATCCAGGTGAGGGGATTCCATTTGCTGCCACCGCTCCCTCCGCCGGCGGGACCGATTCCGCTCAGACTCGCCAAGGCCGCGCCGGTCTCGGCCACTTGTATGGCGCTCAGCTTGGAGGCCGGCTCGCCGAAGAGGAGCAGGGCCAGCAGATCATCCTGCGGCAAGGGAGGATTGCTGGTGAGGGCAATTTTCGGCGAGTCCGCAAAGCCGGTGATGTGAAGCGTGACGGTGGTAGGTCCGTTGTAGTTGACCGTCGATTGCGCAACGAAATCGAGAGTGGGATCGATCGTGCCCTTTAGCCCCTGGCCATTGAAGCTCACCTTGCCGCTCGTGAAGTTGAGATTCGTGCCCGCGAGTGAGAACGTGCCGCGGATCATGGAAAAGCCACCGTTCACCTGCGGGCTGTCCGAAGTGCCCAACACCTTGAGCTGCCCGCCGAGCTGAGCGTCGAGACCCCTGCCCTGGACGAAGATGGCGGCCGGCGCATCCAGTGTGAGACCGAGAGCGATCACGAGCCGCGGCGCCGCCGCTGCGACCGGCTGAGGCTTCCGCCCGGGGCGGATCACATTCAACGTGGCGACACTCGGCGGGAAACCGTTGGGAATGCTGATGGAAGCGTGATTGATGTGGACTGCGCCCGTCAGATCCAGGCGCTTGCGCAGCGTCCCGGCCACCAGCAGATGAGCATTGAGATTCGCCGTCAGAATGTCGTTCGTGATCGGCTGAATGCGGTGGGCCGAGAGGCTGATGTGCACCGGCATTCCCGGCTGCAGTACGCCCACCGTGCCTTTGGCGCTAAGGTCGCCCGGTCCCGCGCGCGCCATAAGGCTTTCGATCCGAAGGACGCCCTGGCCGCCCGCGAGCCGCGCGTTGATGTGATCCAGGTGCACCCCTTCGGCGTAATCGCGCAGATCTCCGTTGCGCAACAGCACCACACCGCGGATCTTCGGGGCATGCGCCGTGCCCGCAACGGAGGCATCCACCGTCAGTGTTCCGGTGGCGCGCTCGCCGCGCGCCTCGAGTATCGAGTTCATCAACGCAACGTCCATCCGGCCGGCGATCCGGATGGCGACCTTGCCCGTCTTGCCGAGCGGTGCGCGGCCCTTCATCGTCACCTTCGACTTCCGACCCGCGTCGAGCTCCGCGAAGAGACTCGCTGTCCGGCCGCGAAACCTCACCGTTCCGCGCAGGTTGACGGCCGGCAATCCGGCGGCAGCGGAATTGGCGAGCTTGAGTCCCGTCAATCGCACCGATGCCTGCCCGACCGGCGCGGTGCGCCGCCCCCGAAGCTGTGCCTCGGCATCGAGCTCGCCGGTCCCGAGAAGATGCGGCTCCACCGCATCGACCAACCCCACATCGAGGTGCTGCAGGGAAGCGCGGAAATCGAGCACTGGCTGGAGTTCCCCGTCGAAGGCGAGGACCGCCCTCTGCGCGCCGATGCGAAGGTTTTGTACCTCGATGCCGCGCGCGAACAGCACGCGCGCCGGTGAGAGGAGATGCGCCGTCTGGCCGTGATAGCTCGCCTGAAACTCATCGAGGGCGAGCACCCGCTTCACCTCGTTGAGCTGCGCGCGAGCGGTGAGATCGGCCGGTGCGCCTCGAAGATCGCGGGACTGCGCCGAGAGCTCGATGCGCAGCGCATCGAGCGGGCCGACCGCCGATAGCCGCGCATCGCCCGAAAGGCCCGCCGCCACCACGTGGCTCGCGATGAGATCGAAGCGGGCGTAGGTACCGCCCGCACCCGGCCTGAGGTCGATGTTCGCGGCAATGCCGCCCTGGAGAGGCTTGCCGATGAAGGGCTGCAGATCGGCGAGATGCGCCACGCGAAGATGAAGACTCCCGCGTCCCGCCGAGAGTTGGCTCCCGGCAGTCAGGTCACCATGGATCGCGAAGCTCTTCCACGTCGCGCGCGCAATGTCGACATGAAACATCTGGGTACCCGCCCGCGCGAGTGAGGCTTCGAGCCGAAGCGGCGCGCCGGCGACGCTGCCGTTCGCCTGCACCGTCGCGCTCGCAGCGGAAGGCAGACCGCGCGCGCGCAGGCTCGCCTCGATCGTGCCCGCAGGTGAGCCGGCGATCGCGATCCGGCTTCGCGCCTGCACGTTGGCGGTGAGGGACTCGAGGGGACCGTCGGCGGTGCCGATGATGTCGAGGCCACCGGCGACCTTCGGCGAGATCAAGGCGAGTTTCGGCAGCGACACCTGCCAATGGGCTCGCACCGACTGCACCATGCTGCCGCTCGGGGCGCCGGGCCCCGAGCGCTCAGCCGTGCCATAGGCCTTCACGGTCAGCGCGCGCCCGGTGAGCGCCAGCGTGTCGACATCGATGGTGGCCGGTGTCATCTCGCCGGAGAGATGTAGTCGCGCGTCACGCCCGAGAAGCCTGGCGGCGGTACTCACGCCGGTGAGATCGCCCGTTCCGTTCACCTCCAGGGTCGTCTTGCGCCCCTGCTGCGCGAGCTTGCCCGAGAGGCTCATCGTGCCACCGATATTCTCGTGGTAGGCGGCTGCCACCGCGCTGAGGTCCTTCAGCCGCAGATCGAAGCTGGCGCTCCGCTTGCCGCTCGTGATCGCGTCGGCATCGAGGTCGAGCAGTCGATGCGTGAGGGTGAGATGAAGCGGGCGGCCCGCGGCGGCAAGATGCAGGGTGGCATCCACCTCGAGCGGTGAGCCTTGCAGGAGCTGCGGCTGAGAGCCGCTCAACACGATTCCGTTGGCCGTTGCCTGCACCGACAGCAGCTCACCGTCGGCGCGCAAGTGCGCTTGCAGCGAGCCGAGATGGTCCCCATCGGGCAGGTCGAGCCCGTCGAGATCCACCACGCCGGTGGCCTGCGGCGCGGCCAAGGGGCCGGCCCATCGTCCCGCCACCTCGATGCGCCGCCAGGCGAGCCCGGGACGGGGGGACATCGGCGGCGAATTCACCGAGTAGGTGAGATCCGCCGCTTTGCCGGGAAGATCCACGGTACCCTCCGCAGTGGCTGTCAGCTGACCGGCATGCGCACTCAGTCCCAGCTTCTCTGCGGTTTTCGGCCCCTGGAGACTTGCGAGAACCGACAGCGCGCCGAGGCCGGGAAGGTTCAGCAGATGCGCGAGCGGCCCGCCCGCCGGCTCCGCGAGCTTGAGATTCCCGCTCATTCGCGAGCGGGCGAGCCGGAATGCGACTTCGTAGTCACCGGTACCGTTGGTCCGCTTCGCGGCGAGGCGTCCGCGCGCGTCCTCCATCGATCGGTAGTGAAGAGCGCCATCGACGTGCAGCCGCGCCCGCATGCCGGCCGCCGCCGGCTCGAGCACCAGCACGCCGACCTGCAGCCGATCGATGTCGATGCGAGGCAGACTCGAGCTGCTGCTGGAGCCGCTGGTCGTGGCGGTGCTGACGGGTCTGCGCAGCACGTCCGCGTCACGGATGCCGAGGCTCTCGATGCGCAGGTCCCCGAAGATGAGCGCCAGGGGCGACCAGTGAAGCGAGATGCCCCGCGCGCCCAACCACTCACCTTTGGCATCGCGCAGCTCGAGGCTCGCGAGATCGATGGTCCAGGGAAACGTCCCGGTGAGGCCCATGATCCGCACCTTCCCTGAAGTCAGACTCGCGGTCTCGCGCTCGAGGAGCCTGCGGCCAGGGGGGATGTTGCCGATGATGAGGATCGCGGCGATCAGCAGCAGCAGCAGAGCGATCACACCGCCCAGGGCCCAGGCAGCGATGCGCAACGGCCTTCGCATCAGAACGCCTGACCGAGACCGATGTAGATCTCGAACCGATCGTCGCTCGGGCGGCGGGCAACCGGGAAGGCGACATCGAAGCGGATCGGACCAATGGAGGTGTAATAGCGCACGCCTGTTCCCACGCCGACGCGGAAAGCGCCAGTGAAGGGCGCGGAGCTCTCA
>Ga0335078_10005351_pt1 | contig 18979 bp, 20 predicted proteins | sample Lox_Sample_32_FD_206711 | JGI IMG/M metagenome (GOLD analysis project Ga0335078, IMG submission 206711) | Soil microbial communities from Loxahatchee National Wildlife Refuge, Florida, United States - Lox_Sample_3.2 | ecosystem: Environmental > Terrestrial > Soil > Wetlands | place: USA... | reverse complement strand
GCCCCACCAGCGAGGGCACTGGCATCAGGGTAATCAGAAGGAGCAACGCGCGTAGAGAGCCTGGGTTCCGCATCGTCGAGCTAGTGCCTGGCATAATCTCTCTCCTCAAATAGGGATTTCGGGCGACGAAAGGGGCCTTGTGGTCTATTACGAACGCTTACATTTACTTTCGTTTTAGGGAAATTGTCAAGAGAAACATTCAGCGGTTCGCGGAGGCAGGCGATGGGGTCCCTCGGCGCATGAGGTTCGCCAACCGTCCGGGTGCTTAGCGTTGTGCTACGGTCTATGAAGGTAAAGCTCTAGAAAGGGATATCCTCGTCGCTGATGGGAGATGACACTGCCGCCGGTTCAGCCTCCGGTGCCCGCTGATCGAAATTGTTTCCCCCGGTGCTGCGGCCCTGCTCTCCGCCCTCGCCGCGTCCACCCAGCAGAACCAGATCACTGACCACAACCTCAGTCATATATTTCTTCTGATTGGTCTGCTTGTCATCCCAGGAGCGCGTTTGCAGCCGCCCCTCCACATAAACTTTGCTGCCCTTCTTCAGGTATTCGCCGGCGATCTCGGCCAGCCGTTGCCACAGCACCAGGTTGTGCCACTCCGTGCGATCCTGCCACTGGCCGTCCTTGTCTTTGTAGCGTTCGTTGGTGGCCAGCGCCAGTTTGGCGACCGGTGTGCCTTGCGGCGTGTACTTCACTTCTGGATCTTTGCCCAGATTGCCCAATAGGATGACTTTATTGACGCTCTTTCCTGCCATGACAGCCACTCCTTCCGTTGACGGCCCAATATAACAGAATTGTCAGTGAATGATGTGACGGATGAACAGGGGTCAGCATGGTTTTAGAGCCACGGAAGACGGACAGCCGAATGTTATAATCGCACCCATGCCTGCCGACACCAAGGCCATCGGAATGGTGCCCGACGAGTTCAAGTTCGAACCCAGATCCAAGGGAATCGACACCCCCCGCAAGAAGAAGCCAAAGGAGTTGGCGGTCATTACCGAATGCTGCACCGGCTGTGCCGGATCTCCCGCCTGCGTAGAATATTGTCCGGTGGAAGACTGCATGTTCTGGGTTCCGGACGAAGATCACCCTCCCTTCGGAAGAATCCAGGTCGACCCCATCCTCTGCATCGGCTGCAAGAAATGCACCAGCAAAGGCCCGGATGGATGCTTCCTGGACGGATGCCCCTGGGATGCCATCGCAATGGTGGAAACCGTCGAAGTCGAAAAGGAAGTCGGCATCATGCCGATTTAACTGTCGGCATTTTTCCCTGGCAAGATTGTTATTCTGAGCGATGCCCAGAGGCAAGGCACAGCCAGCCGCTACTTCGATCGGTCCCGAATCGCTTTTTCCGTGCTTACCGCCTGCTGTCGCACATGATCAGGTATATCGGGCAATTCCCGCTCGTAGGGCAGCACAGCCCCGATGTCTTCGGGCTGGCCGATCAAATACAGCGCTCGCAGCGCCTCCCAGACTTGCTCGGTGCCCGGATCGATGGTCGCAATCTCCGAGCCGCTGGCAACGGCCTGTCCAGTCACCGTGGTTAATGCACGCAATCTGCCGCTGATGGGCGAACGGATCTCTACGGTGTTGCCGTTCGCCTGCAGCTTGGCAACCACCCCGCCTTGATGAATGGAGGTGCCCACTGTAGCCGCGTCCACGATCTTCCCTGCCTCTGGAGCGACCAACTTGGCGGGCTGCAGCAGCTCCAGGACTTGCGGCCGTCCCGTGGGGTCTCCGAATCGCACCAGCGAAAGTGCCGCGTTGCCGCGCACGGTCAGCGAGGAATCCCCCAGCATCTTGAGCAGAGCCTGGTGAAATCCCGGGCCAGAGGTGTCCTGACCCATAACCCAGGCATCGGTGTTGCGTACTTCTTCCACCGGGTACGTGGCCAGGCGAACCGCCTCCGGATACCAGCGCTGCACGTTCGGATCGTGGCGACTCATGCGCTCGCCAACCTGCACCAGTGCGTGTTGAATGTGCCGTGGATGTTGTTCATCACGAAGATATTCCGTTAACTGTGTATCCGAAAGCGCGCGACCAAACCATGTGTTCCACCAGAACAAGAAGGGCATGAGCACGATCAACCAGCCGGTCAAGAGGAACAGCACCCGGTTGCGCGTGGACATGCGCGGCCGAGAGCGCGAAGCCGAGGCCTCAAGAGGCTCAGAAGGTGCGGCGGATTCGTTTGCGGTACCCATATGTCGATTCGGGCAAAGCCCAAGGGATCAGGGTTGTCAGCCTGAGCCGTTCGAAGGATCTATCCTCTGATGAAACGTCTACTCCACCACATCGGCATCCAGAACTCGCGCCTGCTCCAGATAGTGCGAGACCGCATACTGTGCCAAGAGTGGTGTCTGCAGCCGGATCTCCGCACCAATCCACTCGCCTTTCTTGTGCGGCGTGTCTGGCGAATGATCACAGCGGCCGCTGCTGCCGAACTGCGGCCCGAAGTCTGCGCTTTGAATCTGGTCGAACGGTTGGATTTCGCGCCACGCCTGGTCCCCCACCGTCCCGGAAACATCGATTTTCAATCGCACGATGGCCATAGGTGGTTACGATTCTCAGGGCACAAAAATCCGGTACAGCATGAAGTACACGATCACCCCGGTCACAGAGACATACATCCACAGTGGATACGTCCAGCGGGCGATCGCACGATGGCGATCGAAGCGCTCGCGCAGCGCTCGGCTGAGGGTAATCAGGATCATCGGCACGATGGCGGCGGCGAGAATCGTGTGCGAAATCAGGATGCTGAAATACACTGGCCGTGACCAGCCTTGTCCCTGGAAGTGCACCAAGCGCACGTGCCAGTGGTAATAGAGATAGGTGGCTAAGAAGAGGCTCGATGAGACCAGAGCGGCAATCATCACAGCGCGGTGGGCGGCCATGCGGCCGCGCTTGATGAGGCCGCGGCCAACCACCAACAGAACCGCACTGGTGCCGTTGAGGCTGGCGTCGATGACGGGATACATCGCGTATTGCGGTGGAACTTGCATCATGCGGCCGGCTTGGTCGTGCGCCGGTTTACCATGCTAAACGACAACCCGAACATGACAATCGTGAACATCCCCAACGCCGCCACGCATACAGGAAGGGAAGACACTGCCGGGCTTTGCGGATAAAGCAGCAGTCGCAGCGCCTCAACCCCGTAAGTCAGCGGATTGATCCGCATGATCAGCCGTAGCCAACCAGAGGCTCCGGAGAGCGGGAACAGCGCTCCGGAAAGCAGCCAGAGCGGGATCAGAAACAAATTAATGATGGCGTGGAATGCCTGGGTGGAATCCATCGGCCAGGCGATGACGAATCCGAGGGCGGTGAGCGCGAAGGAAACCAGAAACACCACCAGCACCACCAGCAGGAAATCGCCCAAGGTGAGATGGACTCCCACCAATGGGGCAAAAGCCAGAAAAATCAAGCCCTGAATAGCAGACAACGTCGTTCCGCCCAGCACTTTGCCCAGCACAATGGCCGAACGAGGCACAGGGGCGACCATAACCGAGAGCAAGAACCCTTCTTTGCGATCTTCGATCACCGACATCATGGTGAAGATCGAGGTAAACAGAACAATCATGATCAATGCGCCGGGATAAAAGTAATCCAGGTAGTGCTGCTGTCCTGCAGCGTTGCCGGAGCGAAATGAAGTGCCGAAGCCTGAACCGATCACCAGCCAGAACAGCAACGGGGAAGCGATGACACCCACTACGCGTGCTCGTTGCCGGTAGAAGCGCACCACTTCCCGCCACCAAAGGGTAAAAGCAGGCAACACTATTCCGCTGGTAGCGGGCGGGGCCTGCGATGGAAGAGTTGCAGTTCTGGTGGCCACTTTAGCTCGATTTCTGCGCCGGGGGCGCGAGAGGATTTTTCAACCTGGTGCGAAGCTCGAGAAAAACATTCAGAAACATAATGCCGGACAAGGTCAGGAGGATCAGGCAGAGAAATAGTCCATCCACCGTGGTGCCTGTTCCATTCATGACGGTCCATCCGATCCCTAGAAGCGGAATCACGCCTAGCACGATTGAGAGCAGTATGATCATGAGCTTCCGTTTCGCTGAGTCAGCGTGGTGCTTCGGTCTCACCCTCCGTCCAAAACCTGTGTCCGGTGCGGTCGATAAAAACGTCTTCCAAGGTCGGTTTGCTCACGGAAATGGCATCGATCTCCCCTGGAAACGCCTCGATCACATCGGTGATAAAACGATGACCGTTCTCGCGTTCCAGGCGTACTTTTCCTTGCAGTAGTTGCGCGTGTACATGAAAACGCTCGCTGATGCGCCTGGCCAACGATTCCGCATCTTTTGCATCCAGCAGTACCACGTCTCCGCCGATTTCATGTTTCAGATCATTCGGCGTGCCCAGTGCGACGATTTTTCCGGCATTCAGAATAGCGAGCCGGTCACAGCGCTCCGCTTCCTCCATCAAGTGTGTGGTCACGATCACCGTCACCTGTTCTTCATCGCGCAGAATTCCCAGATACTGCCAGAGGTCGCGCCGCGCGCCTGGATCGAGCCCGGTGGTCGGTTCATCGAGCAAGAGCACCGAAGGGTGATGCAACAGACCCTTGGCCAGCTCCAGTCGGCGCTGCATGCCTCCGGAGAAGTTCTCAGCTTTTTCGCCCGCTCGGTCCGCCAGGCCCACGCGGCCGAGCATCTCCTGTATGCGGGATTTCAGTGCTGCACCGTGCAGGCCGTAGAGATGTCCCTGGTGCATCAGGTTTTCGGCGGCGGTTAGCTTCAGATCGATGCTCTGCGCCTGAAAGACGACGCCGAGGTGCCGTCGCAATCCGTTCGGATCGCGGGCCACATCAAACCCCAGAATGCTGGCCCGACCGCCGACCGGCACCATCAGTGTTGAAAGAATGCGAAACAGGGTGGTCTTGCCGCTGCCGTTGGGGCCGAGCAAGCCGAATAACTCCGCGGCTTGCACGTCGAACGATACCCCGTCGAGAGCGGTGCGCTGCTCGTATCGATGCACCAGATTTTGCACAGAAATGACACCGGGAGAGGCTGGACAACTGCTTGCCACGCTGGGAACCGCAGGTTCGTAGGTGCGGGAGGCCACAGAGTATTTTACAGGAAAGCACTCAGAGTCATGTCTCTCTGCTTCATGCGGGTACAGCTCTTTGTTCGCGTCCCGGCACACGTTCTTCGAAGGAGACCGGCACGTGTCGCCAGACCTGGATGGCCAGAACGACCGATGTGGCCAGCAAGAGCGCGCCCACGGCCACGTGAGAGACTGTTGAAATCACCATGGGCAGCTCCGGCTGTACCGCATCTTGTCCCCAAGCCACACGTGTCATGAACGCCAGGAAGCCGAGGCACAGTTGCGCGATGAGCAGGCCGAGAAGGGCTATTGCCGGTCGTCGCACCGCGTCAATCCTGGAGTAAACCGATAGCGCCCGCACCGCCGTCCAGGTCAACACCACAGCCACCAGCGGCGCATTCAACACGTGCGGCCACCAACTCATCCCGTGATGCCGGAACATCGCCCCCAGGATGAGCTGTACGTAGAGCACAAAGATCGAAAGCAGAGTCAACGTGATCAGGCTGGGAGTCCGTTGGTCGGGTTCGACCTGGGGGACTTCCTCCACCCATCTCCGCCCGGTGAACATGGCGATGGCCACAGCGATACAAAAGAAAGTTTGTCCCACCGCGGCGTGTGCAGACGAAACCCAGGGCGGTTGCAGCAATAGAACCGTAAGTCCCCCCAGTACGGCCTGGATAACGACTGTGCCCAGCGCGGCGACGCCGAGCCATTTCATCCAGCGTCGGCGTTCAACCAACCAGGTCCACATGGCGATGGCGACGGTCAGAATTACGATCGACCCGGCAATCGCGCGATGTGTCCATTCGAAGCGTATTCCACCATGCAACGGCGGAACGGTGAACGAGCCAAACGAAGTCGGCCAGTCAGGGATGGAAAGCCCGGCATCGTTGCTGGTGACCAATGCTCCGGCGATAAGAAGTACAAACGTGGCGCAGGCCACGAACACCGCAAAGGAGTGGTGGGCACGGTTGTACGGTGTGGAGAGGCCCTTCAGGGTGGCTCCTTCGTCGAGGAAGATGAGGGACGGGCCTTGGGGCTCGTCCCCCGCTCACAAACTACTGCGTCTTGAAGCTCTGGTCTACAGTTTTGCTGTCCTTGGCGGCCAAGGTGACTTTCTGGTCCTGCTCGCCCAGTTTTTCCTGCACGAAGGCCAGCGTGTAGTCCCCCGGTGGCAGGCCCTTGATCTCGTATTTGCCATCCGGTCCGGTCACGGCATAGAAGGGGCTCTTCACCACGTTGATGTACATCCGCATCCACGGATGCTGGTTGCACTTTACCGGCAGCATGATTTCTTCGCGGGCGAAGCTCTTCTCGATGGGTGCAGACGCGGGTGGCTGAGATTCATTCCACTCGCGGTTGTCGGCGGGCGTGGGATGGATGTTATGCGTGGTTTGGTCGTCATTCTTGATGTCGATATTCTGGCCGGCCATCACGCCCAGCACGTGGGGATGATACTTGCAGCCCTGCTGATCGATGGTCACCGCGGTGGTGGGGACATCAAAGGTGCGGTTTCCCAGACCATCTTTCACATACACGAACACATTAGCCAGATTCCCGCCGTCGGCGACGATGGTTTCGGCAGTGTTCCCACCCTTGCAGGCCGGATCCTGACTCATGTCGATCTTGGCGGCCTTGGGAGCGGCACCGTCTAGCTTTACCGTTCCGCTGACCGAGGCAACCGTGTTGGGATCAATGGGAGTTGCAGCGGGAGCCGCAGGTTGCGATTCGGCCATCGGTGATGCGGGCTGCTCGGCCTCCTTCTTGCTGCAACCCACCAGCAACCACCCACCGAGGCAAAAAAGCCCAAGCGTTGCCATCAATGTTCTCTTATTCATGATGTCGCCCTTTCGTGAGAATAGTGAAATTTGGAAATGTCATGTGAGAACGAGCACCGCGCCCGTCCCTCGAGCTGCAACTCAATCGCGGCTAGCTTACGGAACCTAACATTTTACCGCGAACCGCCACCGCCTGCCGATGAACCGGACCCTCGGCCGGAACTTGGTGGCCGCTGCATGGACGCGCTCCCGCGTCCCATCGATGCCGCCACCCGCCGCTGTTCTTCCGGGGTGAGCTGAAAAATATAATCCACCAGCAGCTTGTTGTGGTCTTTCGCATATCCCTGGAACGAAGGGGGTGTCGGTCCGGCAAAGACCCACTGATCCCCTTGCTTTCGGAACAAGCCTGAGGGCATGGATGTCCCCGGGCTTATGGCCTGCGGGTCCAGCACCCAGCGTTCCGCCCAATCAGGCTTCAAGCGCTCTTTGGCCAACAGGAAATTCGGCGCGGTCGCGATCCGGTCGTGCTGCGGATCGCCGGTGGCGTGGCACTTCAGGCACGGCGCAGCTGTGCTGGAGAATAGGCTCCGCGCCATCTCCGTCTCCTTCGCTGACAGCACCGGTACCCGTTCGGGAATGTAGGGCATCGGCTGCTGCGAGAGCGCCTGAAAGAAGCGCACCAGGATACGCAGTTCATTATCCGAGAACGAGAAGGTCGGCATGCGAACCTTCAAGTATGGGCGCACGCCGTCACGGTTCGTGTCGGTATCGCTCAGCGCAGGATTGGACAGGAATTTCCGCAGCCACTCGGGATCGACACGGGCTCCTTCGGTCAAAAGCTTTGGTGGCAGCTGCTCCGGCGTGTCGCGGTACTGGGGCAAGCCCATGAGAATAGTTTTTTGTCCAGGAATGAACTGATGACATCCCATGCAGTTGTACTTCTTGACGACCCACCAGCCGCGCTGGATATCGCCGCGCGCATCTCCCGGCTTGTACTGATAGCTGTCGGGCAGGGAACTCTCTGCGCTTCCCATCAGGAACGTGGTTAAGGACTGAATCTGTTCTTTATTCAAATGCAGATTCGGCATGCGCAGCGCCTCAGTCTCCGACTTGATCATCCCCTTGTCGTAGACGTTCGGTTCTGCCAGTTTGTGCTCGAAGAAGCCTTTGTGGTCATACCAAGGACCCTTCGCTGGACCCTCGGGCAGCCGGGCCAGATCCTCGGGATCGGTAATCGGTTCGATGGTGCCGCGCTCAGCCGGTACGGTGAACAGCGCGAAGTCCAGACGCTCGATCGGCTTGCTTCCTTCGTACGTCAGTTCCGTGCCGATACGGCCTTCGTCTTCCAGTCCCGCGATTTCGTGGCAGCCGGCGCATCCATATTGCCGAATCCACTTCTTGCCCTCATCCTTGAGCTTGGGATCGTCCATGAAAGAGGCCTCGGCATAGGCCGAAGGCTCCTGGCGTTTCTGCGTCATCAAGTAGCTGGCGATGTCCTGCGCGTCTTCCACGCTGAGGCGCAGGCTGGGCATCACCGTCATGTTCTGCACTTGCAGCTCGTGGCCGTCATTCGGACACTGGCTGTGCTCGAGATCGAACTGGTAGGGAAGTCCCTTCTTCGCGTAATCCTCCGGACCGATATCTTTTTTCTCCAATGGGCAATAGGGGCGAGTACGCTGGCGCGCGTTGTGAATCCAGCGCACCAGATAATCGTAGTTGGCTTTTTCTCCCTCGCGACTCAGGTTCGCAGCGAATGTACCGCCCATCGTCTGATCGCCTTCGCCAATCGAGTGACAGGCCATGCAGCCGCGGGTTTCAAACAATTCTTTTCCATGTTCAACATTTCCCGGTTGCTGCTTGGTCAGCGGATCGGTGAATGCCGATTGCCACAGATATGCCGAGATCGTCTCGATCTGGTGATCGGTCAGCCGGAAGTTCGGCATCTTGGTGGTGGGCCGGAAATCGGTAGGCTTCTTGATCCACACCGGAATCCAGTTCTTGTTCAGCTTGAGCCGGATATCTTTCAGGTTCGGACCGACCTTTTTCTGATCCTGCATCAGACTGTGGGATTCAAAGTCGAGTTGCTGAATGCGACCGTCGACCTTGCTGTTGGCCACCTTCAGGGCAATCGCCTGATCGTTCAAGCGATTCGCTTCTTCGTTGGTTTCGGCGGCGTCGGCCTGCTTCATCAGGTAAGCCGCCTGCTTCAGGTTATCGATCTTCTGCTGGTCGAACAGTTTTAGCTGCTGGGTGATGGAGTTCAGTTCTTCGGGCTCTTTGTCATATCCCTCATAGCGATGGCAGCCCATGCAGCCTTTCTGGCGGAACAGGTCTTTACCTTCGTCGATGACGGTCCATTCCGTGCCCCCGCTCGCCAGCACCATGTCGGCGGCGTGGCACGTCTGGCACCCTGCCTGTATATTCTGCCTGGGGAACAGCGGCCACAACCAATGCTCATAATTGCCATGGGCTTTCTCGACGCTGGTGGTGGCGCGTCCGTTGCCCTGGTGGCAGGGTGAACAGCCGAATTTGTCGGGATCGTGAATTTTCAGCAGCTCAGGCTGAGGATGGCTGGTAAAGGCCCGCGCGTATTCATCCGGCTGCTTCTCGCCTTTGGGTGTCATTGAGGCGGCCGTCAGCTTGATCGGCTCGCGAATTCCCATGTGGCAGGACTCGCAACGGTCCACGATGTTGGCGTCCGCTACGTTAATCTGCACGATCGCCGGATCCCAGTCTGCAGTCTTCTTCTTCAATCCCTCGATCTGCGAGGGAGTCAGATCCACCATGTGGTCGTTGATGTAAGCCAGCATCTGCGTGTTGGCATCGGACACCGGTTTGAGCACCTCACCTAATTCCAGGCTGAGACGCGTCTTCTCGGCGTTGTACTCGTTGAATGCCTCTTCCAGCTCTTTGAATGTGTATTGCTTCCTGGAGCCGTCGGGAAACTCCACTAGTGCGGGTTCGTTTTCATACTCAGTCAACTCATCCTTCAGATGTTTTCTGGCGGAGGCGCTGGTCTCGGTCTCGATGTCGTAGATCAGGGCGTTCACATAAGCGCGCCGGTCCGTGAACACAGATCTCACCGCCAGAAGTTTTCCGTTCGCTACCGCCAGATCATCCTTGATCTTTGCCGACGGCGCCTTGGTCTGCTCCTCTGCCTGCTCGTAGGCGCGCTTCAATGCCTGGTAATCAGTACTGTTCTCCACTGCGGTCTGCGCCGCTTCAGATTTCGAGCTCGTCGAGGTCAGCACGGCCATGTAGCGTTTTTGCCATTCGTGCTGGAAGGCCTTCCATGGCCGCTGCCCGAATGCCTCATCCCATAGCGCCCAGAACAACGTCGCCATCAGGATGACCATGGCCACCACGTAGTGCAAGGCGTACGATCTGGTGACGATCGGGTCTTGGTCGGGAATTGGTTGTTCAGGCAACACAGCCTCCCTTTTTACCAACAGACGTCGCGGCTCAGCGCTCGGCCGGACAGCCGAGAGCGGCTGTCCCTACGCGTCACACGTTGAACCACGGCGTAATCCACACGTACTTGATATGCCACGCCAGGCGCAGCAGCATTTTGCAAGGCAGCGCCACCATGGTGAGCAGGAAGAACATCATGATGGAATACTGCAGCAGGCTCATGCGCCGATAGTCTTTCGGGTTATAACGGCGGAAAAGCGAATGCACCAGGAATCCGCCCGCCAGGTAATAGCCTCCGACCACAATTGCGCCAAAGATTCCCTTGGCCCAGTTGGATGTAATGGGACCTCCCAGCCAGCGCGGAATCACGTCCGGCAGGTCCCGGTTTACCTCATAGATCTGACGATTGTGATCCCAGGTTTGCCCCGGCCAGAACCATTGCCAGCCGGGGCCTCGAATGAAGGTGCCGATCAGGATCATGGCTACCCACAGCACGATAAAGCCAAACAAAAAAGCTCCAATGGCAAACTTGCGCTGCTTCCAGGTGTAGTAGCCGCTCCCCAGAGGGTTGGTATCGATATAAGGAATGACCATAAGACCGATGATGATCAGGGTCGGCATCACGACCCCGGCGATCCATGGGTCGAAGTAGACCAGCATCTCCTGCAGTCCGAGAAAATACCACGGTGCTTTCGCCGGGTTCATTGTCAGGTTGGGATTGGAGGGCTCTTCCAGCGGCGCGTACAAGGTAATCGACCAGATCATCAGGACGATGGTCACAATAATCGCCGCCAGAAACTCGATTCGCAACAGGAATGGCCAGACATGGACTTCCTTCTGCCAGCCCGGACGAAACGGCCAGGTCTTGCGATGGTGTGTCTTGGCCATAGCCGGGTTGGTCTCGAGCTCGGCGATGAGGGCGTCATTGGCGCTGGCCTGTTTCCAGCCCAGGTAGCAATAGAAAATAAGCAACGGAATCAGACCGACAATAGGCACATTGTCAGGGGCGGATGCGATTTCCCAAAGTTGATGCCAGTCCATAGCCTCTCCGAATCGCGCAGGAACGGCCGCCCTCGGCCGTTCAGGTCGAGCGTTTCGACACCTCGTAGCTCCGCTGGACAGCCGAGGGCGGCTGTCCCTACTCCACCCTTCGCCGCGGCTTGTCGGCTTCTTCAGTCAGCATCACCGGGGCTGGGCCCGAGATGCCACCGTCTTTTCGCACCCGCCAGAAATGCACGATCATCAGGACCGAGGCGACGATGGGAATGCCGATGCAGTGCCAGATATAGGACCGCAGCAGAGCGTTGGCATCCACGATCGATCCACCCAGCAGGCCGAAGCGCACATCGTTATAGGGGGTCATGCCGAGTTGATGGCCAAAGGGCCCTTCGTGCCCGAGCAGCGGCGTAGCCCTCGCCATATTCGTTCCCACCGTCACCGCCCAGAACCCCAGCTGATCATCGGGCAGGAGGTAACCGGTGAAGGAGAGAAGCAATGTAAAGACGAGCAGCAGCACACCGATATTCCAGTTGAACTCCCGCGGCTTTTTGTAGGATCCGGTGAGAAACACGCGGAACATGTGCAGCCAGACCCCGATCACCATCAGGTGCGCTGCCCAGCGGTGCATGTTACGCAACAGTTTTCCAAAGGGAACGTCGTGTTCCAAATACAACACGTCCCGAAATGCCTGCACTTTGGTGGGGTGGTAATAGAACATCAGCATCACGCCCGTGAGGGTCAACACAATAAAAAGATAGAAGGTGATTCCGCCCATGCCCCAGGTATAGCTGTAGCGCACGGCATCACGGTTGATCTTGGCTGGGTGCAGATGCAGAAAGACGTTGGACAACACGCCCAACGCGCGATTGCGGGGTGTGTCATCGTGTTTGTGACGGAAAATCGAAGTGTAAACCTGGGTCTTGGTCGGGTCCTTCAGCCCTTCGATCTGTTCCTTCGCCTTGACCGGAATGTCGGTGGTCAGCGACTGAACATCCTGCTTGACCCCGGCTTTGACCCGCTCGAGCAGGCCGACCCGGTTTCCGTTGCCTCCGCTGCCTTTTTCCTCAGCCATGATGTCCCCTGTTGACGGGCGAGAGCGCCCGCCGCTACCCAAATTTCTAGCCCGGCAGATACGCGCCCGGATCGTTGAAGTGGCTCGGCTGGCCCTTCGGCCATTGATAGAGCTTGGCCACATCCACCAGAATCTGGCCATCGGCCGCTATTTCGATGTGAGCCCGGTCCATCGGACGCGGGGCTGGGCCCTCGAAGTTAATGCCTTCGCTGTCATATCCACTGCCGTGGCAGGGACACTTGAACTTGTTCTCGCTGGGTTTCCAGTCTGGAGTACAGCCAAGATGCGTGCAGCGTGCGTAGATCACAAACAGCCGGTCGGGTGTCCGATCCACCCAGATGCGGAACTTCTGCTGAAACTTTGTGTCCACTCCCAGCCCGTAGTCGGACGGGTAGCCGATCTTGAATGTGGTTGCAGGTTCGAACAAGGTGCGGGGAAGGAAGAAACGGAAGAAAGCAATAAACCACGCGGTCAGAAACGCGGCCACCGAGGCCCACACCATGCGCCGGCGGGCGCGGTTGATCTCGTTGTCCTCCGGGCCAACCGCGGCAACTCCTCCGGCCGCTGCAGCTTTCGAGGTTCCAACTGCAGGAGTTCCTACATATCTGGTCGAGGTTCCGCCGCGCGCGACGGAAGCTGCCGCGGAAGCTGCTACCGCGGGAGCTGCGGCTCGAGCAGCGACGGGAGCGGCAGCGTTTGCGGCTGCGGCAGAGGCCGCGGCTGGCGCTGCTTCCGCCGGTTCGCCCAGGAGCGCGGTGATCTCGGCATCGTTGAGCGGAGGCAGGCTCTTGCGTCCGCGCCGCGCCTGTTCAGCCGCGATGGCAGACTTGCTCCACTTTTTGCCCTGGGCGACCCATTTTGCGACTTCTTCGCTGATCCCTGCTGCCGCCAAAACGGGAGCTGCTGGGACAGGAGGTGCCGGGGCCGGAGCTGCTGCAGCGGGCGGGGCAGGAGCGGCGACGGCTGATACAGCTCCCGACCCACCGTCCTCCCATGGCATCGGGCGTCCAGCTTTCAGAGCCTCGATATCCGCATCACTCAACAGGGCCAAGCCCTTGCGCTGGCGATACGCCTGTTCCATCGCAATGACCGAGTTGTTGAGCTCCTTCCGCGGCAAAGGCGGAAGATGTCCCAGGAACCCTTTGGCCGACTCGTCTGCCATCCCTGCTTACCCCTTCACAGCGGCCAGCGCCGTGTCTTCAAGCCGTCAGATCGCGATTCACCACATCCCGGACTCCACCGAACCCCAGCACGGACGCCGGCGTGATCACGGAAAGTGCCAGGTCATCGCGCCCGATGTTCGCGCCGATGGCTGTCCTAACCAGACCAGCCAAGGCAGAAATAAAGGTTGGAGAGTTGTTCAGGCCCGATGTCATCTCGAACTGCCTGAATCCCAAATTCTGAGCCTCCTGGCGTGCCTCGTGATCGATCTCTCCCAAAGTTTCCACATGATCGGAGACAAACGAGATCGGTACGACGCAAACCTCACGAATCTGCTTCGCGGAAAGCTCGCGCAAAGTTGCGTGCAGCGAAGGCTGCAGCCATTTGCTGGCGCCCACCTTGCTCTGATAGCAGAGCCGATAGCGATTCGGCCATCCGCCCTGCGCCATCAGCAGTTGCACTGTCTCTTCAATCTGTCTTTGGTAGGGATCGCCTTTTTCGATCACCGACAGCGGAACACTGTGAGCGCTGAAAATCAATTCGGGGTGGTCCGGCTCAGGGAATCGCACCAGAGCCTCACGAATTCTCTCCGCCAAGGCTTCGAGGTAAAGGGGGTGGCGGTGAAAGTTGTGGATGGAGCGCACCGGCAAGACGTCCCGGAACAGTCGCCGCCACTCGTTCAAGCTGCTCCCGGTGGTGGTCGAAGAATATTGCGGATAAAGCGGGAGTAAAACCACCTCATCGCAATGGGCGATCTGCAGCTGCGCGATGGCTTCGCCGGTGAACGGATGCCAGTAGCGCATGGCCACAAAGCAGCGAACATCGAGTCCCGATGCCCGCAATTCGCGCTGCAGCGCCAACGCCTGCTGCTCGGTAAAGCGGCGAATCGGAGAGCCTCCTCCGATCACCGAATAATGATGTTGCACCTTGCGGGCGCGGGTGCTCGAGATCAGTTTGGCTAGAGGTTTTCGGCCGAGCCGAGCAAACGGGAAATCAATGATGTCGGGGTCACAAAACAGATTAAAAAGAAAAGGTTCAATGGCTTCCAGCGTGTCCGGACCGCCCAGCTGGAACAGAACCACACCTATGCGCCGAGTTGAGTTTGCCATCCCCCAGGATTCCTTGGAGCAAGAGGATGTTACTCAATGGGCGAAGGTTTCGTCAACGCGGAATTCACGGTAGACGAAGGGTTCGCCAATGACGGCTGACTGGTGGCCGCATCGCGTCGCCCCTTGCAATGGCAAAATGCAGCGGCGTCGATCTAAATCGAATTCAGGAGACACCTCAGTTCTGCGATGGAAATATTCCTTGCAACGCAATAATGCAAGTCATGCCCAGGAAGGGCTGCATGTTTTCATGCGGCTGCCCTCTACCCGTCTCGCCGATCGAGTCCGCCTGGAGAGTCGTGGTGGGCTTCAGCGTGCTGTAAATCGCCACGCTCGAACTGTTGGCTAGCACGTCGCCGGCAGGCGCTGTCGAGTCCGCGCTGCCGCTGGCGGCGCGCAACTGATGTCGGTGCTTCGGCATTTGCGCCGTGGTCAGAGTCACTGCCTCCTGCCCGCCGGTCTCGCCCAGATTACGGTTGCTCAAGCCAGTTCCCTGGCCTGTCCCCACCGGCACCCGCCCGCGCATATCGGGCAGATTGAAAGTTCTAACGCCGTCTCCACCGAAGGTGGTGCCGAGCAGACTGAAGAGCGCCTGGTACTCGTTGATCGGCAGAGTCTGCCCGGCGCACTGCGCCCATCCCGTCGGTGCGAAGTTAAAAGCTACATATCGAATTTCCCCGATGTACGGCTCTACCTGTATCTGCGCCATCGAAGGGACACTTGCAAACCAAGCGAACACGAACGTGAGCAAAAGCGAGTTACGCAAACCCATGGAAACACCTCCAAAGCGGCTAAAGTTCCATCTGCCGGGTATGCATCGTACGTCAGGAAACCGGGCGCCGCAAGCCCTAAGCGGGGTCTGAGGAGTGAATCTTATTGAGCCGCGCAAACATCTGCGCAACCTGGGAAAAATGCTGCGCATCCGCGGCGAAGCGCGCATCATGCGAAATCTATTGTCGGTTTGTGTCTCGCTGAAAGGCTGAAGCTGGCAGCACTGTTTCCGTCGCCATCGCCTCAATAATCGAGTCCGCAAACTCGGAAGTGCCCGCCTGCCCATTCACATCCCGCGTCAGCTTTTCGCGGGTGCGGTAGACGATCTCCAGAGCGTTGCGAATCTTGAGCGCAGCCTCGAACTCTCCGAGATGCCGCAGCATAAGCAGGGAACAGCGAATGATGGCGGTAGGATTGGCGAGGTTCTTTCCGGCGATATCGGGCGCTGACCCGTGCACCGCTTCGAAAATCGCGCAGTCTTCTCCAAAGTTCGCGCTGGGAACCATGCCCAGACCACCGACAAAGGCGGCGCACAAATCGGAGATAATGTCGCCGTACAAGTTCTCCATCAGCAACATGTCGTACTGATAGGGGTTCATGACCAACTGCATGCAAGTGTTGTCCACGATGTGCTCGGCGTAAGTGATCTCCGGATATTCCTTGGCCACGTCGCGCGCGCAGCGCAGAAACAGCCCGTCGGACAACTTCATGATATTAGCCTTGTGAATGGCGTGAATCTTCTTTCTCTTATTCTTGCGGCCATATTCAAAAGCGAAACGCGAGATGCGCGTGCACGCTTTCGCGGTCATGATCTTCAAGCTTTCCACCACGCCGGGAACCACTTCATGCTCGATTCCTGAGTACAAACCCTCGGTATTTTCTCGAACGATGATGAGATCCACATCAGGGTATCGGGTTGGGATATGGGGAAGGTTGCGAATCGGCCGGAAGTTGGCGTACAGCTCGAAGCGCTTGCGCAGCTCCACGTTGATGCTGGCGAATCCGCCGCCAATCGGAGTAGTCACCGGTCCCTTCAACCCGACCTTTGTGCGCTCGATGGATTCGATCAATTCCTTGGGAATGTATTCGTGATATTTCTCGTATGCCTCGGCGCCGGCGGCAAACGTCTCCCAGTCAAATTTCAGGCCTGTGGCTTCAAGGACGCGCACTGCCGCCTGTGTTACTTCAGGGCCGATGCCATCGCCGGGAATGAGGGTGATCTTGTATGCCATGTGGTCTGAGAACAGGCGCGGTCGCTCCTATTTGATACTACTGTGTCTTGGCGGATCCTCGGTCGCGGCCTTCCGGAGCGTCCTTGGTCTTGAGCAGGTCTTTCAACTCGGTCATGAATTCCTGCACATCCTTGAAGTCAAGATAGACTGAGGCAAAGCGGACATACGCCACCTTGTCATAACGACGCAGCCGGCTCATGATCAACTCCCCCAATTCGCTGGTCTTGCGTTCGCGCTCGGGAGACTCGATCACAAAGCCTTCCGCCTCGTTCACGATCTGCTCCAATTTTCCGATGGGTACTGGCCGCTTCTCGCAGGCTCGCAGCAGACCGTTCAGCACTTTCTGGCGGTCGAATCTCTCCCTCCGGCCGTCCTTTTTGACCACCATGTAAGGGATCTCATCAATGCGTTCGTAGGTGGTGAAGCGCTTTTCGCATTTCAGACACTCCCGCCGCCGGCGGATGGAATCCGCCTCCTTGCTCTCGCGCGAGTCCACGACTTTATCGTTGGCGTAGCCGCAAAAGGGACACTTCATGGTGCTTGGGACGGAAGCTTGATTGTAACAGGAGAGAATTCTTTCCTCGGAGAAACCACCCACCGCGGAAGGAAGTCACAACTTAATCCGCATCTCGTTTGTGCCCTTGAAACCCATGGACTCGTAAAGCGGCCGGGCTTCGGTGCTGGCATGCAGCACTACCAGATCAATGTGGTTCGCCCGGCACCACGCCAGTGCGGCCTCCATCAGCGAACCGGCCAGGCCGCGTCGGCGGAATTCAGGCTCAGTGAAAACATTCAGGATATTCCCCCGCTGCGGACTTGAATTCACCATGTGTGCTGGCCAGTCCATAAGCCACAAGCCGGCACCTGCCACTACCTGCCCGTCCTCAGTAACCGCGAGCCATGCCAGATACTCGCCCGACATCATCTTGGATTCCACCCATGGCAGGAACCTCTCCGCCATGGAATCCAGCGCGGCATCGTCGCAATAGCCTTGAGCACGGAACATGGCGCGACGATGGCCCACGATTGTTCTTGCATCTTCAACCGACGCTCGGCGTAGGGTGATTCCTTCCATCACTTTTTTTGACTGGGGCATTTCTCTTAATTATGATCGAAAAATCGTCAGGATTGCTGTTTTGTAGCGCTCTTGCCATCGCTGATAGGCCCGCGCCGCGAGCAAAGCCCGCCATAGCTCCTGGGAGGGTTGGGTCTTTCGAGTAAGCCAGCTTGATGAAGTCCACATCTCGCATGAAAAACATCGGCAAGATTCTGGGCTGCGTGTTCGTGGCGCTTATCGTTGTGTTTGCCGCCGTTATCACCAGGACCATTGGCTGGCGCCCGATCATTGGACCTCGACAGCGGGCTCTCACCGCACGCAAATTCGAAAACACGCCACAACGACTGGCGCGTGGCGAGTATCTGGTGCAACACGTCGCACTCTGTGTCCTCTGTCACTCCGAACACAACTTCAAAGCGCCCGGCTTTCCCATTGTCCCGGGCACGCTACTCGCCGGAGCGCACCTGGACGAGGATGGACTGCCGGGAGATGTTTACAGCCCCAACCTGACCCCTGACCCGGAAACTGGAGCCGGGCGATGGAGCGACGATCAGTTGGCTCGCGCTATTCGCGAAGGCATCGGCCACGATGGGCGAGCCCTGTTTCCCATGATGCCTTATGAACACTTCCGTTCCATGTCGGACGAGGACGTGGCTGCGGTGGTGGTTTACCTGAGAACCGTCGAGCCCATCAAACATACGCCACCGTCCACGAAACTGGTGTTTCCGGTCAATTACTTGATCAAGTCGGTGCCCGAGCCGCTGACCAGGCCAGTCCCCGACCCTGACCGATCCACGTCGGAGAAGCGCGGAGCTTACCTGGTGCAAATGGCGACTTGTTCAGATTGTCACTCGCCCAGCGATGACCAAGGCCGCGTGATTCCGGGCTTGGATTTCTCCGGAGGGAATCTTTTTGTAGGACCGTGGGGGAGCGTCGCCAGCGCCAACATTACGCCGGACGCCTCGGGAATTTCTTACTACGACGAAAAGCTGTTTATCCAAGTCCTGCGCACTGGAATGGTAGGAGCCAGATCTCTCAGTCCTCTAATGCCGACCAGCCTGTTTCGCGGCATGACGGATGCCGATCTAGCCGACATCTTTGCATACCTCAAGACGTTGAAAGCCGTGCATCATCGCATTGACAACAGCCTGCCGGCGACCTATTGCAAACTGTGCCGCCAGAAACACGGCGCGGGCGATCAAAACTGATTCTCTGTCCAATCCGTTCAGCCAAGCGACTATTGGTATCCCGCCGCGCATTGACTCCCAAAAACTCTAGGGGTTAATGGGGCCGCCAGCCTCCGCTTTCTCGCTTTCCGCCGCCACAGCGCGCAACGAAAGCCGCTCCCGATG
>Ga0335078_10005349_pt1 | contig 18986 bp, 24 predicted proteins | sample Lox_Sample_32_FD_206711 | JGI IMG/M metagenome (GOLD analysis project Ga0335078, IMG submission 206711) | Soil microbial communities from Loxahatchee National Wildlife Refuge, Florida, United States - Lox_Sample_3.2 | ecosystem: Environmental > Terrestrial > Soil > Wetlands | place: USA... | reverse complement strand
GCTTGATCGCTGCCCCGTACGAGCCTTCTGTGCCTTCTGGGCACGCCTACAAGGTCACCGTCTTCGTCAGAGGGGTTTCGGCCCTGCCGTGCTTGTCACAACCTTGCCCTTCGAACACGATAGCTAATTCGTCACAGTTGCTTGCACCGCCAAGCCCAACGATCACTGTTCCGCCAGCGCAGTAATCGCGGTCACGACCAGCCCCACCGCCTTGGCATCGGGCAATCTCTATGACGTGATATTCAACGCGCCTCCGCCGGGGCATTTCATCCGGGGTTTCCCGCGCAGTCAAAGTTCGAGAATTCATAGGAGGCCAGAGTGACGACGCCGGACGGCACGGCGAGTGTGACGCATGTAGTTGAAGCGGGATGAGAGAAACCTTGGAACAAGTATGTCTGGCCGCCATAGCCTATGGTGAAATTGAAGCTCCCGGCTATTTCGTCATCATTTGCTGAATTATGAGGGAAGTCGAACCATCCTGACGATCCTTCGCTGACACTGTCAAAGTAAAGCGTCTCTGTTGCGTTGTTGCAGCCAGAGTGGAACACCGCGCTGACTGCGGGCGCGCCTTGCTTCACTTGCATCCCCGTGGTGTCTGAGACGACCTGCAGCTCCATCCTGGCACCGCCCGTGGGAGCGCATTCGGATAGGGTGGTGTTGGTGTGGGTAGATGTCGTCACCTGGATAGACAGACTGGTCACCGTTGCCGCGTAGGTGCTTTGAATGTCAGCGACTCTGGAAACAGACGAAGAGGTCGAGGTCTGCGAGGTCGACGAATTGATGGTGGTCTTGCTTCCAGCTTGAGGCCCCAAGAAAGGGGAGATGGCGATGCCCGCTGCAAGAACAACCGCGACAATGAAAATCGCAGCCGCCAGTCGACCAATGGAGCGACGAGTCGGCCGTGTCTCTCTGAAAGCCGACTTCATTTGTCCTCAGAGATTGATGAGATTAGTGGCTATTGAACCTAACAACGAGAACGGGTCGGGAAGGCGAAGAGTGATTTCGCCGTGTACAGGGTCATCGCGCCTCCGCCGCGGGTCTGGAGCAATGTACCCAAGGATTCAAGAGCGCCCGCGAGCCATGAAATCGGCCAAGGTTGAACATCAGGAACTTCTTGCTGGCGGTCTTCGTAGCGCTGGCGGTGGTCTTCGCATCCGTCGCAGCAGGGTTGTACCTAGGGGTGGGACCGCTAGGGACGACGAGCACCTACTACACCACCAGCACGGTAATCGCGGGCACGACCAGCCTCACGGCCTTGTCATCTGGCAGGCTCTACGACGTGACCTTCAACGAAGGACGGGGCTGCGGAGGCTACATCGACGAGTGGGGCGTCCAGCTGGGAAACCTCACAATCACACAGCCGCCGAACATCCAGCTGAGCCAGATCTCGGAGAACGGCTTCAACGCAAGCGGCAAGTTCGACCTGACTACGATAACGTTCTCGGTGCCTAGCGGGACCTACCCCTTCACGCTCTACCCGACGCGGTTCTCGAGCGTGCCCATCAACAACACCGCCGTCGGCGATATTCATGGTCCGAGCGGTTCGAGCGGGACCGTCACTGTGGCGGACACAAACGTGACGATAGACACGCTCTCTGGTGAAGTGTGTGCCTGAGACTGGTCGGGAAACAAAGGGACGACTGCGCCGAGTATAAGGTTCATTGCGCCTCCGCCGGGGCATTTCATTCACATGTGATGTTGACCGTTCGCCTCGTTAGAACTAATAATCTGCAGGCTCAACGTCCTAGCATGCAGTCGTCCGAGAAACGCGCCGTCTTGGGAGCAGTTATGGGAGTGGTTCTCGTAGTTGGCTTGATTGCATTCTTTGAAGTTCCTGTGATTCACATCGATACGTCTGGACGAGCATACTTTCTGGGGCAAGCCATGACTCCGCCGGCAACCGGTGTATGTGAATCCTTCGGCTGTCACTGTCTGACTAACGAATCGCTTTCGATGTGGCTGCTTCGAATCGGATACATCAAAGTCGGGGGATGTCCTTGAGGCCTTACCCGGCTGAAGAGGACTTGGCCGTGCATAAAGGGTTCATTGCGCCTCCGCCGGGGCATTGATTAGCCCGCCACGATGAAATGCAATATCGCGACGTCGCCCCATTCGTCGCCAGCCAGGACCGTGTATATCCCTGGGGAGAGCGGGGTGTAGGTTGAGCCACCTACAAAATATCCAGGGTATGAGCCCGAGAGGACATTGGCCTGGCTGAGTGGCTGGAAAGCATAGCTGGTCGGAGGCTCCACTTCGGCGCAACAGCCTAGCAAGCTGGGCGGGGGTTGAAGCCACAGCGCGGTCCCTAGCGTGAAATTGCTCGGGCCGTAGTTTCCTTGAAGTATCTCATACCCGACCATGCCAACGTTTTCCTCGTACAGCTCCTGAACCCATCGGAAGAGGGACGTGTCGCTGGGCCAGCTTTGCGCTGCGCTGACGTTGTTTGCTCGGTCCAAGGTGTTGAATTCGTAGACCGTCAAAATCACCCACCCGTTTTGATTGGTGGTGAGGTTGAGGTTCAGGCTCAGACCGGTGGTCGGATCAAGAGTCGAAGCCGACGATACCGGCACCAAGATGCCGTGAGTGAAGACGGAGGTCTCGGTGGATATCGAGGTAGTGGTGGATGTGACCGTGGAGGTGCTGATGGAGGTCATTGTCTCCGTTGCTCTGGTGCTGTTTCCGGACAAGTAGCCGATCCCGAGGCTCGCCACCACCAGGATGGCCACGAGAGCCGCGAGGCCTTCATTCCGCATGGATGTTCGAGAGGTTCAGGGCGGCGGTGGCCTTTGAAGCTAGCGATGAGAACGGTAGAAAGGCAAGCGATGATTTCGCCGTGTATAGGGTCCATTGCGCCTCCGCCGGAGTCACCACAACCAAGCGGCGACCTGTCCGCATGCTGATCCGAAGCTTACATACGAGTATGTCATGCCGACGACTCCGCTTTCGCAGGGGATGTCAGCTGTGACCACGCCTAGCGAGAACAGACGAAAGCCGACGGATGCGGTGACTGGAAGAGGTCGCGGCCCCGTTATGCATCCGTGTTGATCTGCGCATTGAGCGGTTTGGGTCTGTATCGACTCTGGAATCAGGGGGACCAGGAAGACGAAGATAACGAGGACAAGCGCAACGACGCACCAGACCAGCTTCATGGTGGGACTCATCGGTGTCTCACGGGTCGAGAGTCACCGTCTGCGTCTGGTTGCCGACGTCGAAAAGCAGGGGGAAGCCCGCGAAAGGCCCGCGGAACTGCTGGAACTCAAGGACGACCAGGGAGCATTCGCCGGGGTAGAGGATGATTGGATAGCTGAGCGTCCCGTTGGGCGCGAAGGATCGGAAAGTCTGCACAAGGCTAGCGTTGGGATTGAACAAGAACGGTCCGAACCCGAATTGGATGCTCTGCGTGTAGGGGTTGTCGACCTTCACGGCGGTGCTTCCGGTCGTGGATAGCTCCAGGGCAGCGGTGCTGTTGCTCCCCGCCATCCGGTAGTAGCCCAGGACGTCCAGCGGGCCGGCGCTGACGGAATAGTTCGTGCTCGCCACGAAGGAGGAGTTCGAGCCGACCGCGGCGCAGTCGACGGGGCTCCCGTTCGGCACGACTTGGAAGTGGAGGAGCGTCGCCTGCCCCCAGCAGTCCTCCCCCTCTATGGTGTAGACGCCCGGAGGGAAGGCCTGGAAGGACAGCTTCGTGGACGGCTGGTCGAGGGGCACCGGCCCTGTCCAGTTCCAGTACCCCCAGTACACCGCCCCCGCGGACGCCTCGACGCTCGGGCCGGGACCGTATTGCTCGCCCAAGTAGGTGAAGTTGTCGCTCGCCGGGGCGAACGACAGGGAGTGCGAGGAAGCCACGCGACCGCTGGGGGGCTCGGTGTACGGGGAGAGCGGCTGTCCCTCCGAGAGGTTGCCCAGGGCGTAGTTCCCCCGGAGGAGCTGCACTCCGATGGGGAGCTCGCTGAAAGGAGAGACGTTGTAGTTCGCGCCTCCGAAAGACGTCAGGCCCTCGAGCGTGGCGGAGAGGTTGTTCGTCGTCGGCAGGGTGTTGGCCAGGGAGATGTCCATCGAGATGCCGTCGTCCTGAGGGAGGACTGCCTCGCTGATGTTCAGCGTCAATTGGAGCCCGAGAGTGGAGTTGTAGTCTGTCGACGAGAGCGGGGCGACCCCCGTCGGTGAGCTTGAGGTGGTCGTGAGGGTCGCGGAACTCAGTGTGGTCAACGGGCGAGGGTAGACGATGATGGCGGCCACTAGGAGGACCGCGGCGATGGCCATGGCCGCCGCGACCGGGAGCCAAGTGCGCCGGGAAGCCATTTGGGAGGGATTGGGAGACTGCGTACTAATTAGACTACGGGATAGAACGGCGCAAGGGAGCGTGGGTCGCGAGTTTCTGTCCTATTGTCCTGGCGAGATTTCACGGAGCCGAAGTCATCGTGGATGCGAGGCTCAAGAGCTGAGAGACCGAAAGCGTGGCGCTTCCCGTGACAAACCCAGGGCCTTCGATTCCCACGCCTACGCCGCGTCTGCCATCCGCCCACTGGATGGCACCACTCGGGTTCACCAAGATGGACAACCCATTCTGGGTTACAATGTAATCACCGGCGTAGCCATTTTCACTGTCGGTCGATGTTTGACACTGAACTGTAGAGCTCGAGTTAGGAGATGACTTCGAGATTGTGGTACACACCTTGCTGACTCCCGGGGTCAGCATGTCGTGCACGACCTCGGAGCTATTCACTCCCAACGGCACTGGAACTTCGTCTATGGAAACCCCGTTTGTCCCGAGGTCTTCAAGCGTCGAAGTGCCATTGACGAAGGATTGGTTACCCGAGTAGAGTATGCCGACCTGCCACTGCTGGGGCGACTGGCTGCCATAGAATACCGCCCCGAGAAGCTTCAATGAGGGACTGATCGAGCTCACGGCGGCCGAGCTTGGAAGGACCACAGTAATGTTGAGCGCCTTCTCGACACTCGCAACTGAATGCACGGTGAGAGGGGGGAAGTCGTCGGGCGGTGGGCAGCCCTGACAAATTTCGTTGCTCGGATAGGTGTCAGAAGGAAGGATCGAGTTGTTCGTGGCGGAGGTGGCAGAAGAGGAAAGGTTCTGAATATGATTGTCTTGGACACCGCTGTTGTAGTTCGAGGCAGCTAGGCCTGCGACAAGAGCGAAGGCGATTACTGCGACTATCGTGATGCCTAAGTTGCCCCTGATCATGGTCCAATCCTTGGGCTACTTTCCTCATCATTTCTACGAGAGATGGTGCCTATTCAACCTAGCCGCTAGAACGGCTTCCGAACGGCCATGACATGAGTTGCCATGCATAAGGGTCGATTGCGCCTACGCCCGAACTCCAGTGATGCTCGGTGGAATTTTCTAGCTCAGCATTCCTCAACAGTCTTAATATCTGAGAGGCCCCTTCTGAAAATTGATACCGTTTTTGGCTTTCGGTTGGCGAACGCGCCAGAGAAGAGCGGTTGCAAAGACGGCGGCGTTGCTGGCCGTGGTTATTGTGTCGGCGGTCGCGGTCGCGGCCTATGAAGGAATGTCTCTTGGCGTAGCAAGGAGTGTCACGAATACAAAATCGGCTAGCTCGGAGGTCACCACGACCCCCAGCGCGCAATCTGGCGAGGAGATCTTCGTACAGGTCGTGAATGCGTCAACGATGGCCCCGATAGTGGGGATCCCTGTCTACGCAGGCCCGACTCAGTCGCCGAACGACGTGGCCATCACCCCGGGAGGCCCCACCCTGGCCGAATGCGTTCACGAGGTGCCGAACGGGGCGACAGTGGAGGGAAACGGAAAGGTGGTGTCGAACGGAACAACGACGACCGTTGCCTCTTGCCCCCTGGTGGAGTACACGGCAGATGCCTCAGGCCGTGTCTCGATCTCAAATGCGACGGGACCCTTCTACTACATCAAGGCCGGCAACGTCAATATCTGGAACGACATTGTTGTGGGGGTCGAGGCCAACACCGCGATCAACATGACCATTCCCCTTCCTTCAGGGCAGATAACGACGCCGTGGAGCTCTGGCGGAACTCCGCAATCGCTGCCCTTTCTCTGGCCAAAGACCAGCATCGTGTGGCCCTGCGGGGCGCTTCCTAACGGGTCGACCGTGACTCCTCAGGGCGTGTACGCCGGCCAATACGTAGCCTACTCCTACGCCGTGCTACAGAACGGCACAAGCGCGGCCTTGCCCGAAGACTGCGCCGTCGGCAGTCCATGGTGAAGCAAATAACGCATAGAGGCAGTCCTCGTTTCGAGGTGCGCGAGCTCCGCTGCGCTTTGCTAAGATGAAGTGGTAGGGCTTCCGTGCATAAAGGGTTCATTGCGCCTCTGGCAGGGCATCAGATGGATTGGACTTCGGTAGTTCTTCTTCGGTTAGACACACATCTCTCTACAAAATTGTCGCGTTACCCTGGAAACCGATCGCATTACAGCCTGTGGTCGTTTGGATGCTGTCGGAACCCTGACTGACCACGACGCCAGTGTTGGTAGAGGGAACCTCTCTCCCGGATACGGCTCCTGCGGGCAGGCTCAACTGGACATAGGTCACACCTTCACCACAGACGGGGGACTTCGCCTGAAACGTGCTTCCCCCGAAGGTGACGGTGAACCAGAAAGCCATTCCCGACAGGTCGGAAGACGGAACAGACACGAAACCCGTTCCGTTTGTTTGGAAGTTCCAGCTTCCAAGTGTTTGTATGTCTCCGCCAGAGGGCTGACACGACTTCACAAGTTGGCCCTTCACTGGGAAGTTGGCCAGCGAGCTGCCATTTGTGCTGTCGACGAGATGGAAGTAAAGGCCGTCTCCTGGTGAGTATGCGCAATCACTTGTAGGCGCGTACACATAGTAGTAGCCGACCGCGCCTGCCACGATCACGGCCGACGCAACCACGGCTGCCAGTAAGACACGTTTGGAGATTCTGCGTGGGACGTTGGTAGCCAAGACACGACCCTGAGAGATTCAAGCGAGCGTTTTCTGCTAAATAGGTTTGCACGGTGCCAAGGGGTGTCTAGCCATTTGGCTTGGGTTGTCCGAACGTTCCAGCTCTCGCTGCCTTTGCACCCCTGAGGAAAATGGGGGCAAAGTGTCGCCGATAATTCCTTACATATTCTGCCCGGTTCTTCTCGTATCATGGCCGGACCTGGCAGACTTTGGATAGGGTCGATCGTGATCGATTGCAAGAAGTTCGAAGAGATGATCGCGTTCTGGAAAGCCGCGCTGGGATACGAACTGCGAGAGCCACCTTCGGAGGACTGGGCCGTCCTGTGCGACCCGAACGGGTCTGGACCGAACATCGCTTTCCAGAGGGACCCAGCCGGCCCGGGAGAGACGTACTGGTTTCATCTCGACCTCTACTCCTCGGACGCTGAAGCCGAGGTCGAACGGCTCACGCGACTGGGCGCGACGACGAGGCAACCGGCCAAGAATGAGTTTGACTATGTCACACTGGCGGACCCTGACGGAAACCCGTTCGACGTCGTTGAGAAGCGCGGGTTCAAGTTTGGGCAGCGAAAGCCGTGATGAATGAAACGTTGAGCCATGCATAGGGGTTCGTCGCGCCTCCGCCGGGGGCAGTTCAAGACGTCATGTCTGAACGGCAACAATGTAGCTACCGATCACAGAATTGCCTGATGCCGGGTCGATGTAATGGATCAGGAGCTCGAAACTCGCGCCCGAATCTTGGGTAGCAGTGCTGTCGACGCTCGCGACGAGATTGACAGAGGCGTTGGACCCGTAGGGAACATTGACCGAAGAAGGGGACAGCGAGATGTGCATCCAACTGGGTATCGTGCTGGCGTTGGCGCTCGCTGGGAATGGGCCGACGGTGAAAGAGAACTCCACGCAGAATCCTTGGGCGGGAGGAGGCTGCACGTTCTGCCATGGATAAGAGACGTTGACGACCATGGTCGCGTGCGCCCCTGGCACCACCGTGAGGGCCACGGGCGGCCCCTGGTAGATCGAGTTGTTGAAGAACACGTCAGGAGTCACCGCGCTCGCGAAATGTTGTCCCTGGCCGTTGCCGCTCGAAGTCGAATGGGACGTCGATTGGGCGGCGCATGTTTGGGTGGATTCTGGGTTCGCCGAGAGGGTGAAGTTCGCCCGCAGGGACTGCAGGTCCCCGGTGGCGATCAGCTCATAGTCTCCCGGCTGGACCTGGCCCCCGCCAGGGTAGAGTTGTCCGGTGTTCCAAAAAGTCGCGCACGAAACCGCTGTGAAGGCCGAGTTGACGCATCCTGGCATGGAAAGGTATACGCCGGCCGGGCCTACGACCTCGAAGGAGACGATCGTCGACTTGGACATCGACGCGGCTATGCACACGTCGTCCCCGACGACGGCGTTCGTGGAGACGTAGAGTGTCCCGTTCGAGTTCGAATCCACCAACGCGCACGCGCAGCCAGGCCACTGGCCGGCCGTTTGGGTGATGGTGACGGTCGCATTTCCCGACTCACCGGGCGGGGGGGCGCACGTCGTCGCTTCGACGGTGGACGTGGCCGAGTGGGTTCCCTCGCTGCTGGAGGCCGAAGTTGCCTCTGACTGCGTGAGCGATAAGACCCCGATGGCTGCGACCACGCAGACCACTATCACGGTGAAGGCGGCGACCTGAGCTCCGAGACCTCTCTTCGGCATGCTGGGGACACCGATGCGCGGAACTGGCTTGGCCCAGCATATACTTTTGTCCGAATGTTCCAGCCTGCGCTAGCCCTCGAGAAAATGCGGGAATTCGCTGGGGGAGGGAGGCAAGTCCTAGGGCAAGGCGCATTGACGGCCTGCCCCGATCAACGCGGTGTTCACGTTTCCATGGGACGAAAGTAACCGAATCGATAGGAAGGGCCCGTTCGTAGTCCACAAGTAGAGGCCGCCATTGTTTGGGTTGAGAGCGACAGGCACCGGAGTGCTAGGAAACGAGTACATGTCCACTAGCCTCCCCGTTGCGCCGTCGTAAGCCAGGAGGTAGTTGTAACTCGTCGCCGGAGCGATGAGCACCAAGTTCGAAGAGGGGTCCACGACCATGTTGGTGAAGGGGCCGCAAGTCTGCGGATTCACATCGAAGATAACCGCGCCGGTGGTACCATTGATGGCTGCGAGCTGCTGCCCTCCGGAGACGTACAGGACGTGGGTCGCAGTATCGAGGGTCATCGTCGGATAATCTGCCGAGCCCAGTTCGGCCTCCGATACGATCGCCCCACTCGTGCCGTTGACTACCGACGCCCACGAGTCGCAAGCCATGCCGAACTGGTGGCAGCCGTCCGAATAGACCAAACCGGTGCCCGGGTCGATCGAGATGTCGTATGGCGAGAATCCGATGGAGACGTTCGCCTCGACCGAGCCCGTTTGAGGGTCCGTCTCGACCAGGGCGGAATGGTCCGGCTGCGTTCCCCACAGCTTGTGGGTCACCTGGTCGAAGGCCAGGGTTCCGACGCTCAAAGGCAGGTCTCGCACTATCGTGTTGGTGGACCCGTTCACCGCGACGACCTCCCCCTGGACTGCCGCGTAGATTGTGTTCGTACCCGGGTCGAAGGTAAGACCTGCGTTTATCGAACCGCCGGTGTTGTTGGCAGGGAGCCCGACCCTGGCTATCACGGAGAGCGACGACATGTCAACGACGCTCAGGGACGACGTCTCTAGTACGTACATCCTATCGGTGGTCGAATCGAACGCGTACGTGCCCCCCGGCACCGAGTAGTTGCCGGTCTCGACCTCTGAAACCGGAATCGGGTTCTCGGCGGCCGGCGGGGCGAAGGTCGTCCGAACCGCAGTGAAGGTGGTTGTCATGTTGTTTGCCCCTATGGTGCTGTATACCATGGTGGTCGTGGAAGCCCCGCGCTGTGTTGCGTTACTTTGGACCAGGTAACCGAAACCCAGGCCCGCCGCGACCAAGATCGCGATTGTCGCCCCGATGATCCGGGCCTTCATCTCTCATCCAGCGGGTTGGTGAGATGCGTTCCTTATTCAATCTAGCAGTTAGAACAGGTGCTTCAAGAATCGGAAAGGCTGGCCGCCCTGCATAAGGGTCCATCGCGCCTCCGCTGGGCATTTCACTCGCACGTTGAGCGTATAGGTAGTGGACGGGGGTGGACTGGTCGCCGAAGCTTCAACCGCTGTCCAGAAGGTCCATGAATTGCTCCCTCGTGAGGCCTGACTGCTCGATTATCGAGAGAAGGGTCCCGGTCATCACCTGGTCGTGCCTGGGGACCGTGACCTTGTGACGCCGCTCCTTGTCTGTGAGGTAGATGTGGCTGCCCCTTTGGTGAGTGACGTGGAATCCCGCCTCGCCGAGGGCCTTCACGATCTTCCTCCATCCAAGCTTGGGAAGCTTGCCGTCTGCCAAGGTGGAACCTGCTAGAATGCCAACTGAACTACTTCGTTCTTGACCTTGAGGCGAGACTCGTCCTCTGGGAATGCCTCCAGGTATCCCTGGATTGCTTCCCGGATGTTGTCGAGGGCCGCCCTTCGTGTGCTTCCTTCGCTGACCGCCCCCGGGAGTTCGACGCACTGAACTGAGTACCCCCCTTCCTCCTTGCGCAGAATCACCGTGAACTTGCCCTGCCGGACCCTGTCGGCCTTCACGTTAGCCGTGTTGGACAAGGAGCAACTTAAGCATTGAGACATCGCTGATGTCGTGTATAGGGTTCATTGCGCCGTTGCCGGGGGTGTTTCACTCGCACATTGGGCTCCAGGCAGTGGACGGGCTGAACTGGTCGCCGAAGAGCAGACTTCAGATGGACGCTTAAATCGATAAATACACTCGATCGTCATTTGGGCCAGCCTGCCATGAAGTATCGGGTAAGCATCGAGAGAGACGAGGACGGCATGTTCATCACAAGAGTCCCCGCGCTGCCCGGATGCATCTCGCAAGGCAAGACGAGAAAGGAGGCCATCACCAACATCAAGGACGCCATAGAAGGATACATCGCCAGCCTGAAGAAGCACAACGAACCTGTTCCACCGCCCATCGAGGAAGAAACGGTAGAGGTCAGTGCCTAGGCTTCCCGTCGTCTCAGGAAGAGAGGTCGTCAAGGCGCTTTCTAAGATCGGTTATCAAGTGGATCACCAGAGCGGAAGCCACATCATTCTCAGGCTCAACGTTCCGCCCCATCGAAGGCTCACGGTGCCCAATCATGCGGAGTTGGCGAAGGGCACCTTGCGCGGAATCATTGACGATGCCGGGCTGACCGTGGAAGAATTCCGTCGCCTTCTTTGAACAGCTGAATTGAAGATCTCGCCATGCATAGGGGTTCATTGCGCCTCCGCCGGGAAATCCTCCGGGAGTCACCCAGCCCCGCAGCTCGCGCCGATTCCAGTCTGGATTGACACGGACCCCGTGCTGAGATCGTAGTCGGCCTGGATGATTCCGAAAGAGATGGCTGGGTCGGGGCGGCCCCCAGATATGAGAATGAACTGGCCGATGGCATACTCGCTCAGAGAGTTGGCAGGACCGGCTTCCTGAAGCCCCCAGAAGATTGTCACCCACCCAAAGCCCGCTGAAGCGTTCTTGAAGGCGGTCGAGTTCACGATGTGAGCGTATATCTGGTCGAGGCTGTCGTTGGGCAGCGTTCCTCCTGGAGGAGCCTGCATCTGTACGTTGGTCGTCTTGTCGCCGAGAACAGGCAGTCCGATGCCCAGGAAGGGTCTGTTGCAAAAATCCGTCCACGCGGCCGGCCAAGTGCTTATCGGACCTGGAGGCCCGTAACTCTGATTCTGATTGATTGGGTCCTGGGCGAACACCACGGTGGCCGCCGCGGCAATCAACAGAAAGACAACTACGACGGCGACGGTAGATGCCATTCGGAAAGACAGGAATGCCGACGCCTAATACGGATTTGTCCGAATATTCCAGCTTTCGCTAGCTCTCGAGAAAATGCGGGCAATCGCCATACACAAGGGGTTCATTGCGCCTCCGCCAGAGCATCCCGTGCTGGTTTGGTCGAAGGAAAGCTTATGGGCGGCCGGATAGGAGATTAGACGAAGATGTCAATCAAGCTCAGGGACGTCCAGACCCGGATCATCAAGGAGGAGGACGGGTCGTATGCCATCGCCTGCTCGGCGCTCGGGGTGTACAGTGTGGGAAAGACGATGGCGGAGGCCAGGCGCAATTTCGAGGAGGCCCTTGAGCTTCATCTCTCTGCGCTCAGGGAAAAGGCGATAGAAGCCGTAGCGTGACTTGAGGCTCAGACCTGTAGAAGGAAAGCAACTCATCAAGATTCTCTGCAACGAGCGGATCTCCGCCAAGGACTTTCGGTATGATTATGGGCCGAATAATAAGCGCCTTTCGCGCTATTGGGTTTGGGATAAGTAGCCGCGTGTAGGGTTCATTGCGCCTTCGCCGGGCTAGGAAGTCACCCTTGCGAATTGCTGCCTTGGCCGTCGCTCACGGCAAACGACGTCGCGTCGACCATGAAGCAGTACGCCCACGGGGTCGTCGTGACGCCTGGGACGCTCAGCATGCAGTTCGAGCTGGCGGGCTCGCCGGGCTGGCCGACGTCCGGGTAGTGCACGGTTATCGTGTAGTTCTTGGCGCTCCACGGTCCGGAGGAGGGGACCTGGGCGGTACAGCCTGCCGGCGTCGCGGCCGCGGCCGCGCAGTTGAAGATGAAGGCCCCAGAGAACCCCGACGTCCAGCAGGGGGCCGGGTTGTCGTTCTCGGCGCACCCGCCGCCCGAGGCGAGGAACGACCCCACCTTGGGGAGGTTCAAGGAGGGCACCACCTGGAAGTGGAGGAGAGATATCTGGCCCCACTCGTCGCCGGCCACCAGCGTGTAGTTGGCGGGCAGCGCCGAGTGCAGCGAGTCGTAGAACCCGGTCCCGTTGGCCGCGTAGACGGTGGCCTCGTCGAACATCCTCATGCCGAAGACCCCCTTGGCGTAGGTCGGGGGCGTCTGCGTGTAGGTGCAGACCCCGGAGTTGCACACCGGCGGGGGCTGGGCCGTAGGCACGGCGTAGTAGCCTGCGTAGGTCCCGTTGTCGCTGCCGGGCTGGAGCGAGTAGCTGGTGATGTTTTGGAGATGGTCGAACTGAGAGCCGACGGAGACGAAAGCGGCGGGGCATGATATCTCCGCCCAAACGAACAGCGGCCTACCCGCGCTCGAGATGTTGCCCAGCCCGTACGTCCCTCTGAAGACGCCGAAGCCGACAGGGAAGTTGTCCAGGTCGCACGGCCCCGAGGAGAGGCCCTGGACTGCCCAGTCGTCGGCCGCCGTCAGGTTGTCAGCGGACGGGAGGGTGTTGAAGACCGTGGCGTTGAAGGAAATCGCATCCTGACTGGGAATCTGGGTCGCGTTGACGGACATCTCCAGACTCAGGCCGAGAGATGATGCGGCTGTCGTGGTTGAGAGTACCGTGGAACTCGAAGAGGTGGTCACCGTCGTTGTTGACGACGGCCCAGGCGGGACGGTCTGGCTAAGGTAGAACCCGGTCCCCGCCGCGGCGAGGACGATCATCGCGGAGACTACGAGCGCAACCTTCCTCAGACCCGCCACAGGACCTCAACCGACTGCCCAAGCAGCGTCGCAGGGATATCAACCTATTCCATCTATGTTCCGTTCTGGCGTATAGAACGGCTGAACGGCGAAGTGCCATAGAAATCTCGTGCGCGATGAACAAAGTGTCCAAGGGTTCAAAAGGCTCTGCAGACCCTTTCCGGCGAAAGTTTGAACGCTAGGACAGTACTACTGGGCCTCTTCGTGGCGCTGACGATGGTATTCGCATCGACCACCGCGTACGAGTCGGGCCTCAGGACCACACTCACATCGACCAGCACGGCGACCAGCGTGTCAACGATTACCGCTACGACAACCCAGACTACCACGGTTACTGCGGGGATCGACCTCACCACGGCCCTTACGGATGCTTACCTCTTCCACATCTTTGATATCGCGTCCGGGGATGCGATTGCCCTGGCGGCTCAATACGAGACCAACGCCACGCTGCTGTATGACTGCGCGCCATATCATGGTAGCCTTAACGACAGCGCTTACATGCCAAAATTCTACGAGGGGGAATTCTACGTGGGGGAAAATAATCCGACGTGCTTTCCGTTGAAAATCCCCTCTGGCGTCGCGAACCAGACCTACGCAATAATGTCGAACGACGGTAAAGCAGCGAACGTCACGTCCCACCTTTTGTTCTACGGTAACGACCCCGAATGCCCGGCGTATGCGATCAGTTTCCAGTGTCCTAGCGGGACGGCGTACTACTATGTCATGGGGTTCAACATATCATATGTCCTTCAAGGCGACCATTGGCTGATCTCAACGGAGAGTGTGACGATCAGCAACTTCGAACGATGCGTACCGGTGTCCTTATCCCCCGATGGCAGCATTTTGACCTGCCCGACCTATCAGATACCGTCGTAGCCGCGTCGAAGAATCCTATCAGTCCAGACCAAAGGCGCTCTTGAGAGAACTAAGGACCTGGTCGCGCATGTTCGAAGGCTTCTGTCGACGGAACAATTACCCAAAACGTCAAATGGCTCCGGCCCCCTCTGCCCACAATGGCCCATGAACCATCGCATGCAGGCCTCGGCGGGCGTGGCCAGCTACCTAGCGGTGGCCTTGGTCGTGCTAGTCGTGGCCGTGGCAGCAATCGGAGTGCTCGCCCTCGCTCCGGCCTCTTCGTCCAGTGCTTCAGCCACGACAGGCGCAACCAGCGTTGCCGCCGGGTCGTCATCGTCGGCTCAAAGCACTACGGCTACGTCTCCGTCTCCGGTCTCCAATAACGGCAACGACGAGCACCTGCCCGACTCTTGCGGGAACGCGATATTCCCGGTGCTCGGACAGCAGGAGAACGGGTCGATCTTCCTCAAGATCCAGACCGACCAGGGCTCGCTCGTCACGAACGGCTCGGTTCTTGTCACCCACACGATATCGTATGGCCCTGGGACTCCGGGAAACCGGACGACCTATTGTCTCCGCCTGGAACCCAGCGCCACGGGGTTCATCCAGCTTGCCGATGACGGTCTTCCCCAGGCCGGCGTCTACAACCTGACTTTTGTGGCGGGATTCGACCAGGGACCGGGGACGTGGGCTTCCGTCTACCTCTTCTCTGTCCAGCCGAACACGTCCATCAACGTCACCGTTTCGGTCCCCTCGAGGGTGGCGCAGATAGTCACCTCGACGACAGGGGTGAGCGTTGTCACCACGACGACCACGACGGCGATACCCCAATAGTGATTCGACCGAGGCGGAACCGCAGGTGGCTGAGGTAGACTGAGTCGGGAACAAAAAATCATCCTGGTCGTAGCCGCCGTCCTGATCCTGCTGAACTTGCTCACCCTCGTCTCCGCGCTTCCGGCGACTCAGGGGACGGGTTCGTATTGCGATTCGTCGGGCTGCACCTACTACGCCAGAGACTTCTCTGCGTACTACGAAGGCGCCTTTCGGCTCATCCACAACCCGAGCCACGTCTACGCCTTCGGGAACGTCACGGGCGACTACCCGATTCCTCCCAATTCAAAGCACTACAGGTACAGCCCCTTCTTCCTCCTGCTGATCGTCCCCCTTCTCGCCTTGAGCTACCACGACGCCCTCGTCGCCTTCGACCTTGTCCAGTTTGCGCTCTTGCCGCTCCTCGCCTATGTCGTCTACCGAATCTTTGTCTCTATTCCTACTGGCGGCGGTCGAACCGTCAGGAGGACCTGGTTGGGTCTGCTGCTGCTCGCGCTGTTCGTCGTCCTGCTCCAGCCTTTCGTCTTGCCACCGTCAGGGTTCACCTATTGGAGCTGGAGCTACTGGTGGCAGTGGGCCGAGGGGCAGGCCAGGGTGTTGCAGACCTTGTTCATCGCGCTCGCGGTCTTGTTCGTCCAGACGAAGCCGAGGGCCTCGGGACTGTTCTTGACGCTAAGCTCGTTCGACCCCCGTATGACCTTGGCTGCGCTACCCTTGGTTGTCTATCTCGGCTGGAAGGGGAGGAGTCTGGGAAGGTTTGGCATAGGTCTACTCGTCTCATCGGCCGTAGTGTACACCCCGACCCTGCTCTATTCTGGCTTGGCGGGCCAGTTCTATGCTTCGATACTCGGGCACAACCCGTACACGTTCTTCGCGTACGAATGGATCCCCTTCCTCGCAATCGCTTTCTTGACTTTGGCAATCCTCTCTCTCGACATCCTCGCCGGAGGATTCCCGAGGAGGAGGCCGGCCGTGACGGCATAATGATTGAGGAATGTTCCAAAACATAAAATGCATGGATAGAACCTGAAACAGCCGTGGAAGTCGTCGAAGCGCTGCGCGGCATCATGGACGGCTTCGACCCGTTCTACGGCCCGACCGCAGGCGAGGAGACAGACGAGTGGAGGAGGAAGGCGCTCGCAGCGGTCGCGCGCTCGAAGGAGTACATGGACCCCGCCAGGGGCCGCGACGTCCTCACCGGGAAGCTGATCGACCTGATCTTCCCCAAGGCAGGCGACGAGAGGCCCCTCTCCCCGGCGCAGACGAGGGACCTGCTGCTCGGCGTCCTGGGTACGAACAGCGCGGAGGTCGACACGGCGATGAGGAGGATGATACTCCTGGACAGGCTGGGACGGCTGGTGGGCGAGGCCGCCGACGCCGCCAGGCTACGTCCCGCCAGGAGCACCGAGGAGTGGGGGAGCCACGACCAGGTCTACAGGAGGGAGTACGACGGATGGGAGGTCACCCTCGGGTACTTCCCGGAGTACGTCCGCCACCACGCGATGTACGGCGAGACGCTGACAGCCCCGCTCGTCAACAAGAACCTCCAGGTCTCGGCGAGGTACCACAGGACAGAGCACTACATGGTCCCGCAGCTGGGCGCGGCCGAGCGACCGAGCCTGCTAGCCTTCCTGAAGAGCCCGCAGCTCGACCTGCTGGCGAGGACGTACGGCCTGTCATACGAGCTGCCCCCGCTGGGGATGACCCGGCGGGCGACCACCCACACGGCGAGGGGAGGGTACAAGGCGATGGTCGAGACGCTCGAGGACGAGCTGAAGAAGACCCCGTACTCGGCTGAGAAGCTGATAGGCGAGCTCAGCGCGGTCACGGTCTTCCACGAGGACCCGGGGCTCGGCTTCCACGTCGTGGCGGAGTTCCCGAAGGGGCACGCGGACGTCGGGCAGAACCTGGCGCTCGTGTTCGGCGCGGACCTGTTCAGCCTCGCGAAGGAGCAGTGGGACGAGTTCAAGAAGATGCCGCCGGTCGCGATGGCCGCGCTCGAGCCCCTGAAGGGCTAAGGGCACGCTAGTAGGGACGTCGCCCGTTTGGACTACAACTTGCCGATGCTCTCGCACAAGGTATATCACAAACGAGTCAGTTTTCCGACTGACCAGACGTGTCTGTGCCGAAGGGAGTCGGGAAGACGAACCTCTTGCTTGTCGCGGTCTCGCTTCTTCTAGCTGGCTCTCTAGTCCTCGTCCTGCTCGATCCGCAATCGGTGGTCAAGCCCGTTACCGTGACCTCGACAGTCGCGCTTCAACCGCCCGTCGAGCCCTGGGTCTACCAATGGGTCTACGGCATCCAGTCACGAGATGTCGATTTGCTTGCGAGCATGTACGCTCCGGGGGCTAACGTCACGTGGATGGGCAATATCCCGGGCCAAGCTGGGACTTACGAGGGGCGGGCAAACATCAAGATCCTGTATGGCTCGACGATAGGAAAGACCACGTCCCTCGCCGCGAGCATCTCGAACTACAACGAGGAGACGGCCAGCTCATCCCTCGAGAATGTAACCTTCTTTCTCGCCATAACTGGGAACAGCTCGGTTGTGGGAACTGTCAAGATGGCAGCCACCGTGACCCAAAGCTGGAACTACACCGGAGGACAATGGCAGGTCTTGCAGGAGAGCTGGAACTACGTCACGTACGACGTTCAGTTCCCCGTGATCACTGGCTGAGCGGGAGGAACTGCTTACGAACCTCATCGCCTGATACCTCTATGGTACAACCCCTCCGCAATACGTCACGGAGCCGTTTGGTAGGGATGTCTCGTTGAATCCCGTCACGGTCAGAATCAGGGGAGAGTTGGAGGAGTCCATCTTCTGCGCCGTCGCGCAGACAGACAGTGCGTCGGTGTTCGGTCCTGTCACGGTGACGGGGATGGAGAAGAACCCGGTCCCGCTGCAGTTCCCCTTTGTGTCGGTAGGATTGGACTGGCCCAAGCTGGCGTAGCCCTGGTAGGTCAGCGTCCACGGACCGGTGTAGTTCACCGTCGGGTAGAAGGTGTAGCTCCAGGTGCCGCTGGAGGCACCTGAGCTTCCCTGGGGCGACCCGGCGCAGGAGGCGGTCGTTGAAGCTGTGGAGGTGGTTGTGGATCCGGCGAAGGTCGTGGCCTGAACCTGGATGCTCACTTGATAGCTGAATGCCTGACCATCTTGGAAGTTCCCCTCGATTGTCATCGGATAGGTGGCATTCGTGTCGACGGACACGGGGCCGATGACGGTCTCCGTCTGGGAAGCTGAATGTCCTTGAAGGAGCGGGTTGGACGCGCTGACGCCGTTGAACTCGAACGTCTGGCTCCTCCCAGTGAGCGAGAGCACGGCCGTCACGTTGGTAATGGGCGCCTGCTGGACGCTCGCGTAGAGCGTTACGTTGATCGTCGGGCCGGCAGGGGTGTAGGGCGGGACGAGCATCACGGACCGCACCCACACAGGAATAGTGCTGTACGGGCAACTGTAGATATTGAGCGATTGCAGGTCGTTTTCTTGCCCCATGGAGATTATTCCGTCTATCTTGTTAGCGTTGAAGACCGTGTCGACAATTATCTGGCTCACTACTAGATTCGAAGGGAACGTGCCGCAGGGATAGAAGATTGTCCCGTTGTACTCGTTGAAGTAGAAGGAGGTGATGTTCTCGCCTTGAGAGGTGCCGTAGGAGTTCCCAGTGTAAGAGTAGCAGAGACCGCCCGTCAGGGCGAGGAAGGCGGGGTTCTGCTCGATCTGCTGGACAGCCGGCTGGTACGAGCTGGAGACTTGGCTTGGCCAAGGAGCGGCCGGGCACGAGGTCGGAGCCGACTCGCTAGCGATATCTTGCGGGGGGACAGGGAA
>Ga0335078_10005348_pt1 | contig 18987 bp, 16 predicted proteins | sample Lox_Sample_32_FD_206711 | JGI IMG/M metagenome (GOLD analysis project Ga0335078, IMG submission 206711) | Soil microbial communities from Loxahatchee National Wildlife Refuge, Florida, United States - Lox_Sample_3.2 | ecosystem: Environmental > Terrestrial > Soil > Wetlands | place: USA... | reverse complement strand
GATAGAGCCGGTGGAACCCAGGATGGCAAGGCGTTTCATCAAGCAGAGAAGGGTGACGCAAATCTAATTTTACTTGTTGCCCGGTAAAACAGCGGCGTAGTGGTCAATCCAGTTTCGTTGCTCGGCGGTTTTCGGGCACCAGCACGCCGCGCGCCGAGCTCACCCGATCCACGGCGGTCTGCGGAGGTAAGTTAAGTATAGTTCCATTCGGCCTGGTTTTCAGGCAATGTTTCTCGCCGGGAAGAGGTGATTTCTGCACTGCTTCCGTTGACAGGCGATCCAGATGGGCGATCTTCTCCCCGTTCGAGTCGCGTGAAGAAAGACGAGCGGAGGATACGGTGGCCGGGCCATTTGAACTACTACTGCAGCACGTGCCAGGCGGCGTAGTACCAGAGCACGGGAGCGGCGAAGAGCAGGGCATCAATGCGGTCGAGCATGCCGCCGTGACCGGGGAGAATCGTGCCTGAATCTTTCACTCCGGCGCCGCGCTTGATGAGCGACTCGACCAGATCGCCGAGCTGCGCGGCCACGTTGATTGCGGCGGAGAGCAGCAAAGTGGGCGCCAGCGGCGGCGTTTGCAGGGCGAAGTATCCGTCGCGGCGGGCGATGAGATGCGCGTTCAGCAAAGCGGAACTGATCGGCAGGGCATAGTTGAAGACAAGAGCGCCGACGATCAGGCTGGCCGCGAGCGAGGCGATGGCGCCTTCCCAGGTTTTTTTGGGGCTGATGCGCGGCGACATGAAGTGATGGCCCAGGCTGCGCCCGATGAAGTAGGCGAAAATGTCTCCCGCCCAGACCACTAAAAGCAGATACAGCAACTGAAATGCGCCGGCCCACTGCTGGCGCAGTTGCACCAGAAATCCCAAGGGAAGCGCAATGTAAAGAAAAGCAAAGGCGGAGACCATTGCGGCGGGAAAGGCGTTGGTGAGATTGGCGCGACGCATGGCTGCGATGAGAAACACGAATGCGCCGAGACATGCCGCGAAAGCTGAGGTTCCGGCGAAGAAGGCGGTCGAAGAGAGCGGCTTTTCGCCCGGGTTGACCGCCAGAACGACGAAAAACGCAGAGACGAAAATATATGTGCCCCAGGTAAACGGACGGATGCCGTAGGCCTCGGAAAGCTTGAGGAACTCCTGCACGGCCAGCAAGGCGACGAGCGCGGCCACCATTGCGGTGACGGGGACCGGGGCGCTCAGCACAAGCAACAGAACGACCGGGATGAGAACGATGGCGGTAAGGACTCGTTTGAGCAGGTTCAAGAGGGTTATAGCTTACCAGCAGATTTGTATGAGCCGGCGGCTGAAAGCTGACCAGCCCGCCCAGTTGTCATTCCGAGGAGCGTAGCGAGGAGAAATCTGCTTTTTTCGCAAGCATGCCTTCAACGGCGGATTCCTCGCACGCCCGCGGCAACTGCGCTCAGGGCAAATCTCAGCGCTTTGCGCCTGCGAGCGGCTCGGAATACGGGCGGGGCTTGGACATATGGAAGAGGCGTTGCATCGTCCTGCTCATGCTGCAGTGGCCCGGCTATCGGCCGTTGGTGTGATTACCGTCGGCCAGACCACCGTAGCGGCGCTCGCGTTTCTGATACTCCGCCACGGCTTCGAGCAAGTGCACGCCGCGAAATTCAGGCCATAAAGTCGGAGTGACGTAAATCTCTGCATAGGCCAGCTGCCACAGCAGGAAATTACTTAGGCGCATCTCGCCGCTGGTGCGGATCACGAGATCCGGGTCAGGCAGATGGCGTGTGTACAGATGGCGCGAAATGGCTTCTTCGTCAATGCGAAGATGCTCGACCCCGCCGTTGCGGGAGGCGGCGTCCACCATGCCGCGAAACGCATCCACCAGTTCGGTGCGCGCGCTATAGTTCAGCGCAAGCGTCAGCACCATGCCGGTGTTTTGCCGCGTGGCATCGCGGGCCCAGCCCATTTTTTCTTGTACAGCTGCAGGAAGCTCCTGCTGGCGCCCGATGTACTCCAACCGGATATTGTTTCCATTCAGGGTGGGGACTTCCTGCTTCAGATAGCGCGAGAGCAGGCCCATCAGGAAATCCACTTCGCTCTTGGGGCGCTTTTTCCAGTTTTCCTCCGAAAACGCGTAGAGGGTGAGCGAGGGGATTTTGATGCGCGCGGCAGTTTCGACGGTGGAGCGCACTGAGGCGACGCCGGCTCGGTGCCCGGCCACGCGCGGCAAGTGCCGGCGGCGCGCCCAGCGCCCGTTGCCGTCCATGATGATCGCGATGTGTCTGGGGAGCCGCTCCAGGTCCAACTGCTGAAATACTTCCGCCTCTTTGCGGTCCAGCCCGGCGGGAATTGTTGCTCGCAACGTCAACCTCTGCTGAAGCCTTGCCAGCTCAATCTGGCCCGAAAAACGAAGCTAACACAGGGTAGCAGCGGTTGCAATGACAGGGGAAAGACCGGCTTCACGAAAGTTTGTCCGCAAGAACGTCAGGAGGGAATCGAGTCCCTGGGCCCGTCGTATGGCGGGTTTGTGCAATTTCGCCAAAACGCGGCGATCGTTGGACACGTGACTCATGCAAACAATGACTCGACGAATTCTTTGGGATCGAAGGGAAGCAGGTCGCCGGCCTTTTCGCCGACGCCAACGTAGCGGACGGGCAAGCCGAGTTCGCGCGAAATAGCGACCACGATGCCGCCCTTGGCGGTGCCATCGAGTTTGGTCAGCACAATGCCGGTGACGCCGGCCGCTTGAGTGAACAGGCGCGCCTGTTGCAGACCATTCTGGCCGGTGGTAGCGTCCATCACAAGCAGAGTTTCGTGCGGCGCGCCGGGGATAATTCGTAGCGCAGTGCGCCGCATCTTTTCCAGTTCGGCCATGAGATTGGTTTTGGTGTGCAGGCGGCCGGCGGTGTCCACGATGACGAAATCGGTGTGGCGGGCGTTGGCGGCCTGCAGCGCGTCATAGAGCACAGCCGCCGGGTCGCCGCCGGCCCTGGTGTGAATCACTTCGGTTCCGGTGCGCTGGCCCCAGACTTCGAGTTGCTCGATGGCTGCGGCGCGAAAGGTGTCTGCCGCGCAGAGAAGAACCGTCTTTCCCTGGGAACGCAGCGCCTGTGCCAGTTTTCCGATGGTGGTGGTTTTGCCTGTGCCATTCACGCCGACAACGAGGATCACTTCCGGGGTTCCGTTCACTTTCTGCACCGGGCGCGCGTTCGCCGCGGCCAGAATTGCCAGCAATTCCTCTTTCAGCAGCCGCTTGAGCTCATCCACGTTGCGAATCTGCTTGCGGTCGGCCTTGTCGCGCAGCGTGGCCAGCACGTCCTGCGTGGTTTTGGTCCCCAGGTCGGCGGCGAGTAGCGTGCCTTCGAGGTCGTCGAGCGTGGCGCGGTCAATTTCCTTGCCCAGCGAAACCACATCTTCGATGCGCTCGGCGAGGCTCTCCCGCGTGCGCGTGACCGCTTCTTTCATGCGATCCAGGAAGCTGGGTTTTTCTTCGGTGCTGCCAAAAAGGGTCTGAATCATGGAGAAATTCATTATAGCGATGGGAAGGTTATGGCATGGCGAAAGTAGAGACGCTTCGCCGCGTGCGAGGGCAAGATGTTCCCGCCACCGGCGGCAGGATGCCGCGACACGGTGCGATGGCTATAAGGGAAATTGCTACGCGGAGCCGGTGGTCGCGACCGCTTCCGCGGGAATGCTGGAGGCGGTCTCGGTTGCGACTGCGGCCGGCTGCTGGGGCGAAGCCGGAGGATTTGTCGCCGGTCCGACCGCGGAAGGATGCTGCAGGCGAATTTCACCGCGGGCGTAGAGCGCGCCCAAGGCCACAACCGCGGCTGGATCGAGCCGCTTGCCGGAAAGTTTCTGAATGATGCCCAGCGCCTGCTGCGCATCATGCGCCTGCTGATAGGGGCGATTGGTGGTGAGGGCGTCGAAGGTATCGGCAACGGCGATGATGCGCGGTAACAGAGGAATTCCGTCTCCCGCCAGCCCGTGGGGATAACCATGACCGTCGAGCGATTCGTGGTGCAGTTCGATGCCGGGCAGCATATCCTTCAACTGCGCCACCGGCCGCAGGATGTTTGCGCCCTTGGTGGTGTGGGTTTTCATGATGGCGAATTCTTCGTTGGTCAGGGCGCCCGGTTTTTTCAGGATGCGGTCTTCGATGCCGATTTTTCCCACATCGTGCAGCTGGGCTGCGACGCGAACGATTTCAATGGCCTCCTCGGAAAGGCCCATCTCGCGGGCGATGAGCATCGAATAGCGCGTGACGCGATCGGAGTGGCCGCGCGTGTATGGGTCTTTTTCGTCAACCGCGCCGGCGAGCATCTGAATCGAACCCATGAACAGGTCACGGTTCTGCTGCGCCGCGTTTTTCAGGTCGAGCACGAACTGCTCGAGCTCGTCGGACATCATGTTGAAGGTCGCGGCCAGCTCGCCCAGTTCGGTCCGACTTTTCAGATTCACGCGTTGGGAAAAATCTCCGCGACCGATGGCGCGGCTCGATTCAGTGAGGATCTTGAGCGGCTGGGTGATGCGCTTGGCGGCATAAATGCTGATACCAACGCTCAGCATAACCGCGATCAGCGCCAAAAGCCGCGCCGTGTGCTGCATTTCAAAGACGCCGCGATAGGCTTCATCGCGCGGTTTTTGCACCACCACCGCCCAATCCAGGTTGAGCACCGGGCTGTAGGTGCCGAGCATTTTGACGTGGTTCTTGCCTTCGCGCATCTCGAACTCGCGTGTTGCCGCGACCTGCTGCGCCTTGCCGCCCTGCTCGACGAAATTCTTCACAATTTCCAAGCTGGTCATCTCCTCTCCGGTGACGTAGGTGGTGGTGGCGCTCGCGACCAGCCGGCCTTCGTTATCCACCACGTACGGAGTCAGGCCGCCGTACTGGACTTCCTGCAGGCGGCGAATCAGATATTGCAGGTCCACGACGCTGCCGATCATTCCCAGAAAACGGCCGCTGTACATGACCGGGGTGGTGACGAGCATGACGGTTCGCGAGGAGACGCCATTGCCCACGACCAGTGCGGGGCCGTTGTAGGCGCGGCCTTCGCGCGCCGCGGCGTAGCCGTGTTCCAGTTCACGCTGCAAGAATTCGTCGGGAGCGATGCGGCCGGCGGAAATTCCCTTGCCTTCCGAGTTCAGCAGGGTGGCATAGGCAAGATCGTCCGAAGAAGAAACGAAGGTTTCGAGCAGTGCGCGCAGCTCGGGAGCTTCCACGTCGTCGCCGGTCAAATCTCCCCCACTGGCCACCTGCAGAGCGGAAGAAAGATTTTCCAGCATGAGGCGCAGCGATTCCTGGCGGCGCGAAATGTCATCCGCCAGAGAGCGCGCCACAGTATTCTGCAGGAGGCGTTCGTTGGTGATGAGCCGCTCGCGGTTGATGGATTCCACCTTGGCCGAATAGAAATACATGGGCACTACGCTGATCAGCACGAGCACGCCGAGAATGCTGTACAGAATGGGGATGCGAGATGGAAGCGTCAGCTTGAAAGACACGGCAACCTACAACGCCCGTTGCGTTGGGAAGTTATTTTTTCAAGTTTAGCGGCAATGGGGCCGGCGTTTGCGGCGGCGCTGGTTACGGAAGTACCCGTGCAATCTGGCGAATGACAACGGCGTCACGACAGAGATAACAAGCGCGAGCGCGCGCAACACGCGAGGAAAAACGATGTTACACGTCGGGCGATGGCAGTTTTTGATCATCTGGCAATTTCGCGTGCGCGCCGGGATGGAGGCGGACTTCGAAGCCACTTACGGTCCGGCTGGTGATTGGGCGCGGTTCTTCTCAGAGGATAAAGCGTATGTGGCAACGGAGTTGGTCCGCGATGCGGCACAGGCCAGGCACTACTTGACGCTCGATTTCTGGGCGTCGCGGGCAGCGTATGAGAACTTCCGCGCGACTCACGCCGCGGAATACCGGGCGCTGGATGAAAAATGCGAGCAGCTGACCGAGGATGAAGCGGAGATTGGCTGCTTCGAGCACGTGGGCTAGCGCTCGCTTTTCGCACTTCGCGACATCAGTTCCTGAATGGCTTCATGCGGCGCTTTGCCTTGCTGCAGGATCGCGTTCATCTGCTCGGTGATTGGCATTTCGACTCCGCGAGCGCGCGCCAATTCGGCAGCGGCACGCGTGGTGAAAATTCCTTCGGCCACCATGCCGTGCATGCCGGCGATAATTTCGGCGAGCTTGCGGCCGCGGCCCAACTCGACCCCGAGGCTGCGATTGCGGGAAAGCTCCCCGGTGCAGGTAAGCACCAGGTCGCCGAGACCGGCGAGGCCGGCCATGGTGTCCGGCCGTCCGCCGCAAGCGACCGCCAGGCGGGTGATTTCCGCGAGACCGCGCGTGATGAGTGCAGCGATTGAATTGTGACCGAGACCGAGTCCATGACAAACCCCGGTCGCAATGGCGATGATGTTCTTCAATGCGCCGCCCAGCTCCACGCCAATCACATCGTCATTGGTGTAAACGCGAAAGCGCGAATCGCTGAACTCACGCTGGATGGTTTGCGCGAGGTCGAAGTCTTGCGAGGCGATGGTGATTGCCGTCGGATCGCCACGGGCAACCTCCTTGGCGAATGATGGTCCACTGAACGCGCCAATGCGCAGGGCGGATGCCTGCGCTTGAACAGCAATCACTTGCGCAATTACCTCGCTCATGCGTAGCAGAGTTTGTTCTTCCAGGCCTTTGGTGGCGCTCACGAACAGCATGGCGGAATGCAGATGAGGGCGCATCTGCTCGAACAGTGCGCGGCAGTGCTGCGAGGGCATCACGCTGAGGACGATCTGGGCTTCGCGCAGCGCTTCCGCCAGGTCGCCAGTGACCGAAACGCAGGACGGGACTTCCTGCCCGGCCAGAAACCGCTCATTCACACGGCGGCGGCGAATGGTTTCCCGCACCTCCACTTCGTGCGCCCAGAGCCGTATTTCGTGGGCGCCGTTGCGGCCGAGCACGATCGAAAGCGCCGTGCCCCAGGCGCCGGCGCCGATGACAGCGATGCGGCTCATGATCGCCTCCAATGAGAACGGTTTTCCGTTCCCGCGCGCAGGCGGCGAATGTTTTCGTGATGCCTGGCAATGATGAGCAGGGAAGCGGCAACGATCAACGCGGCGGCGAGCGGATCACGATCGTGTCCGGGCCAGAACCACGCGAGGAGAGGGAAAAAAGCCACGGCAAGAATTGAGCCAAGCGAGACGTAACGGAAGATCAAAACGACCGCCACGAAAATTGCAACCGCAACGAGAATTGCCTTGGGCGCGAGCAGAGTGAAAGCGCCCAGTCCCGTGGCCACGCCTTTGCCTCCACGAAACTTCAACCAGAGCGGAAAGATGTGGCCGAGGATCGCACAAAAGGCCGCCAGCGCGAGCACGCTCGTCTGGGGAAACAAAACCCGCGCGAGCGCGACCGCGGCCAGCCCTTTCAGCGCGTCGAGCAACAGGGTCAGGACACCCAGAGCGGCAGAAGACCGGGCAACGTTTGTGGCGCCGATGTTGCCGCTGCCGGTGCGACGCACATCCTCGCCGCGAAAGGCGCGCACGAGCAGGTAGCCAAACGGAATGGAGCCCAGGAGATAACTGGCAGCGGCGATGAACAGAATTCGGCCCATGATCGGGTGCTTTCGCGCTCGCAGTCTGCGACGGCCAGACGGCTACCTCAGCTCGAAGCGCGCAATCTTCGTATATTTCGCTCCGCCGCGCAAAAGCTGGCTTTGGTAGAGAAAAAATTCGCGGGCGGTCATGCTACCAAATTCCGGTGCAGGCAGCGCCGAGAGCTTTTCCTGCAGGCGCTGGAAGGTTCTGTTTGGCCCATCCTCTTTGCGCCGATGCGGGACTCCCGAGCCGCTGCGGGCCAGCGTAAGGTGCGGGCTGAAGGCGCGATCATCCTTCGCAATTCCCAGCGCCGCGACCGCGTCGTCTATGGTTGCGGCAAGTTTCGCCAGTTCGGTCCCGGCTTGAATGCCGATCCAGAAAACGCGCGCGGACTTTGCGGTCGGAAAGTATCCGTAGTCGCGGAACGAAATTTCCATCTCCTGGCCCTGCACGGCACCGAGAGTGCGCCTGATCTCTTCGACTTTCCCGGCTGGAGTTTCGCCGATGAACTTCAGAGTGACATGCAGCGACTCGGACGAGACCCAGCGAGCGTCGGACGCAAATTCGCGCACTCCGTCCATGAAGCGCGCAAGGCGCTGGCGAATGGCATCATCAATGTCGAGGGCGATGAAGATGCGCATGGCAGCCGTCGGCAATCAGCAGTCAGCCTTCAGCACTTGGCATTTAGCATTTGGCCATCGAGGCCCCGGTAGCCCAGCAAAAAACCCGCACGACGAAATGCCAAATGCCAAATGCCAAATGCTTTAACTGAGTGCTGAGAGCTACTTCATCACCTTCTTTCTCACCATATCCAACGCCTGCTGGCTGGCAAACCAGCGAATGCGTTCACGGTCACCCGGAAACTTGCGCTCAACCACCTCGGCGCCACTTGCGTCCGCCAGCGCGTGAAACACCACCCCCACAGGCTTTTCAGGGGTTCCACCCGTAGGGCCGGCTACGCCGGTGACGGCCACTCCGAGCGTTGCGCCACAGCGTTCGCGAATGCCTTCGGCGAGCGCCGCTGCCACTTCGCGGCTGACCGCGCCGTGCTTTTCAATCAGCCGGGCAGGAACTCCGGCGAGCTTGGACTTCAATTCGTTGGAGTAAACAATCGCCCCGCCAAGAAAATAGCGCGAGCTGCCGCTGACGGAAGTGATTCGCTCAGCCAGCAGACCGCCGGTGCACGATTCCGCCACCGCCAGCGTTGCGGCGCGCATCTGCAGGTAATAGCCGACGATCTGCTCAAGGGAATCGCCGTTGTCGGAAAAAACGCAATCACCCAGCTCGACTTCCAATTCTTCTGCCAGCTGATCCACGCGCTGCTGGGCCACTTCTGGCGAACCGGCATGGCTCTTCAGGTGGAGCTGCACTTCGCCGCGCCCGGCGAGAATGGTGGTCTGCACGTCGGCATATCGCTTGTAGATGGGGGCGGCCCGAGCATCGCAATGCGATTCGCCCATCATGGCGATTTTGATCTCGCGGGTGGCAATGAAGTGAGGCGGCAACTTGGCCCGCAGCCGCTCGACGCATTGCTCTTCAAACAGCGCGCGCAATTCATGTGGCGGGCCGGGTAAAAGCAGAATAATTCTGTCGCTGCCCTCGTATTTCCCTTTGATCCACTGGCCGGAAGCAGTGCCATTAGCATTCGGAAGCACGACGGCGCCTGCGATCACGTCTCCCTGCTTCGCGTTGTTGGGCGGCATTTTCCAGCCGCGTTCGGCGAAACGCTTTTCCAGCGCAGCCACGATTTCCTGGTCGCGGCGCAACTCCAGGCCCAGGGCCTCGGCGACGGCTTCGCGGGTGAGATCGTCTTCAGTTGGGCCCAGACCGCCCATGAAGATCACGACCTCAGCCCGTGAGAGCGCCAGCTGCGCGGCGCGCACCAGATGCTCGCGGTTATCGCCCACGACCGACTTGAACAGGACCTCCACGCCGAGCTGATTCAATTTTTGGGTGAGGTAGAGGGAGTTTGTGTCCTGGCGAAAGGGGGTGAGCAGCTCCGATCCGATCGCGATGATCTCAGCGTTCACGCCAGCAGTTTAAATGAATATCGGAAGAGAATTAGCCCGTCAGCGAACCGGGCCGCCAGGGATTTCGCTGAATGCTGAGCGTGACTGCTGTTTACGCCGCCTCAATCAGCGGCAGGCCTTGAATGCCCCAGGCGAGATGATGAATGGCGTTGTTGGTGGCGAGAACTACCGACTTGCCGGGAGCAAAGGCAAGACCGACGAGACCCGAGCCGGCCACTTCAAGCGAAGCTTTCGCATCGGGCGTAATCTTCACGATGCCGCGCTTGCCGCCGAGCGACGCAGCCGCGTAAAGATTTCCCTGCGTGTCGAAAGCCAGGCCCTGCGGGCGTCCCAGGCCGCGGTAAAAGGTTGAGACGGTTCCGTGCCCGTCAATCCTATACACACAGTCAAAGCTTGAAGTCGTGGGCCCGGTGACAAAAAGCTCCTGCTGCGCATTGAACGCCAGGTGATAGGCCGAAACGCTGGGCTCAAGCGTGGCGAACACAAAAATCTGGCGGTCGCGCGCGATTTTGAAGATCGTGCCGCTGCGGTCGCCGACATATAAATTTCCTTCGCGGTCGAAGGCGACGCCGGTCGCAATTCCCATGCCTTCCGCATAGGAGGTCGTGCTTCCGTTGCGCGCCACGCGGTACACCGTGCCATCCATGCGCGAAGAAACGTACATGTAGCCTTCGCGATCAAAGGCGATCGCGGTCGGATTCATCATCTCCACGACGAACGGTTTGACTTCGTAGTTGGTGTCAATCTTGTAGATCGCGACCGGCACCTTCTGTCCGCGCGAGCCGGAGAAGGTCACGTAGATGTTGCCTTCGAGATCGAGGGCCGGGTTAGTGACGGGATGAAGGTTCTCGGCAATCTGCACGGCGACCTTGATGGGCTGCGAGTTGCTGGCATGATCGTTGGTGGAAACGACGACCGGCCCGGAAGAGGCGCCGCTGGGCAAGCGCGCCACCAGAAAATCATCGGCGCTGACCACGATGGCGCCTTCGACCTCGCCGAAGCGCACGTGGGGACGCTGCAAATCGTGCGGCCGCAGCCCGCTCCCGCTGATGCGCACTTCGCCGCCGGGCAGAGCCGCAGCGGGGGCGATAGCCTCGATATGCGGATTGCCGTTCGTGCTCTTTTTGCCCAGCAGGCGATCGGAAATTCCCATGAATTTAGGTTCCTACAGCTCTCCGGTCACTCTAACGTTGGCCTGGCCGCTCATCTTGCCAACACACCAAAGTGCACCAGAACTTGCATCACGGCGAGCGCGTAAAGGCCCGCGCCCACGTCGTCAATTACGATGCCGATCCCCTCGCGCAGCCGCTCCAATTGGCGCACCGGTGGAGGCTTCACGATATCGAAGCTACGAAAAAGTATAAAGCCCAGCAAAAGAGATTTCCACGATACGGCCACGCCAATCAGTGCGATCAGTTGACCTGCGACTTCGTCAATCACGACGAACTGGGGATCTTTGAGGCCGGTGACTCGCGCCATCCGGGTTGCGGCCGGAATGCCGACGGCTATCGTGAATACAGCTAGGAAAATTGCGGTCTCAGGCTGGAGTGAGGCCGGAAGCCGCCGTGTGACCACCCACCACAGCAACACTGTGACGGCCGAGGCCCAGGTTCCCGGCCCGGGTTTGAGCAAGCCGACGCAGAAAAAAGTTGAGGCAAGCTTGGCCCACAGCGGAGCGTAACGGCAACCCGTGCCGGGAATTGCTTCTGCCGAATGGCTAGCGGCGGTCATGAATTTCTCATTGGCTACTTACGTTTTCCGGTCATCCGGAATGGCTTCCTCAGCGTCTTTCACCGGCGAGGAAACGACATACTCTCCGCTCGCCCACTTGCCTAGATCAATCGTGCGGCAGCGCGGGCTGCAGAAAGGAAAATCCTCGGCTGTACTTTTCACCGGTTTCTTGCAGATGGGACACCGTATCCGAATCGCGCGCTTGCGAGCCATACGCCTGATAGTACTTAGATGGCAAACCTGAAGCAAAGCTTCAAAATGGACCCGCGCCCGGGTTCACAAAATTCTCGCGACTACGTCGTAATCATGCGCTTCCGTAATTTCGCACTGATAGAACGCACCGGCCTTCGGCTCCAGGTCCTCAGGCACGTCGCTGATGAAAACTTTGCCATCAATCTCCGGGGCGTGCATCGGCGTGCGGCCTTCGAGAAGCAGATCACTTTCCTGCGACACGCCTTCGAGCAGCAATTCAAATTGTCTACCGATCCAAGTTTTCTTTCTGCGCCGGCTGATGCCGCGCTGGATTTGCATCAGGCGTTTGCGCCGGCGTTCGATCTCGCGGGGCGGGAGCTTCTGATCCAGCGAAAATGCTGCTGCGCCTTCCTGGTCGGAGTATCCGAACGCGCCCATCCAGTCGAATTCGGCGGCTCGCACGAAATCGCACAACTCATCAAAGTCTTTTTCGGTTTCGCCCGGAAAGCCGACGACAAAGGTCGTGCGCAAGGTCACATCCGGAATGATGCGCCGCATCTTCTCGATCGAGCGCAGAAAAACTTCCGTTCCAGCGCCGCGCTTCATGCGCTTCAGCACAGCGGGCGAAGCGTGCTGCAGCGGAACATCTATGTAGGAGCAGATTTTTTCATTCGCGGCAATGGTTTCGAGCAGGCGACCGTTGATTTTGTTGGGATAGGCATACAAAAATCGCACCCAGCGCAGTTCTTCGATGGCCGCCAGCTTTTCGAGCAGCACGGCCAGCCCGTCTTTCAGGCCGAAATCTTCGCCATAGCAGGTTGTGTCCTGGCCAATCAGGGTGATTTCGTGAACCCCGGATCGCGCCAGCCGTTCCGCCTCCGCCACCACCGATTCAAACCGCCGCGAACGGAATTTGCCGCGCAACTGCGGAATGATGCAGAAGGCGCAGGGATGATCGCATCCCTCGGCGATTTTGATGTAGGCGGAATGCCGCGGAGTGGCCAGCACACGCGGCGTGGCTTCGTCGTAGAGATAGTTGGGAAGATCGGCGACTGCACCGTCCCAGGTCTCGCGCGAAAAGCGTCCCTGCGCGGCGCGTGCCTCGCCCTCAGCGCGCGAAGTCAGAATGCGAAACGGGGAATCAGCCGGCGAGGCGGCCACCCCCGCGGCTGCCAAAATGTTCTCCAGTTCGCCAGTGCCCACCACGGCATCCACTTCCGGGATGCGCTTGCGAATCTCATCGCGAAAGCGCTCCACCAGGCATCCCGCCACAATCAATTTCCGGGCCCGGCCGGAATTCTTGTATCGCGCCATTTCCAGAATCGTGTCCACCGACTCCTGCTGCGCGCTCTCGATGAAGGAGCAGGTGTTTACCACGATCACATCTGCCTCTTGCGGCCGCGTGGTCAGCCCGGCGCCCGCCTGAGACAGCATGCCCATCATGACCTCGCTATCCACCAGATTCTTGGGACAGCCCAGGCTTACAAACCCAACAGTTGGAGTGGGCGACAGGCCAGAAATTGAAGCGTTGGATGAGGTTTTTTCTTCCACTTCTTCTACTTCTGCAGCTGCAGTGAAAATTTGGGCAGGCATCGAGTACTACGATTTTAGCATCTGGAAACGATGGTCACGCTGATACAGGGGCGTGTTCTCGCGAGCTTACGGTACGCACCAAGAAAAGCATTTGAAAAACCAAAGTAAGTTGCTCGCTTACATGCTACTCTAATAAATAATCATCAGTGACAACCTAGCCGTAAGCAACAGAGCCACTTCGCTCCGGGAGGACAGATGGCACGGAAATGGTTTGGCATTTTGGTTTTGGCGATGATGACTCTCGTCGTGGCCAATGCGGCCGCCCAGAAGTGGGAAGTGGCGGGAAGCGTAGGCCGCATCTTCATCAGTGACCAGGGGGTCGCGAACACGAACCTGTTCAACAGCAACGTTCATTTTGGCGACCAGCTTACGTACGAGGCCAACGGCGGCCGCCGCATTGTTGACATCGGTATCGCGTCCCTGTCCGTCGAAGTGCCCTTCGTGTTTTCCTTCGATCAGAAGGTGAATTTCGAAGAAAACCTCGTGCCGAAGAGCTTCAACTCGTTCTTTGTGACGCCGTCAGTGCGTCTGAATCTGTTTCCCATGACGGCTTTCTCGCCATGGATCAGCGGCGGCGGGGGCTGGGGCCGCTTCGACGAAAGTTCTACGCTGGAAGATGGCGGCAAGAACCCGGGCGCCACCGGCACCAATTGCGGCGTGGCCCAGGTTGGCCTGGGTCTTGATGTGCGCATCCTGCATGGGTTCAAACTACGCGGAGAAGTGCGGGACTTCTATTCCGGAGTGCCGCAACTCAACGTGCCGACCGTCACCCGGCAACACAATATTTTTGCCGGCGGCGGACTCGTCTGGCAGTTCTAGCCAGCGGACAGCCGGTTTGGCGCGACCAAGCAAAATTTCCGGATAAATGGGACATTTTTTCATTGCCCCGGGTTTTGTATTTCGCTCTCCGCCACGGGCGATTGCAGGCTGCTTTCTCCTTTCAGGCCGAGACGCCGGCGGGAGCTGAACATCGGTCCGTGCGCGGGCGCCGATGGTGCGAACTTTCCCAGACCGATCTGCGCGTACAAATCGTCATAAATCGCTTCCATGCCTCCGCGCATGAAATAGGCCTCGTGCCAAAAGCCGGTGCCGCCCGAGTCGCGCAGAAAATCCTGCCACCACCTCTGGTGGGGCAACGAACGGGCCCAGGTTTCGAGCGATTCGAAATTGCGCCAATACTGCCGCATGCCGACGTGCAGAGGAAAGAACGAGAAATACACCGGTTCGTGCAGCAGCAGGCCCTCGGGTTTGGCCGCCACTGCTTTCTCGATTTTCTGGCCGAACTGAAAAAGCGTCCGCAGGCCTCGCAGGGTTCGGACTTTCATGCCGAGATAAATCACCACCAAGTCCGGATAGCCGGACAGATCCACGGTTTGCCGGTTTGCAGCAGCCATGGTTTTCACCTCATGAAGCAACGCTGGGAAGAAAGCCGGGCGGTTTTCGCGCCTTGGTCATCTGCTCGAAAGCGTAAGCGATTCTGAGCAACTTCGGCTCGCTCCAGGCCAGGCCAAAGAACGAAATGCCCACGGGCAGGCCGGAAACGAAACCGGCCGGCACGGTGATGTCGGGATATCCGGCAACTGCCGCCGCGTTTGAGCTGCCACCGAGATCGTGGTCGCCATCCACTAAGTCGGTGAGCCACGCCGGGCCGGCGGTTGGGGCGGCCAGAGCGTCCAGTCGGAATTTGTCCATGACGCCATCAATGCCCTGTTCGCGCGCAAGTTGGTGATTGGCGGCCAGCGCGTCGACATATTCCTTTTCGGTCAGAGGCCCTTTGGCTTCCGCCTTCACAAACAAATCTTGATCGAAGTAGGGCATTTCCTTTTCGCGGTTGCGCTCGTTGAACTCGATGATCTCGCGCAAGCTGTGAACCGGCACATTGGGCCGGCTGGCGAGGTAGGCATTGAGATCGGCCTTCAATTCATAGAGCAGCACGGTGAGCTCGGTGCGGTCGAACTTGCCGTGCGATTCCAGGTCGGCGGGATCAATAATCTCGGCGCCGGCATGTCGCATGGCGTCAATGGCTTCGTTCATTAGTTTGTCCACAGCATCGTGAATGCCAAAATATTTTCGGGCGATACCAATGCGGGAGCCACGCAGGCCGTTCGGATCGAGGAACCGGGTATAGTCGGGAAAAGCTTTGCCGCCGCCTGCGGCGGTGAATCTGTCGCGTGGATCGGGGCCAGCGAGCCCACCCAGGAGTATGGCAGCATCCCGCACTGTGCGCGCCATTGGGCCCGGGGTGTCCTGGCTGTGCGCGATGGGAATGATGCCCGCCCGGCTGATCAATCCGACCGTGGGTTTGATGCCCACAAGGCCGTTCACGTTGGAGGGGCAGACGATGGAACCATCGGTTTCCGTTCCCACGGCGGCCGCGCAAAGATTCGCCGCTATGGCAGCGCCTGAGCCTGAACTCGAGCCGCAGGGATTGCGATCGAGCGCATAGGGATTTTTCGTCAGACCGCCGCGCGCGCTCCATCCGCTGGTGGAGTGGCTGGAGCGGATGTTGGCCCATTCACTCAAATTCGTTTTGCCCAGAATGACCGCGCCTGCGTCGCGCAGTTTTTGCGCCACGAATGAGTCGCGCGCAGGCCGCGAACCGGCGAGCGCCAGCGAACCAGCAGTGGTTTGCATGCGGTCAGCGGTTTCAATGTTGTCCTTGATCAGCACGGGAATGCCGTGCAGAGGGCCGCGCGTTTTGCCGGTGGCACGCTCTTTGTCAAGGGCATCGGCGATGGCCAGCGCGTCGGGATTGATTTCGATGACGCTGTTGATGGCGGGACCATGCCGGTCAATCTGATCAATGCGGACGAGATATTTTTCAGCGAGACCGCGCGCGGAAAATTTACCGGAAGCCATGCCGGCTTGCAGATCGGCAATGGTTGCTTCGTTGAGCTCGAAGGCGGGGACGGGCAAAGCGGTCGCCGCAATCGGCGCCGCTTTCGGCATGGCGACGGCTGGCGGCAAAAGCGCAGTGCCGGCCCCAGCCATCAGCGAGGAGCGCAGGAAGTGACGCCGCGCCATGCCAGCGCGATCGTCCCGTTCACTCATTGAACCGGTATTGGGCAATGTGCCGTCCAAGCCACGGCATTATAGGGCATGCGTTGGTCCGACCTTTCCAACAGCTGCTATCTTCGTGCCTCTGAGACCGTCCAAGACAAAGCGGATGCGTATTGTTTTCCGGGCACCGATGCTACCGAAATCCACAGACCAGCCACACGGTTTACAATGCAAAACTTCACCTGCATGAAGTGTTCGTTCGTGTGCTTGACAGCCCAGCGTGAGAGGAGCCCTCATGTCCCTGCTTAGAAAGGCAGCCGTTCTGAGCACGTATTTGTGCGCAATTGCGCTGTTGAGCCTGGCCGGCGCCAATCCTGCATTTGGCGAGGAAATGCAGGAAGGAAGGCTGCTGCGCTTTCCCGACATTCATGGCGATCGCGTGGTTTTTGTATATGCAGGTGATTTGTGGCTGGCGTCAACTTCCGGCGCGGCAGCGCGGCGGATCACGACGTATCCGGGGCGCGAGTTGTTTCCCAAGTTTTCCCCGGACGGAAAGTGGATCGCCTTCACCGGCCAATATGATGGCAATTTCAATGTCTATCTGATGCCTTCGGAGGGAGGACAGCCGAAGCAGCTGACTTTCTACCAGGGAGGCGCAGAGCCGCTCAGCGACCGCATGGGCATTCACAACGAGGTGGTCACGTGGACCCCGGACAGCAAACGCATCGTCTTCCTCTCGCGCCGGGACGCCTCGAACGGTTGGGTGAAACGGCTCTTCACCATCACTGTTGATGGCGGGTTGCCGGAGCCGCTTCCCATGGACCAGGGCGGGCTGGCCTCCTTTTCCCCCGACGGAAACAAACTCGCCTACAACGTGATCTTCCGCAACTTCCGGACGTGGAAGCGGTACACGGGCGGATTGGCGCAGTCCATCACCATTTATGACCTCAGGCAGAATACGGTCGAGGAGGTCCCGCATACGGAGTGGACGGATACCTTCCCCATGTGGCACGGCAATACGATTTACTTCACCTCTGACCGGGGCGCCGAGCACCGCTTGAACCTCTATAGCTTTGAGCTAGGCACGAAGCAGGTTACACAGCTCACGAACTTTTCAGAGTTCGACATCATGTGGCCCAGCCTGGGACCCGACTCGATCGTGTTTGAAAATGGCGGCTATCTCTACACCTACGATTTTCAAGCGAGACAGGCGAAGAAGTTGACCATCGCCGTGCCCGGCGAACGCGGCCAGACCATGAAGCGCTGGGCGAACGTGGCCAGGAACATCACCGATTTTGACATATCGCCGGAGGGGAAGCGCGCCGTGTTCGCGGCCCGCGGAGATGTTTTCACGGTTCCCGCCAAGGAGGGCAGCATTCGCAACTTGACCCGCACGCCGGGCATTCGCGAGAAACTGGTCAGTTGGTCGCCCGATGGGCGCTGGATCGCCTACGTTTCCGATCGCAGCGGCGAAGATGAGATCTACATCTCCCCGCAGGACGGAATGGGCAAAGAGCAACAGCTCACCAGTGGCTACAAGGGTTTCAAGTTTGGGCCGGCGTGGTCGGCTGACAGCAAGAAGATTGCATGGGCCGATAAAGATTTGCAGCTTTGGTACGTGGACATTGCCGACAAGAAGCCGGTGGCGGTGGACCGGGCAAAGTACGGCGAGATCACGAATTACAACTGGTCTCCCGATAGCAAGTGGCTGACTTACGACAAACCGGAGGATACAGGTTTTTCCATCGTTTATTTGTACTCGCTCGTGGATCGCAAAATCACCGCTGTGACCACCGCGATGACGAACAGCTACGGAGCGCTGTTCGACCCGGAAGGCAAGTATCTGTATTTTCTCTCCGACCGTGACTTCAATGAGGTGCTGGGGAACGTTGACTTCGAGTTTGCCAACCCAAAAACCACGCGCATGTATGTCGTGACCCTCCGAAAGGATGAGCCGTCACCGTTTCCGCCTCAGAGCGACGAAGCGCAAGTGAAAAAGGAGGAACCGGCCGCGGGCTCCGGGGGGCAGGATGAGAGCAAGGCCGACGCCAAACAAAAGAACAAAGAAAAAGACGCGAAGGACAAAGACAAGAAGAACGAGAAAGACGAGAAAGAAAAGGAAAAACCTGCCGAATTCCGCATTGATCTCGACAGCATTCAGGAGCGAGTAATCGCTTTGCCTACGGAGCCGGGAGTGATTGGCACGTTTCTCGCGGCCAAAGGATTCGTTTACTACCTGACGAAACCGATCCAGGGCCTTTCCGGGCCGGTGGCGGGAGAAAATTCTGCAGTGCAGGTTTACGATCTGAAGGAACGTAAGAACAAAACGCTGATTGAAAATGTCCAGCAATTCGCGCTTTCGTTCGATGGTTCGAAGCTTCTCTATCAGGCCGATGAAGGCCACGAAGGCCACACCTACGGCATCGTTGATGCCAAGCCCGACGGGGGCAAGAAAGTGGGGGATGGCGCGCTGAATCTTTCCGGTATGCGGGCTGAAGTGGACCCGCCGGAAGAGTGGAAGCAGATTTTCAACGAAGTATGGCGTCAGGAGCGCGATTACTTCTTTGAACCGGCGATGAACGGCGTGGATTGGCAAAAGGTTCACGACAAGTATGCGCAATTACTGCCTTATGTTGCGGACCGCTACAGCCTGACCTATGTGCTCGGAGAAATGATTGGCGAGCTTTCCAATTCGCACACCTATGTCGGCGGCGGGGATTATCCGGATCTGCACCCCGTGAATGTGGGGCTGCTGGGGGTGGACTTTGAGCCCGACCAGGCCGCGGGAATGTACCGGCTCAGGACAATCTATCCTGGCCAGAATTGGGATGCGAGGCTTCGCTCGCCGCTGACGGAGCCGGGCGTCAACGTGAAGGTGGGTGATTATC
>Ga0335078_10005346_pt1 | contig 18989 bp, 16 predicted proteins | sample Lox_Sample_32_FD_206711 | JGI IMG/M metagenome (GOLD analysis project Ga0335078, IMG submission 206711) | Soil microbial communities from Loxahatchee National Wildlife Refuge, Florida, United States - Lox_Sample_3.2 | ecosystem: Environmental > Terrestrial > Soil > Wetlands | place: USA... | reverse complement strand
CCCAGGATCAATATCGGTAGCCGGCGGGAGTTGCTGGTACGTAGTCCTGTACGCCTGGTTGAACTGTCCGAAATCCCCAATGGACCCGTTTCGCATGATGGTTTCCAGGGCCGTGGGATTGGGTAGCGTTGCGCTACGTACATTGATGTTGCCGATTGCAGTAACCAGTCCACGAAACTGGGCGATGAGCTGCGTGACCATCAACCGTGCTTGATTGATGAGGGCGATCGGGTAAACAACGTTCTCCCAGAGGTTCACCAATGCTTGGAAGAAGCCATTAATCGACCCGAGAAGGCTATTGGAAGTGCCAAGCAGAGACCCGATGGTGTTCGTAATCAAGCTGACTACGGCTGCGGCAGCTGCCGCCACACCCAGGGCGCCAATTTGCGCCACGGCTGGCCGAGGCGCCACGAAGCCGACAAGTATTAGCACCACCAACAGAATTGCGATGGCTGACCTGCCCGGACCGACGAAACATGATTTGAGCGTGCGTTTGCAGAATTCCATCCTCGATTACCTCCCTGCCGCCTTTGCCCCGGCCGCCCTGACCGCGCCGGACAGTTCTTCCGGCAACTCGGCAACGTCGGCCAATCCGACCGGGAACTTGGCCGCGAGGTTCTCGTAAATCTGAAGCAGCGGCAGACCGCGGTTGGCTTCCAGAAACCAGGACCGATACATTCGTTCCCGTTTGAACGTCGTGCAGATCCAGTACTCAATCGGCGTCGGAACGATGTTGATGGTCTGGGTCGTCTCCGCCTTTTCGCCCAGCACCAGGAGAGCCTGAGACTTTCGTCCCTTTCGAGGTGCGCTGAATCCCCTCACCTCGCTCATGGCGGTGTGGTTCAAATGAAGATACGTGGCGAGGGGCTTCAGGTCGCCTTGCTGTTGCCCAATGATCTTCGTGGAGGCGTTTTTGACGATTCCAGGGCCGTGCGGCCGCGGCTGCGCTTCCGTCCCGACGAAGTCCTCCAGCGCCTGGCTGATTCCCCAGATGCTGGCTCCCCGCTTTCGACCGGTGCGGAACAGTTGCTCCACTTGCGGCGCCAACACCGGCGAGTCGAGAAGGGACCAGCATTCGTCGAGCACCGTGATGTTGGGCTGCCCGCCCTTACCTGACGCCCGCTCCGACATCGCATTCGCAATGATCATGCTCATGGAGCTTTCCAGCTTTGGGTCGGAGGTCAGGCCCTCCACATTGAAAAATAGCCAAGTCTCATCGGTGCGAATGCTTGTAGGGCGGTCGAAGAGCCGTGCGAACACCTTGTCCCCGGTCCATTCCCGCAATTTCACCGCGGCGAGCTGCGCTTCGTCGCGAATCCGTTCGACCTCGGATTCGTCCCGCCATGTCTCCAATTCCTGGCGCAGGTCATTGAATGTCGGGATCGGCCGGTCTTCGCGCGTTCTGCACCGCTGGTACGTGGCGACGATGGCGTCGGTGAGAAGGTTGTCCAGAATCGCCGTATCGGCTGCCGGACTGTTCATCCCGATCATGTGTCGGGTCAGGTTCTTTAGGAACGCCAGCTTGTCGTTCGACGGGACCGTGGTGCCGGACGGCAAATCCCACGCATTCAGAGTCTCGGCGCCCTCCAAATCCACATCGATGCACCTGCCGCCCATCAGTTCCACCAGCGGCCGATACGAATTCCCGCGCTCCAGGATCGAGATCAGCGGATTGAGGCGCGCCATCATCGTCAGAAACATCTGCGCCATGAAGGTCTTGCCACCACCCGACTTCGCCGTAATCAGCACATTGGCGTCGCTCAGGCTCGGATCGAACGGCGAAAACGGAACCAACTGGCGATACGGCGTCTCCAGCAGAATCAGGGGCGACTGTGCGGTCCCTTTCCAGGGCGATTCCACCATCAGGAGGTCAGCGGCGTGGAGTGTGAAGCAGTCGTGCTCCCGCTTGTTCTCCTCCGTCATTCCCGGCAGCCCATTGATGTAGAGCCGGCGTTTGGCAAGATCTTCCGGTAAACCTCGCGCCCCATTCATTCGCATGATGGCGTGCAGCGTCCGTTGCCGCCGGTCTGCAAGAACCCGCTCCTGCTCCTCCAAATCCCGGCGGCTCTGAATCGGCGTGGAGGTCCGCACCGCTATCACGACGCTGACCTTGGCGCTTTTCAGGGAGCTCGAGATCAAATCCTGCAGCGTCTGAATGAGCTGTCCTTCTGCCACGCGGGCGTCCACGTTGATCTTGAACCCACCTTTGGAATCGCGCTGAGCCGCGGTCATCCGGCGGAGGCGACCCTTGAAGAGCTTCAGCCGCTCCGCCTGGTCGGGGATGCTCACCTCGGTGTTGATCACCAGGGGGAAGTCGAGCGAAAGCAGTTCGCGGAATATCCCGGGATATGTGGCATCGGGCAGGTCCTTCAAAGAGAGAAACGCATACAGGAGCCCGCCGATCTTGATGTACGTCTCCTGGTCGTCTTCGATATGGGTGTTGGCCGCCTGCTCTCTCGCGCTTCGATAATCGATGGTCATTTCCGGCCGGCGATACGCGATCTCATCCCGGAACAGAGGATTCATAGCCCGTTTCAATTCCAGGAACATGTCTTCGTCGGACAACTTCTCCACCGACATCCCGGTGGCGACGAGCGTCTGTTCGACACCCTTCAGCATCGATTCAAACTCCGATATCAGGTCTTCGTGCTCGCGGCGCGTCCGCTGGATGCACTTTGCGGCGGACACGCTCCATCCGCCGACCACCTTGCTCAGCTTCTTGCCCGCTCCGTCCTCCGTGGCTTCGTGATGAATGCGAGGGTCCCAGTAGAAATACGCATGCAGCCTCGCCGTCAAATAGAAGCCGGTCCGTTCTTTTTGCGTCCAAGCCGCGAGCCGCACGCGATCCAGGCTTTGAACGACCTGATTATCGGAGCGGAGTTGATCCTTATACCTGCCGGGAAGGTCAGCTAATCCTTCCACCACTTCGAACCGCACCTGCATGCGCATGGATCGCTCCGGTAGTGATCGAACCAGGGCCTCCAGCGACTGCTTCGTTTGATTCCGCGCATCATCCGAGTGGTAGTAGGAGTTGATGCCGCCGAGTTCGTACCCCGCGACGAAAGCCCCGTTCGACCGGATGATCACGTTATCGAGGAAATCGCGGGCCGGCAGTAACTCGCAAAACGCGGGCTGATGCAGGCTAGCCTCGTGCTGGCGCATCGTTAACGGCATTGCGGTTCGTCCTCCGTCAGGTAGATGGCTTTCTGTTGCGAATCCCGCTCCATCCCGCAGTAGATCCGCGGTTTTGTATGCCACTCCAGGAAGTCGAAAAGGTAGCGTCGGGGCTTGCCATACTTGAACGCGATCAGGAGTGGAATCGCGAGGATCGGCACGATGTATTGCAGGAACACGTTCAGTGGGATACCGGCGATCTCCCTGTGCAGGAACCGGCCGAAGACGTTGGTGAACGCTGCGATTCCCAGAATCACGAACGCATCTTCGAATTCCAGGTACAGGAATGTGACGCGGGTATGCAGGTTACGGTGGACGTGGGTGATATTCAGGCTGCTCATCGATTCCTCCAAGGGTGCATATTCATTGCGTTCTTCAGCGGATGCCGCCGACACCTCTCTGTACGAAGAACTCGGCAAGCCGCAGCAGTCCGGAAAGCGTCAGCGCCATTCCGGCGGCGGCAAAGTTTCTGATCCACGGACTTCCGTGATAAATGCGGTGGCCAATCCCGCCGTACGCGAGGACGCCCTGCAAGATCTGCAGCACGGCGTACACGGGCATGAAGACGTTGCAGGTCCAGTTCACCAATCCGCGCAATGTGATCCAGATGGTGTCCGGGTTGTTCCAGCCCGATTGCGACGCGAACGTCTCCAGCCCGCGCAACAGGCCGGAGACCATGAGGCACATCAACCCCGACCAGGCAATATACTGGTGCGGGTAGCCGCGTGCGTAGCGGACCACCGCCAGCGCGAAAAACAAGCCGGCGATCGTCGGCATGATCACGTTGCCCATCCAATTCGTCAAATTCGTGATTCCGTCGAGAAAGTTCATAGCCCCGCCGTCACATCATGGAAACGACCAACCGCCATAGCGCAGAGACCGTCAGAAATCCGGCCGCGCAACAGACCAGGCGCATAGCCGGCTTGCCAAACGCGAAATTCAAGATGGCGCCGATAATTGCCAGTCCGGCGGCGACCGGCAGGATTCGGCTCGCCGTATACGTCCAAAGCCCGGCCAGCACATCGGCCGTCGCGAACTTGGTTCCCGAGTTCCACCCCTGCATGAGAGCCTGCGTGGCTGCGATGGATAGAAGAAACATCGCGCCCAGGATCGAATAGAGCGGAGAGCGTCCTTCCGAGATCTCAACCACGCCGCGGAGAACCATCCAGGCGGCGAGCACTGGCGCGAGATAGCCCACGACGAATTGATTCACGAAATTCGTGACGTCGACCTTGAAGGTGTTAAACAGCGCGGTCCCCCCTCCGCCCGCCACTGGGACTGGAACTCCGAAGCCGGAGAACCAGCTGAGGATCTGCGGCAAGGTCAGCATTACCGCTGCCCAGCACATCCACAGGCCGAATCTGCCGTTCTGCAGGGCCGACCCTTGCTGTCGAAGCGCCAGGCCCGCCAGCACCAGAGCGACGAGCGCGGCGACCGGCGCCAATCCGAGCAACAATCCGATTGCGTCATTAATCATCTGCATGGGAATCTCCGAAGTGCCGGGCGGATGGAGGAACTACATCGCCACCGCCCGGCCATGTGGAGGGCATCCTATGGAACCCCACCTCCACCTTGCGCGATCCAAAACTCCAGCAACCGCGTCAAGCCGGAGACTGCCAGGAGTCCCAGTGCCGTCCCCATCCAGCGGAGATACCCGCGACCGCTGGCGTACGAAACGATTCCGCCGACTACGGCGACGCCGGCACCGACGGGTGCGATGACGTTACCGATCCAGTTCACGAAGTTCAGGAACGCGCCTTCGGGCTGCGCGCCAGTTTGGCCTTGTACCGCCACGTTGACCTGTGGCGCCGCGCCAAGGTTTTGAGCGATGGCCACGCACTGGCACACCACCAAAAAGCAGAGTGCCAGAGCCATGGCCGCTAGACGAACATTCTTCATTTCCCTGCGGACCTCCATCGGAAATTCGCCCCTTGCTGAGTGCTCTTGGATGGTGAGCGTCGAAGGGCTTGAAAAAATGCTATGGCGGGACCTGCAAAACGCCAAAAATGATCGCGCCGGCCTGGTTCAACGGCCTGAGTTCAGATCGGCGTTCACCTCCAGTGGGAATGGAGATGTGTCCGCAAGGGTCAAGAGTCAAGACCGCCCTGGGATACATGAGCGCTCGCCTTTCTAACCTCCAGGCCGCGGTCACGAAGGGTCAAACGGGTTCGCTAATCGCTACTTCTTCTTGCTCGTCCTCAGAATCACGACGCTCTCCCGAAGGTGGAGTGCCCTAGGCGCGTCTTCACCGAGTTTGTTGAGGTGCTGTCCAGAGCTTCGCAGATGGCGGATCACGCCAACATCGCTGAGAAACCAACCTGAACGCTCGGCAATTTCAGCGATGATGAAATCGACCGGCACCTCGACGCCTGCATAGGCAGACGTCGCGACGACAACCCACACTCCGGCCCCAGGAACGGCGAGCCGTCGTAGCCGGAGAAGAACGCGTTCCATATCCTCGAAATACGCCTGTATCATGCGTGGGATCCGGTGGTCCCACAGGACATCAGCGCGTCCGCGCACTTCCTCGGCAACCTTCGTGTACAGCGATCCGAATGAACTTCGCTCTGGCAATGCCCAATTTGCCTGCACGTGGGACCGGACCGTTGACTTGCGAATTAGCGCGAGTTCAGAGTTTGACGAAACGAACTTTCCGAGAAACAACTCCGGACGATAAACGTCGGAATAATCGAACGAATTGAGGTAGGGAGGCGACGTTACACACAACTTGAATCGTTTACCATCAGACGCCATGATTTTGCGAGCATCGCCGCCAAAGATGACCGATGCTGATGTTTCGATTCTCGATATCTTCAAGTCCGAACAGACGGCATCAACCCGACCTTCAAAATCTTCAATGAAGCTCACTTTCCCAAACCTAGTCTCCTGCCAATCTTTTCGATACCGGAGGCATTTTCCATCCGCAGTTGCGTTGCAATTGTCCATCGCCGCTCCAAGCAGCGCGAGCTGCAGCAAGTCTCTTGCCGGCTGACTACATTGAAGCGCCTTGTTCCAGCCACCTTCAAAAGCACGTAAAACCGACCTATTAAATAACCATTTCGATGCACCTTCGGTCCTGCAGAACGTCGAGTAGCTTTCGAGCGGTGATTTTGCGCCGCACCGGACACCATCAACAACGGAGGCCAAGAACTTCTTGATTAGAGCCGGTGAGCACTGGATGAGCTTTGCCCGCGAGACGAATGCCAAGAATGGATTTACTTCTATCCCATACGCTGGATGGCCATCCAGCGTAGCACTCAATGGAACGGTTCCGCTACCGCAAAATGGGTCAAGAATAGCATCACCTTCCGATAACTCGACGCTATCCGACGCGGTTTTGAATACTGTTGGAGAGAATCCTTCTTTGATTACGTACCATCTGTGTCGTGGCAGTGCTAGGCAGTCTTCCGGAGTTGAGCAGCCAGTGTCGCGCAGTTCGAACGCTTCATTTAGCATTAGGGTTTACAAATCGGATCGACGAACATCCGAATAGGGGGGTCGAAGTCATTTCTAGCTTCGTGATATTTGGGTTTGTAAGCGATCTCCGATGTTGCATACTTCAATCCGTCCTTCCTGCTGATCTCTGTGCGCCCGACAGTAAGCTTGGCTCGCCTCGCGTCAACTATGACGAGGTAGCCACGTGTTTCATGGACTGGTGCCTGGATCTTGTTGGCGTCCATGTAGTCAGCCAACTGCTTCGCGCCCGCGCGAGCACGCGATTCGGAGTAAATCGCTTTAACCTTGCTAACGTCTCTTGATTTCCCAAGCCATTTGATCTCGATTAGAGCGAGACGGTTGGTCATAAACCAAGTAACTTTGATATCGACGGGGTGGGACTCGTCTACGATCTGTTCGGGTCGCACTTCTGCGCCGCCAGTGAAGGTAATCTTCAGGAAACGAGTAAGGGAGCGTCGAATTGTCTCCTCAGGACCTGCTTTAAAGAATAGGCGGGTCGGCTCGTACCATGCGGTATTCAAAATCTCGCATGATGAGGTGCGAACCATATTGTCTCGGTATGCCGCAAGGGCATCTCGAAGGCTACTGAACGTTGGCAAGGCAAAATTGCTCGATCGGCCGGGTATCAGTTTTACGATTACCTTGCTCTCCTTGTTCGCGTGGAAATGTTCAGTGCCTTGATGAAAAGAGTACACGACTGCGGATAGTGACAACTCAATAGGATCTGCAATGCAGTTCGCCCAAAGCATGAAGGCGCCACTTGGAAGTAGCTGTATCGCGCAAGGTCCCACCACTTTGTTCACGACCTCGGCGACAGATGTGCATTCGAAACCGCCACTGGTGATCGGGGCCGGTCTCCCTTCGAGCACCCGGAAAACCATGAGGGACTCATTATGGCCATCCGGCGCGAAATGCTGATAAAAACTCTTTAGAAAACCGAGGATTGATCTGACCGCCGAGCCAGCTGCGGCACCATGATGCTGCAGGACAAAAGGCACGAATGCATCCTCAAATACTGCAGCCATCGCTTGCTCATCTACGGTCATTGATTGCTTGGGTCTCCCGAGCCGGCTGCAATTTGATCCTGCATCTCTGACGCGCGCCAAAGATACCCGAGCCATACCGTCGCCGGTATGAGAAGGTCCTGGTGCTCGACACCTACGGTACGTCCCAACGCCGCAAACTGCTCGTATAGGCGAGGCAAGTAAGGACCGTCTAACAGCGGACGCGCTGCCGCTAAGCGAGTTGCGGGCCTGAGAGTGGGTTCCTGTGCCAGGGCGTGATGTATGACGCCCACAGGCATGGCAAGCCCACTCGAACAGGCTGGCTCAAGATAACTGACCCTGTCTCGGTTTTGGGAGAGTTGTTGGAGTGCGAGCAGTTCCTCGCGACCAGTTGCTGTAATGTCGACGCCATCGTCGGTGAGGTGTAAATATCCGATGGCAGAGAGAGCACGAACTGCACTTTCAAGTTCCGGACTGAAAGGAGATCCATCGCGAGTACCCGCGAAACCATAGCCCCAGTCCGCTACGGGCTGGCCACGATAGAGGGATAACAGACACGCAAGATACGCGAACACATGGAGATCAGCGACTGACGCACAATGAAGCTTGCCCGTGAGTTCGGAGGCGATGTACAGGGTGTCAAATGCGGCGTACGGGTTAACCATGCTTAGTGCGGCGCCCCGCTCCTTTGGAACTCCGTGAGGGAAGTCTTCGCTTCGCCATTGCCTTCTCAATCAGATCGAGAGCCTCAGCAAAGAGGTGCTCCTCTTCCCTCTGCACGTCGGATAATTCCGTCCAGGCCGTCATCCTGCATAAATCCATCATTTGCTGCCCGCACTTCTCGGCAAGTGATAGGAGAAGACGTGAAGTGTTGATGTTTGCCGTCATGACAATCCGGAACCCGTCCTGCGTGAAGCGCGCAAACATGTCGCCAGCTCTGTTCTCATAGGCGATATCGAGTGATCCTTCGGGTGTGTCGACAAAGAACGTACCTTTGCTCTCAGGCGCCGACATGTACTTGATCATTGCCATTCGTAACGCCATGTCGATAAAGAAACGCTGGCTTTCAGACAATTGATGGAACTGGCGTCTGGCATGACTTTTCACTTCGAGTAAGATTGTGACACCGACATTATGTTGCGTTTCCAATCTAATCGTCAGATCTAGGCCAAGAAATCGTTGTGCTAGGTCTGTAAAACTGGGAACGAATTCCGCCTCGGCCTCATCGTACCGATCAACTAACCCTTTCTGCAGAACCGCAAGCTCCCGGCGGCGTTCATTGCGTTTTTCGTATTGCGAGCGCTTCTTCTCGAGCAACTCCTCGATCTGAGCGCGGTATCGGCGAATAGTGGAGTCGACGCCGTCACTTTGCTTAGACCGCATAAACGCTTCCAGAGCGACCCGATTCTCTTCTTCAAATGCAACCAGAGCGTTTCTAGCGAAGCTCCAATTTGATTGGACCTCAGCAGATTCCTTTTGGAGGCGATCTCGTTGCTTAACAGCGTCCGCAAGCAACACCCTGACGGTCGAAATTTGGTGGTCTAAAGCCTGAATAGCTTTCACATCCTTTGCTGGGCCGGACCGTATCGCTTGCTCGCACATTGGACATTGGTGATTGTCCAGCTTTCGACGTATTGCAGTAGCGACGGCTTCCCCTTCCGTGCCACACACCTCGCATTTATTACCAGAGAGGGACATAGCAACAACGGGACTCTGCGCGACCGCAGATGTTGTCTGGAACCGTTTGGAGAATTCGGCTTCGTAGTCCGTCCGAAGTGACGCCTGCCGTGCACTCAGATCGGATATTTTCAGAGACGCGTCCTTAAGAGCATTGTCGACCGCCCTCGTTCGACGCTCGAGATCATCAGTCCGCTGCGAAAGACGCTCGTGTTCAGCACGAAGGTCGGCGGGGTCGTCTACCGAGGCTTTGCCGCCGAGAGCCTTTTGAAGGTCTTCCAGCTTCTTCCGAATCTCGGTTGCCTGCCAATTTGCGTTTCTGGCGAGAGAATCTGCCTTCTCCGACTCCCGGCGTAGTTCGTCGGCACGCTCGGCGGCACTTTGATCAACACCGAAGGCAATGTAAAGCGCTCGCTCGAGTATCTTTTCGTCCCAGAAGAGTAGATGGCGTCGTTCATCAAAAGTGAAGACGAAGTGCTGGAGAAAAACGAACTGCTCGAAAGAATGTAGTCCTATGTCAGTGATTAAATGCTTACAGTACTCTTCATGAAGATCGCGAGGTTTAGCGTTCTTCTTGCGCACCAGAGGTGCACCGTCCTCGTCGACGATGTCCAGTTCACGAAGTTCGTCGGGCTCAAACATACCCCGCGTAAGGCGATAAGTCTGGGTTCCAACAGTCATCTCCAGCTTAGTTTCGGCGAATTCCCGGTCACTTTCGTCGATGCGACCGTCGAAGAAATCAGATGAGAATTCTTCAGTGTGCTTATAGTATTCAGGGATCGACAGGAACGTGCGATTCGGATCTGATACGCGGCCCGTGAGCGCAAAATTCAGAGCCGCCAAGAAAGTTGATTTTCCAAGGCCATTTGCTCCAGCAAGACAAAAAACTCCTCTATCGAAGGCTACATCCACCACAGGTTGGGTCGAGTAGAGCGAAAAGTTTTTCAGAACGAGATGCCGGACGTGCGGGAGCTTTAGCTTAGGCCGGCCGGCGACGGCTGCACGTGGAATTGAATTAGGCAAAGTTGCTCACCTGGGAACTCCTACGAAAGGGAGCACCATTGTTCGCTTTCACTAGGCTTGGGCGCCGCATAGTAAACGATTGATGATAAAGCGAATACAGCCATGAAAGCAACCTAGGCTCGCCATCGTCGCCATCGCCGATCGGATTTCGATCAGAAGCAAGTCCCGTTCCGGGCGAGCGCCTGTTCGAAATCCTCCCAGATCAGCGGGGGCAGCAATCGGTCGTCCTGTTTCATACGGTTCATCGCCATGCGCTTCGCTGTACCAACGACGGCGTCCAGATCCGCCGGAGCGACGCCGCGCAACCGGCTAACGAGATCACTAGCCGTGAGATCCGGATCCAGCGGGATCGGACCGAGGCATTTCATGAGCAGCCGCCGGTAGCCTTCATCATCGGGCATTCCAACCCCAAGCTTGTCGCTGAACCGCCCGCCGCGCAGTACCCGGGGGTCGATTCCGTCAGGACGGTTGGCTGTGCCGATCAGAAACACCTGGTTGGCCGGTTCCAATTGGCTCATAAGCATCAGCGCCTGGTCGATGAACTGAACTTGGTGCTGCCCCATGTAGTAGCCGTTGTCGCTCCGCGGCAATAGCCCATCAATTTCGTCGATCAGAATGATGGAGGGGCTATTTTCACGCGCCCGTGCAAATACCTGGGCGAGCTTTTCAGGCGTTGGAACATCAGCCGGCGTAATGGCGTAGAAACTGCGTCGCGTTTGCGTGGCGATCAGGTATGCGATTGAGGTCTTACCCGTTCCGCTGGGACCCACGAGAAGCAATCCAGTAGGCGCCGGTACCTTGAGCCTTTCCGCCTCGCGAGCATCCATCAGCCGGATGAGATTTCGGAGGTCCTGTTCCACCGCCGGCGAAAGCACAAGATCGCCCCATTCGACTGGCTTGATCAGGGGCCGATCCTGCCCGCCAGTGTCGCCCAACGCTTGTTCCAGATCTCGTTCCGCAATAGGGCGGTTTTCAGCAGCAGCAAGCGAAGCTGCCTTGTTTGCCAGACCAGCCAACTTTGCGGCACTCCATCCGGGCGTGCGACTGGCGAATCGATCGAGGGGGAATGGTGCCCAGAGCCTCCGTGCCAACTGCGCAGTCAGGATCTTCACCCTGGCAGCCTCATCGGGCAAATCTACTCGGATTTTTTCATCGAAACGCAGGTCTCGAATCAGCGCCTCATCCAGACCCTGATAGAAATTTGTGGCAGCCATGATGACGAAGCCCTGAGCTCTTCGATACTGATCGATGCACTGCATCAGTTCCGTTACCACGGCGTTATAGGATTTTCCGGCCCCGCCCGGATCGCCCGTCTTCGATAGTTCCTGCCGCTGAGCACCAATGGCGTCAATCTCGTCCAGGAAAAACAGCACCGGCCTGTAGGCATAGGCCTGAGCAAAGGTCGAGCGGATGTTGGCCTCACTGCTCCCAATCCAGCGCTCCATCATTGCGGTCGGCCGAACGTACCAGTAGTTCATCTGAAATTCGCCGGCAACTGCTTCCGCAAGGAAAGTCTTTCCGGTTCCGCGCGGGCCGTACAGAAGAATGCCGTTCTGTTCGACGCCATGTTGCTTGTACCGTTCGGGGTGCAGGCGATTGTTGACAACGGCGGCGATTCGCCGTTTCTCCTGCTCCATGCCGCCGACGTCGGCGAAGGTCCTGGTAGGGACATTGGACCATTTGGGTTGAGCACTAGCCTTGCGGTTCGATCCTGCCGCGGCCTGCGCCGGCCGGCTGTTCGGCCGATGCCGAATCACGAAGATCAGACCGGCAATGGCAGCAAGGGCGAAGATCAGTCCATAGGCAGATTCGAGCGGCGGCGCGGTGTCGCGGGAAAGCATTGTTCCGCTAACCACGTCCTCGTGGAACAGGAACTCGTTGATCGAATTGAACCAATGAAGAACTGGGATGAGCGCGAGGAAGTACAGCAATCCGCGATAGGTTCCACGGATGTTGGAGTGCCAGGTCAGCAGGACGGCTCCGACCCCGACCGTGAACCATGAAAGCCACGGAGTGATCCGGAAAGCAAACACTCCCAGCACGAGAAGGGCGAGGCCGATGGTGAGGTGTTCGCGGAAGAGTCGCCGGACAGAATGCTCCACCCGAGACGCAAAGGAATCAGCAATCCGAGAAGTGGATCTCGGCTGCACGGGCCCCTCCCTTGCGCCCAATGTACCGCAGATCGGGCGCGAATTGGGAGGATGGCAAGTCGTGCGACGCACGGTCTGAGATCACTGCTGCTGAGGCGGCCCGGTCGTTGCGGCCGTCCGCGTAGCGGCAACCTGTTGATACATCCGATTGAGCTCCGCTTTCAGATCGATCAACTCCTGAAGCTCCTCCGCGGATGGGAGAGCCGCGTTCCCATCGGCCGCAATTTGCGTTGCTCCGCGCGTTCCGGCAGGCGTGGTTCTGGCGGGCGAAGTCTGCCCGCTTCCCTCCAGCAGAACGATAAAGAACCGCGTGTTTCCCGGAACCGACACGACGATGTTCTGGTTGTTCGCCAGTCCTTCAATCTCCTGCTCGCCAGCGAGGCCTGCATTCGATGCAATGCGTTCCCGCAACAGGACACTGTTATCCAGTTGCCCGCCGACCCCGAAACCACCGGGGCCGCCGACCAGGTAGGCTGCCATGGTGCCGACGCCGGACAGGGAACGGACAAGCACCTGCTTCACCGCGTTTCCACCCGAGGTCGAGCCCTTGAGCGGGCCATACGTCAGGCTCATCGAAACGCCGTCGATCTTCTCCGTCGTGCCATCCGGCAACTGCAGCGTGTGGAAATGGATTCCGATGTTGCCGTTGCGATTGGCTTGGGAGAGGTCGCCGAACGCCTTCGCGCCGGCGGGAACGATAATCTCGCCGTCCCTCTCGTAGTTGTATTCGATGGCTGCGACCACCGGGGCCTTCACGGCCGTGCTCACAGCCGATTGCAATCGGGCCATCAAGCGACTGCCATTCGGGAGAAGGTCGCTAATCCTCCGCTCCAGAAGCGCCGGCTCGGTCGTCATTGATACGGGTCGGACTGTACCTGTTGCCGTCGCGGCGTTGGCCACGAATACTAGAGACGATTTCTTCAGCGGGTCCGCGTCATTGCGGACGGGTACTGCGGGCGCCGGGGCAGGAGCCGCCACTGGCGGCGGAGTCGGAACAGGGTTGCCGGCCATTGCCTGACGGTATGCCTGTAGGGCCGGGTCCATTGGGGGAATGGAGGCCAGTGTGTCAGGGCCCTTTGGCTGGGGATGCATTCGGACTCGCTGGGTGGCCTTCACGTCGTCCGCGCTGAGTTGATCGCTGTTTGTATCCTGTCCGCTCATGTCGGCGCTCAACAGGGGCGTAACAGAACCACGGGTGTCAGTTGAAGACGTCGCTGGAAGATTGGGCCGGCCAAGGCTTGGCTTGTTTCGGTTGCCAGCGCGGTCCTTCACCGCGCTCGAACTGGAAAACATCGCCAGGAAGACGAAAATCATGATGACCACGGCTCCGGCGAGGATCAGAAGACCTTTGCTCCGGTCGGCGCTTTTCGCGGTCCGGCTCTCGTGCTTTTCGGGTTGCGGACGTTTCTGCCCATCGCGAGCTCTCTCGTACGCCTCCCGAAGCGAGCTGAAAATGCTCTTGGGCGGTTCGAGCTTGCTGGCATTCGACTGCTCGGGCTCCCGGTCGCCCGTTTCCTGCACGTCGTCCAATTCGGTTGCGGCGGTTCGCTCTTCGGTTTTGCTCAATTTCGGCGTCATTTCATTCACCTCCCTTTTCTCGAGATACGCTGATGCCGAACCCGATCGGCGCCAGGGCGGGCCGGTCGACCGCGCCGGAGTCCGCCATCTGGAGCAGCAGTGTTTCGTTGGATTGCTTGAAGCTCGGCCGCTCGAAAATCAACACGCCGTCAGCGCGCTCTCCTGGCCCGATACGCCGTCGGCTCATGCGGAAGTCTTCGACCGGCAACTGTTCGGAGTTCGACCACTCCAAATGATGAAAGATGGCCCCCTTTTTAACCCTCCCGCCCAATTGCACTTGCGGCGGCATCAATTCGACGGCATGGCTCTGGACGTTCAAAACGGAGAACAGTACGACCACGGTTCTGCCTTGATCCATTACCTCGCTCACGCCGGCCTGCAAGATCTGTTTTCCAGGGGGAGCGACTCCCGGCTTCTCGCCGTACAGTGTCGGGAGCGGCGCCCCTTCCTGTCGCTTCAGCAAGCCCGCCAAATCGAGCGCTGGCTCTGGCTTCTGAGCAGTTGTTGCGCTTTCCCCGAGGCTGACCGGCACGGTTCGAACAGGCGGCTTGTCGGCACCGCCGGGATTCGCTTCGTTCGACGCGAGCGGAGGGGGCGCCGGCGGCTTCTCGGGAACGCCGGCATTGAGCGTGACGGTTTGCGCTATTGACACGGATGGCGCGCTCGGCTCGACGATGAATCGCCCCGCGGGACGGTAACTCATCTCGAAATCCACATCCGGACGTGCGTTCGCCGCGTCTCCACGGCTGACGAGCAGCAGGTTGGCCTGATAGCCGCGTGCAGTGGAAATCAGCAGATTCGTTTGCGCGGCCTTCTCGGTGATGGGCTTCACGAAAACGATTTTCGGTTCGCGTTCGGAGTGTTCGGCCGTGAACGAGGCCGGGTCGCCGAGCACAACGGAGTTGATTGCGTCCGGCATTCGAATGGCGGTTGCGAAACGAGGCGCCAGATAGACGATTGTGACCTGGCCTTCCCCTACCGCTCGACCAGCAATTTGGGGCCGCACCTCTGGGATTTGCGCGCCGGCAAGGGAGCACGCCCAGGCGATGGCGGTCGCAGCTTTCATTGCGTTCATTGATGTTCTCCTGTTGTTGAGTTGAGACCGGCGGCTCTCCCCGCCAGCCGTTTGGCAAATAGCCTTTGCACTTCGCGTACGTAGCGGCAGATCTCCACGTCCGCGCATCTAAGCCCTTGTTTCTTAATCCGCTGCTCGCCGGCGTAATACGCAGCTGCCACGAGCCGGAGGTCTCCGCTAAACTGATGGCTCAAGTACGCGAGGTATGCAATGCCACCGCGGATGTTCTCCTCGACTCGGAAGCGGTTCGTCACGCCAAAGGTGAAAGCAGTCGGCGGCATGAGTTGCATGATCCCCGCCGCACCTTTCGGGGAAACAACATAGGGCTGCCAGGCGGATTCAACATCAATCACCGCCTGAACGAACTCCAGAGGAACTCCGTACGCTCGCGAGTAGTAGTCGGACCAGCAAATCTCGATTCTCAGCAGAGCCGGGTGGCCCGATGGCGGGCAAACTGACTGGCCGGCACACCATGTGCAGAAGAAGCTCGAAACGAGGAGGGCGAGCCTCACTTGGTGGCCTCCACCAGATCGAAGGAGTCGAGTTTTGATGCGTGGGATTTCGCATTCAGGACGAGAGAGGCGAACCCATCCTGGAGGGTGAGGCGTTTCCGGTCCTCTTTGGTCTTTGCCAAGAACGGCAGCAAGAAGTCTCGCATCCCGGCGTCGAGTTGCTCGATGCCCATGAGGTGAAGCGCCTGTTCCAACTCCAGGATTTCAGCGATCGAGGGCGGTTTCTCCATCCGGTACGCGCGTAGCGCGTACGATAGGCCCGCGATCTGCCGCTGGAGAGCGGCATTCCCGGTTCGGCTGCGAAGCCGGAGGATCTCCGCCTCGCGCTGAACGGTCGGGAACTCAGCGCGAAAATAGACGCACCGTCGCCGCAGAGGATCACCGATCCGGCGCATCTCGTTCGACGTCAGAATGACGAACGGAATTGTCTTGTGCGGCACCGTGCCAAGGCGGGGAATCGAAAGCTGCCAATCCGAGAGAACCTCGAGGAGCATTGATTCGAACTCCTCATCGACCTTATCGACCTCGTCGATTAGCAGGACGCAGGGCCTCGGCCCATGTTGCAGCGCCCGCATCAGTGGGCCTTGTATAAAGAAGTCCAGCGTGTGTAGCCGGCACCTGATGGCTTCCCAGTCCGTTCCGAGTTGGCTCGCTTGGGTTTCGAGGAACAGCCTTTGGAGCGATGTATCGAACTTGCCGATAGCCTTTTCTTCGTCGATGCCCGGATAGCATTGCAGGCGCTCCAGCGACGTGTCCATCGCGAACGCGAGGGCCTTCGCCAGTTCCGTCTTCCCGCATCCTGGAGGGCCTTCGATCAGAATCGGCTTCCGCAATTCGCCCGCAACGTAGATTTGAGAGATCGTGACTTCGTCGACGATGTACTTCGTTTCTTCGAACTTCCGACGGAGACTCTCGGTTGAACCAAACACCCGGATTTTTCCTCAACCGGATTCTACGAGAGCGGAAGTCTCCCACCGAAAAACCACGCCGTGACCGCGCCCAAGGGTAGTCAAATCTGAGTTAGAGGCCGCAAGCCAGGAGGCTGTTTTTCTCGGAATTCAGTCGCCGGATTTCGGCGCAGCGAGACCGGTCGTATCGAGTTGACGAGTCTGGGCGGCGACCGCAATGTCGAGACATGGATCATCCTAATTCGGCTCCGCGAGACATGGGGCTGTCACCTCTCCGTTCAAGCAACCCGTTTTTGGAGGACTACGATGATTAGCCTAGGATTTCCGTACGACGCAGCGATGAAGTCCTGCGATATTTCCATGACGCCAGGAACGAATCAACAGATATTTGCAAGTGTTGCGGAGGGGAATCACACGGCTCCTTCGCCTGGAGACTTCGAGTTCGCTTACCAGTCGCGTGTCGCCATGGATCGAATTCGATTCGCAATCCGCCACCTTGAGCGGTTCGGCAGTCCGTGTCATTTGATCCGTGAGGTCAGCCTTGAATTGCTGGACGCCCTCGACCGGCTTGAGAGCGTCGATCGGCGCTTTCAGGTGCGTTCTAGGGGAGCGCTGTCTCCAGATCGCAACAACGGAGCAACGCAGGAATAGACGCGTATGGTTATCAGCAATCAGTTGGAAAGGGATGATCGGGTAGTGAGCGACCACGTGATCACTAGCGCGCCATCGATCTTCCCGGAGACGGGGGGCTTCGCTCATCACGAGCCATTGCTGGGTGCGAAAGAAGTCGCTCGTTGGCTCGGGGTCAGTCGGGCATGGGTTTTCGAGCATTCGAATGGTCGCCGCCGGCCATTCCTGCCATCAGTGAAGCTTGGCAAGTCCGTTCGGTACCGGGCTTCAGACGTTGATGCGTTTATTCTGGAATGCGAACGCTATAGCCGCAGGGGAGCCGCCTAGAGTGGTTGAATCGCCGTTCAGCCCCGACTTCGACGTCCGGAAGATCGGCGCCAGAATGCCGCGAACCAAGTATCAGCGGGGGAGCCTGAGGAAGATCGGCAAGGGCCAATTTCTGGCGCGCTGGCGACGGTACATCGCTACGCCGGGCGGGGAGAAGGCGATTCCCCGGAAGAAGGTCCTCACCAAGTCACTCGCCGCCAAGTATCGCATTGGGTTGGACTACCCAGGCCCTCTTACGAAATCGGACGCGCAACACCTTCTCGATCTTCTTATGGCCGAAGATAGCGGTGCGTTCACGCCCGTAGCGTCAGCGGCCACACTAGAGCAGGTCGCACGCCAATACATCGCTCTCAAAGAGCCCAGGTGGGGCGCTCACGCAGACGCCACCACAAAGAGCGTCATCGAAAAGCATCTGATCGATGAGCTCGGGTCGCGACGAATCGACGACCTCACCGCGGTCGATATCCAGTCGTTCGTGAATAGAATGGTCCAGCGCAATGCCAGCCAGTCGCTCCTCCAAAAGGCCGTCACCCATTTGCGCGCGATTCTCGACCTGGCCGAAGAAGTGGGGATGATCAAGAGAAACCCAATGCGGAGCCGCACGGTTAGAATCGAATACAAGTCGCGGAAGCGGAAGACAGAACGATATCTGAGTCTCGACGAATGTCGACGCCTCCTCGCGAGCGTGTCGGGCCGAGATAACTTGATTATCCGGATGTTCATTCAGCTTGGGCTTCGCCCGGAAGAACTCTTCGCGCTCCGAATGAACGATGTTGGCCCGGACTTTATAAGGGTTGATGAGGCCTTTACGAAGGGCCGAATCAAGGAGACGAAGACGACAGAATCGGCGGTGAACGTCTACGTCCCTCCGGACCTGATGCGGCAGATCCAGAGCTGGCTGGAATCAATCCAGGGCGGCGAGGAAACTTGGTTGTTTCCTGCAACGCGCAAACGGAAATCCCAAGCGCTGTCTCCAATCGGTCAGAACAACTACCGGAACCGCGTCCTCAGGCCGGCGGCTGAAAGGGCGGGAATTGCCGACGTGGATCTGCTCACGCTTCGCCGAACCTGCGCCACCCATTTTGGCCAGCGGGCGAACACCAAGGACACCCAGGTGCAGATGCGCCATTCCGACCCCGTCACAACCTTGAAGTACTACCAGCAGAGCATTCCGGAATCGGTAAAGAGAGCGGCTATCGCGCTCGAAGCCGAAATCGTGGCAGGGCCGGAGCAACCGCAGCAACCCACCGGAGCGCCCAATCGAACCACCCGCAGGGCGCAAGATCAGTAATAACCCAATTTCCAGAATTGTTGTGTACTTGTTGTGTACTCGCCGGTTTCGGCGCTTGCAGGTAAGTGCTTTGGAATGTGGTACGCCCGGGCCGATTCGAACGGCCGACCTTTTGCTCCGGAGGCAAACGCTCTATCCAGCTGAGCTACGGGCGCATCTCAAACAAATATGGCGAACAATACCG
>Ga0335078_10005345_pt1 | contig 18990 bp, 15 predicted proteins | sample Lox_Sample_32_FD_206711 | JGI IMG/M metagenome (GOLD analysis project Ga0335078, IMG submission 206711) | Soil microbial communities from Loxahatchee National Wildlife Refuge, Florida, United States - Lox_Sample_3.2 | ecosystem: Environmental > Terrestrial > Soil > Wetlands | place: USA... | reverse complement strand
CTGCTGCGCAGCGCGTCGAGCACGGCCGCCGAGGACACCACCGCTCCGGCGGAGGTCTCGGTCGATCCCCGGCGCTATGCGGCCGTGCTCGAGGGCTACCGTCACGCCATGACCGGCGTCACCCTGGGCGCTGCCGAGCTCGACGCCCTGGAGGTGGCGGGGGCGGCCGCCACCTACGAGCAGGCGCTGCGCTTCCTCACCGACTGGCTGGCGGGCGACCGCTACTACCGGACGGCGCGCCCGGACCACAACCGGGACCGGGCGCGCTCCCAGCTGGCGTTGCTGGGGGCCATGCCCCGGCCGCCGTGGGCGCCATGACCGCCTTCGAGGTCCTCGGCCCCGAGCACCTCGACGCCCTCGCCGACCTCGTGCGCCGATCGGTGGACGACCCGCCCAGCGCCGAGGAGCTGCGGGGGGCGCTGGACAGCGCCGAGCAGCCGGCGACGATCATCGGCCATCCCGACGTCGGGGTGGTGGCCACCGTCGAGTCGGGTCCGGCCGCCCACGTGCGGCTCCTCGCCGTCGACCCGCGCCAGCGGGGACGGGGGCACGGCCACGCCCTGCTGGAGGCGGCCGAGGCGTGGGCCCGCGCCGGCGGTCACCGCTCGCTGACCGTGGGGGCCGACCCCCCCTATTTCCTGTGGCCGGGGGCGCCGGTCTCGGCCACCGCCCTGCTGTGCCTGCTCGAGCGGCGGCGCTACACCCGCGCCGAGGCCAACTTCGACATGGACGTGGACCTCGCCGCCATCCCCGAGGATCCCGGGGGCCACGCCCTGGCCGAGCGAGCCGAGCGCGACGAGGTGGACGCCTTCATGGCCGAGCACTGGTCGAACTGGCGCCCCGAGGTGCTGCGGGCCCTCGACAAGGGCAACCTCGTGCTGCGCCGTGACGGCGACGGGGCCATCGCCGCCTTCTGCGCCTTCGAGGTGAACCGGGCCGGGCGCCTCGGGCCGGTGGCCGTCCGCCCCGACCTGCTGGGCCGGGGGGAGGGACGCCCGGCCCTCCTCGGCGCCCTCCACGAGCTGCGGCGCCGGGGTCGGGAGCGGGTGGCGGTGGTGTGGGTCGGACCGGTGGTGCCCTACGCCGCCGTGGGCGGCGTGATCGGGGCCGTCTACGTCGTGTACCGCCGCGAGCTGGGCTGACAGGGCAACTCGAGCGAGCCGGGCCGGGACCCCGGGGTCACCTCCGGCGCTTCCGGACCTGGCGCCGTCCCGCGCCGCCTGGGCCGGGGTGGGGCGACCGCGAGGGGGCGGGCCGGGCGCCCTTGGGCGGGGGAACGGGCGGGGCCGGTGGGCCCGTGGGGCGGGCCGTGCGCACGAACAGGGGATCGGCGCCCGCCGGCCGGGGCCCGGGGTGCGGGTCGAGCCCGGCCGGGGCCTCGCCGGCGTGGCAGGTGCAGGCGCAACGGGCCACGGCATGGTGCCCGCACGACACATGGCTGCCGATGGCGCAGAACGCCGAGACGTGTTCCCCGAGCTTCACTTCCCCCCCGCACCGGCGGACGACAGGCACGGCGGTGGCAGCGGACACCGCCCGGCCCTGCATCCCCGTGTCGCCCCGGCGGACACCTCGGCGACACCCAACGCTACTTCTCGACCACGCGCCGTGTCCATGCGCCTTGATACGGGGAGCTTCTCCCGGCCCGAAGCCGGAGACCACCGCGCCGTGCGACTCACTACCCACCCCGGGAGCCGGGACGACGCCGCGGGCCAGGGCGTCCCACCCGGTCCCGCCGCCGGGCGTCGGGTTTGCCCCGGCCGGCCGACCGGGCCGGTCCGGGAGCCCGGGAGTACGATCGTGGCCGTGCGCAGGCCCAGGACGTCGCGCTTCGTGGCCGGTGGGGCGGTGCTGGTGGTCCTGGCGGGCGCGGTGGCCTGGGGGACCATGGCGGCGACCGCCTCCAAGTCCTCGCCGTCCACCCCGTCCCCGTCCTCGACGCCCACGATCTCGACCGTCTCGCTCGACCAGCGGACCGCCTACACGCCCAAGGCACCGGCGGGCGCCACCGACGACTACCACTGCACGCTGCTCGACCCCCACCTGACCAAGAGCTCCTACATCATCTCCAGCCAGTTCCTGCCGGGCAGCGGCGAGGTCCACCACGCCATCCTCTTCCTCGTCCCGCCCGACCTGGCGTCGGCCGCCGAGGCCGCCAACGTCGGGGGCCAGGGCTGGTCGTGCTTCGGGGAGACGCCCATCCCCAACACGGGCCTGGCGCAGATCTCCGACACGCCCTGGCTGAGCGCGTGGGCGCCGGGCCACGGTGCCGACGCCCTGCCCAAGGGGACCGGGGTCCTGCTCCCCGCCGGCAGCCTGGTGGTCATGCAGGTGCACTACAACCTGCTGGTCGGCGACAAGCCCGTGAAGAACTCCCTGGTGCTGCACACCGTGCCGGCGTCCACACCGCTGCTGCCGCTCAACCTGGACCTGATGCCGGCCCCGCCCGACATCCCCTGCGCGCCGGGGGTCACGGGCCCGCTGTGCAGCCGGTCGGCGGAGCTGGCCAACCTCGGCCAGCGTTTCGGCCAGAGCCAGGTGGGCTTCGTCAACGTGCTCGAGTCGATCTGCGGTCGCAATCCCAACGACCCCCCGGTGGGCGACACCACGTCGTGCCTCTGGCCCGTCTCGTCCAAGGGGTACATCGTGCGCGTCGGCGCCCACATGCACCTGCTCGGCGTGTCGTTCACCATGGTGCTCGACCCGGGGACGCCGCACGCCAAGACCATCCTCGACGTGCCCGACTACAACTTCCACTACCAGAAGGCCTACAACCTGGCGGCGCCGGTCCCGGTGCAGCCCGGGGACAAGGTCCAGGTGAACTGCACCTACAACCCTGCGCTCGGCCAGCAGCTGCCGTTGTTGCGCACGGTGGCGCCGCACTTCGTGACGTGGGGCGACGGGTCGGCCGACGAGATGTGCCTCGGCCTCATGTGGACGGCGGCCTCCCTGCCCGACACCCACGCCCCGGTCTGAGCGCGGGGCTGCTCAGTCCGCCGGGCCGTCGCCCGCCGGCGGTCCCGTCGAAGGTGCCACCGCCAGCGCCTCCCAGCGGCGCCGCTCGTGCTCCAGCCACCCGTGCGCCCAGAAGTTGCGCTCCCCCCCGTCGGCCAGCAGCCGGGCGTGGGCGCCGGCCATGACCGCGGCGGCGGCGCCGTGGGCGGGCTCGAGGGCCAGGACCGCCTCGGCCAGGTGCACGGCCACCACCGGCCGGTGCTCGGCGAGCGCCCGGCGGGCCCGGTCCACCACCGCCTCGGTCCCGAGCGCCTCGACCAGCGTGCTCATGGCCTCCGTGTGCTGGTCGGGGTAGAGCTCGGTGCTCGACAGCAGCTTGAACCACCCCACGTAGGTCTCCCAGATGGTGCGCACGCCCCACGCCACCGTGCCGTAGCCCTGGCCGACCCGCAGGTGGCGGGGCAGCTCGATGCGGCGCACGAGGGTCCACACGTCCTCCCCGGCGTTGATGCCCTCGAGGGTGCGCTCGTGCACGAAGGCCACGGCGTCGTGGAGACGGGCGAGGGCGGCGTCGATGAGCTCGGACCCGACGACCGGGTCGTGGCGCCCGGTGACGAGCATGTCGGGCCGGAGGGACCGCAGCGTCCTGATGGACTGGAGGTAGGGCTCGACCATGCGGTAGCGGTCGCCCCGCAGGGTGTTGAGGTTGGGGAAGTGGGGGAACAGCGGGCCCAGGAGGTTGCTCACCAGGGCGGTGCGGTGGTCGGGCAGCCACACGATCAGGCTGTCGGTGGTCTCGCCCACCGCGGCGTGCAGCTCGATTGGCAGCCCGTCCACCTCGAGGTCCATCCGGCTCCCCACCGTGACGTCGGGGACGGGGGTGTCCTGGTGCAGCGACACCCCGGGGTGGGCGGCGGCGATGCGGCGGGCATCGCGCCCCGTCGTGTCGAACCACAGCCCGGCGGTGCGCAGTCGCAGCCCACGGATGCGGGCGTCGTCGGCCTGGCAGGCCTGGTTGCGCTCCTGGGCGACGTAGCGGGTGCCGGGCTCGCGAAACAGTGCCACCCCGCCGAGGTGGTCGACGTGGCCCTGGGTGGTCACGATCCACGGCGTGGGGCCCGGGCACAGCGCGTCGAAGACGCGCTTGTGGTGCGGTGCCTCATAGCCCAGACCGGTGTTGACCACGACGCGCGACCGCCCGGTGAGCACGCAGTAGGAGGCCGTGGTCCCACCCGAGCGGTAGAGGACGTCGGAGATCCGGTGGGCGGGGTCGTCGTAGCGGGGCACGAGCAGCTCCCGCCCGGGCCGCTCGTCGACGAGGCGGTCCACCTCCTCCTCGATGCTCACGCCACCTCCTCCCGGACGCCGAACCGATCGAGGTAGAAGCCGAAGTCGGCCCGGACCTCGGCGGGCGAAACCTCGAAGTCCCGGCGCAGGTCGTAGACGACCTGGCCCGCCGCACCCCGCCGATGGGTGTCGCGGTAGGAGCGGATGGCGGCCTCGGCCTCCTCGGTGAGCGGCATGCCGGCGCGCTCGTAGATGGAGGTCACAACGGCCATGTCGTCGGCCACGAGGTCGTCGAAGACGACGTCGAGGACCCGGTCGGGCGCCAGGAGCGGGCGGTCGCGCACCGACGCCTCGAGCAGCCGCCGGATGCGATCGCGCCAGTAGCCCAGGTAGTACCCGGGCCGGGTGCGGCGGTAGTGCAGGCGCGCCGCGTAGGTCATCATGGTGGCCGCCGACTGCACCACCGACACCGGGTCGCGGTGGGTGACCACCACCGTGGCGTCGGGGAACGTGGCCATGAGCGGGCCGAGCTGCTCGAGATGCTGCGGCGACTTGAGCACCCAACGGTCGCCGGGTCGGCGCCACTGCAGGATCTGGAGCACCGTGCGGAGGTAGGCGTAATGGGCGCGCTGGTCGTGTGCCAGGTAGTAGTCGCGCCAGCGCGGGCACCGTGCCACCCACTCCGGGGTGTAGCTCGAGAAGTCGGGCAGCTCGAGCTCGAGCTCCTCGTGGACGTGGTCGGGGTGCATGGGGTGCATGGCCGCCATGTGGGGGAGGGTGGCGGCCATGGCCTGCCAGGCCCGCAGGCTGCGGTCCCGTCGGGGATCGGCGCCGCCGGGCCCGGGCGACTCCCCGGGCAGCGGCACCGGCTCGGACGCCTCCCACAGCGGCAGGGACCGCAGGCGGGGATCGGCGGCGAGGAGGTTCACGAGGTGGGTCGTCCCCGACCGGGGCAGGCCCACCACGATGATGGGTCGCTCGAACGGGGTGGCCAGGATCTCGGGGTGGCGCGCCAGCGCGTCGCCGATGAGCAGGCGGTTGGCGGCGTAGCGGACGCAGTCCTGGAAGAAGGTGAGCCGTCCCAGCCCCGTGCGCTCGCCGTCGTCGTCCATCTCGGCCAGCCACAGCCCGAGGCGCTCGGTGAAGTCCCCGGGACCGAAGTCGTGTCGCTTGGTGCGGGCCGTGGCGGCGTCGAGCACGGCCTCGACGCGCAGCTCGACGGGCCTGGCCTCTCCGTAGTCGAGGGCGGCCCGCTGCACGTCGTCGAGGACGGGATCGGCCAGGTCGTCGATGCGGATGGGCGGCCCCATCTCAGCCCTGCACCGAGAAGCCGCCGTCGACGGGCACGGTCTGTCCCGTGACGTAGCGGGCAGCCGGGCTGGCCAGGAACAGGACGACGGGGGCCACGTCCTCCGGCGTCCCGAAGCGGGCCAGGGGTGTGCGGCGCAGGATGGGTCCGGTGATCTCGTCGATGCCGAGCATGGGGGCGGTCATGTTGGACGCGATCACCCCGGGCGCCACGGCATTGACCCGGACGCCGTGCCGGGCCCACGCCACGGCCAGCCCCTTGGTGAGCTGCACCACGCCGGCCTTGGCCGCGCCGTAGGCGGGGACGTACTCCAGGCCGAAGTAGCTCGTCATCGAGCCCAGGTTCACGACGCTGCCACCGCCGTCGAGGCCGCTGGCGGCGAGGAGGGGGCGGCACGCCGTGGTCAGCCGGAAGGCCCCGAAGAGATTGGTGGCCACCACCTCCTCGAAGACCTCGGGCTCCCACTCGCTGCGCCCGCCGGGCAGGTTCTGTCCGGCGTTGTTGACGAGGACGTCGAGACGATCGAGCCCGGCGGCGAGGGCGTTGATGGCGTCGGTGTCGGTCATCGACAGCGCCCGGTACCCGAACGCCGAGAGGTCGTGGGCGTAGTCGGCGGCCCCGGGGCGCGTGCCGGTGACGGTCACCGAGGCCCCTGCCGAGGCGAAGGCCCGGGCCACCCCGAGGCCGATCCCGTTGGAGCCGCCCGTGACGAGCACGTGCGATCCGCGGAAGTCGAAGGTCACGCCGGCCACGGCCGCCTCAGCCCAGGACGCGGACCGGGTCGCTGCCGTCCCAGTCCTCGGCGCAGCGGCGTACGTGGTCCATCAGGGACGACGACACCTCGGTGAGCTCCATCACCTCGACGACGGTGCTCGTGGTGCCGCCGGCGTCGAGATAGGCGAACCGGGCCACCCCGCCCCCCGACCCCCGGTGGACGACGGGCCATCCCTCGGCAGCGGCCCCGGCCATGGCGGCGTCGAAGTCCTCGCTCCAGAAGGCCACGTGGTGGAACCCCTCGTGCCCCTCCTCGGTGAACTCGCGGTAGACGCTGGGCGAGTCGTCCTCCTGCTCGATGAGCTCGATCTGCAGCGGACCCGAGTTGGCGAAGGCGATCGAGACGACGGGGGCGGTCGGGCGGCCCCGGTACTCACTGTCGTGCTGGGTGAAGGACCGCAGCACGATCCAGGGCCCCACCCCGAGGCGGAGCCAGCGGTCGATGGCCCCCTGCAGGTCGTGGACGACGTAGGCGGCCTGGCGGATCGGCCCGGGGAGGACGGCGGTGGGGGCGGGCATCGACTGCTCCTGGTGTGATGGGCGTGGCTGTCGGTGTGCTGCGCGGGCGGGTGCTCACCGCCCGTGGTGCGCTGGCACGGTACCCGCGTCAAAGAATGGAATTCAGGCCCCCGACGGGAATAACCTGGTAGGCCGTTATGCCCACTAGCGGCGGGGTGCGAAGCGCCCGGGCCGGACGGGGGTGGCGACCGGGAGGTCGGCGCCTCGCCCGGGGCGCGTTGATGGTCACGGCGCTCGGCCCGATCACGGTCGCGCTGGTCGCCGTCGCGCCCACGCGCGCCGCCGCCGACGTCAACTCGGACAAGGCCCAGATCGCCAAGCTGAGCGCCCAGATCATCCAGGACGGCGACGCCGTCCAGAACCTGGTGGCACGCTCCAACCAGGCACAGGCGCACGTGACGACCATCGACGGCCAGCTCCACGCGGTGCAGGTCCGCCTGGTGGGCGACCGGCGCAGCCAGGCCAAGGCGGAGTCGGTGCTGCGCACGCTGGCGCTCGACAGCTACATGAACGGCGCCGGGGACACCTCCACCATGGCGTTGTTCGAGACGGGCAGCATCACGTCGTTGGCGGCGGAACAGCAGTACGCCCAGATCGCCTCGGGCAGGCTCCACACCGCCATCGACACCGTCGAGCTCGACGAGACCCGCACCCAGACCGACGAGTCCCAGCTCCGCACCGAGCAGGCCCAGGCCGAAGCGGGCGTGGCCCAGCTGGCCGGTGCCCGCCAGGCGGCCCAAGGGGCCCTGAACCGCGACGACACGTTGCTCAGCCAGACGAAGGGCGACCTCCAGGCGTCGCTCGCCGCCCAGGCCGCCGAGCGGGCCGCCCAGGAGCAGCGGGAGGAGGAGGCCATGGCGGCGCGCCAGGCGGCGGCGGCCGCCGCCGCCCAGGCCGCGGCGGCCGCACAATCGGCGCAGTCGGCCACGACGGTGTCGGTGACCTTCAACCCCTCGCCGGGCTCCTACGCCAACCCGCTGCGCGCCATCAACGCCCTCACACCCGAGCGTGTCGACCAGGGCGTCGACTACAGCGGGTACGGCCCCATCTACGCCGTGGGCGACGGCGTCATCCAGAGCACCGGCAACTCGGGATGGCCGGGCGGCACGTTCATCTGCTACCGCCTGAGCAACGGCCCGGCCGGGAACCTCGCCGTGTACGCCGCCGAGGACATCTACCCGCTGGTGAGCGTGGGCCAGACGGTCACCGCCGGCACCGTCATCGGGACCATGTACGAGGGCCCGGACGGCATCGAGACGGGGTGGGCCGACCCCTCCTGCGACGGCGTCAGCATGGCCAACGACGCCCGCCAGTTCTCGGGGGCGAACTCCACCGCCTTCGGTGCCAACTTCTCGCAGTTGCTGGCCTCGCTGGGGGCCCCGCCCGGGGTCATGCAGAACGAGCCGCCCACGGGCGTCGTGCCGGCGGGCTGGCCCAGCTGGTGAGCCGGCGCCGCCCGCGCCCCTCAACGGCCGGTGCTCAGCACCTCTGATCGTCCCGTGCCGGCCGGCGTGGCGACGACCGGCCCGGCGCCGACCGGGGACGCCGCCCAGGTGTGGGGACCGAGCTGGGCCCACTGCAGCGGCGTCCCGACCACGGTCTCGACGGCCGCCATGGCCTCGAGGCGGTCCTCCCACTCGTCGTAGGCGTTGCTGAAGGTCCGCCACATGGCGGAGCCGTGCACGGTGCAGCGGTGGTCGTCCCCCTCGACGACGATGGCCACCGCCCCGGTCCGCATCGTCGGCAGCCGGCGGACGTGGCGCTGCCCGGGCTGGGCACGGCGGGACCACGACCAGCGGTGCGCCGAGGACATGCCCAGGGGATCGGCCGCCGCCGGTGCGATCTTGACGGCCCGTCCCCTCACAGCCCGGCCGCCGTCGCGCCGTCCCCCTCCGATCCGGGTTCGCCACCACCCACAGTGTCGGCGCCCTAGCATGGCCCCGCGCACCGTGGGTGCGCGGGGCCGCGCCCCGGCGAGCGCCGACGGCAGGCGGGGTGGGCGGGAGCGGGCCGGTCGGGCGTGACACACAGGAGGGCGGTGCCGATGCCACCGACACCCAACATCGTGCTCATCATGGCGGACCAGCACCGGGCGGACATGATGGGTTGTGCGGGGGACGGCGCCGTGCTCACCCCGTCGCTCGACGCCCTGGCCGCCCGGGGCGTGCGGTTCTCCAGGGTCTCGTGCCAGGGACCGCTGTGCATGCCGGCCCGGGCCTCGTTCATGACCGAGCGCTACGTGCGTGACCACGGCGTGTACACCAATTGGGCCGAGATCGACTCGGCCTCACCCACGTACGTGTGGGCGCTGCGGGCGGCGGGCTACCACACCGTGCTGCTCGGCAAGGCGCACCTCTACCGCGACGAGATCCTCGAGGCAGGCCACATCGACGAGCTGGCCGGGAAGCTGATGGCACTGGGCTTCTCGGAGGTGCACGAGACGGGCGACAAGTTCGTCCCCGAGATCCCCAACCGCTACACCGACTACCTGCGGTCGGTGGGCCTCTTCGACGCCTACAAGCGCCATATCGCCGACCGCGCCTACCAGGGGGACAACGAGTCCGGGCAGAACGCCACCAAGCGCGTGCCGATGTGGGACGCCACCCCGATGCCCGTCCCGCTGGAATCCTACGTCGACACCTGGCACGGCACCGAGGCCGTGCGCTGGATCGAGACCTACGAGCGCGACGACCCGTTCTTCCTCTTCGTGGGATTCCCCGGGCCCCACGACCCCTGGGACGCACCGCAGGCCGCCGTCGAGCGCTACGCCGGGCGGGAGGTGTCGATGCCCCGATCGACGCGGCGTCCCGACACCGACGGCACGGGACGCTACGCCGCCCTGCTCAACTCGTTCCTGTGGCTGTCGGACACCGAGACCATGGACGAGGACGCCATCCGGGGCATGCGCCGCGCCTACAGCGCCGACGTCTCGGTGATCGACGACGCCGTGGGCCGGATCGTCGCCGCCCTCGAGGCCAAGGGGGTGGCGGACCACACCTGGGTGCTGTACACGAGCGACCACGGGGAGATGGGCGGCAACCACGGCCTCATGTCCAAGTGCGTGCTCTACGAGCAGGCGGTGCGCGTGCCGCTCATCATCCGCCCCCCCGGCGGCTGCGAACCCCGGGTGCTCGACGCGCTGGTGGAGCACATGGACGTCCCGGCCACGGTGCGAGACATCGCCGGAGCCGACGACCTGCCCGAGTCGGCCGGGCGCTCCCTGGCGGGCACGTTCGACGGGGCTGCGCCCCCGGCCCGCGACCTGTCGGTCAGCGAGAACTGGGGCTTCGCCGCTTTCGAGACCGATCGGTACCGCCTCGTGGTGGACGAGGACGCCGGCACCCCGTGCCAGCTCTTCGACGTGGCGGCCGATCCCGAGGAGGACCACGACCTGCTGGCCGACCCCCTCGCCAAGCCGGTGCTCGACCAGCTCATGGAGAGCCACGTCCGGCCCTTCCTGCGCACGGCCCCGGCCCGGCCCCACGAGAGCATCTTCACCCCGTCCTGACGCGCCGCCGCGCTCGGGGAGCCGGGGGCGTCAGAAGCGGGTGAGCCGCCACAGCGCCGAGGGCCCCGGCAGCGACGCCCCGGCGTGCAGCGCCACGGTCCCCGGATCGGCGCCGGGCACGCTCAGGGTGCCCACGTCCGCACCCCGCCGCACGCCCGTGCCGAGGGGGCCGAGGTGCAGCCGCAGGGGGAAGGATTCGCCCGGCCACCCCAGGACGGTGTCGGCGCCCCCCACGGTCACCGGGGCGGCGGCGCCCCACCCCGTGCGCAGGGTGCCCACCCTGGTACCCGGGGGGAGGGCGGCCGTGGGGCGCAGGGCGGCCAGGGCCCCGTCGACCAGGGTCTCGGCGTCGGCCAGCACGTCGTCGGTGGGGCTCGGGGCGTGCACCCCCAGGATGGCGCCGGTCACGGTGACCACCTGGCCGCCGACCGCCTGCAGCGCCTCGAAGACGAAGCAGCCGCCGGCGAGGGCGTCGGAGCCGGTCTCGATCCCGACGAAGCCGTCGTGGCCGACGTCGCCGTCGAGGTTGTAGACGACCCCGGCCACCGGCAGCGTCACCTGCGCCAGGCCGACCACGGCGCGCAGGGCGGGCAGCGCCATGGCCGCCCGGGCCAGGCGGAGCAGGTCGGAGGGCGTCGAGCGCGACCCGGCGTCGGTCCCGGCGGGGTCGGTGAACGAGGTGCGGCCCATGCCGAGGGTGCGCGCCGCCGCGTTCATCCTGGCCACGAAGGCGCCCACGGTGCCGTCGTCCCACGTGGCGAGCAGGGTGGCGACGTCGTCCCCCGACCCCACGAGCAGCGCCTGGAGGGCTTGCTGCTCGTCGAGGACCTCGCCGCGGGCGAGCGGGACGACGGGCTGTCCCGCCGACTCGTCCGCCGCCTCGGCGCCGAGGGCCGGCCCCGTGACGGCGATGGCCGGGCCGCCGGCCCCGGGGGCGAGGGGATGGTCGTCGAGCACGACGTAGGCCGTCATGAGCCGGGCCAGGCCGCCCACGGGCAGCGGCCCCGGCGAGCCCGGTGAGGACAGGGTGGCGTGCCCGGCCACGGCCACGGTGGCCGCGCCCGAGGCCGGCCACAGCAGGTGCGGTGGGTGCCCCGGCACGACCAGCGCGGCGGGGGCGAGGCGGGAGAAGGTCGGGGCGGGCAGGGGCCGGAACCACTGCACGCCGGCCAGCACCACCACCAGCACCGCACCCGCCAAAAGCGTCCCGCGCCCGAGGGCCCGCCGGGCACGCTCGCGGGCCAGGGCGTGCAGCGCCGTGGCGGGCAGGCTCGGGGCCTGGGTCCCGAGGGCGCGCAGGCGCGCCTCGCTGGCCGACCGGCGCCGTCGTCGGTGGCCGGGACGGGTCCCCGAGAGCTCCTGCTGCACCGAACCGGAACGTAGCAACGACCTCGCCGGGCGCGGCCTCGCCCCCGGCGCACGGTCCCCGTCGTCGCCGACGCCCCGCCTGGAGGCCGTCTGCGGGCTGGGGCAGGATGGGGCGTGCCCGACCGACCCGCAGCGGCGCGCCTCGCCTTCGACGAGCTGCTGGCCGCACTGCGTGAGGTGGCGGACCGTTTCGCCGGGCCCGAGTGGGGCTGCGCCGCCCCCGAGGACGTGGCCGGAGCCCTGCGGGTGACGGCCCACCTGCTCGAGGGCGGGTTGGTGGGCCACTTCGAGGATGATCCGGGGTACCCGGTGTTCCGCCAGATCGTGACGTCGACGCGCAAGAGCCTGGGCGACAACGCCGATGCGCTCTACTACGACGCTCCGGTCTCGGCCGCCCACGCCTACCGTGTCGCGGGCCGCACCGCCGGCGCGGTCTACGTCTCGTTCACCGTCGAGGCCGGCGGCGCCGGCGGGGGATTCCCGGCCCGGACGGCGGGCGTGCTCAACGACACCGGCTTCGACGTCGACGCCGAGGGCCGCTTCGAGATCTTCCTCGGCGGCGCGCCGCGCCCGCGCAACTGGATCCCCCTGGACGCCGACGCCTCGCGGGTCACCACCCGGCACTACTTCGAGCAGGAGCGTTCGCCGGCCGTGCCCCCGTGCCCGGACGTGGCTCTCGACATCACCCGGCTCGACGCGCCGGGGCCGCCACCGGTACCCGGCGACGCCTCGGTGGCCGACGGCTACCGGCGGGTGGCGCGCTACGTGCGCTCGCGTTCGCTCGAGATGCCCCGGCCGGGCAGCGCGGCCCCGCCGGCCTTCGTGTCGAGCGAGCCCAACACCTTCCCGGACCCCGTGCCGCCGGGCGACCATCCGCTGGCGGCCGCCGACGCCGCCTACAGCATGGCGCCCTACGTCCTCGGCCCCGACGAGGCACTGGTGATCACGGCCCGCTGGCCCACCTGCCGCTGCGCCAACGTGTCGCTGTGGAACCGCCACCTCCAGACCTACGACTACGCCCACCGGCGGGTGTCGCTCAACCGGGTCCAGGCCCGGACCGAACCCGACGGGTCGGTGCGCGTGGTCCTGGCCCATCGAGATCCGGGCACGCCCAACTGGCTCGACACCGAGGGCCGTCCCTTCGGCCTGGTGTTCTGGCGGTACTTCCTGCCCGAGGGCCCCATCGATCGCCCCCGGGCAGCGGTGGTGCCCGTGGCCGAGCTCTGAGCGGCGGGGCCTACTCCGGCTCGAGGCCGTAGTGGCGCACGTAGGGATCGAAGCTCGCCGCCACCGACTCGGGATCGAGGCCCACGTCGGCGAGGGAGTAGGCGTGCTCCCCGTGCTTGGCCCGGGGCTTGGACCGCAGGTAGTCCCGCACGGCCGTCTCGTGGCCGGCGGGCCACTCCAGGCCGAGGCCGTCGTAGGTGGCTCGCAGGCTGGCCACCGGATCGCGCATGAGGTCGGTGAAGTGGCAGTCCACGATCTGCCCGGCGGGCACGGCCCCGCTGCGCCGGGCCTCGATGGCCCCGTCGAGGAACATGGCGTAGGTGGCCTCCATGATCGTCGCCAGCCCGGCCACGTCGACGGCGTCGCTGCGCATGAAGCGCAGCGCCGACAGGATGCTCACCAGCGACGCCAGGAACCTGCGGGGATCGCGATGGGTGTGCACCACGCGGGCGTCGGGGTACTGCGCGAACAGCGCCGGGAGCGTCGACACGTGGAAGGGCGACTTGAGCAACCACGTCCGGGGATCGGCGTCGGGCGCCTCGTGCTGGAATGTCTGCAGCATGCGCCGGTGCAGGCGGTAGAGGCGCTCGAGGGTCTCGAGGTGCTCGAGCTGCCAGCCCGTGAACGACGGGGCGTCGAAGCTCATCCCCCAGTAGGGCCCCGAGAAGTCGTACATGAGGAAGTGCACGCACTCGCAGGGCAGATGGGCGGCCAGCTCGTGCATGGCCATGAACGGCGGGTGGACGTCGGCCCACAGCTCCTGCTCGGCCTGGGAGAGCTCGAGGCGCCGCCCCACGCTGCCCGAGGAGGCCAGCGGGTAGAGCGCCTCGTAGGCGATGGGGGCCCGCAGCTGCGGGTCCAGGGCCAGCAGCTCCAGGAGGATGGTGGTGCCGGTGCGGGGCGGGCCCACCACGAACACCGGTGCCGCGACGGGCTGCGCGGCGAGCGCCGGGTCCGCCTCCCACGCCGCCTGGAGCCGCAGCCACGTCTGGAGCACCCGCAGGACCTCGCCGCGGGTGAGGACCCGCCCGAGCAGGTGCAGCGAGGCCTCCTCGTCGATGGCGGCGAGCTGGCGCCCGTAGGTCTCGGTCCAGCCCGGCCACCGGTCCTCGCCGAGGTCGTCGAGGCCGGTCGTGGCCCGGGCCAGCGCCAGGAGCTCCTCGGGGTCGAGGCCCACGAGGTGGCGGGGGTCGCCCACCGCCGGCCCGAGATAGTTGAGCCGCCTCACCCAGTCCGGATGCACGAGGGCGCGCACGGCCACCCACGCTAAACGTCAGCCCGTGGGAGCACCGAGACGGACCACGATCCGGCGGGTCCCCGCCGGGGCGCTCACCGTGCCCGCGGCCTCGTCCACGGTGCCCGTGCTGGCGGCCGCCACGTCGCCGACGAAGGCGGGCAGCTCGAACAGCACCGGCCCCGGGGGCAGGGTGCCCCGCAGCGCCAGGGTCACCGTCGGGCTCGCCGTGCCCGTTCCCGCCGACGTCACCGCCACGTCGATCCGGGCACCCCCCACGGTGGGGAAACCGGCGACCGACAGCACGGTGCGGGAGCCGAGCCAGGCGGCGGGCACGCCCCGCCCCACGATGAGGGCCCCGTCGGCGCGCTGGGTCACCAGGGAGTCGAGCAGGACCTCGTCGGCCTCGGCCAGGCCCCAGGCGTGCGGCGAGGACCCCTGTCCGGCGCCGGGGTGGCTCCCCTGCCACGGCGAGCGCGCCGAGGGGGCTCCCGAGCTCTCCCACCAGGACCACGGGCCGCTCTGGTCGTCGGCGATCATGAACTCGTAGCCGAGGATTCCCTGGTCGCGGTGGTCCTGGCTGGCGAGGCCCCAGCTCCCGTAGCCGGCGTCGTAGGCGGTGGAGAACCAGTCGGAGGGAAAGCCCCCGAAGGTGCCGGTGGGGAGCAGGCCCTGGAGCCGGGCGAAGCCGTAGTCGTAGGTGGCGTCGATGAGGTCGATGCCCGGCCCCGAGACGGGCGAGCCGAACACCGGTGCCTGCCAGGCCCACTTCCCGAATTCGAAGGTGGCCGCCCAGTTGGCGTCCTCGGGGTTCGAGCAGCGGTTGGCGGTGTCGGGCTGGACCATGGAGCAGGGCAGGTAGTCGAGGCCGTCATCGGTGATCGTCCGGTCGAGCGTCGTGTTGGTGGCGGCGAGCAGGCTGTCGTACTGCGCCGTCGCCCACCGCGCCTCGGCGGCGTCGCCCACGCGGCGGGCGATGTAGGCGTAGGCGGCCAGGCCCGTGAGCGCCTCGTAGCCGTCGACGGTCCAGTACCCGTCGGTGTCGATGTCGTCGGTGGCCTCCATGATCCCGCCCGGCCCGGTGCGGTCGGTGGCGATGTCGTGGGCGCTGGCCTCGATGCTCGGCGCCCCGGCGCCCCCCTTGGCGAAATTGGCCCGCACGAACGAGACGTCGCCGGTCTTCATGAGGTAGATGGCCCACGGCCAGGCGTAGGTCCACAACCCGTCGGGGTACTGGCCCTGGGAGCCCACGACGTGGCGTGCCTCGAGGAGCAGCGCGCGGGCGCCGGCGAGGTCGCCCTCGGTGAACAAGGTGGCCAGGATGCCCACGACGTCGTGGCTGTACTCCCCCTCGTAGCCGTTCACGCCCGTGTCGAGGTCGTCGCCGCTGCGGGCGATCTGGGTGGTGATGAACCCGGCGCGGTAGGCGTCGTCGAGGGAGCTGTCGGGAACGACCGGCTCGGCGATGCCCGCCAGCTGCGCGTCCCAGAAGGCCCGCATGTGGGCGAAGTGCCGGGCGAACCCCCCCGCCCCCGCCAGGGCGGAGGCCGAGGGCCAGGGATCATCGCCGCCGAAACGGTCGACGGCCACGACGTAGTCGTGGTCGACGTTGTGGTGGGCCGCCACCGTCGCGGGGGCGTGATCGAGGGGGACGAGGCCGGGGGAGGGCTCGGGGTCGGCCGCCACCGGGCGGTCGGTGGGGTTGTGCACCGCCACCCGGCTGTAGACGGCCACGAAGGGCGCACCGCCGAGCACCACCCTGTCGGCGAACTCCGTGATGGCCACCGTGGCCCCGTCGCGGCGGAAGGTGGTGATCTGCGCCGGCAGGTAGCCGTCGGCATCGCGCCAGGTGAGCGGGGCGCCCTGGTAGATGCCGAAGCCGTAGTTGCGGTCGATGCCGTCCTGGACGAAGAAGGTACCGCCCAGGCAGGTGACCACCCCCTGGTGGTTCCCGGCCCAGCCGATGGCCGCCGCCGTGGCATCCGCGCCCACGAGGGCGTCGATGCCCACGTCGAAGGTGCACCGAAAACGCGCTGCGGGCCCGCCACCGGGACCGGTGGTGGCGACCTGGGGGCCCCCGCCACAGGCGGCCACCCCGGCGCCCGTGGCCACCACCACCGCCCAGGCCGCGGCACGCCTCCGCCACCCCCGCATGGCCCCATCCTCGCAGTCGGGGCGGCCCGCCACCCGGGCGTGGCGGGGAGGGCGGCTCAGAGGCAGGCGACCGGCGTGGTCACCTCCACGGCGGCGCTGAGCGCCGTCCCGCCCGGGCTCAGCGCGCCGATCTCGTACCAGTAGGTCGAACCCAGGCGGAGCGGCGCGGTGTCGGCGTAGGAGACCGCCCCGACGGGCAGGCTGGCCACGAGCGTGAAGGAGGGGCCGCCACCAGCACGGCGCAGGACCTCGTAGCCCGTGACCCCCGACGAGCGGCTGTCGGTCCAGCTGAGCACGATCTCGGGGTCGAGGAGCCCGATGACGGTGCATGCCCCCGTCCCGGCCACACCGGCCGGCGGCGCCGGCGGTGCCTCGGTGGTGGTGGCTGGCGCCGCCGCCGCCGTGCTGGGGGCGGACCTGGCCGCCGGCGATGCCGTCGCGCCCTCGGCACCGTCGCCTGGTCCCGAGCCGGTGGCGGGGCTCGTCTCGGCGGGCGGTGGGACGGTGCCCGCCCCGGGGTCCGGTGACCCCGGCGCGCTGGCGCCGCCCCCGGCCGAGCCCCGGGTGCCTCGGGTTCCACCCGACGGCGGGGTCCCGGCGCCCGCCCCGACGGCGCCCAGGGCCCTCGAGACCGAGGTGGCGGGAACCCAGGGCCGCCAGGCGGTGACGGTCACGACGGAGGCGGCGGCGACCAGCACCAGGGCCGGCCGTCGCAGGGCGGACGCCGTCGTGTCGGCGTGACCGGCGGGCAGGGCCCGGCGGGCCAGTGGCTGCACGCCGAGCAGGGCGACCGAGGAAAGTCCCAGCACCCCCAACCACCACAGGACCTGGGCACCCGACGCCCGTGGGCGCGACACCACGGCCTCGGCAGCCGCCGCCACGGCGAGGGACAGGGCAAGGGGCACGCCCAGCATCGCCATTCGCAGGGCCCCGGCCGGCACGGGGCGGACCCGGCGCGCGGGCCCGGGCGTCGTGCGCGATCGCTGCTGACTGGCGTTGCTCACCTGGGCACGGACCCCCGGACCGCCGTGGCGGACCGGCGCCGGCCCGCCCGCCCGGCGCGCTGGCGGCGCCCGCGCACGTCGGGGGTGTCATCGGCGAGGCGCGCAGGCCCCTTGAGCCGCCCCCGGGAACGCCCCTCAGCCGGCGTCGAGAAGACTGTCGATGTCGCCGTTGCCCGCCTGGGCGGCGTCACCGAGGAAGGGCACGCCGTAGGCCTGCTCGATCGAGCGCAGGATCCCGGCGGTGTTGACCGGCGTGCTGTCGTGCTGGGGGTGGGCGCGCAGGGCGGCGCTCAGCACCAGCGTGACGATCTGGCCCCCGCCACCGGCCCCGGCACTGCCGAGGCCGGTGGTGTCGGCGTCGGCGCCCTCGTCCCACTCCACCACGATGCGCCCGCCGGCCGCGTACCAGGGCGTCGACTGGACCTGGGACACGAACGACCCGAGCCAGGCGTCGCCGACGGCCGGATCGACCTCGCCGTTGGCGCCGGTGCTGCCGTCGTGCATGTCATCGGTCCCATTGGGTGTCACCCACACGAAGTCGGGAGCGTTCGGGCCGGCGAGGTCGCCCATGAGCGCGGTGCAGGGCACGACGTCGGAGGAGAACGAGGGTAGTGACGTGACGGCGGGGAAGTACACGAAGGGGTCGTGGTGCTCGTAGTAGCGGCCGCCGCAGCACGTCGTGTCGCCACCCTCGTACCCGTCCGAGGGCATCGACTCCATGTAGCCACGCCATGGGATGCCGGCGGTGACGAGCTCGTTGACGAGCGTCTGCGCACCGGCGGGGATGTGCTCGGACGAGGGAGCGCCGTCGTCGGTGACGCCGTAGGTCGACCCCGCCAGCATCTCCAGGTAGTTGGGCAACGACGGATGGCTGACGGCATATGACGCGCTGTCGATGCCGTAGGTGGCGGCCAGCGCGTTGACGTTGGGGGCGGAGGGGTTGCCGATCAGATTGCCCTGGCTCTCGTTCTCCATCATCACGACCATGATGTGCGGTGGGACCACCCTTGCCCCCGGCCCGCCACCGGCGCCTGTATGCGTCGTTCCCTTGGGGGCTGGGGCCCGATGTGTCGGCTGGCGCCGGACGGTGGTGACCGTGGCGGGACGTGGCGCCGGCGGCGCCGCCGTGGTGGGAGGCGCGGGGGCGATCGTGGGCAGGCTCGTGGCCGGAGCGGCCGCCGCCGACGACGTCGTGGAGCTCGGCGCCGAGGTGCCCGCGGCACTGGTGGCGGTGACGCCGAGCGGCAGTGCGGTCGGCGCCGCCGCCCCGAACTGGAGGCGCAGCGGGCCGCCCACGCCGATGGCGGCGACGGTCACCGCGGCGGCGCCCACCCCGGCGACGACGAGGGCCGGCTTCCACCCTCGGCGCCGGCGCGAGGCACTCGGGCGCGACCGTTCGGACACCTGGCGCCGGATGGCGTGGCGGGCTCGGGCCGGCGGACGGCCGCGCGCCGGAGGGACGATCGGATGGGGGCGACGCGCATGCCGGGGACGGCGTCGCGCACGGCGATGCACGGGGTGCAACGCTCGCGCGTGGCCATGGTGGTGTCGAACCCCGAGGTCACGTCGTCAACCCGCCACGAGGTCGCCCACATGGTGGTGGCGGTGGTGCCGTGCGAGGTCGTTGTGGCGCGTGGAGCGTACGGAGCGCGCT
>Ga0335078_10005344_pt1 | contig 18991 bp, 20 predicted proteins | sample Lox_Sample_32_FD_206711 | JGI IMG/M metagenome (GOLD analysis project Ga0335078, IMG submission 206711) | Soil microbial communities from Loxahatchee National Wildlife Refuge, Florida, United States - Lox_Sample_3.2 | ecosystem: Environmental > Terrestrial > Soil > Wetlands | place: USA... | reverse complement strand
GGCGTCCCCGTAGGTGATTCCCTGCGACCAGGTGAGGACGGGATTGCCCTGGTAGGTCTGGACCCGGAAATCCGTGGCCATCTCCCCCGGCGTCGGCTGGAACCAGACGATGCGGCCCTGGTTGTCGATGATCTCAGGGCCCTGCACCTTCACCCCTGGCAGGAGGCCCTGCGGGCCGAGGAAGATGAATCCGTCCGCGAGCGACCCGCTGTTCTGGAATATGGAGATCGCCGGAGGGGACGCGGACTGCGCCGAGGCCGCGGGCGCCCAGGGGAAGCCGGCCGCCACGAGGGCAATAGCTGCGGCAGGGCAGCCCTGTACCCAAGTGGCGGCGGTGGCGCGCAACGCGTGGAGATTTGCGTCCAAGTTCGTCAGGCTATTGACGACGAAATCGCCACACAGTTTTCACAAATTGCATGGTTGAAAGTTGTATTTTTTTAAGGCATTTATAACCATTGCATTGCGCTTGTAATTGAGCAGGCTTCGTCGCTGCGGCTGGCGCCCCCGTGGGCTTCCCCAGGGCCGACGCCGTCAGTTGGAACGATATGCTGGCAGAACTCCTGACGTGGCTGGACGCCACGCCGTTGCGCTTTGCCGCCGCGGCATGGGCCGTCTTTGCCGCGGCGGTCGCGGCGGCGGCGGCCCCCGGGCTGTCTCGCGGGCCACGGCGTTGGTGGCGCCACCCCGCGCTCTTCGCGGCACTGGCGCTGCTCAGCATCGCCGCGTTTCGCTGGCCCGAGCTATGCGACAACCGGGAGCTCCAGGATCCCGACGAAAGCCAGATGATGTCGGGCGCCCTGACGCTGAACCAGGACCCCCTGTACTGGAAATCCGTGGACGGACAGACCCGCGGGCCGTTGGACGACTGGCCCCTCCTCGCGGCGCTTCGCCTGGCGGGCCGCCTTGACTACACGGAGGCCCGGCTTGTCGGCGTCGTCCTTGCGTGGGTCTGCGTCATGTGCGCATGGGCGGCGCTGCGCCACTGCTTCACGGATGCGTGGGCCCGGCTGCTGGTCCTGCCCCTGCTCGCCGTCCACGCGTTCGCGGACTCGTGGAGCTTCGTCCAATACGGGAGCGAGCACGTGGCCGACGCCTTGGTCGCGCTCGCCAGCGCCCTGCTCCTGGCGGCATGGCGCGGGCAGGAACCCGGGCCCCGCCCGCTCAGGCTGTTGCTCGCGGGCCTGGCCCTTGGCGCGATCGGGTTCGCCAAGCTTCAGTGTGTCCCGATCGCCGCGTGGATCGCGGCCTTCGGGGCGTGTCGGATCGCGGGGGCGGCCGGCGCCCGGCGCGCCCTCCACCTGGCAGGGTTCCTCGGCGGCGCGCTGATCGTCCCGTCGGCCATGCTCCTCTGGGTCGCCGGAGGCGGAATCTGGCGCGACTTCTATGCGGGCTACATTGTGGACAACATCCGGTATGCCGGGGCCCGGTGGTTCCCCTGGTCGCTGGCGCCCGCGAAGTTCAGGGAGCTTTGCGCCATGGCGCCGGGCATCGAGCCCTACCTGCTCGGCGCTCTGCTCGCGGCGGCGCTTGCGCTCCTCGCGCTCCGGCGCTCCGACCGACCGGGCCGGAGCGCCGCCGTGTACGCGCTCGGCCTAACCGCCGTGTCGGCGTATGCCGCGATGGCCCCCGGCCGGATGTTCCCCCACTACCTCCAGCTGATTCTCTTCCCCGTCGGCCTCCTCTTCGGAATCGCGGTCGGCGCGGCGGCCGAGTCCGTGCAGCGGCTGACCGCTCGCGGGCCGGCGTTTCAAGCGTTCGCGCAGGCCGGGATACTCGGGGCGTCCCTGGCCCTCGGTCTGGGCCCGCAGGTGCTCTGGCGGGCACGCGAGACCCAGCCCAGCCTGGGCCGCTTCGCCGCGACCGGGGGCCGCCTCGAGCGGACGGCCGTCGCGAGGGAGATCCTCCGCCACGCGCACGCCGGCGAGCGCCTGGGGATCTGGGGCTGGGGTCCCAAGTTCTGGGTGGAGACGGGCCTTGTCCAGGCGACCCGCGACGGCAACACGAGCCGCCAGATCGAGGAGTTCCCGCGCGGCGACCATTACTACCGGGACCGCTACATGTCGGACCTGGTGAGAAGCAGGCCCCCCGTCGTGATCGACGTCGTCGGCGAGGGGAACTTCTCCTACCACGACCGAAGCGACGCCGGCCACGAGACCTTCGGCGACCTGAGCCGGTACCTGCGGGCGAACTACCGGCAGATCGCCGACACCGAGGGCACCCGGATCTACGTCCGCGACGACCGCGACTGAAGGCGCCCCGTCTGCGCGAGGCGGCCCGCGAAGCGCGAACCCACCCGCCCCTGGCGATTCCGTCGGCGGCCAGCGGGAGCGCCGGCCCTCGAAGGCCGGGAGGATTCCAAGTCGGCATGGGTCTCTTGCCGATCCTCATGGCGGTATCCTGTAAGGTCCGTCTGGGCCGACTGCATCCGCGCGTTTTTCGCTTGCATCAAAACGGTCGCATCCTCTTGTAATGCAAGAATAAGCGGTGGTAGCTCAGCTGGATAGAGCAACGGTTTTCTAAATCGTCGGTCGCGAGTTCGAGTCTCGCCCACCGCGCCAATCTCGCCTACTTCCCCGCCCGCCTTAGGGCCAGGGTCCAAAGCCGGGCTTCCCCGGGGATGCCGTGCCTTCGGAGACCGGCCTCTATCCGCTTGAGCGCCGGCGGGCGCACGCGGTGCCTCGGGTCGCCCGGCAGGCTGGGCATCACCCTGCGCGCGAGCGCCCAGCAGGCCCAGGCCCTCCATCGGCGCTGGACCCTGCGCGGCTCATTCATCCGGCCGGCATAGTGCTGAAAATGAACCCGCGGGTTGCCGATGAACACGCCGCGGGGGCTCCGACCCATGATCCAGGTCAGGGCCGCGTACGGCAGCGGCCATTCGGAGAGGACGGGCTCGTCGCCCGCGAGGCACGCGCCCATGGCCCGGTCGAGACAGAGGATCGCGCGCGCCGAGAAGCCCAGGCGCCACAGCTCGTGCGCGTACTCGAGGCAGGCGTGGTAGAACCGCGGCCCGCGGTCGCCGCGGCCGAAGGCGTTGAGCATGCGCCAGTCGAGTCCGGGCCGGGGCGGCGGCAGGTGGGGGCACGGTGAAAGCATGCCCCGTTCGGTGGCCGCAAAGCCCGGCCTCGTCAATGCGGCTCGACAGGCCGGCGTCATATGCGAGACAAGAGGCGCCGCTGAACACGCCTCCCGAACGCCCTGTGCAACGGCTCCCCCTCTGGCTGCGCGCCGCGGTCCTGCCCCTGGCGGCCGTCGTGCGGATTTGGCTGATGACGCTGCGGCTGGCGCTGCCCGCCGAGGACCTGCGCAACATCACGCGCGCGGGGGAGCCGATCATCTTCGTCCTCTGGCACAACCGACTGTTCGCGGCCGCCGAGATGGTCAGGCGCTTCCGGCGGGGCCACCCCATCTACGCGCTCGTGAGCCCCAGTCGCGACGGCGCCTGGCTGGGCGCCTTCTTCTCGGCCGTCGGGATGCGCGCGGTGCGCGGATCGTCGAGCCGCCTCGGGCACGAGGCGACGTCCGCGCTCGTCGAGGTGCTGCGCGCCGGAAACGACGTCGGCGTCACCCCCGACGGGCCCAAGGGGCCGGTCTACGAGATGAAGCCCGGCGCCCTCATCGTCGCGCGGCGCGCCCGCGCGACGGTGATGCTCATCGGCATGGACTTCGAGTCCTCGTGGCGCCTGGCGAGCTGGGACGGGTTCCACCTGCCGGCGCCCTTCTCGCGCGTCCACGTGCGCTGCGTGGCCGTCGAGCCCGACGCCGGCGACGACCGCGACGAGGCGGCCCGCAGCCTGGGCGGGCGCCTCGCCGGGATCAACCCAGACCGCAGGCCTGCGCCCGTCAGAAGGCGGGGGTGACGGTCACCGTGTCCCCGGGGCCGGCGAGGTAGTCCTTGCCGGCGCTCCACTTCTCATCGTTGAGGACGAACTTGAAGGCGAACGTGGCCTCGGCCCCCGGAAGCACGACGCGCCAGGTGTCGGGCGCGACGCACGCGAGGGCGGTCCCCTTGTTCCAGGTCAGGCCCGCGCCGCCGCCCCGGATGAACAGGGCGTTGCCGAATCCGACATCGATCTTCGCCGTGATGGTCACGTCGGCCGCCCTCGGCTTGGACATGGCCACCGGCGGGGCCGCGGAAACGGCCGCTTTCGCCAGCCTGGGGGCGGCGGTGGATAGGCGCGCCGGGGCGGGCGCAGTTGTCTTGGTCGCCGGGGCGGGCGTCTTTGCGGACTTAGTGGTCTTTTTCATAGTGCGACGTTGAATTACCCTGGGAGCAATCGGCCCCACGGACTCACCGAAACCATAGCAGTTGCAACGCCAAAGATCAAAGCGGCGAGAGAATTCACGCGCCGCCATCCGTTTGCCATTCAGCCGTCACAACGGAAGCCGGTGGCATCACCTGACCTGCAGCGTGTCCCCCTCGAATTCGAGCCCGAGCGAGGGGATGCGGACGGCCTTGCGCGCACCCTGCCTGCGCACCCGTCCGGCGACCCATGCGTCGTAGCCGGTCGCCCGGGCGGCCTCGAGGGCGGCAGGCGCGGCCCCGGGCGCCACGTAGGCCGCGAAGCCGATCCCCATGTTGAACGTCGCGTACGCCTCCCTGGGGTCGACGGGCCCGGCCTCCATCAGGAAGCGGAAGATGGCGGGATGGGGGCGCGGCGCGGTGATCTCGTAGACGAAGGGCTCCTCGAGGCGCATCAGCTTGCGCCAGCCGTGGCCCGTCACGTGCGCCGCGTACCTCAGGTGGATCGCCCGGCGCTGGCACTCCCTCACGAAGGCGACGTAGAGGGTCGACGGCGCGAGGAGGGCCTCGCCCAGGGTCAGGCCGCCCTCGAGGCGCGTCGCGTAGCGCGCGGGAAGGCCCTCGGCGATCCTGCGGCAGAGCGTGAGCCCGTTCGTCTGCACCCCGGAGGAGGCGAGGAACACGATCGCGTCCCCGTCCTCGACGTCGCCCGTGATCCGGAGCGCCTTCGGGGCGATCCGGCCGATGGCGGACCCGGCGAGGACGACCGTCCCGGGCTCGATCATGCCGCGCAGCGCCGGCGTCTCGCCGCCCCCCCACACCGCCCCGGCCGCGCGGCATCCCTCGGCGAAGCCCGCCACCAGCTCCTCGGCCCGCCGCTCGTCCGCGAACCAGTCCGAGCTCCCCACGGCCGCGTGCATCGCGACGGCGATCGGCAGGGCGCCGCTCGTCACCAGGTCGTTCGCGATCGTGGCGACCGTGTCGATGCCTATCGCCCGGTAGTGGCACCGGCCGCTCTCGGCCTGGACGGCGTCGGCCACCAGGTTCTTGGTGCCGAGCCCCTCCTCGACGTGGGCGAGGTAGTGGTCCTCGGCCTCGACGAGGTACGCGCTCTCGCCCCGGGCGTTCGCGGGCTCCCGGAGGCCGTGGGCGGCCAGGAGGTCCGCCGTCGTGCGCGCCGACCTCTGGCAGGCCCGCTTGAACGCGTCGAGGGGCCCGTACCGCACGCCGGAGGATTCGTAGGAGAGGGGCATCGGGCGGCCCTCCTAGTACGACCGGCCCTCGTTCTTCTCGTAGTAGTTCATGTAGGCCCTGTTCACCACCCGGAAACCCCCGGGCGTCGGGTAGTGGCCCGTGAAGTACCAGTCGCCGGCGTGATGGGGCACCGCGGCGTGGAGGCTCTCGATGGTCTGGAAGATGATCTCGATGTCGCCGCGCCAGTCGATGTGCGCGGGCCTCACGAGCCTCGCGATGCGCGCCGAGATCTCCTCCGCCGTGAACGGCTCGTAGATCCGGCGCACGTGGTTGACCGTGCCCCCGCGCTCGATCTCCTGGCAGCACGAGCGGTAGACGTCCCCGAGCAGCTCGGCGCGCCCGCTCTCCCGGAGCAGGTCGACCGCCGCCTCGAACGCCACGAACTTGCCGATCTCCGACATGTCGATCCCGTAGCAGTCCGGGTAGCGTATCTGCGGGGCCGTCGACACGATCACGATCTTCTTGGGGTTGAGCCGCGCCAGGATCCGCAGGATCGAGCGGCGCAGCGTCGTGCCGCGGACGATCGAGTCGTCCACGCAGACCAGGTTGTCCACGCCGGGCCGCAGGGATCCGTACGTGATGTCGTACACGTGGCTCACGAGCTCGTTCCTCATGGACTCCTGCCCGATGAACGTGCGGATCTTGATGTCCTTGCTCACGACCTTCTCGGCCCGCGGCCAGTTGCGCAGGATGAGCTCGTCGAGCAGCGCCTCCGTCAGCTCGCCCCGCCGGCTCGCCTCGCGGATGGCCTCCTTGACCTCGCCGCGCCTCACGCTGCGCAGCGCCGACATGAGCCCGTAGAACGCCACCTCGGCCGTGTTCGGGATGAACCCGAAGACCGTGTCGGCCCAGTCGTGGCCGATGGCCCTGAGCACCTGGCCGGCCAGGCCGCCCCCGAGCGCCTGGCGCTCGCGGTAGATGTCAAGGTCGTTGCCGCGCGAGAAATAGATCCGCTCGAACGAGCACGACGCCCGGGGGAGCGCCGGCACGAACGCCTGCTCGGAGACGGTCCCGCGGCGCTTGATCACGACGGCGTGCCCCGGCTTGACCTCGCGCACGTCGCCCGCGGACAGGTCGAACACGGTCATGAGCGGCGCCCGCTCGGAGGCGAACGCGATGACCTCGTCGTTCTGGAACCAGTGGCAGGGCCTTATCCCCGACGGGTCGCGGGCGACGAACGCGTCCCCGTTGCCGATCAGACCGCACAGGACGTAGCCGCCGTCCCAGTCCCGCGAGGCCCGCGCCAGGACGCGCACCAGGTCGAGCTCCTCGCTGATCCTGCGGGACTGCTCCTCCCCGGGGACGCCCTGCACGTCGAGCTGGCGGTGGAGGTCCCCGTGCTCCGCGTCGAGGAAGAACCCGATCTTCTCGACGATCGCCTGCGTGTCCGTCGCGAAGACGGGATGCTGGCCCATGGCGATCAGGGACTGGTTCAGCTCGGCGGTGTTGGTGAGGTTGAAGTTGCCGCACAGGGCCAGGTTGCGCGTGGGCCACGGGCTGCGCCTGAAGAAGGGGTGGCAGGCGCCCAGGTTGTAGCCGCCGCTGGTCCCGTAGCGCAGGTGGCCCAGGAGAAGCTCGCCGCCGAAGTCGAAGTTGCGCTTGACGGTCTCGGGGAACTCCGGGTGGAGCACGCCCGCGGCCAGCTTCTCCTTGTACTGGCCCAGGAGCATCTTGAAGATCCGGTCGAGCGGGTTGGACTTCACGTTGCGCTCGCGGAACATGAACGGCTCCCCCGCCGGGATGTTGAGCTTGACGCAGGCGACGCCGGCGCCGTCCTGGCCCCGGTTGTGCTGCTTCTCCATGAGAAGAAAGAGCTTCGTGAACCCCCAGAGCGGTGTTCCGTACTTCTCCTGGTAGTGGGCCAGCGGCTTGAGCAGCCGCACCAGGGCGACCCCGCATTCGTGTGAGAGGAAATCGCTCATGGCCGCCCCCTAGCCGATGCCCGGGCGCGCCATCGCCCGCTCGATGCTCGTCTCCCAGGCCGCGCGCAGCGCGGCCAGGGGCCATTCGATCGGGCCGTGCGCCGTCCTGACCGACAGCGCCCCGCCCCCGGTGAGCTCCCCGATCGGGGCCGCGGGGACCCCGGCCCCGCCCGCCGCCGCCAGGAGGGCCGCCTCGTCGGCGGGCGCCGCCGCCACCACCGCGCGGCCCTGGCTCTCGCCGAAGAGGAGCGCGTCGAGCCGGGGCGCCGGCAGCCCGGACAGGTCGAGGGCCGCCGCCGGGTCTCCCGGGCCGAAGAGCATCTCGCACACCGCGACGAGGAGCCCGCCCTCGGACAGGTCGTGCGCCGCGCTCACCCGCCCCGCGCGGATCTGCGCAAGGAGGAAGTCCTGCAGGCGCTTCTCGGCCGCGAGGTCGAGCGCGGGCGCGTCACCCGTCTTCAGCCCGTGGACGATGCCGAGGAACTGGCTGCCCCCGAGCTCGGCCGGCGCCCCGCCGAGCAGGATCAGCCGCCCGCGGCCGGCCGGCGCGAACTGGCGCGTGATGTGGGCCTCGTCCTCGATGAGGCCGACGACCGCCACCGTGGGCGTCGGGTCGATCGCGCCCTCGGGGGACTCGTTGTAGAGCGAGACGTTGCCCCCGACGACCGGCACGTCGAAGAAGCGGCACGCCTCGGCGAGCCCGGCCACGCACTCGCTCAGCTGGTAGAAACTCTCGGGCTTGTACGGGTTGCCGAAGTTGAGGTTGTCGGTCATCGCCAGGGGGGCCGCGCCCGCGCACGCCAGGTTCCTCAGGCACTCGGCGACGGCGATCGCCGCGCCGCGCCGCGGGTTCAGGTAGCAATACCGCCCGTTGCCGTCGTTGCTGACGGCCAGGAACTTCTCGCGTCCGCCGAGGCGCAGCCGCACGACGCCCGCGTCGCTGCCGGGCTCCACCGCGGTCCCGTGCTGCACCATGTGGTCGAACTGCCGGTAGAGCCAGCGCTTCGACGCGATGGTCGGGTGCGCGAGGAGCCGCGGGAGCGCGTCGCGCGCGCCGGCGGCGTCGAGGTCCGCGAGGCCCGCCGCCTCGGGCGTCCATCGCGACGTCCCGTCCAGGTAGGCCGGCCGCCTCGCCTGCCTCCGGTAGACGGGCGCGCCGTCGGTCAGGGCCGAGGCCGGGATGTCCGCGACGGGAACGCCGTGGTGCGTCACCACCATCCGGCCCGTGTCCGTCACCTTGCCCACGCGGGCCGCGTGCAGGTCCCACTTGGCGAAGATCTCCTCGATCTCCCGCTCGCGCCCCGCCTGCACGATGACGAGCATGCGCTCCTGCGACTCGGAGAGCATGATCTCGTAGGAATTCATCCCGGCCTCGCGCTGGGGGACGCGGTCGAGCTCGATCTCGATGCCCGCGCCGCCCCGGCTGGCGGTCTCGCACGTCGAGCAGGTCAGGCCCGCGGCCCCCATGTCCTGGATGCCCACGACGAGGCCGGGGACCGCCATCATCTCGAGGCAGGCCTCGATGAGGAGCTTCTCCATGAACGGGTCGCCCTTCTGGACCGCCGGCCGGTCCGAGGCGCTCTCGGCGCTCAGCTCCCTGGACGCGAACGCGGCGCCGCCCAGGCCGTCGCGCCCCGTGGCCGCGCCCACGTAGTACACGGGGTTGCCCAGCCCGGTGGCCTTGCCCCGGCGGATCTGCCCGTGGCGCAGCGTGCCGAGGCACAGGGCGTTGACCAGCGGGTTGCCCTCGTACGAGCGGTCGAAGTAGACGTCCCCCCCGACGTTGGGGACGCCGACGCAGTTGCCGTAGTGGGCGATCCCGGCCACGACGCCCCTCAGGAGCCTGCGCGTCGCCGGGTTCTCGAGCTCGCCGAAACGCAGCGAGTTCGTCACCAGGACGGGCCGCGCCCCCATCGTGAAGATGTCGCGGATGATCCCGCCGACCCCGGTGGCCGCGCCCTCGAACGGCTCGACCGCGCTCGGGTGGTTGTGCGACTCGATCTTGAAGGCGACCGCCCAGCCGTCGCCGATGTCGACGATGCCCGCGTTCTCCTCGCCCGCGCGCACGAGCACGCGCCCGTAGCCGCCGGCCGGCGCCCGCCTCTCGGTCGGGAAGCCCTTCAGGAGCGGCCGCGTGTTCTTGTAGGAGCAGTGCTCGGACCACATCACGGAGAAGATGCCGAGTTCGGTCAGCGTCGGGTCGCGCCCCAGGTGCCCGCGGATCCGCCCGAACTCCTCGGGCAGAAGGCCGTGCCGGCTGACCAGCTCCGGCGTGACCGGCTGGTTGAGCCCCGGCTCGGGGTTGGGCGGTAGGCTCGCCCGCGTCATGCGATCCTCCGGGCAAACTCCGGGAACCCGGATGCCAGGATCGCCCGCGCGACGCCGAGGCCGTCCCGGCTCGGGTGGAACCGCTCGAACGCGCGGTCCGGGTGGGGCATCATGCCGAACACGTTGCCCGCCTCGTTGCGCACGCCCGCGATGTCGTCGAGCGAGCCGTTCGGGTTGTCGCAGTAGCGCAGGAGCACCTGGCGCCTGGCCTCGAGCCCGGCCCGGCCCGGCCCGTCTATCCTGAAGTTGCCCTCGCCGTGGCCGATCGGCAGCCGGATCCGCGCCCCGAGCGCCCCGGGGTTGAACGCCGCCCCGGCGTCCATCACCGCGAGCTCGCAGGTCATGCAGCGGTACTCGAGCGAGCTGTTGCGGATGAGCGCCCCCGGCAGGAGCCCCGCCTCGCACAGGATCTGGAAGCCGTTGCAGATCCCGAGGACGAGGCCGCCCCTCTGGGCGTGCTCGCGCACGGCGCCCATGACGGGAGAGAACCGGGCGATCGCCCCGCAGCGCAGGTAGTCCCCGTACGCGAATCCCCCGGGCAGGACGACCAGGCCGGCGTCCCCGAGGCGCGTCTCCTTGTGCCAGACGTAGCGCGTCGGCAGCCCCAGGCCGCCGGCGAAGAGCTGGAAGGCGTCCTGGTCGCAGTTCGACCCGGGGAATTGCACCACGGCGACGTTCATGGCGGCGCCGGTCACGGGCCGGCGACCTCGTAGCGGTAGTCCTCGATCACCGGGTTGCTCAGCAGGTCCCGGCAGAGCGCGTCGAGCTGCGCGCGCAGCTGCGGCGTGTCGGCGGCGTCCACGTCCAGCTCAACGACCTTGCCCACGCGGGTGGCCCTGAGCCCGCGCAGACCCAGGCTCTCGAGCGCGTGGCCGACGGCGACCCCCTGGGGGTCCAGGACGTTTCTCTTCGGCGTAACGAACACTTTGATCTTCACGGGGCGAAAAGGAGCAGGATGACGCCGCCGGGGGCGCACCGGCAAGGGTATTTGGCCCGTGGTGCGCTCACCGCTCGCGGTTCCTCGGGTGGAACCGGGCGTGCTGGTCGAGGAGGCGCCGGCCCTCGACCGCCGTGTAGATCTGCGTGGTGGCGATGCTCGCGTGGCCGAGCATCTCCTGGATGGCGCGCAGGTCGGCGCCCCCGGACAGCAGGTGGGTGGCGAAGGAGTGGCGCAGCAGGTGGGGCTTCACGTTCTTCGCGATCCCGGCCCGCTTCGCGTGCTTCTTGACGATCGACCAGAGCGACACCCGCGACAGCCCGGTCCCGCGCCTGCTGAGGAAGAGCTCGCTGCGGGTGCGCGGCTTGACGAAGTGCGGCCGGCCCGAGGCGAGCCACGCCCCGAGGGCCCCGCGCGCCTTCGCGCCGATCGGCACGACCCGCTCCTTGGATCCCTTGCCGAAAACCCGGGCGAAGCCGGTCCCGAGGTCGACCTGCTGGAGCGTCAGGGCGGCCAGCTCCGAGACGCGAAGGCCGCTCGAGTAGAAGAGCTCGAGCACGGCGCGGTCGCGCACGCAGGCCGGGTCGGCGCCGAGCGGCGAGGCGACCAGGCGCCCGGCCTCGGCCTCCGACAGGGACTGCGGGAGCCGGCGGGCGAGCCTGGGCCCGGACAGCAGCTGCGTGAAGTCGTCCGGGCGCCGGCCCTCCCTCACTAGGAACCTGGCGAACATCCTGAGCGCCGTCAGCTTGCGCGCCTGGCTCGACGGGGCCGCGCGCCGGCTGAGCGACCGGAGCCAGGCCCCCGCCTGCTCGGCCGTGACGGCCCTCCAGCCCGCCGCGCCCCGGCCGGCGGCGAACGCCGCGCACTGCTCGAGGTCGCGCCGGTAGCCCTCGCGGGTGTTGCGCGCCAGCCCGCGCTCGAGCTCGATGTACGCGAGATAGGCGTCGATGTCCGACGCGAAGGCGCTCGCCTGCATGGGCCTGCCGGCCCGCCTCAATAGCGGCGGCGCGGGGGCGGGGGCGGAGGCGCGCCCTGCTCCTTCATGCGGAACGTGATCCGCGCCTTCTCGAGGTCGTACGGGCTCATCTCCATCTTCACCGTGTCCCCGGCGGCGATCTTGATGAAGTTCTTCCTCAGCTTGCCCGAGATGTGCGCCAGGACCACATGGCCGGGGCTCTTGAGCAGTTCCACCTTGAACATCGTCCCCGGGAGCACGGCGACCACCTTGCCCTCGACTTCGATCGCGTCGTTGTCAGGCATGGCTTCGGCGGGCGCCGCAGAGCGGAGATCGGGTCATCGTTGGGTTCGCGCGGAGGCTAAAGGCAAACCCTCAAAAGGCGTCATCCGCCTCGTCGAGTCAAGGATTTACGTCCGGCACGCCGCTCCCGGCGCCGGCCTAGCCGAAGCCCAGGTTCGCCCGCATGATCGCCTTCATCTGGGCGGGGGCGAAGATGGGATACCGGAGCACGTGGGTCGTCCCGTCCGAGAGCTTCACCGTGAACCGGTAGACCTTGACGGTGTTGTCGAGGGTCGACAGCCAGCCCACGAGCGGATCCGCCGCGCCGTGCGGGGGGGACAACGCCCGCCAGATGTCCTTCTTCGCGAACGCCGGGGCGTTGTCGGCATAGACGCTCAGGATGGGCTGGTCGCTCACGTCATCGACCACGATCGAGACGGGCTTGACGCCCGGGTGGAACTCCAGCTCGAAGCCGAACGCCAGGCCCTTGCCGCCCTCCACCGCCACGGGCTCAAAGCGGAAGCTCTTGACGCCCACCGCGCCGTCGTCGACGACGACCGCCTCGCGGCTGAGGGGCACCTCGATCTGCGCGCCGTCCGCCGTCGTCACGTTGGCGGAGTAGCTCGCCTGCATGAGGCACCCGGCCGCGCCGAGCGCGGCCGCCGACACGGCGCCCGCGAGCGCGCGGCACGCGGCGCCCGGCGCCTTACCCCGGTCCATGAATCGGCTCATCCCCCGATGATCCCGCCTTCGCGCCTCTCGGCAAGCCGCAATGCGGCGCCTCCGCCGGCGGGCACCGAGGGTTTGCCGGCCGGGGAAAATTCCGATTGATGGGTTGCCCATGGCCGCGCCCGAGCCCACCCCCTGCCCCTTCGAGAAGCGCTTCCCCTCCCGGCTCGCGCGCGACGACGCGTTCTTCATGAGCCTGGCCTACAACCAGGCGATCGACGCCTGGCGCGAGGACGAGGTGCCGGTCGGCGCCGTGATCGAGGCCGGCGGCGAGGTGGTCGCCGCCGCGCACAACCGGGTCGAGGCCTCAAGCGACCCGACGGCGCACGCCGAGATGCTGGCGCTCACCCAGGCGGCGGCGAGGCTCGGCGACTGGCGGCTCGAGGGCGCCACGGTCTACGTGACCAAGGAGCCGTGCCCGATGTGCTCGGGGGCGATGGTGATGGCGCGCGTCAAGCGGGTCTGCTTCGCGGTGGCCGACCCCAAGATGGGCTGCCTTGGGGGCGCGGCCGACCTGAACGCGCTCCCCCGCTCCAACCACCGCCTCGAGGTGACCGCCGGGGGGGCCCTGGAAGCCGACTGCCGGGAGCTGGTCCAGGCGTTCTTCCGGGCGAGGCGCGCGGGCCCGGACGAGCCCTAGTCGGACCGGCGCCAAGGGGGCCCGCCGGGGCGCTTTCGGGCCCCCGGGGTTGACGCATTCGGGCTTGAGTGCAACGTACGGCCCATGGCCTACGAACTACCCAAACTTCCCTACGCATACGACGCCCTGGCCCCGCACATCGACGCCAGGACGATGGAGATCCACTACACGAAGCACCACCAGGCGTACATCGCGAACGCCAACAAGGCGCTCGCCGACCACCCCGCCCTCGCCGCGCTCGACGTGAACGCGCTGATCGCGGACCTCTCGAAGGTTCCCGAGGCCATCCGCGTCGCCGTGCGCAACAACGGCGGCGGCCACAGCAACCACTCGTTCTTCTGGACGGTGCTGGGGCCGGGCAAGGGCGGCGCGCCCAAGGGCGCGCTCGCCGCGGCGATCGCCTCCGCGTTCGGCTCGTTCGACAAGTTCAAGGAGGAGTTCGCGAAGGCGGCGGCCGGGCGGTTTGGCTCCGGGTGGGCCTGGCTCTACGTCGCGCCCGACAAGAAACTCGCGATCGGCTCCACGGCGAACCAGGACAGCCCCCTCATGGGCAAGGCGGTCGCCGGGATCGAGGGCAAGCCCGTGATCGGCCTCGACGTCTGGGAGCACGCCTACTACCTCAGCTACCAGAACCGGCGCCCCGACTACGTCGCGGCGTGGTGGAACGTGGCGAACTGGGACGCCGCCGAGGCGAACTTCGCCGCGGCCTCGAGGTAGCTCAGCGCGACCAGACGCTCGCCTGGAGCGCCGGGCCGAAGCTCGCCGGGCTGACCGACGTGCTCTTGCCGGTCTCCGTGTCGAGGATGCAGACGCGGCTCGTCGAGGCCGAGCGCGCCGTGTAGACGAGGTGCCGGCCGTCCGGGAGCCAGGACGGCTCGACGCCGTCGAAGGGCGCCCGGGACACCTGCTCGCCGCGCCTCGTCGCTAGGCTCAGGACGCCGATCTGGTAGTTGCTCCCCACCCACATCGTGAAGGCGACCTTGTCCGGGTTGGCCCGGCTCCAGTCGGGCTCGGCGCAGTACCTGCCCAGGTCGTACGTCACCCGCTGCGGGGCCCCGCCGGCGGCCGGCATCACGTAGAGCTGCGGACCGGGGCTCATGGCGAAGATGAGCCGGGAGCCGTCGGGGGACCAGCAGGGCGACGCCTTCACCGTGTCCGAGTAGGTCTTGCGGGACACCCCGCGCCCGTACGCGTTGCACACGTAGACCTCGGGCTCGCCCTCGCCAGACAGCACCATCGCCACCTGGCGGCCGTCGGGGCTGAAGTGCGCGCCGCTGTTCGTCCCCTTGAAGCTGACGAACGTCGTGCGCTGGTAGCCGGCGAGGTCGATCTCGTAGATGTCGGGCGCGCCCGACTTGAAGTAGCTCGTGTAGATGATCCGCTCGCCGTCCGGCGACCAGCGGGGCGTCATGGCGATCGCGCGGTCGTGGGTGACCTGGGTCACGTCCCCGAAGAACAGGTCGGAGGTGTAGATCTCCTGGTGGCCCGTGCGCTCGCCGACGAAGACGAGCCGGGAGGAGAAGAACCCGCGCAGGCCGAGCCCGTTGGTCTTCGCGACCGCCGCGTCGGCGGCGGCGAAGAACGCGGCGCGCGTGCCGGAGCCCGAGGCGACCTCGGACGCCACGGGCGCCCCGGAGCCGCCGCGCGCGATGTCCACGCGCACCTGGCCCGCGCCCGCCGGCGAGAACCGGATGTCGTACAGGTAGCCGCTCGCGACGACGTGGTACCTCCCGTGGGCCCCGAACGCCTGGAGCGCAAGCGCCTGCAATTCGGAGGTGGCGCCCGACACCCGCACCGGGATCGTCCGGGAGTCGGCGGTGACCTCCACGTACCCGATGTCGCGCTGGGCGAGCGCCGGGGCGCAGATGGCAAGTGAAGTGAGGAGGGCGGGGAGGATTCTTGGCATGGTCGCGGTGGCGGGTGCTCCCTTTGTATTTGCGCACAGGCGGCGCTTAACAACTCTTTATTGGCAAGTGACGACCGAAGAATTGATGGCGCAGCTCAGGAGCGTGAAGTATCCCGGCTTCAGCCGGGACATCGTCTCGTTCGGCCTCGTCAAGTCGGCCGGCTTCGAGGACGGGGTCGCGCACGTCGCCCTCGCGGTCACGACGAACGACCCGAAGGTGCCGAGGCAGCTCAAGGAGGACGCCGAGCGGAGCCTCCTCGCGCTGCCCGGAGTCAGCCACGCGATCGTCGAGGTCTCCGTCCAGGCGGTCCGGGCGCCCGCGGCGGCCCCCGGGGCGCCCGGCGCGCAGCCCGGGGCGCCGGCCGGCATCCGCAGCTCCGTGGCGATCGCCTCGGGCAAGGGCGGCGTGGGGAAGAGCACGTTCGCGGTCAACCTCGCGTGCACGCTGTCCCAGGTCCTCTCGGCGCGCGGGCGCCCCGGGCGGGTCGGCATCATGGACGTCGACATCTACGGTCCCAGCGTCCCCCTGATGATCGGCCTGCAGGGCAGGCCCGAGATCGAGGGCGAGGGCGCGGGGGCCCTGCTGGTCCCGATGGAGAAGCACGGCGTCAAGGTGATGAGCATGGGCTTCCTGGTCGACGACAACACACCCGTCGTCTGGAGGGGGCCCATGGTCATGAAGACCGTCCAGCAGTTCGTCCAGAACGTGAAGTGGGGAGAGCTCGACGTGCTCCTGGTCGACCTGCCCCCCGGCACCGGCGACGCGCAGCTGTCGCTCGTCCAGACCCTGCCCCTGGACGGCGCCGTTATCGTCACCACCCCCCAGCCCGCGGCGACCCGGGTGGCGACCAAGGGCGGCCTGATGTTCCAGAAGGTCAACGTGCCGCTCCTCGGCGTCGCCGAGAACATGAGCCACTTCGTCGACCCGTCCGGGCGCACGCACCTGCTCTTCGGCTCGGGAGGGGGCGCCGCCACGGCCGAGAGGCTGGGCACGGTGCTCCTCGGCCAGGTACCCCTGATCCAGGAGATCCGCGAGGGCGGCGACCAGGGCGTGCCCATCGTGGTCAGCGCGCCGGACGGGCCCGCCGCGAAGGCGTTCCGCGCGATCGCCGTCGCGCTGCTCGGCGCGCTGGACAAGGCCGCGAAGGGGAACGTGTGACGATTCGGAGACATTGTCGGCATTGACAGCCCCGGCGCCGTTGCTCACATCTTTAAATTCAACGGACGCGTGGAATGACCTCTCCCAACAAAGAGCCTGTTGTCGCGTCCTCCCGCGAGTTCGTGAAGCAGTCGAGCCTCTACCAGGAGTTCCTGGCCGAGAGGGAGGAGATCCTGAAGCACAAGTGGCTGGAATCCGAGCGCTTGGGCTATGACATCGGCTTCGAGAGGGCGCTCCTGGACTGGATCCGCAAGCACCGCGAGGGCTGGCGCGCCGCCCGCCGCCAGAGCCTAGCCCATGCTCCCGGGGTCCCGTCGGCCACGCCCTTCACGGGAGCCGGCGAGAAACAGCCGCCGCCCTAGCGGGGGAAACCCCTCTACTTGATCTCCTTGTGAAGCGTGTGGCGCTTCAGGTGGGGGTTGTACTTCTTCTTCTCGATGCGCTCCGTGACGGTCTTCTTGTTGCGCGTCGTCAGATAGCGGGAAACGGGTTTGCCCTCCTTGCGGGCCTCGGTGCACTCCAGCGTTACAAGTTCTTGCATGGGTCTTGAGCGGTTGAGGGGCCAGAAGGAACGCCCGGGCGCCGCCGCGCAATCCCAAACTGCCGGCTGGCGCGGGCCGCCCTAGCGGCGGCGCTCCGTCAGCGGGAGCATGACCCCGCGCCGGAAGAGCGTGACCTGGCCCGTGCTCGACGACACGGCGATCGAGATGCAGTTGGCGGCGACGCTGATGGCCGCGGCCGCCGCATGGCGGCTGCCCAGGCCGCTCGGCAGCGTCACGGCGTTGCCGGTCGCCTGGACGAGGCTGCCGGCGGCCTCGACGACGCCGTCGCCTCGGATCACGAACGCGCCGTCGATCGACGAGAACTCCTTCACGGTCTCGTCCATGAACGGGTTGAGGATGTTGCGGTCCTCCTCCTTGTACCCGAAGAACGGGTTGAGGACGAGGGGCTTGGTGTACTCCTCGACCTTGGCCGTGTCCCCGACGACGAATAGGCAGCCGACCGGGCGGCCCTCCCGGCCTTCGACCGCCAGCTCGGTGGCCACAGCGAGCACCCGCTCGAGCACCTCGGGCTTCACGTCCTCGGGCAGCAGGTCCGTCGAGGGCCCCGAGAGCAGCGTCTGGAACTCGCGCTCGATCTCCGCGACCACGATCGTGTCGAACTGGTTGCTGCCCGTGATCCCCCCCACGCAGCAGACCCTGTCGTTGAACGCGATGAGTCCCCGGGTGAGGGCGACCAGGAGCGCGCTGCGCAGCTGCGCCAGGCGCTGGCTCGAGAACGACCGCACCTGGATCGTGTCGGCGAAGCGGCTGCCGTCCTCCCCCGGCTCGATGGGGTTGCGCGTGACGAGGATCGTCTTGAGCTTGGGCCGCAGGACGCCCGGCTCGAGCCCCCCGATGAACGTGTCGCCGAAGACCATGGTCGCGCTGCAGCCCGCCCCCCGCGCCACGTGCTCGGCCTGGCGGAACATGAGCCGGTTGACGCGGTTCTGCTGCGCCTGGATCGGCCTCATGCCCCCGAATCCGCCCAGGAGCCGCTCGTAGAGCGTGTCCAGGTCGGGGGCGTTGACGAAGCTGTCCACGATCTCGCGCTCGCGCACCAGCCGCCCGATCGTCGCGAGCACCTGGAGCGTGTCCCGGGCCGACTCGCCCGCGATCAGCATCATGATCAGATGCACGCGCTCGCCCGACATCGCCCCCTGGTGGCGCATCCCGGCCCGGCTGCGCCCGATCGCCAGGACGTAGCGCCGGACCGTCTTGGTGCGCACGTGCGGCAGCGCGACGCCGAGCCCCAGGTAGGTCGTCATCGTGCTCTCGCGGGCGAGGAGCCCCTTGAGGATCGACTCCCGCTTGAGGTCGGGGAACCGCGCGATGCAGACGTCGAGCAGCTCGCCCAGGGCCGCCTCCAGCGTCGAGCTGCGCAGGTCAATGATGCGGCTCCGGGCGATGATCTTGTCGAGCCGCATGGCCGGACCCGTCGCTCAGCGCTCCCACTCGAGCGCGCCCTTGCGGATCTCGTAGGCGAGGCCGAGGGCGATGACGAAGATGAAGAAGAGGACCGGCCCGAGGATGGACAGGTGCTCGTGGAGGAACTCGCGGTAGATGAACACCCAGGGCACGAGGATCACGACCTCCAGGTCGAACAGCATGAACAGGAGCGCGGTCAGGTAGAACTTGACCGAGAAGCGGGCGTGGACGACCCCGTCGGCGCGCACGCCGCATTCGTAGGCCGAGTCCTTGATCCGGGTGTGCTTGGCCCGCTGGCCCAGCAGCGCGCTCAGCCAGATGACGCCGCCGGCCAGGGCGGCGGCCAGGACGGCCTGGACGACGAACGCAAGGTACGGGTACGGGGCCGGCATCGGGGAAACCGCTAGCGTGCCTGCGGCGCGCCCGCGAGACAAGGCGTTTGTGTCGGCCGCCCGCTCAGTTGACGTCGATCATCTTGGCGCTCTTGACGAGCGTCGAGCCGACACCGAGGGTCTCGGCGAACTCGAGCGTCCGGATCTCGTCGGAGATCGGCTCGAACCCGTCCTTGCGGCGGCACAGGTTGATCCGGGCGCGCATGAGGGCGTCCAGCAGCACGGGGTCCGTGGCCAGCCAGACCAGCGGCTCCGAGCGGGTGTACAGGGAGTTGAAGTA
>Ga0335078_10005343_pt1 | contig 18991 bp, 17 predicted proteins | sample Lox_Sample_32_FD_206711 | JGI IMG/M metagenome (GOLD analysis project Ga0335078, IMG submission 206711) | Soil microbial communities from Loxahatchee National Wildlife Refuge, Florida, United States - Lox_Sample_3.2 | ecosystem: Environmental > Terrestrial > Soil > Wetlands | place: USA... | reverse complement strand
CGTTCCTCGGCTGGTTCAACGTCGCGATCATGTTCCAGCACCAGGTGCCGAAGCTGCAGGCCGGCGGACAGCCGGCTGAGCCGCTCCCGCCGGCGCCGACCGAGCTGCCGACCACGACGGCCCTGCAGGCGCCGCCGGAATCCATCATCACACCGCGAGTCGCTCCCGACGGCGACCGTACCGGCCACAAGGAGGCCGTGCGATGAGCGCAGAAGAGAAGGAGGAGGTCCTCGGCCAGTTCCTCGGGGACGACAGTTTCCCGGTCAAGTGGGACTCGCCGGAGGAGAAGAACCTCTTCTGGGTGTACGACGACTTGCACAACCCCCACCCGCTCAGCCCGATGCACGAGGACATCGGCCTGTGGACGTTTTCGTGCAACCACATGTTCCGGCGCTTCGGCACGCCGTTCGCCACGGACTGGATCGCCAAGAACGTCAACGGCTACCTCTACACCGCGGCGATCCCGGCCGACTCCCGGCTGAAGATCGACGGGCAGCAGTACGGCGGCCGCTACGGCGCGGTCGTGCCGCTCGACCCGGACTACCCGAAGAAGATCGGCGTGTACCTGAACGCCGTGCTGCCCACCTACGGCGAGGAGTTCGTCGACTGGTGGCACGACCGGCTGGTTCCCGAGATGCGGCGCAACTTCGATTACATCGAGGGCATGCTCGACAAGCAAGACGAGCTCACCCTCATGGAGCTGGCCTGCCTGCTCGAGGACGCGATCGACATGCACGATCGCCACTGGAAGATCCACTGGATGCTCAACTTCGCCCAGCTGTCCGCGACTCTCAACCTGCGGGCCGTGATGGAGAAGACGCACGGCGCGATCGACGAGGCACTGCTCGGCCGGCTGCAGAGTTCAGCCAAGGACCGGAACTGGGACTCGATCGAGGCGCTGTGGAAGATGAAGGAGGAGGCCAAGGCCGACCCCGAGCTGGCCCTTGCCTTCAAGCACGAGACCGCGGGAGAGATCATCGCGGCGCTCGACGGCACCGATCGCGGCCGGCGCTTCATCTCCGAGCGGGTCAGGCCGTACCAGAAGGAGTTCGGCTGGCACGCGGTCTGGAGCCACGAGTTCATCTTCCCGACCGTGTACGAGCAGATGGAGCCGGTGATCGAGCTGGTCCGCGGCTACATCGAGACGGACTACGACTACCCGTCGACCGTCAAGGCGCTGGCCGATGACATCGCGGCCGCCTCCATCCAGATCCTCGAGGGCCTGCAGGGCGAGGCGCTTGAGGAAATGCGGGCGGCCAACGCGATCAACCTGAAGATGGCCCCGCTCACGCCGGACCATCACTTCTACATCGACCAGGGCGCCAACGCGCACGTCCGGCTGGTGCTCATCGCGATCGGCAAGAAGCTCGTCGCCCAGGGCGTGCTCGACGCCCCCGACGACGTGATCTTCTTCCGGTACGACGAGCTGCGCCAGTTCATGGGCGACCCGGCCACGATGGACGGCCGGGCCCTGGTCGCGCAGCGCAAGGCCGAGCGTGACAAGGCGTACACGTTCCGGCCCAAGGAGTGGATCGGCACCGCGACCCCGTCGCAGCTCGCCTTCCCGTACCTGAACCTGTGGGGCTTCCCGGACAAGTTCTACCGGAAGCCGGCCGAGGTGGCCGGCCAGATCACCGGGCTTGGCGGCTCCCCAGGCACGGTCGAGGGAATCGCGAGGGTCGTCCTGCGCGAGGACCAGTTCGATGAGGTCAAGGCGGGCGACATCCTCGTCTGCCAGATGACCAACCCGGCCTGGGTGGTGCTGTTCACCAAGATCACCGGCCTGGCAACCGACGCGGGCGGAACCGTGTCGCACCCGGCCGTGCTCTCGCGCGAGTTCGGGATCCCGTGCGTGTGCGGGGCATCGGTCGCGACCCAGCAGATCAAGAGCGGTGACCGGGTCCGGATCAACGGGACCACTGGCCTGATCGAGATCCTCGAGAAGGCTCCGCAGCCGAAGAACGACCTGTTCGCGGCGTGAGATCAGCGCCGGCGGGACCCCGGCTGGCGCCGGGGCCCCGCCGGGCACGGATGAGCGAGGTTCACATGAACAGCAAGCCGCAGCTCTGCGAGGAGATGTCCGCGGGCACCGCCAGGCTGCGCATCGACGTGGTCGGCGGCCAGCCGCGCGAGCACGTTCTCGACGACATGAGCTTCCTCAACTACCGGCTGGCCGAGGTCCGCATCGAGCCAGTCGTCAGCCTGGCCGAGCCGGACGTCGTCTGGCGCCAGGAGGGCGAGATGTCGATCGGCTACGACGGCCGGCGCATGACGCTCACCGGGCCGTGGCCGGCCGGGCCGCTGCAGAAGGTCATCGTCGCCATGCTGGCGTTGCGGATGGAAGCCGCCGGGCTGCACCCGTTCCACGCCTCGGCGGTCCGTTACCGCGACAGGACGGTCGTGTTCCTCGGCGGCGAATCGAACCACGGAAAGTCGATGGGCCAGATCGAGGCCTGCCGGCGCGGGGCGCTGCTGATCTCCACCGAGACGACGGTGATCGACGAGTACGGGACAGCCGTGCTCGGCTCGAAGGAGCCGTTCATCACCAAGCGGACCGAGGGGACCGAGAGGATCGACAAGGAAGCACCCGACCGCGGCGTGCAGAAGTTCTTCGGATCCATGCCGAGCTGGCAGCGGTACCGCGGGCCGAGCCCCGTCGACCTGGTGGTGGTGCCGGCCATCGACGGCAACTTCGATCCGAGCATCGCCGAGATGATCCCGTTCGAGCGGCAGTTCCAGACCTTCCACTCGGTGCAGAACTACCTGCTGCTCAACGAGGTCCTCGGACCCGGCTTCACGATGCCGCTTGTCGACACCGACGAGCTGCGCAAGGCGCGGATCGCGTTCGTCGCGCGCTTCTGCGAGCGTCCCTACTACTTCGCCAGGGCAGCGGACCCCCAGGTGCTGCTCGACCTGGTCGACAAGATCATGTGAGGCCGGCCATGCAGGGCTTCGGCTACGAGCGCCCGCACGCGCTGGCCCGGGCGGTGGCGCTGCTGCAGGCTCACGGCTCGCAGGCCGTGCTGCTGGCCGGCGGGACCGACCTGATCGTCGGCCTGCGCGAGCGGCGGCTGCGTCCCGCGGTCGTGGTCGACATCAAGCACGTCGCGGGGCTAGAGCCGTCGATCACGCGGGCCGGTGGGCTGGTCCGCATCACCGCTGACACCGTGCTCACCGACGTCGCGGCCGACCAGTGCGTGCGCAGCAACTTCCCGGCACTCGCGCAGGCCGCGGCGGTGATCGGCACGGTCCAGATCCGCAACCGGGCGACGCTGGCCGGCAACATCTGCAACGCGTCTCCGGCCGCGGACACGGCCCCGCCGTTGCTGGTCTACCAGGCACAGGTGGTCGCATACGGACCCGGCGGCACCCGGCGGATTCCGATCGACGGATTCTTCGCCGGCCCCGGCCTGACCACGCTCGCGCCGGACGAGGTGGTCACCGCGATCGAGCTGCCCGTGCCCGGGCCGCACGCGGGGTCGGCGTTCGGCCGGCTCAGCCGCCGCCGGGGCGCCGACCTGGCCACCGTAAGCGTGTCTGCCTACGTGGACGGGGACGGCGCAACCCGGCTCGGCTTCGGGGCGGTCGGCCCGCGTCCCATCCTGATCGCCGATCACAGCGGGCAGCTCGCCGATCCGGCCGGCCGGGCGGACATGCTGGCCAGGCTCGTCAGGACGGCCAGTCCCATCTCCGACGTCCGCGCCAGCCGCGAGTACCGGATGAGCATGCTCGCCGAACTCAGCCAGCGCGTGCTCGACGCGGCGACCGGCCGGCGAGCGGAAGGAGGACGACGATGACGCACACCAGGACCATCCGGCTGACCGTAAACGGCACCACCAGGCAGGTCCGGGCCGAGCCGGGCCACACGCTGCTCGACCTGCTGCGCGACGACCTCGAGCTGACCGGCACGAAGGCATGCTGCCTGGTCGGTGAGTGCGGAGCCTGCACGGTGAGCATGAACGGCCGGATCGTCGACTCGTGCCTGGTCCTCGCGGCCGAAGCCGACGGCGCCGAGGTCACCACGATCGAGGCGGTAGCGGCCGGCGGCGGCCTGGATCCGCTCCAGCAGGCGTTCCTCGATTCCGGCGCCGTCCAGTGCGGCTACTGCACCCCCGGGCAGGTGATGGCGGCCAGGGACCTGCTGGCCCGGGTGCCGCATCCGTCCGTCGCGCAGATCCAGGAAGCGATGGCAGGCAACCTGTGCCGGTGCGGCTGCTACCGGCAGATCACCGAGGCCGTCCAGGCCGCCGCCGCGGCGGTGGACCGATGAACGGCATCGTCGGCGCGTCGGCCCAGCGGGCCGGGGGCCGCGCGCGGGTCACCGGAGCCCAGCGCTACCTCGGCGACATCCACCTGCCGGGCCTGCTGCACGCCAAGCTCGTCACCCTCGACTGCGCTCACGCCCGGATCCGTTCGGTCGACACCAGTGCCGCCCGCCGGGTGCCCGGGGTGGCCCTGGTCCTGTCCGCCGCCGACCTTCCCCAGCCGGTGCCGCGGTTCGGCCCGCAGTACCGTGACCGACCGGTGCTGGCCACCGGCGAGACGAAGTACCACGGGGAGCCGGTGGCGGCCGTGGCGGCTCAGACGCAGGACGCCGCGGAGGAGGCCGCGCGGCTGGTCCGGGTCGACTACGACGAGCTGCCGGCGGTGTGCAGCCTGGCCGCGGCCCTCGCGCCGGACGCCCCGCTGGTGGCCGATCCGGCGCTGCGGCCAGGTGATCCGCTGGCCGGAACGAACGTGCTGCACGAGCACCGCTACGGCTGGGGCGATGTCACGGCGGCCCGCAGCGACCTGGTGGTGGCCGGCCGCTATACGTTCCCGATGGTCACGCACTTCGCGATCGAACGGCACGCGTTCATTGCCGCGCCGGACGGCGACGGCATCCGCATCTGGAGCACGATCCAGCATCCCTACTGGCTGCAGCGGATCATCGCCGAACTGCTGCACCTTCCGCTGGCCAAGGTTCAGGTCCTGGCGCCCGACCTGGGCGGCGGCTTCGGCGGCAAGCAGCACGCGAAGTACGAGCCGCTGGTCGCGCTGATGGCGCTGCGCTCCGGGCGGCCGGTCCGGCTGCTGCTGACCCTGGAAGAGACATTCCAGGCGGTGCGCCGGACCTCCGCCGAGGTCCACGTCAGGACCGGCTTCCGTGCCGACGGGTCCATCACCTTCCGTGAGGTCGATGCGGACTACCTGCTCGGCGCGTACGCCGACATCGCCGACCGGGTGGTCGGCAAGGGCAGCTACACGTCCTGCGGGCCTTACCGTGTCCCCGCCGCCCGGATCCTGGCCCGCAGCGTGCTGTCGCACACCCCGCCGGCCACCGCCTTCCGCGGTTTCGGCTCACCCCAGGTGCTGTGGGCGGGCGAGTCGAACATGAACGAGGCGGCCCGTGCGCTCGGCCTCGACCCGCTGGAGTTGCGGCTGCGGAACCTGCCCCGCCGGGGCGAGGTATTCATACCGGGAGACAAGCCGGCCGACGGGCAGTGGGACCAGACGATCAGGAAGACGGCCGAGCTGATCGGATGGGGAAGCCCGCTGCCGCCGGGGCGCGGCCGCGGGCTCGCCCTGGGCCTCAAGTCAGGCCCGACCACCGGCCTGTCGTACGCCACGGTCCGGCTTCTCGCCGACGGCAGCGTCGTCATGTCCGCCGGCACGTCGGACATGGGCCAGGGTGCCCGCACGGTGTACGCCCAGCTCGTCTCCGACGAGCTGGGGGTGCCGATGGACCGGATCACCCTGATCATGGGCGACACCGCCGCGGTCTGCTACGACCAGCAGACGTCGGCGAGCCGGTCGACGGTGCTGATGGGAAACGCCGTCCTGCAGGCGTGCCGGGAGATCCAGGCCAAGGTCAAGGCCATGGCCGTCCGGCTCTATCAGGTCGGCGAGACCGACGTGGACGTGGCGCACGGCCTTGTCCGGCTGCCCGGCCGGAAGGTGCCGGTCACCGACATCCTGGGACCGGGCCTGGGCCCGCTCGGCGGCGAGGTGATCGGCAACGGAGAAAGCCGCAAAGAGGCCGAGCCCGGCCATCCGCTGAGCGGAAGCGCCGCGTTCTACGAGTTCAACTGCACGGCCGTCGAGGCCGAGGTGGACACGGGGACCGGCGATGTCGCGCTCGCCCGTTACGCGACCGTCTCGGATGTCGGCCGGGCCATCAACCCGCTGCAGGTGCGCGGGCAGGACGAGGGCGCGGCCGTCCAGGGCCTGGGACACACGCTGATGGAGCACTACGTCCTGGCCGAGGACGGCCGGATCCGCAACCTCGGCGCCATCGACTACCGGATCCCGACCAGCATGGATCTCCCGGCCGAGCTGTACAGCGACGTCGTGGAGAACGCCGACGGGCCTGGCCCGTACGGGTCCAAGGGGATGAGCGAGGGTGCGCTGCTTGCCGTCGCGCCGGCCGTGGCCGCAGCCGTTACCGACGCGACCGGAGCGGTCGTCCGCGACCTTCCGCTCTCACCCGAGAACGTCTGGCGGGCCCTGACGCAGCGGGCCCTGACACAGCGGGCACTGACACAGCGGGCACTGACACAGCGGGCACTGACACAGCGGGCCTGCACCGCAGACGGCGATCTGATGAAGGAGATGCGCGATGAAAGCCACAGTGAGAGCTGACGCCGGTCCGGCCGAGGTCGGCCCGATCGGAATGATGCCCAGGGATCGCATCGTCGAGGCGGCTCGGCTGATACGGGAGGGCCGCACCTACTCGCTGGCCGCCACCCGCTTCCCGGGCATGCCGCTGTTTCCCGGCCACCCCCCGTTCCAGGTGCTGAACTTCCGCACGCCGCGGGGTATCCGGGTGGCCGGCGCGCAGCCCTGGGGACCGGTCAACGACGCCGGGCTCGGCTACATGGCCGAGTACGTCATGGCCACGTCCCACTCGGGCGCGCACATGGACGCGCTGGCGCACATGACCGTCGGTGCCGATTCGCACTGGTACGGGGGCGGCCGGGCCGACGCGGACCTGACCGACGCGGGCCCGGTCTACGGCGATGCGTCGAAGCTGCCGCCGTTCTTCACCAGAGGCGTGCTCCTGGACGCGCCCCGCTTCCGCGGCGTGGAGTGCCTGCCCAAGGGCTCGCCGATCGACGCGGCGGAAATGGACGCCATCTGCGCCGCGCAAGGCGTGCAGGTGCAGCCGTGGGACGTCGTGCTGATCAGGACCGGCTACATGAGCCTGTGGCCCGACGCGGCCAGGATGGCAGAGCACAAGACGGCCGGCCCGGACATCTCGGCCGCCCGCTGGCTGCTGCGCCGCGGCGTCGTCGCCACCGGCACCGACACCGAGACCTACGAGGTCCAGCCGGCGCCCGACCTGGGCGAGCCGGCCAACCCGCAGCCGGTGCACACGCTGCTGCTCATCGAGCACGGCATCCACCTGATGGAAAGCCTCGACCTGGAGGAGCTGGCCAGGGATCGGGTCTACGAGTTCTGTTTCGTCGCCTTGCCGCTGAAGATCCGCGGGGCCACTGCCTCGATGGTCGATCCGCTCGCGGTCATCTAGTTAGAGCCGAGGTCTGACATGTCTACCGTCGCCACCCGTGAAACGCCCAGCCCGGCACCGTCCGGCCTGCCAGCTACCATGCAGGCGCTCGTGGTGCTCGAGCCGAACCGGTTCGAGATCCGTGAGGTGCCCGTCCCCGCCCCCGGGCCCGGGCAGGTCCTGGCCAGGGTCCGGGCCGTGTCGATCTGCGGCACCGACGCTCACCTCGTCCGCGGGGACTACCCCGGCTTCTGGCCGCCCGCATTCCCGTTCACTCCCGGCCACGAGTGGGCCGGGGACATCGTGGCCCTCGGGCCCGGTGCCGATCGCTACGGCTGGCGGGTTGGTGACCGGGTGGCCGGCACCTCGCACGACGCGTGCGGCGTATGCCAGAAGTGCGTGGAGGGCCGTTACAACCTGTGCGAGAACTACGGCGTGCCCGGCCTGCACAAGCAGTATGGCCATAACGTCCAGGGCGCGGATGCGAGTTACGTCGTGCACGGGGTGAAGGCGATCTTCCGGCTGCCCGCCGCGCTTGGGTACGCCGAGGGCGCGGTCATCGACCCGGCTTCCATCGCACTGCACGTCGCCAACCGGGGCGGCATCCGGCCGGGCGACACGGTGGCGATCACCGGGGCGGGCGCCATCGGCCTGCTGGCGGCCGACGCGGCGCTGGTGCGCGGGGCGGCTCGCGTGATCGTGATCGAGCCGAACCCGGTGCGGCTGGCCAAGGCCACCGCCCTGGGCTTCGAGACGATCGCCAGCCAGGTCGCCGACCAGGCGGCCGAGGTCCGTAGCCGGACCGCCGGGCTCGGCGCCGATGTCGTCCTGGAGTGCGCGGGCGTGCCGTCCGCGGTCCAGCTCGCGCTGGCGATGCTTCGCCGCGGCGGCCGGTGTGCGGCGGTCGGGATCCCGACCGCGGGGGTGGAGGTCGCCATGCAGCGCGTGGTCCTTGACGAGCTCGAGCTGGTCGGGAGCCGGGCCAGCGCCGGGGAGATGCGCCACGTCATCCCGCTGGTCGAGCAGGGGCGCATCCGGGTGCGAGACGTAATCACCCACCACTTCCCGCTCGCCGAGTACGGCCGGGCCTTGTCGACCTTCGCCGATCCGGCCAGCGGTGCCATCAAGATCATCATCGAGCCGTAGGAAGGGCGCGGACGCCGTGGCGACCGTCGTGCAGATGCCGAAGCTGGGCAACACCGTCGAAGAGTGCCTGCTGACGGCCTGGCTCAAGCACAAGGGCGACGCCGTGCTCGCGGGCGATATCGTGGCGGAAGTCGAGACCGACAAGGCTAGCTTCGAGGTCACGGCACCGGCGGACGGCGTCGTTCTGGACACGTTCTTCGACGAGGGCGCCCTGGTTCCCGTCTTCACCGCCATCTGCGCCGTCGGCGCACCCGGCGAAGACATCGAAGGCCTCCGGCCGAGCGGGCGGCTCGCGGCAGCGCCGCAGCCCGCCGGCCACCCCGCCCCGGCGGTCCCGGCCGAAGCGAGCGGCCCTGCGCGCCCAGCGCGGCCGGCCGAGGCAACCGGCCCTGCACGGCCGGCCGAGCCGGCCGAGGCAACCGGCCCTGCACGGCCGGCCGAGCCGGCCGAGGCGCCCGCCCCAGCGCGCCCGGCCGAGGCGGGCACGCTGAGCCCGCGGGCGCGCCGGTTCGCCCGCGAGCACGGCCTGCAGCCGCAGGCGGCGGCCGGCAGCGGGCCGGGAGGCCGGGTTCTGGAGGCCGACCTGCGCGGCCTGTTCTACTCCCAGCCGATGGCGTCGGCGGCGGCCAGGCAGCAGATGGCCCGCGGCTACCTGCCGGGCGGCGCGGGATCGGGACTTGGCGGCATGATCAGGCTCCGCGACCTCGACGAACCCGCCGCTCGAGTCTCCACCGTACGGCAGCGGATCGCGGCCCGGGTGCGCGAGTCGCTGAGCACCACGGCCCAGTACACGCTGAACGGGTCGGCGAACGCCGGCGGGCTGCTCGCGGTCCGGCGCAGGATGAAGGCCGACCCGGCCACCGCCGCCATCACCATCGGAGACTTGGTCGCCTTCTGCGCCATCCGGACGCTGCGGCTGGCGCCGGACCTGAACGCCGAGTTCACCGACGGCATCCTGCGCCGGCGCGCGGAGATTCACCTGGGATTCGCGTGCGACACCGACCGCGGGCTCTTGGTACCCGTCGTCCGGAGCAGCCAGCGCCTGTCGCTGGCCGGGCTATCCCGGCGGATAAGGGAACTGGCCGCGCAGGCGGCCGACGGCAGCATCGCGGCCGATGACCTGACCGGGGGCACGTTCACCGTCAGCAACCTGGGCAGCCTCGGCGTGGAGTCCTTCACGCCGGTGCTCAATCCGCCGCAGGTGGCGATCCTCGGCGTCGATGCGATCGAGCCCAAGCCGGCCCGCAAGCCGGACGGGAACATCGAGTTCATCGATGCCATCGGCTTGTCGCTCACCCTGGATCACCAGGTCATCGACGGGGCGCCAGGCGCCCGGTTCCTGGACCTGCTCAAGCACCAGATCGAGAATGTCGAGGCGCTATGTACGACTACGACCTAATCGTCATCGGCGCGGGTCCCGGCGGGTACCAGGCCGCCGCGCACGCGGGCCAGCTGGGCATGAAGGTGGCGCTGGTCGAGAAGGACCAGCTCGGCGGGACCTGCCTGAACACCGGCTGCATCCCGGCCAAGGCCTTCCTGCGGTCGGCGCGGCTGTGCCGCCAGTGCCGCGAGGCTGCCGCGTTCGGGGTGCACGTCGACGGCTTCGGTATCGACCTGCCCGCGGTCGTCGAGCGCAAGAACAGCATCGTCGCGGCGCTGGCCAAGGGAGTCGACGACCTGCTCTCGCGGGCCGGGGTCGAGGTCGTCGGCGGCCGCGCCCGCATCCTCGCCCGCGACCGCGTGCAGGTAAGCGGCCAGACCCTGCGGGCGGCGAACCTGCTGATCGCGACCGGGGCCCGCGCTGCCGTGCCGCCGATTCCCGGTATCGGTTCCGGGCACGTCGTCGACTCGGGCTCCGCATTCGACCTCACCGTCGTCCCGTCCCGGGTCGCCATCCTCGGCGCGGACTACATCGGGCTGGAGTTCGCGGCGTTCTTCAGCGACGTCGGGGCCGAGGTCGCCGTCTTCGACGCGCTCGCGCGGGTCGCCGCCGGGTTCGACGCCGACGTCGCGGACCGGCTGCGGCAGCAGATGCACAGGGCCGGGGTCGCCTTCCACCTGTCCTGCCAGGTGGACGGCATCGACGGCGACGTCGTCCGGTACGCCGACGGCTCGGGCCAAGGCCAGTCTTACCAGGCGGACCTGATCATCAACGCGACCGGGCGGGTGCCCGTGGTAACCGACCTCGGGCTGGCGGACGCCGGCGTCGACTTCTCCGCGGCGGGCGTGCCGATTGACGCCGCGGGCCGGACGAACGTGCCGGGCATCTGGGCCTGCGGAGATGTCACCGGACGGCACATGCTGGCGCACGTGGCCACCCGCGAGGGCATCGTCGCGGTGAACAACATGGCGGGGCGCGCGGACCGGATGCGCTACGACGCGATCCCGTCAGTCATCTACACCCACCCCGAGGTCGCCTCGGTCGGCCGCACCGAAGCCGAGCTTGAGGCCGCATCGGTCCGGTACGCGAAGACCGTCGTGCCGATGGGCGTGGCCGGCCGCTTCCTCGTCGAGAACGAGCACGGCAGCGGCTTCCTGAAGCTGCTGACCGGCGCCGAGTACGGAGAAATACTCGGCGTGCACGCGATCGCGGACTTCTCCAGCGAGTTCATCGTGGCCGGCTCGGCGCTGATCGAGTCCGAGCTGCCAGTCAGTGCCGCGGCCGAGATCATCTTCCCGCATCCGACCATTTCCGAGGCCCTCGGCGAGGCGATCCGCCGGGCGCGGCAGGGGAGGCAGCCATGACCAAAGCGCTGGTGATCAAGCCGGAGGACATGTTCTCCGCGGGCAGGATCGGTTTTCACGACATCCCCGTCAACGCCTACCACAAGACAATCGCGGCGGAGCTCGGCACGCTCACGCCCGATGACCTGCTGGAGATCTGGCGCGACATGTGCGCGATCCGCGAGTTCGAGACCATACTCAACGAGATCAAGATCAACGGCGCCTACCGCGGCGTTGCCTATCGCCACGCCGGCCCCGCTCACCTGTCGCTCGGCCAGGAAGCCGCGGCCGTCGGCATGGCCTTCACGCTGGCACCGCAGGACCATATCTACGGATCGCACCGCAGCCATGGTGAGATCCTGGCAAAGGGCTTCGCGGCCATCCGAAAGCTCGGCGAGGACGAGCTGCTCGACATCATGCGCTCCTACCGCGACGGCGCCGTGCTGGCTCCGGTCGAGAAGGGATGCAGCGGCCCGGTCCGTGAGCTCGCTCTCCGCTTCTTCGTGTACGGCGCCTACAGCGAGATCTTCGCCCGCGACACCGGATTCAACCGCGGGCTCGGCGGGTCGATGCACGCGTTCTTCAAGCCGTTCGGCGTCTACCCGAATAACGCGATCGTCGGCGGCTCGGCCTCGATCGCGCCCGGGGCGGCCCTGTACAAGCGGGTGAACTCCAAGCCAGGCATCGTCGTCGCCAACATCGGCGACGCCTCCCTCGGCTGCGGCCCGGTCTGGGAAGGCATCACCTTCGCCAGCATGGACCAGTACACCAAGCTCTGGGATCGCTCGCTGGGCGGCGGCCTGCCGGTGATCTTCAACGTGATGGACAACTTCTACGGGATGGGCGGCCAGCCCGACGGCGAGACGATGGGCTGCCAGTTCATCGCCCGGATCGGCGCGGGCGTGAACCCGGAGCAGATGCATGCCGAACGCGTCAACGGCTATGACCCGCTTGCCGTCATCGACGCCTTCCGGCGGAAGAAGCAGCTGCTCCTGGACGGCCGCGGGCCGGTTCTCCTGGACACGGTCACCTACCGTTTCTGCGGCCACTCGCCCTCGGATGCGTCGAGTTACCGGACGAAAGAGGAACTTGAGCTCTGGCAGGCGGCCGACGCCATCCCCGCCTACCGGGACCGGCTGGTCGACAGCGGCGTCATCACCGCCGAGGCGCTGGCGGAGGCCGAGCAGGTGGCCCGCGAGCGCGTGTTCGAGATGTTCCGTCTGGCGGCTGACCTGGAGGCCAGCCCGCGGGTGCCGCTGAGCTGCGAGCTTGTCGGTGAGGTGATGTTCTCCAACCAGCGCGCGGAGCGGCTCGATGAACGCACCCCCGAGCTGGCGGGCGACCTGGCGGACAACCCCAGAGTCCGGCAGCTAAGGGGCAAGGTGCGCACCGCGACTCAGGACGGCCAGCCCGTGCCCAAGATGAAGGTGTTCAACATTCGTGACGCCATCTTCGAGGCCCTGCTGCACCGGTTCGCGACGGACCCCACCATGATCGCGTTCGGCGAGGAGAACAGGGACTGGGGCGGCGCCTTCGCGGTCTACCGCGGCCTCACCGAGGCACTGCCCTACCACCGGCTGTTCAACGCCCCGATATCCGAGGCCGGCATCGTGGGCGCGGCGGTCGGTTACGCGATGGAAGGCGGCCGGGCCGTAGCGGAGCTGATGTACGCCGACTTCATCGGCCGGGCCGGCGACGAGATATTCAATCAGCTGCCCAAGTGGCAGGCCATGTCCGCCGGGCAGCTCAAAATGCCGGTGGTGCTGCGGATATCGGTCGGCGACAAATACGGTGCCCAGCATTCGCAGGATTTCAGCGCGATCACCGGTCACATTCCCGGCCTCAAGGTGGTGTACCCGGTAACCCCGTATGACGCCAAGGGCATGATGAACGCGGCACTGTCGGGGACCGATCCGGTAATCTTCTTCGAGAGCCAGCGGCTTTACGACACCGGTGAGATGTTTGCCCCGCAAGGAGTTCCGGATGGCTATTACGAAATCGACCTGGGCGAGCCCTCGGTAAAGCGCCGGGGCAAGGACCTGAGCATCATCACGGTCGGGCCCGCCCTGTACACCGCGATCGACGCCGCCGATGAGCTCAGCGCGCGGTTCGGCCTGTCGGCCGAGATCGTGGATCTCCGGTCGATCAATCCGCTGAACTACGACATGCTGGCGGAGTCGGTGCGCAGGACCGGGAAGGTGCTGCTGGTCTCCGAGGCGGCCGAGCGGGGGAACTACCTGCAGACCGTGGCCTCGAACCTGACCCAGATCTGCTTCGATGACCTGGACGCGCCTCCGGTCGTGGTCGGCTCCAGAAACTGGATAACGCCGCCGGCCGAACTCGAGGCAATGTTCTTCCCGCAGCCGGCCTGGCTGCTTGATGCCATTCATGAACAGATAATCCCGCTGGACGGTTACCAGCCTGCTACCAACCGCAGCCGCGGCGAGCTGGTGCGGAGGGCACGTCTTGGAATATAGCCCAGTGGCGCCGGAAACGGGACTTCCGGCCCTATGCAGGCACTGGCCGGCGGAGTCTACTCGACTTAGAACCTGAATAGCTGACTCGGAACGGAGGATGAAATGCTAAAGCGGGTAACGCGGCAGGAGGCTGAAATCTATCACCTGCCTGGCCGTGACTTTTTCCTCTACATTGGCCCTGATAGCGCTAAGAACGTTGCCCTCGGCGTCGCGGTCTTTCCGCCCGGCTCGGCCCCGCCCGGCCACGTGCACCCGGCCGAAGAGGAAGTCATTCACATCCTGTCCGGCACCGGGCGCCTGGTGACCCCGGAGGGAACCGCCAAGCTGGAGCCTGGCGTCACGGTATACATCCCCGCGGGGCTGCACCACGCGACGGCGTCCGACGGCCCAGAGCCGCTCCAGCTTGTCTCGGTCTTCTCCCCGCCGGTGATTCCCGGCTCATACGAGGAGCCAAGGCCATGAACGGCCAGAACGCCGACCTGGCCGGCCTGGAGGCCACGGCCAGGTCGGCGCGGCGCGAGATAGTCAAGGCGATCGCGCACGCGAAGGGCGGGCACCTGGGCGGCCCGCTCTCGGCAGCCGACGTCCTGACCGCTCTGTACTTCAAGGTGCTGAACATCCGCCCCGACCAGCCCTGCTGGCCGGACCGTGACCGGTTCATCCTGTCCAAGGGGCACAGCTGCATCGCCCTTTACGCCATGATGGCGCTCCGCGGATACTTCCCGCTGGCCGAGCTCAGCACCTTCGATGCCATCGATTCGCGGCTGCAGGGCCACCCGGATATGACCGCGCTGCCCGGGCTCGACTTCTCCAGCGGCTCGCTGGGGCTCGGCTTCGCGGCAGGCATCGGCGTGGCGCTGGGAGCCAAGCTGGGCCACCGTAGCTTCACCACCTTCGTCATGGTGGGCGACGGGGAGTGCAACGAAGGCATCGTCTGGGAGGGCGCGCACATCGCACAGCGCTATGCGCTGGACAATCTGGTCGTCATCGTCGACCAGAACCAGTTGCAGCAGTTCGGCTGGCGCGCGAACGGCACCGGCCAGCGCCTGGCCCCCTACGCCGGGAACGACCTGCGCGACCGGTGGGCCGCGTTCGGATGGGCCGTCTCGGAGGTCGACGGGCACGACATGGCGGCGATCGTGGCGGCGTTGCGGGAGGCCAAGGCGGTCCGCAACCGGCCGGCCGTGGTCATCGCGCACACGGTAAAGGGAAAGGGAGTCTCCTTCATGGAAGGGAACTTCCGCTGGCACAGCCGGGTGCCGACCGACGAGGAGCTGGCGACAGCACTCGCCGAACTGTCCGATCCCGGCGTCCGGTCCGGGGAGGCGTGACATGGCACTTCCAATCGGCAAGGCGCTTCGCACGGTGTTCGGCGAGACCATGGCGGAACTGGCCGACGAAGACCAGCGCATCGTGCTGCTGGACGGCGACGTGGGCAGCTCCACCGGGGCGGCCACCTTCGAAGCCGCCCATCCCGACCGCTTCCTGCAGATGGGGATCACCGAGCAGGCCATGCTCGGCGTGGCCGCGGGCCTGGCCACCGTCGGATTCGTCCCGGTCGTCTCGGGCTTCGCATGCTTCGTCGTCGGCCGGGCCTTCGACTCGATCCGCGTGCTGATCGCCCAGCCCGCGCTCGACGTGAAGATCGTCGGCGGTTACTCCGGCCTGCTCACCGGGATGACCGGCAAGACCCACCAGATCTTCGACGATGTCGCGCTCATGCGGACGCTGCCGAACGTCTGCGTCCTGGCGCCCGCGGACGAGGTCGAGGCGGCGCAGGCCATCCGCGCGATGGTGACCACCGCCGGGCCGTTCTACCTGCAGGTCACCCGCGAGCAGTCGCCGGTCTTGTTCCCGGCCGACTACCGGTTCCAGATCGGGCGGTCGGTCCGGGTCCGGGAGGGCTCCGATCTCACCTTGATCAGCACCGGTGTCCAGACCACGCGAGTGCAGGAGGCAGCGGCCATCCTGGAGGAGCGCGGTGTGCACGCGACCGTGCTGCACGTCCCGACGATAAAGCCGCTCGACGAGGACGGCATCGTCGCGGCCGCGCAGGCCAGCGGCCTCGTCGTGGTGGCCGAGGAGCAATCTGTCCTGGGCGGTCTCGGCGGCGCGGTGGCCGAGGTGCTGTCCAGCCGCTATCCCGTTCCGGTCAGGCGGCTCGGCATCCAGGACGTCTACGGGGAGAGCGGCCCCAACGACGCCCTGCTCGACAAGTACCGGCTATCTGCCCGGGCGATCGCGGCGGACGCCGAGGCGTGGCTGCGCAGCCAACGGCCGCCGCGGCGACCCGCCAGTCTGGAAAGGACGGCCAGGACATGATCCGCACCCATCACTACATCGGCGGCAGCCAGGTCCAGGGCCGTTCGCACCGGGCCGGCCCGCTGTACGACCCGGCCACCGGCGAGCGCACCGGCGAGGTCGATTTCGCGTCGGCCGCCGACGTCGATGCGGCCGTGGCCAGCGCGTCGGCCGCGTTCGGGCAGTGGCGTGAGGTGACGCTGTCACGGCGCAGCGAGATCCTCTTCGCGATGCGGGACCTGGTCCGCGACCACACCCGCCAGCTCGCCGGGATCATCACCGCCGAGAACGGCAAGGTGCTGTCCGACGCCGAAGGCGAGGTGCTCCGCGGCCTGGAGAACCTGGAGTTCGCCTGCGGCATACCCAGTCACCTCAAAGGCGAGCGCTCGGAGAAGGTCTCCCACGGCATCGACGTGGAGTCGGCCCGGTACCCGCTCGGGGTCGTGGCCGGGATCACGCCGTTCAACTTCCCGGTCATGGTGCCGCTGTGGATGTGCGCCAACGCGATCGCGTGCGGGAACTGCTTCGTGCTCAAGCCTTCGGAAAAGACCCCCTCCGCATCCATGCTGCTCGCCGAGCTGTGGCAGCGGGCCGGGCTCCCCGACGGCGCCTTCAACGTCATCCACGGCGACCGGGAAGCGGTTGACTGCCTGCTGGCACACCCGCAGGTGACAGCCGTGTCGTTCGTCGGATCCACCCCGGTAGCGCGATACGTCTACGCCACCGCGGCGGGCCACGGCAAGCGGGTCCAGGCGCTGGGCGGGGCGAAAAACCACATGGTCGTCCTGCCCGACGCCGACCTGGACATGGCCGCGGACGCGGCCGTGTCGGCTGGCTACGGCTCATCCGGAGAGCGCTGCATGGCGGTCTCGGTCGTGGTCGCGGTCGGAGATGTGGCCGATCGGCTGGTCGACGCCATAGCGGCCAGGATCGGCAAGGTCAAGGTCGGCGCCGGCACCGAGCCGGACGCGGAGATGGGACCGCTGGTGACCCGCGAGCATCGCGACCGGGTGGCCGCCTACCTCGACGCCGCCGCCGCGGACGGCGCCGTGGTGGTCGCGGACGGGCGTGACCTGGTCCGGCCGGACGGGGGCTTCTTCCTCGGTCCCTGCCTGGTCGACCACGTGCGCACCGGCATGACGATCTACACCGACGAGGTGTTCGGCCCGGTTCTGTGCGTGCTGCGGGTGGCCGACTACGACGAGGCGGTGCGGCTGGTCAACGAGAACCGCTACGGCAACGGCGTGGCCATCTTCACCCGTGACGGCGGGGCCGCCAGGCGATTCCAGGACCAGGTCGACGTGGGCATGGTCGGGATCAACGTGCCCATCCCGGTTCCGGTGGCGTTCTACTCCTTCGGCGGATGGAAGGACTCACTGTTCGGCGACCTGAACATGTACGGGCCCGACGGAGTGCGCTTCTACACCCGCGGCAAGGTAGTGACGATCCGCTGGCCCGATCCGTCGACCAGCGCCGTGGACCTGGGTTTCCCGAGGACCAGGTGACCAGAGCCCCCAGGCATCGGCGCGGCGGCCGAGCCCGCGCACCAGGTTGACACCACCGGTCCGGCTCGGGCATCGGCCGGTCGCCCGCGACGCCTTGCGCACTCTTGTGTAGACTCATGTGTAAGGAGGCGCACATGGCTACTAATCTCGCAATCGACCCTGACCTGCTTGAGCGCGCCCTTGAGGTCAGTGGCGAGCGCACCAAGAAGGCCGCGGTCACCCGAGCGCTGCAGGAGTTCATCGCCCGCCGCGAGCAGGCCCGCATCCTCGGCCTCTTCGGCACGGTCGAGATCGACCCGGCGTACGACTACAAGGCCGAGCGCTCGCGCGGGTGAGCCTGCTCGTCGACACGAGCGTCTGGTCGCTCGCGCTGCGCCGGGACGCTCCTCCGGATGTGCCTGAGGTCCGGGCGCTGCGAGATGCGCTCGCCGGCGGTGAGATCGTCGCCACCACCGGGGTGATCCTGCAGGAATTGCTCCAGGGCGTCGTCCCGGAACGAGCCCGGGCACAGATCATCGAGATGTTCACTGCCCTGGAGTACCTCACGCCCTCTCGCGAAGATCATGTCGCTGCGGCAGGCGTGCGCAACACGTTGCGCTCCGGTGGTGTGCAAGTCGGCACGATCGATGCCCTCATCGCCCACCTGGCCATCGCTGGTGGTCACATGCTCCTCACCACGGACAACGACTTCCGAGCCGCATCCAGCCACATCGGCCTTCAGCTATGGCGCGCCCCGTAGCCCCGACGCGAGGCCGCCAGTCCCGGGCGGCCTCGCGGGAGGTCTGGGCGGTCCCGAATGGCTGCACTCCGTCCTCGCCGGCCCAGGCATTGATCTGCGACGCAGGAACTGAGAGGAACGTCACTCTTGACAGCCGGAACACGGCCGCCGACCGTAACGACCGCGCCATGATCGCCAGGCTCCGAGTCGCACAGCAAAGCGGCCTTGAGCTGCGCAGCAATGCGATGGTGGTTGCCCAGGTATGGCGTGACCGACGCGGCCGGCAGGTGAACCTGGCCCGCCTGCTTCAGGCTATCGACGTACGCGCCGTGCGTCCCGCCGACGGCCGGGACGCGGGAACCCTGCTCGCTGACGCGGGCACCGCAAACCCGATCAACGCCACCGTCGTCCTCCTAGCCGTTCCCGGCGACAGGATCCTTACCAGCGATCCCGGTGACTTGACCCGGCTGGCGTCAGCCGCCCGGAATCGCGCCGTCATCGTTCCCTGCTGACTACCTCGCTCGCCCTGACCGCGGCATGACAGGACGGCCTCGCGCTATCCGCGGGCAGGTGCGCGTTTCCGCGGAGACGGCTTGTGAAAACATTCACGATGCGCTTCCGCGGAAACGTT
>Ga0335078_10005342_pt1 | contig 18993 bp, 15 predicted proteins | sample Lox_Sample_32_FD_206711 | JGI IMG/M metagenome (GOLD analysis project Ga0335078, IMG submission 206711) | Soil microbial communities from Loxahatchee National Wildlife Refuge, Florida, United States - Lox_Sample_3.2 | ecosystem: Environmental > Terrestrial > Soil > Wetlands | place: USA... | reverse complement strand
GGATGATCCCGCCGACCCACCAGGGCGGAGCGTACGGGAAGGCCGGCCCGGATGTGACCATGACCTCTGAGGCGACCGCGGGGGCGATGACCGGCCCCCCGAGGAGCCAGTCCTGGTGGAAGAGGTTGTAGAGCAGGGTGAAGACGAGTATGGCGCCGAAACTGCCCGCGTACACGACTAGCGCGCCGATGACGGAGGCCATCTGGCTGCGCAGCACCGCGCCAAGACCGAGCCCGAAGACTCCCCAGGCGACGAACGCGAGCAAGTTCAGCAGTACCGAACGGGCCACGGTCCATCCGGCTAGCGACGTGCTGATGTGCTGGGTGTACAGGAACAGCGGCGTGGCCGCTCCGGCGATGACCGTGCCCACCAGCCAGAACAGCGCTCCGCAGCAGGCCGCGGCGGCCACCTTGGCCTTGATGACTGTGACCCGGCGCGGAACGGTCACGAACGTCATGGCCGCCGTTTGGTTCGCGAACTCACTCGTCACGACCAGCACGCCGAGGAGCAGCGCGAATATGACACCGAACAGGTGCCCCGAGGTCATCATGCTGGCGGCGATTGCGGCCACGCCTGCGGGAGTGCGGGACCGCGCCGCCTCCGCGAGGGCCTGCGGGCCGTCGAGGCCCTTCTGCGGGTAAAGCTGATTGTGAGTGCCGAACCCGTTGATCGTCAGCGCCAGCATCGTGAATACGATGAAACCGGCGAGAAAGAGCCACCCGGTGTCCGTCGTGCGGAGCTTCATGAACTCGGCCCTGACCAGGCGAGCCAGGGTGGTCCCTGTGTCGCCGGCCTGGTCTAGGGCGGCGCTGTCGAGCAGCGCTGTCATCGGATCGCCGCCTTTCCCGCGGTGAGCTCGAGGAACGCGGCTTCCAGGTCGGGGAGCTGCGTGACCAGCTGGTGGATGGCGAGGCCCGCCCGCAGCGCGGCGTCGCCGATCGCGGCCGCGTCCGCTCCGGTGATGTACGCGCCGCTGTCGCCGGCTGGCGTTACCACCACATCGCTGCCGAGCACGGCCGCGAGCTTTTCCAGTTCGGGGGTGCGCACCAGGGTCCGGCTCAGGTATGCCATTGAACCGATCACGGACGCCACCGTTCCCTGGGCAGCCAGCCGTCCGGCCGCGACGATGACCAGGTCGTCGGCGAGCTGCGCCATCTCCCCGAGCAGGTGGCTGGACACCAGGACCGTCCGGCCCTGCCTGGCCAGGGTCCTGAGCAGGTCGCGCATCCACCGGATGCCCTCCGGGTCCAGCCCGTTGGCCGGCTCGTCTAGGATCAGCACCTGCGGGTCCCCGAGCAGCGCCGCCGCCACGCCGAGGCGCTGGCGCATGCCGAGGGAGTAGCCCCGAAACGTCCGGCGAGCGGCTGCGCCGAGCCCGACCAACTCAAGCACCTCGTCCGCCCGCGCCAGCGGGATGCCCGCGGACTGGCAGACGACACGCAAGTGATCGCGCCCGGTGCGGTCCTTATGCGCCGCGCCCGCCTCAAGGACCGCGCCGACGCGCCGGATCGGCTGATCCAGGTCGGCATAGCGGACGCCGCCGATGGTGGCCGTTCCCGCGGTCGGCTCGACCAGATCGAGCAGCATCCGCAATGTCGTGGTCTTCCCCGCGCCGTTCGGGCCGAGGAACCCGGTAACCCGGCCCGGTTCCACGGTGAACGACAAGTCATCGACGGCCCTGACGCCGCCGTAGTCCTTCGTCAGCCCGCAGACCTCGATCCGTCCCTGGGACATCAGCGCGGGAGAGACCCCCCTTCCGCCGAGCGGCCGGTCAGGGAAATCCGGCCCGGCGCCGTCCATGCGGGCGCGGTCCGTGCGCGTGCCGCCGCGATTAAGCCGCGCCAGCCACACCAGGCCGCCGATCACGACGACCGCGAGCAGGACAACCATCTCACCTCTCCAGCCGCGACCGCATTCGCCGCATCGTGGGGGCCGGCTGAGTCGCGATGGCCGGCGAGAGGCACCCAGGCCCCGCCCGCCAGGCCAGCCGGGCCAGTCCCGGCGGCACATCGTGCGCCTCGGCCCAGTTCCGCCGCCCGGCGGGCAGCAGCCACGTCAAAGCGCGCGCGCCCGCGGCGGCCACCCGGCTCAGCCTGTTCATGACACCACCCCCCACTAGCGCGGTGCGGCGCGGCACGGAAAACCCAGGACGCGCGACGCCGCGCGGCTCACTCTACATAGATAGAGACTGGGCGTCTACATAGGTTGGCTCGTGTACCCACATGGAGAAGAACTGCGAGCCACCGCCATAGGCGTGGCCAAACGCCGTCACCGAATCGCCGGCGAACCCGCACCGTCGCACCGACGTCCCCGGGCTGCTGCTCGGCGCGGCGGCGCTGGCCGGGCTCACCGCCGGCTTCATCACCGCGGGCCAGGCCGGCTGGCTCGAACCCGGCCCCGTGGCCCTGTTCGCGACGGGCCTCATAACTGCCAGCCTCTTCATCCGGACCGAGCGCAGGCGGCCTGCCCCCATGCTCCCGCCCGGCCTGTTCCGGTCCCGGGACCTGTCCGGCGCCACCGGCGTCGGGCTGATCTTCAACCTGGTGCTGTACGGCTCGCTGCTGTGCTGTCGCTCTGGCTCCAGCAAGAACGCCACGAGAACGTGCTGGCCACCGGCCTCCTGCTGCTGCCGATGAGCCTCACGGTCGGCGCCGGCTCGCTGGCCAGCGGCCGGCTGACCGCACGCTTCGGGCCGCGGCCGCCGATGATCGCCGGCCTCACGCTGGCGGCCGCGGGCACGGCCCTGCTCTCCACCGCGGGCGCCGGCACGCCGACGACAGCCATCCTCGCCGGCTCGATCCTGCTCGGCCTGGTCTCGCTGGCCATGCCCGCCATGACCGCGGCCGTGGTGGGCGCCGCGGGCCCCGAACACGCCGGGGTGGCCAGCGGCACCCTCAACGCCGCCCGCCAGTCCGGCGGGGCGCTCGGCGTGGCCCTGCTCGGCTCCCTGCTGGGCCACCCCCCGGACCTGCGCGTCCCGCTGCTGGCCGCCACCGCCGGCTACCTGATCGCGGTGGCCCTGGCGGCGGCCACCGTCCGGGGGACCGCCCGGCGATTACCATGAAGGCGGGCGGAAAGGGGACCTTTTTATACCGAACGGGCGTACTGCGTGCCCCGGTCACCACCCTTGCGTCAGGACCTGGTCGAGGGCGTCGGCGAAGAAGTCGGCGCCCGCGGTGTCCAGGCACAGCGGGGGCTTGATCTTGAGCACGCACATCCGGTCGCTGGTGGGCTGGATGACCACGCCGAGTGAGAGCATCCGGTCGCAGATGGCCATGGTCTCCTCGGTGGCGGGCTCCAGCGTGTCCCGGTCCCGGACGAACTCCACGCCCAGGTACAGACCGGACCCGTGGACGGCGCCGATCAGCTCGTGCCGTCCGGCCAGCTCCTCGAGCCGGGCCTTCAGGTACCCGCCCACCCGCGCGGCGTTGGCCTGCAGGCCCTCGTCGCGGATCACGTCCAGGACGGTCAGGCCGACGACGCTGGCCACCGGGCTGCCGCCGGTGGAGGAGAAAAAGTAGCCCGCGTCGCGGTACCGCGCGGCGATGGCACGGGAGGTGATGACCGCGCCGAGCGGGTAGCCGTTGCCCATGGCCTTGGCCACCGTGACCACGTCCGGCACCACGCCCTGCTGCTCGAAGCCCCAGAACCAGTGGCCCAGGCGGCCGTAGCCGACCTGGATCTCGTCCGCGATGGCCAGCCCGCCGCGGTGCCTGACCTCGGCGTAGACCGCAGCCAGGTAGCCGTCGGGCAGCGGCATGCCGCCGGCGTTGCCGTAGAACGGCTCGGCCGCGAACGCCGCGGGCGGCCGGCCGCTGGCCGCGAGGTCGCTGATGACCTGCACGGCGTCGATGGCGTACCGGACGGCGTCGGCGCCGCGGTAGCGCCCGCGGTAGGCGTTCGGCGCGTCGACCGCGTGCACCCAGCGGGGGCGGGTGCTCAGCGCGTTCGGGTTGTCGGCGGTGGAGGTGGAGACGGCGTCCGAGGCGTAGGTCCAGCCGTGGTAGGCCTCGCGGACGGCCACCACGTCGCGGTGCCCGGTGGTCACCAGGGCCAGCCGGATGGCCAGGTCCACCGCCTCGGACCCCGAATTGACCAGGAACACCGTATCCAGCGGGTCGGGCAGCAGACCGGCCAGCCGCTCGGAGAACTCCACCACCGAGGCGTAGTGGAACCGGGAGTTGGTGTTCAGCCGGCGCAGCTGCCGGGCCACCGCGGCCTCCAGCCGCGGGTGCGAGTGGCCCAGCACGGCCACGTTGTTGACCATGTCCAGGTAGGCCCGGCCGTCGGTGGCGGCCAGGTGGTGCCGCCAGCCGCGTTCGATGCGCGGCGGGTCGGCGTAGTAGTGCTCCTGCACGGCCGCGAACGACGCGTCGCGCCGGGCCAGCAGGGCCTCGTCTCCCGGCGGAGGCGCGGGCGGCAGCCCGAGCAGCGGCGCCGGGTCCGCGGCGACCGACAGCCAGCCCGCCGCGTACTCCGGCCGGACCAGCGGCGGCACCTCCGGCGCCCCCTCGGCCCGCAGGCTCACGTGGATCGGTGTCCCGGCGGGCAGCCGGCCCGGGTGCGACACCGAGAGCACCAGGCCCCCGCCCACCTCGGCCGGCTCGAGCTCGGCCGGCCGGGCCAGCCACAGGTCGATCCCGGTCGCGACGGTGGCGGGGGAGACCCCGGCGAACGCTCGCGACTCGGTCAGCCGCGCCTCCGCGAACCTGGTGACCACAGCGTCGGCCCCGCCGTCCAGCATGGCCCGGGCCAGCCGGTCCGCCAGCCCGGGTTCGAGCCAGGCCCCCGCGTCCACGGCGTCGGACTGGGCCGACAGGTCGAGCACCTGGTACCGCGCCGAGCCCAGGTCGAGCACCGTTACCGCGGGCGCCTCGGGCGGCGGCCCGCCGACCCCGAGGTCGTCCGCGATCAGGCCGGCCATCACCTCGGCCGGCACCGAAACTGCCTGCTCGAAGGTGCGGCGCTCGTGCTCCAGGGCGCCGGTCACGTACTCGTTTCCGTCGTCGATGGCGGCCTGCTGCTCGCCGCTGACGATCAGCACGGCGGCGCGCAGCACGACCAGCGGCCACAGCGCCGCGGCCTCCTCGCCGGACAGCGGCCTGATCCGGTGGAACGCGCGCACCGCGGGCAGTATGGAGCAGGGTTCGGCCCCGGCGTGGCGCAGCACCGAGGTGACCGTGACGGCCAGCTCGCCGACCGCCCACGAGGTGGTCAGGTCGCCGAAGTCGATCACCCCGTCCGGGGTGCGCAGGCCGTGGCGGGTGGTGCAGACCAGGTTGTCGCCGCTCAGGTCGCCGTGCACCGCCTGGCGCGGCAGGTGCCCGGCGATCGCCTGAACCCGCCGCCAGGCCGCGCCGGCCGCGTCCGTGATCCGCGCCCGCAGGCCCGGGTCCGGCACGTGCTCCGCGAGCCGCCCGACCACCCGGTCCGCGTGCCGTAGGTCCCACTGCAGCACCCGGTCAAGACCGGGGTGGGTGAAGTAGCGCAGTGCCCGGCTCACCTGGCCGGCCAGCGTGCCGATCCCCGCGACCACCCGCGGGGACAGGTAGTCCTGGTCGGCGAGCGTGCCGCCGGGCAGGTAGCGGAGCACCCGGACGATGGCGTTCCCGGCCGCGGTGGACGCCGTCACGGGCCCGTGCTGCGCGGTCGCCACGCGCAGGGTCATCCCGTCCGGGCCGCCGGCGGCGGCGATGTGGTCCGCCGCGGCGTCCTGGGCCTCGATCTCGGTCCAGCTGAACGCCGGGTTGGCGACCTTCAGCACACCCGCCGGGTCACCCTCGCGCAGCAGCAGGAAGTTGCAGTCCTGCTGGCTGCCCAGCGGCTGCGCACGCACCGTCAGGCCGAACGAGGCCGCCATCCGTTCGGCCTCTTCGATCGTCACCAGCGGAACCGGCAGCGCGCCGTAGCGGAAGAAATCGACCCCGGCCCCAGAAGTCTCAGGGCGTGAAGACAATCCGGCCTACCGTGTCCCCGTCGGCGAGCCGCTGCAGCCCGCCGGCCACCTCCTCCAGCCCGAGCCGCTCACTGACCAGCGGCTTTATCACGCCGTCGGCGACGAGCTTGGTGAGCTGCGCGTGGCACTCACCGATGAGCCGGGGATTCTTGCTCTGGTACAGGCCCCAGTGCAGGCCCACGATCGAGTAGTTCTTGATCAGCGCGTGGTTCAGCGCGGCCGTCGGGATCACCCCGCTGGCGAAGCCGATCACCAGGATCCGGCCCTCGAACGCGATGCACTTGGTGGACCGGGTGTAGGCCTCGCCGCCCACCGAGTCGTAGATCACGTCGGCGCCGCGCCCGCCGGTGACCTCCTTGACCACCTCGACGAAGTCCTGGGTGTGCCGGTCGATCACCACGTCGGCGCCCAGGGCGCGGGCCGCCTGCGCCTTCCGCTCGCCGCCGGCGACGCCGATGACCCGGGCCCCGGCCGCCTTGCCCAGCTGGACCGCGCCGCTGCCCACGCCGCCGGCCGCGGCGTGCACCAGCAGCGTCTCGCCGGCCGCCAGCCGGGCCCGCCGGTGCAGCCCGAACCACCCGGTCTGGTACGTGATGAAGAAGGCGGCGGCCTCGGCGTCGTCCAGGCCGTCCGGGGCGGGCAGGGCAGTGCCGGAGTCCATCAGGGTCAGCTCGGCGAAGGCGCCGTGCGGCACCAGCGGGCCGCCGATGACCCGGTCGCCGGGCGCGAACGCGGTCACGCCGGGGCCGGCCGCCAGCACCTCGCCGCACAGCTCGATGCCCGGGGTGTACGGCAGCGGCGGGCGGACCTGGTAGCCGCCGCGGCACATCAGCACGTCGGGGAAGTTCGTCGCGGCCCCGAGCACCTTGACCAGCAGCTGGCCGGGCCCGGGTTCGGGATCCGGGACCTCGGCCAGCGCCAGCACGTCCCGCGGCTCGCCGAGTTCGCGTACCTGCCATGCCCTCATCGGATGCCTCGTTCCACTTCCTCGATCCGCTGCTGCATCCGGTTCATCCCGCGCAGCCACTTGTCGGTGTCCCCGGCCCGCAGCCCGTAGTATCCGGCCACCTCCGGGTGCGGCAGGATGAGGAACCGGCCCGCGGCCATGCCCGCGAGCAGCGCCTCGGCGACCTGCTCGGGCTCGATGGCGGCGTCCTGCAGCACCACCTTCCCGGCCTCTCCCGACTCGGCCAGCATTCTCGTCTTGACCCCTTGCGGGCAGATGCAGTGCACCACCAGCCCGCGGTGCCCGTAGGTCGCGGCCAGCCACTCGGCGTAGGACTCGGCCGCGTGCTTGGTCACCGAGTACGGGGCCGCCCCCAGCATGGTGAGCAGCCCGGCCGCCGACGCGGTGACCACGAAGCAGCCGCGCCCGCGCTCCAGCCAGGCCGGCAGCAGCTCCCGTGACGCCCGCACGTGGGCCATCACATTGACCTCCCAGGACCGCTGCCAGTCCGGCTCCGGCGCGTCCGGGCCCGTCCCGGCCGCGATGCCGGCGTTGGAGCAGTAGATGTCGATCTCGCCCAGGTGCCCGCGGGCGGCGGCGATGAGCGCGTGCACGCCCTCCTCGGTGGCCGCGTCGCCGGGCACCGGGTAGCCGCCGATCTCCCCGGCCACCTTGGCCGCCGCCTCGGCGTCGAGATCGTTGACCACCACCCGGCCGCCCGCCCCGGCCAGCCCCCGGGCCAGCGCCCGCCCGATCCCCGCGCCCGCGCCGGTCACGACCACCCCGGCTCCCCGTACCATATCGACCCTGCCTGTATCGATCGCCACGCCCGCAGGTTACCGCGCCCGAACCCGGTCTTTCACGCCCCCGCCCTCTGTTATGCATGGGCCCCATAGCCTCATTTATTGCGGTGCTGCGAGCCCAGCCCGCGCCCTCGCATCACGCTGACCGGCGCCCGGAATGTCTCAACTTGAAGTTGAGACGCACCCCGGACGGCCAGACCCCAGATAGGCGTAACAGTCACGTGATTCGCAGCTACCCCAGCCCGCACAGGCGCCTCCGCCGGGGAGGAGGAGTATTATCGGTGTTGGTGGTTCCGGCCGCCTCTGGGTCCGCAGGCAGAGCTGCAAGCTCACCGGTTACATATGCGATCGGCGGCGAGTCTTTCCTGCCCGAAGCGAGCGGACCCCGGGCGTGAGGGAAGGGCTGCCATGTCCGACGGGTCGCGCTCAGTGCCGCCGCGAGCACCGTCATCGCGGGCACCATCATCGCAGGCACCGTCATCGCAGGCACCGTCGCCGCGGGCACTGCCCGACCGCCCCAGCCTGCGGTACCTGAAGCTCGAGGCGAAACGCCGCCTGGCCGCGGGCGAGTTCGCCACCTTGCACGACGCCCAGGCGGCCATCGCCCGTGAGCTCGGCCTGCCGAACTGGTCCGCGCTCAAGCAGGCCTGCACCCAGGACAGCCACGCCGTGGCCCAGCTGCGCTGGATCGTCGCCCGGTTCTCCGGCGCCGGCGAACCCGGCTGGACGCCGCCCGCTGAGCAGGAGCTCGGGGACCACTTCGACGACCGCCTCCTGGCCGTCATGCCGGCCGGCGACCTGGCCGCAGCGCTCGCCAAGATGGCCGCGGACCTGCGCCAGGAATTCCGCGTCATCGGCCAGGCGCCCCTCCAGGCCATGGTCGAGCTGGCCGGCCTGCGGTACATCGCGGTGGTCGACCCCGCGCCGCCGCACCGGCTGACCGGGCTGCGCGGCTTCCCGCTCGGCGAGCGGGTCACCGACCCCCGGGTGAAGGCCCCGCCGCCGGTCAGTACCCTCGGCGATCCCCCGGACGAGATCGCCGAGATCGCCGCCGGGGCCTGCGCCGAGCTGGGCCTGCCCGCCCTGGTCCTGGCCGGCGGCGAGCCCGGCCGCGAGCCCTGGGTGCTCGCCGTCGGCCATGCCGACCTGGACCGGGCCGAGGCGCTCGAGCCCGGCCACCGGTTTCCCGTGCCCGGCGTGACCGTGCTGGTCACCGCGACCGCCGTGCTCCGCTTGGTCGCCGACGGCCGCATCGGCCTGGACGCCCCCGCCAACGATCACCTGCGCGCGGTAAGGCTGGCCGACGACGCGGTAACCGTCAGGGAACTGCTCAGCCATACCGCCGGCGTCGGCAGCCCCGCCGAGCTCTACGCCGGCCACGTCCCGGACCTGGCGGACACGATGGGCCCGGTGATCGGATGCGACGGCCCGCGGGGGACCCTCCGGCCCAGCAACGGCGGGTACGGCGTGCTCGGCCAGCTGGTCGCCGACGTCACCGGGCTGCCCTACGCCGACGCGGCCGCCCGCCTGGTGCTCGGCCCGCTCGGGATGCGGGACTCCCGGTTCCCGGCCACCGCGGACGGCATCGGCCCCGGCGCGGTCACCTGCTACCTCGCCACCGCGGACGGCGCCTTCCAGCCGTTCCCGCCCAAGGTCTCCACCCTCCAGGCCGTCGCCGGGCTCTGGTCCACCGGGGCCGACCTGGTCCGCCTGGGCACCGGGTGGGCGTCGCTGCTGCCCTCCGCGCTGGCCCGCGAGGCCCTCACCCCGCAGACGCCGAGGGCCGGGCCGGGCGGATACCGGGCCGGCCTGGGCTGGCTCCTGCCCCCCGGCAGCCCAGCCGGGCAAGGGGCCCAAGGGGACCAGACCGCCGTGCACAGCGGGGGCGGGGCGGAAGCCGTCGCGTTCCTCCGCAGCCGCGTCCGCGACCTGCGGACCTACGTCGTGTTCACCAGCCGGGCCATCACCGTCGAGTCCATCGACGCCCGCCTGCTCAGCTCGTGGCTCACCACATAACGAGGAAAAAAACGAGGGAAAGAAGGAAACCCATGTACCAGCCCTACCCGGGCAGTGACACCCAGCTGCCGCAAACCCCGCACCAGCCCGCTCCCGCCTCGGTGCTCAACGCCGTCAAGGCCATGTACGCCGGCGCCGCCGCCAGCCTGATCGGCATCGTCATCGAAATCCTCACCGTCAGCGCCACCAAGACCGCGATCGCCAAGCGCTCCCCGAACCTGTCCGCCAGCCAGCTCGCCTCGACCCAGCACGCGCTGGTCGGAGGGTTCATCGCCGGAGGAGTGATCGCCGCGGCGGTGTGGATCGGCCTGGCCCTGGCCTGCGGCCGCGGCCACAACTGGGCCCGCATCACCGGGACGGTGCTGTTCGGCCTGGCCACGCTGGACACGTTCGTCGGGCTCGCTACGCCGGTGGCCACCGCGCCCAAGCTGTGGGCGCTGGTGGTCTGGCTGGCCGGGCTGGTCGCGGTGGTGTTCCTGTGGCGGCGCGATTCCAGCGCTTACTTCAAGGCCAGCGCGTGATGATCGAGGTCGACGGGCTGACCAAGCGGTTCGGCCCGGTCACCGCGGTCGACGGCCTGAGCTTCACGGTCCGCCCCGGGCACGTCACCGGCTTCCTCGGCCCGAACGGCGCGGGCAAGACCACCACCATGCGGGTCATCCTGGGCCTGGACGCGCCGACCTCGGGCCGGGCCACGGTCGGCGGCCGCAGGTACGACGGCCTGATAAGGCCGCTGCGCGAGGTCGGCTCGCTGCTCGACGCGACCGCCCTGCACGGCGGCCGGACCGCCTGGACGCACCTGCTCTCCATCGCGCAGTCCAACGGGATAGCCTCCAAGCGCGTCAGCGAGGTGCTGCGGCTGACCGGGCTCGAGGGGGTCGCCCGCCGCCGGGTCAAGGGCTTCTCGCTCGGCATGAAGCAGCGCCTCGGCATCGCCGCGGCGTTGCTCGGCGACCCGCCGGTGCTGATGTTCGACGAGCCGGTCAACGGCCTGGACCCGGAGGGCATCCACTGGATCCGCGGGTTCTTCAAGACCCTGGCTGCCGAAGGCCGCACCGTGCTGGTCTCCAGCCACCTGATGAGCGAGATGGCGCAGACCGCCGACCACCTGGTCATCATCGGGCACGGCCGGCTGCTGGCCGACCTGCCCACCGCCGAGCTGATCGAGAACAGCGCCCGCCGGGACGTGCTGCTGCGCTCGCCGCGGGCGGCCGAGCTGGCCGGGCTGATCGCCGCGCGGGGCGGCGCGGTCACCCCGCAGGACGACGGCGCGCTGGTCGTCACCGGCCTGGACGCGGCGGCCATCGGAGACCTGGCCGCCGCGCACGGGATCGCCGTGCACGCCCTGGTGCCCAGGCAGGCCTCCCTGGAGGACGCCTACCTGGACCTGACCGAGGAGAGCACCGACTATCACGGGGGGACGGTGACCCGGTGACCGCGCCGGCCCGGCTGAGCACCACGGATATACCGAACGGGCGTACTGCGAGCCGTCCCGTACCCTCTCTCGCCACCCGGGCGGGCGACCTGCTGGCCTCGGAGTGGACCAAGTTCCGTTCGGTCCGCTCGACCTACTGGACGCTGCTGGTGGCGCTGGTCACCCCGATCGGGTTCAGCGCGCTGGTGGCGACCGCCTTCGCGGGTGCGCCCGCCTCGGCCGGGCCGCCGCCGGATCCGCTGCTGCCCGAGGTGCTCAGCCTGGAGTACGCGGTGATCGCGGTCAGCGTGCTCGGCGTGCTGGCGTTCAGCGCCGAGTACAGCACCGGGCTGATCCGCACCACGTTCACCGCGGCGCCGCGCCGCCGGGCGGTGCTGGCCGCCAAGGCGGCCGTCTACGGGGCGGTGACGCTGGCCGCGGGCGAACTGGTCGCGTTCGCCTCGTTCGGCGTCAGCCAGGCCATCTTGTCCGGTCACCACCAGGGCGTGTCGCTGTCCGGGCCCGGGGTGCCCGGGGCGGTGCTGGCGGCCGGGATCCTGCTGTGCGTGTGCACCCTGCTGGGGGTGGCGCTCGGGTCGATCATCCGGCACACCGCGGGCGGCATCGTGGCCACCGTGGCGGTGATCGTCCTGCCCTCGATCCTGGGCCTGCTCCCGGCCCCGTGGAGCGGCCGCGTCGGCCGGTTCACGCTGCTGGACGCGGCCCGGCAGGTGACGGCCCTGCACCCGGCGGCGAACCTGTTCTCCCCGGGCTGGTCCCTGCTGGTCCTGCTGGCCTGGCCGGCCGCCGCGCTGGCGGCGGCCGCGATCCTGATCACCCGCCGGGACGCGTGAGGTCCTCGGCGGCGGTGCTTGCGGGGGCAGCACCGTCCGCCGGGCCGTCCGCCGGGCCGTCTTCCGGGCTGCCTGCTGGGCCGTCCGCCGGGACCGCCCGCTGCTGGCCAGGATCACCCCGGCCAGGACGACCGCCCCGCCGGCCAGCTCGGCCGGGCCGGGAATCTGGCCGAGCCAGACCAGCGCGATGAGGACCGCGGCCGCCGGGACCAGGTACAGGGCCAGGGTGACCCGCCCGACGTCCAGCCGGGCCATGGCGTAGGCCCACAGCACGAAGCCGGCCGCCGACGGCGCCACGCCCAGGAAGACGGCCGAGCCGATGGCCGCCCCGCCAGCCTGCGGCAGGGTCCGCAGCAGCGACCCGGTCCAGGGCAGGATGAACGCGGTCCCGGCCCACATGGCGTAGGCGGTGACCTCGAAGCCGCTGTACCGGGCCAGCAGCGGCTTCTGGGCCGTGTGGAAGATCGCCTGGAGCACCGCCGCGGCCAGCACGATCAGCGCCGAGGTGCCGAAGCCGAGCCCGTGCGCCGCGGCGATGAGCGCGGCGCCGGCCAGGGCCACCGCGCTGCCGCCCCACTGCCGGCGGCCCGGGCGCTCGCCCAGGAACGCCACGGCCAGCAGGCTGGCGTAGACCGGCGCGGTCGCCACCAGCAGGCTGGCCGTGCCCGCGGGCACCCAGCCTCGCCGACTCCAGTGTTCGAAATAGCGTGGAGGAAAAGGGTTATGCGGAGGATCCGCCTACCCCAGGGGGTGGCGGTACCAAAAGCTCCACGCAGGCCGGATCCTCCACGCTAATTTCGCTGGTCTCGGAACCCCTGGGCCCCGGTGAGGTCACTGAGACGCGTGAGGCATCCGGCCCGGCCGCCATCTCCCGCGGCCATTCAGAGAGAGCGAATCTCCACCGAATCGAGTGTGCACGTTGTCACAACCATACGTAAACGGCCCCAGCAGGGAGTGATGCGCGGGGGGCGTGAGGTGATGACGGGGCGGGTGGCATTAGCCGCATCGGGAATCACTCATTTTGGACGGCGACCCCGCAGAGGATCTCGCCGCTCGGGACGAGGAACCAGCCGTCCTCGCTGGCCGCCCACCGCCGCCAGGCCCCGGCCAGCCGTTCCAGATCCTCCCGGGTGGCCAGGCCGTGCTCGACGGCCCGGTCGCCGAACGGCGAATCGGTCAGCCGCTGCGCCCACGACGCGCCCCACCAGGGCCGGTCCTCCCCGGTGTAGCACCAGGAACTGGCCGACGCCTCGATGGCGGCGAAGCCGCCGGCCTGCCGGGCCCAGGACAGCAGGCGCCGGCCCGCGTCCGGCTCCCCGCCGAGCGCCCTGGCCACCTTCCGGTACAGCGCCTGCCATTCGGTCAGTCCGGGATCCTCGGGGAACCAGAAGAAGCCGCCGTAGTCCCCGTCGCGCGCGGCGACCAGTCCGCCAGGCCGGCACACCCGCCGCATCTCGGCCAGCGCCGCGACCGGGTCCGACAGGTGCTGCAGCACCTGGTGCGCGTGCACCACGTCGAACGTCCCGTCCTCGAAGCCCAGGTGGTACACGTCCCCGGTCTCGAACCGGACGTTCCGCGCCCCCTGCCGGTCCGCCTCCTGCCGGGCCAGCGCCAGCACGTCGGCGGCCGCGTCGATGCCGGTCACCTGGCCGTCGGGGACCCTGGCCGCCAGGTCCGCGGTGATCGTGCCCGGCCCGCAGCCCACGTCGAGCACGCGCGCGTCCGGCCGCAGCCGCGGCAGCAGGTACCCGGCCGAGTTCTCCGCGGTCCGCCAGCGGTGCGACCTGAGCACGCTGTCGTGGTGGCCATGCAGGTAGGTATCGGAGCTAGATGGCATCCCCCCATCATCCCGCCCCTCCCCCTCCCCGCCTCTAGCCCCCCTCCCCGCCCCCGCCGATTCGCCTGACGAAGGGCCGGCCGGCGTGATTGCGGTGATCGTGTCGAGTTACCCCCCGGAAAGCACGGGGGTAACGCTGACCGTGGTCCGGGTCGCTCGCTAGCCGGGCTCGCACCCGGACCGGGGCACGCGCCCTCCTCGTTCGGTCAAAATGATCTTGGCCATCTTCCGGGAGCCTCATCCGGGCTGCTAGCGTCGGCTTCGACCTGAGCGGCCCTGAGGAGGATGACCGTGGCGGAAGTACATGGGGTGTGTGACGAGCGGTTCGAGGCGGTGCGCGCCGCGCTGGCGCGGAACCTGGACTCGGGCGAGGAACTGGGCGCGTCGATCGTCCTGGACATCGACGGGGACATCGTCGTCGACCTGTGGGGCGGCTTCCGCGACGAGGCGAAGACCACGCCGTGGGACGAGCACACCATCACCAACGTCTGGTCCTCGACCAAGACGGTGACCAGCCTGGCCGCGCTGATGCTGGTCGACCGGGGCCAGCTGGACGTTGACGCGCCGATCGCGAAGTACTGGCCGGAGTTCGCGGCCAGCGGCAAGCAGGACGTCCTGGTCCGCCACATGCTGTCGCATGCCACCGGGGTCTCCGGGCTCGACCAGCCGGCCGTCGTGGAGGATCTCTACGACTGGGAGCAGGCCACCTCGCGGATGGCCGCCCAGTCGCCCTGGTGGGAGCCGGGTATCGCGTCCGGCTACCACGCGCTCAACTTCGGGCACCTGATCGGCGAGGTGATCCGCCGGATCAGCGGCAAGACGCTCAAGCAGTTCGTGGCGCAGGAGATCGCCGGGCCGCTGGGCGCCGATTTCCAGATCGGCGCCGCGGAGAGCGACTGGGGGCGGATCGCCGACGTGGTCCCGCCGCCGCCGCTGCCGTTCGACTTCGAGGCGATCGGCCTGGACAGCCCCACGGTCAAGACGCTGACCGGGCCGCCCGTCGAGGCCCAGAACGCCAACACGCCCGGCTGGCGGCGGGCGGACATCGGCGCGGCCAACGGGCACGGCAACGCGCGTTCGGTCGCCAGGGTCATGTCGGTGGTCGCCCGCGGCGGCGAGGTCGACGGGGTCCGCCTGCTCGGCCCGGACACCATCGACCTGATCTTCCGCGAGCAGCAGAAGGGCGTCGACGTGGTGCTGGGCGTCCCGCTGCGCTTCGGCATCGGCTACGGGCTGCCCCTGCTGGAGATCCTGCCCTACATCCCGGACGACAAGATCTGCTTCTGGGGCGGCTGGGGCGGCTCCATGATCATCATGGACGTCGGCCGCCGGATGACGATCTCCTACATGATGAACAACATGGGGCCGGGCATCGTCGGCTCCGAGCGGAGCGCGGAGTACTGCATGGCGATCTACGACGTCATCGCGAACTGACGCGGGCACAATAAGGCGGCCCCGGAGCCTGGGCTCCGGGGCCGCCTTTTACTCAGGCGCTAGCCGGCTAGTGCGGCAGGACGCTGAGGAACAACTGCGGGCCCTGGGGTGTGCCCACCCCGGTCTCGTTGTCGTACCCCGGGGTGTCGTGCAGGGTCGAGCTCTGCACGTCGATGGTCTGCAGCCGGAACGTCAGGCCCAGGCTGTTGTCCAGGAAGTTCGCATAGTCGGTGCGGACCTGGGCCAGCGGCGAGCTCGGCGCCACGATGTCGTGCAGTGCCGAGGTGCCGAGCAGGTGGTAATACAGCGGGTTGATGAACCCGAGCGGCCGGCCGTGTGCCTGGTCGGCCAGCGCCACCACGCCGGCCAGCAGCGGGGAGGACAGGCTGGTGCCGCCGATGCGGTACTGGTCCCAGTAAGTGCCGTCGGGGAACACCTGGGTCTCGCCGACCTCGAAGCCGGTGTTGGGGTCGCCGTCCATCGCGATGTCCGGCACCGCCCGCATCGGGGTGCTCCCGTAGTACTTGGAGATGCTGGCCGGCACCTTGCCGACCTGGTAGAAGGGCTGGGTGAACAGCTGGCTCGTGCCGCCTCCGCCGCCGGAGCTGTACGGTCCGGGCGGGGTGGGCACCCAGGCGGTGCCGCTGGTGTTCAGGCTGGAGTAGGCGTTCTGCCACCCATGCTCGCCCACCCACTGGCCGTGGCTGCCGGCGAACAGGCTGGTACCGCCGACGCCGGTGACGTAGGGCAGGTCGGCCGGGAACTCGACGGTCTTGGCCCCCAGGTTGGTGCCGCCGGCCGTGTGGTCGCCGGAGTCGCCGGAGGAGAAGTTGACGGTGATCCCGGTCAGCGCCGCTTCCAGCGAGAACTGCTGGTAGAACTGCACGTAGTCGGTGCCCAGCAGGTTGATGTCGTCGGTGCCGTCGGTCCACGAGTTGGTGATCACGTTGGCGAGGTGGTTGTCGATCGTGCTGGCCCAGGCGTCGTCTAGACCGCTGAGGCAGTCCGAGGCCCCGACGTAGAGGATCCGGGCGCCGGGCGCCATCGCGTGCACGGCCTCGACGTCGAGGGTCTCCTCGCCGTACCAGCCCTGCGCGTCGCACAGGTCGACGTTGTCGAAGCCGTTCGGGCCGGGTGTCATCTGGGTGAACTGGCCCGGGATGAACGTGGGCTGCTTGTGCACCTGGTTGTACAGCTGGGCGTCCTGGGCGATCGTCGGCGCGGCGTAGGCGTCGGTGATGGCCACGGTGACCCCGCTGCCGTTGATGCCCTGGCTGAGCAGGCTGCTCTCGCCGTAGGCCGCCTGGAGCTGCTGGGGCACGTACCCGCAGACCGCGTAGGGCTGGGATTTGCCGTAGGCGGTCGGCTTGTCGGTGGCGATCTTCTCGGCGTAGTACGCCGAGCACGGCTGCACGCCGTAGCGGGCGCCGCCGGGCGGGCCGGGCTCGGTGTCGGCGATCTGCTTCAGGGCGGAGCCCTGGTCGATGCCGACCACGCCGCTGACCGCGCCGGTGACCGCGGCCGGGGTGCCCGACGGCAGGGACAGCTGGGTGGCGTTGGCCCGGACGGTCTTGCCCAGGTAGGAGTAGTTGTGCAGGGTGGTCCCGAAGACGCTCTGCACCTTGGCCACCGAACCACTGGCCTCCACGAGCATCCCGCTGGGCAGGGTCTTGGTGACCTGGAAGCCCTGCGAGGTAAGCCAGCTCTGCACCGCCGCGACCGAGGCGCCGGCCGGGGCGTAACGGGCGTCGAAGGCGGCGTTGGACAGCCACTGGCCGTAGCTGGCGCTGGTCGGGTCGGAGATCGCCTGCAGCGTGGCGACCGCGCCCGCCTGGTCGCGCATGCCCAGCAGCACGCCGAAGCTGACCTGCCCTGCTGTCTGGCTGGTGCCCAGGTCCTGAGCCTGGTGCAGCCAGCGGGGTGTGCTCCCGTTCAGCGGGTACCGGGCGTTCGGCGCCGCCGAAGCCGACCCGGCCATCACGGAGAGGCCGACGACGGTGGCGCCGGCCAACAGCCCGACGGCCACCCTGCGAGTAAATCGAGATGAGCCCATGCTCAGGTCCCCAAACTGGACGCTAGTGGCTGGAAAAACACAAGGTGCCAGCCAATCCAATGGGCGATGGGCGCGTCAAGCGGACTCACCAGAGTGATGCGCGTTCGATATCAGGCTGACGGGGCCGGCCGCACGGAAAATGCCGTAATTTCACCAAATAGTACTTTCGTGGCGGACAGCCGGGGCGCTTCGTGACGCCGGTCAGCCTTCCGGGCGCAGCAGCTCGCGCAGCGCCGCCAGCACGTCCTGGGCGGCGCCGGCCGGGGTGATTTCCGGGTCGGCCAGCGAGAGCGGGATGCCCATCCCGTCGGTGGCGGCGATGGTGAGCACGGCGACCTTGTCCGGGTCATATCTGCCGCCGAACGTGCCCAGCTCGATGCCGCGCCGCACCACCGCCGCCACCAGCCGCCGCCAGGCGGTGTTGTCGCGCAGCGCGTCGGCCCGCATCTCCGCGTCGCGGATGCCGAAGTGCCAGGACTCGATCCACAGCCGCCCGCCTTCGGGCGCATCCGGCTGGTATCCGGTGAGTGACGCGGTGATGATCCGCTCGAGCTGTTCCCACGGATCGCCGATGGCGGCGACGGCTGCTTCCAGCGCCGCCATCTCCGCGCTCGAGGCGTGCCGGAACGCCGCCACCAGCAGGTCCTCGCGCGAGCCGAAGTAGTACTGCAGCGTGCTGATCGGAACGCCGCTCTCGGCCGCCACATCGGCGAAGCGGGTGGCGTCCGCCCCCCGCTCCGCGATGACCCGGCAGGCGGCCTCGAGCACCGCGATCTTACGGCGCCCGGCCCGACGGCCCGGTCCGCGGCCCCTGCTGGGGCCGCGGACCGGCGCGGCGGACTCCAGGTCCGCAGAGGTCATGACGTGCTGCTCCTTCCGGCCGCTCCGGCCTCAGCCGCCTCGGCCTTGGCCGGCGCGGTGATGCCTTCCGCGAAGTACCGGGGCAGGAACCTGGCGGTGATGACCATGATGACCACTCCGACGACGAGGGAACCGGCCCCGATCAGGAAGATACCGCCCACCCCGTGGAAGCTGGAATAGCTGCTCGCGGCCGGCCAGTACGACTTGATCGACAGGACGAACGCGCCCAGCAGGGTCAGCCCGCCGATCAGCGGCAGGATCCCCCTGGTGACCAGGTCGCGCGCGCTGCTCAGCAGCGAGCGGCGGAAGAACCAGACGCAGGCGAACCCGGTCAGCCCGTAGTAGAAGGCGATCAGCAGCCCGACCGACGCCGCCGAGTCGGCCAGCACGTTCTTCGACGCGCCGGTCAGCAGCACGTAGAACAGGGCCGAGACCGCTCCCATGACCAGGGTCGCGACGGTCGGCGTGCGGAACCGCGGGTGCATCCGGGCGAACCAGCGGGGGATCGCGCCGTGCGCCGACATGGCCAGGACGGCGCGCGCGGTCGGCATGATCGTGGTCTGGCACGACGCGGCGGTGGAGGTCAGCACGCACAGCACCAGCAGCTTGCCCGGCGCGCTGCCCAGCACGGAGGTGGCCATGGCGCCGAGCACGTCGGTGTTGTGCGCGGCCAGGAACGCGGGCCCGGCGTAGGCCAGGGCGGCGATGCTGACCACCGCGAAGATGGCGACCAGCATCAGCGTGGCCATGACCGCGGCGCGGCCCGGGGTGCGCGCGGAGTCCTTGGTCTCCTCGTTCACGCTCAGGCAGCAGTCCCAG
>Ga0335078_10005341_pt1 | contig 19005 bp, 17 predicted proteins | sample Lox_Sample_32_FD_206711 | JGI IMG/M metagenome (GOLD analysis project Ga0335078, IMG submission 206711) | Soil microbial communities from Loxahatchee National Wildlife Refuge, Florida, United States - Lox_Sample_3.2 | ecosystem: Environmental > Terrestrial > Soil > Wetlands | place: USA... | reverse complement strand
GGGATCGCCGTTTTTACGAAATTGGAGGCTGCCATTGTCTGCTTATCTGATCGCTACAGTCAGACGGGTCCATGATCGAAAAGGGCTGGAAGCGTATTGGGCCCGCGTAGGACCTACCTTTGACGGGACTGGCGCAAAGCCTCTCGCGGTCTATACTTCGTTCCAGATGATTGAAGGCGATGGCCCGGTGCAAGGTATCGTGCTGGTCGAATTCCGCGACGCGAAAACGGCCCAGGAGTGGTACGACAGCAGCGGCTATCAGATGGTCAAACGATATCGCGAAGGCGCTGCAGACATCGAGCTCATTCTAGTGGAGGGCGGCGCAGTGACGGACCCAGCGCTTCGCATGCCCCACATCACCTGATCGTTTTCCGAGTGAGGACATGCTCCGGACAAGAAGGAAGCTAAGTCCTTGGCAATCTCCATCGCCGAGTTCGTCCGCCACGCCATCCGCGACAAGCTTCCCCCCGATCCCGGCCGGCTCTGGATGCGCTACATCGGCATGGCGGAGCGAGGCGATCGCCGCTCCAGCCAGTCCATCGACGAGATCGTCTATGGCGCAAAGGTCTGAGTGCTACGTCGATACCTCAGCCTTCATCGCCACTCTCGACAGATCTGACAGCTACTACCTTTCTACGGTCGTCTCTTCCCCGATCCCCCGGGTTGATCGCGTCCGCGTTAATAAATGCCGGGGGCCACTAAGGTTTCTCCGCCGTTATGTTCGACCGCCGAGGGCCGGCTGGTCGCGATCGTTACTCAGACGCAGCTGGTGCTCTGAAATTAAGTAGGAGTACCGGGCGGCGCGGGCGATTCGCTCTACATCTCGCTGCCAAGCGGTAATAGGCCCGCGACCGCTTTTCAAAATTTTCTCACGCACTAGGTCTTCGGGCCGATGAGCATCTCAAGACCCCGCATAAGTAGACCGCGGGTGAAAGGTAAAACTAAATGTCTCATCTTCGAATGTTTCGAATCTTTCCTGCGCTGCTTGGGCTAACTGTTTGCACGAGTTACTTGCGCGCGAACACGCTTACTCCTTCAACAAACACTATTAACCTGGTGTGCACGGTAGGTTCGCCCTGTACATCCAACGTGGCAAATGTTTCCACCTACTCTGCCACGTCAACATTGACTAACACTGGCGCCGCGGCCCTTTTCACCATCGCGGCACCCACCGTACCGTGGCTGGCCGTCACACCCACCTCGGCTACGCTAGCGGACGGCACGACGACTGCTACCACCCAAGTCATCACGTTCTCGGTCACCGCCGGTTGGACTTCGCTGAACAGCGGCTTGAACACAACCACTGTTCACCTCACCTCTGGAGTCGGCGGTAACAGCGTCTTCACAGTCAATATCCAAATTCAAGCCGCAGCTCCAACCCTGGTTGTGCAGGGCGGAACGAATGCATTGAATCCGGTCCCCTATCTCACGGGCGGCACCGCGCCCACCCTTTCTCTTACGCTGTATTCCAGCTCCGGATTGCCGCTGCCCTTTACCGTGTCCGCAGTCAGCAACACGACGCCTGGAGGCGTTGCGGGAGGCACCGCGCCGAGCGGATGGCTGACGATCAATGCCGGATCTGCGAGTGGCATTACTTATAGCTCGGGCACCACCATTTCTTTCACCGCCTCGGCCTCCGCACTCAGCGGAAGCAACCCGGGTGACTACGACACCGCAACCATCACCATTACGCCCGCGGGTCAATCCGCCGTCGTTATTCCTGTCAGCATTGCCGTGAACGCCGGGGCGCCGACGCTCAGCTCAGTATCTCCGAACATAGTCCCACTTCTGACAAATGGAGTAGCACCGGGATCGGTGAATTTCGTGCTGCATGGCACCGGCTTCGTAGCCACCACGGGAGCTCAGAAAACGAAGGTCTTCATTGGGGCCACCGCGGCGACATCCACTCAGGTGGCGTCAAACTACGTCACCGTGCTCAGTCCGACGTTCCTTCAGGTTTCAGTTCCCTATGGTTCGACGGGAGCGCCATTCGCCACCGCGGGAGCCACTGCCCTGGTAGTCGGCGTAGCCAACGGTGCGAGCCCGACCACACCCGCCGTGACTGTCACTCTAGGCGTAACAGCCGCCCCGATCATCAGCTCGATCACGAGCGCCTCTTCCTACGTGGAATCTCCTTCCGGCACGCCACCGAGTGTGGCTCCTTATGACATCGTCAGCATCTTCGGCAACAATTTGTGCCCGCTTTGCACGGGGACCAACAACGTGATCGTAGGCGCTCCCGATACCGTATTTCAGCGCTTCCAGACGTTCCTCAGCCCGGATGGCACCCACAAGATTTCCGTCAATTTCGTCAAACCGGGCGCCGCTACAACTCTGCCAGGCTACCTGCTCTTCGCCACCAACAATCAGATCAACGTCCTGGTTCCAGGAGCTCTCGCGACACTCGTGGGCACCGCTTCGCCGAACGTCGGTCTGGTGAACGTTACGGTGGGCTATGACACCGTGGTTCCGGCCGCAGCCGCCAATACTTCAGCGGCGTATCAAATAACGTACGCCGCCTACGATCCTGGAGTCTTCACAATCGAATCCAATGGCCAGGGTCAAGGCGCCATTACGGATGCTTCGACGTTCGTGTTGAACAGTCAAACTCACTATGCTCTCTCTGGAACCGACACGGTTGCGATCTTCGTCACCGGCTTGGGTGTTCCCGATAGCAGCGCAGCCAACAGCAACGGGCTGACCGCGGGCTGGAGCACCTCTTGTATCGCTCCACTAGGCGCCGTCGGAACCAGCTCGGCTGCCCCCGGCGGTTACATGGGGACGGTCAATACGCCGTACTTCTCCAGCGTCACATTGACCGGATTCCAACAACCCTCGTCTACCTATGCGGTGCCTTCTCCGCTGTGGACCTCCATTGACGGCGCGGTCATCAACCCGGCCGAATTCGCCGCCAACTCCGGCGTTGCTAACTTGCCGCCTTGCTTGTCCGCTTCGGATGCCTCGGCGACCAATACACTCAGCGTTACGATTGGGTCCAGCGTAATCACAGCGGTATCCACCCCCGCAATCAGTTTTGCGGGCTTTGTGTCCGGTGCGGTTGCCGGGCTCTACCAGATCAACGTGCCGATTCCGACCGGGACCGGCAACGGAACAGCTGCGCAGCTTCCGGTAACTGTCAGTTTCGGTACCGGCGGCAGCGTCGTAAACAGCCAGCCTGGTGTGACGATGTGGGTCAAGTAGGTTCAATCGTCTAAGATTGAAGCCTTCTTTTTTACGCGGCGGGGCGGACGATCGCTCCGCCGCTTCGTTTTGCGTACGCGCTATGCTGATCTGAAGTGCGAAAAGTTATTGTTGCCGCGGATGTTCCTCCGTCGGGAGAGCTGAAAATTTCCAACGGCAGCATCATAACACCGAGCGCGCGCGATCTGATTCGCGAGCGCAGCGTGAAGCTCGTCGAAGTCGCTGAAGATCAGCTCGATAAGGCGCCTCCGGAAAAAACGGTTGCGTTGGGATCGGATCACGGTGGGTTCGTTTTGAAAAAAACGCTCGCTCCACTGCTCGCCGAGTTCGGCCTGCGCGTCATCGATCTGGGCACCGACTCGGAAAAGCCGGTCGACTATCCCGACATAGCCGCCCGAGTGGCCGAGACGGTGGCGTCGCGCAAAGCCACGCGCGGCATCATCATAGATGGGGCGGGCATCGGGTCGGCCATGGTCGCCAACAAGTTTCCGGGTGTACGCGCGGCGCTGTGTTATGATAAGGCATCGGCGAAAAACAGTCGGGAACATAATGATTCTAATGTACTTACGCTCGGCGGCCGGCTGCTGACGGCAAGCCAGGCGGAGGACGTTTTGCGGGTGTGGATTTCGACTCCTTTCGCAGGCGGTCGGCACGCTGCCCGAGTCGCCAAAATCGCCGAGATTGAAAAGGCTATCAGGAATTGGACCCCGCGGAGCTAGATCGACTCGTCGAACAAATCGGTGAGGAGATTCTCGCGCGGTGGCCCGCGCCACTGCCACAAAGCGCCGACCGGCGCGAGGTTTCCGGTCTGGTTTGCGCCAGCTGCGCGAACTCCTGCGATACGATCTGCGAGCACAAGGCCCAGGAGATCTTGAAGGTCGGCGCATGCCGGGTTTCCTTGGGCGAAGCCGGGGCCGTCACCGACCCGTCGATCGCGCAGCTGATCGACCACACTCTGCTCAAGGCGGATGCTACGCGCGACGACATTTTGAAGGTTTGCCGCGAAGCGCGCCAGTACAATTTCGCCAGTGTTTGTATCAACCCGTACTGGGTTCCGCTGGTTGCCGCAGAGCTATCTGGAACAGCGGTGAAGGTTTGTACCGTAGTCGGGTTCCCGCTGGGGGCGACGTCCACGGAAGCGAAGGTCGCCGAGACCGAAGCCGCGCTGCGCGTGGGTGCGCAAGAGATCGACATGGTGCAAAACATCGGCGCCCTGCGGAGCGGGGAACACGACGTGGTGAAGGCCGACATCGCGGCGGTGGTGGAAGCCGCGCATCGCGCCGGCGCACTGGTGAAGGTGATTCTCGAAACTGCATATTTGGACGACAACCAAAAAGTGATGGCGAGCGTGCTGGCGAAAATGGCGAAAGCCGATTTCGTCAAGACCTCTACCGGCTTCGGACCCTCGGGCGCGACGGCGCACGACGTCGAGCTGATGCGTCTCGCCGTCGGTCCCAATATGGGCGTGAAAGCGTCGGGCGGGATTCGCACGTTAGAGGACCTGAAGAAAATGGCGGCGGCCGGTGCAACGCGCATCGGCGCCAGCGCCAGCGTCAAAATTGTCGAGGCCAGCGCGGGCGCGCCGCAAGAAGCCGGGACGGGCTACTAGTGGCCTCCGCTCCCCGCAAGTCTGACGTGCGCTTTCAGGAGCGCGCCGAGCTGCTCGATTTCCTGCTCGAGCTGGCCGGCGTGATCTCAGAAACGCTGGACCTCGATCGCATCCTGGCCAATCTGGCGACGATCGTGAAAGAAGTAATTCCCTACGACCTGTTTGCCATCCTGCTGTATAGCGAGCGCCAGGGTGGGCTGAGCATCCGGTACGGCATAGGTCACCGTGAAGAAATCATTCGCGGCCTGGTGCTGCCGCTGGGCGAAGGCATCACGGGCGTGGCGGCTCAAACGCGCCAGCCCATTCTTGTTGCGGACGTGCGGGCCGATTCGCGCTATCTGTCGGCGCTTGATGCAGTGCAATCGGAGCTGGCCGCGCCCATGCTCGCTCGCGGAAAGCTAGTGGGCGTAATCGATTTGCAATCCACGCGGCCGAACACCTACCGCGAGCAGGACCGGTCGCTGCTCCAGTTGATCGCCGGGCGCGTCGCGGTAGCAATCGACAACGCGCGGCTGTACCGGCGGGTCGACCGGCAGAACCGCACGCTGAAAACGCTGTCGCATCTGTCGCAGGAGTTCAGCTCGATCTTGAACGTCGACGAGCTGCTCGACAAGATCGCGCGTATCGTGCATGCGCTGGTCGCGTTCGACGCGTTCAGCATTTTATTAGTCGACCCGCAGCAGCGCGTACTGCGTCACCGTTTCAGCCAGCGTTACGACGAGCGCGTGAATCTGGACAATATTCCGCTCGGCAAAGGGCTCACGGGGGCAGCGGCCGAATCGCGCGAGATCGTGCGCGTGGCAGACACGTTGGCCGATCCACGCTACATCGCCTCTCATCCCGATATTCGCTCGGAAATCGCCGTGCCGTTGGTGTTGCAGGACCGCGCCATCGGGGTGATGGATCTGGAGAGCGAAAAAATCGGCTACTTCACCGAGGATCATGCGCGACTGCTGTCGTTGCTGGCGCCGCAGATCGCCAGCTCGGTGGAAAACGCGCGGCTGTACGAAGAATTGGCTCAGCGCGAGCAGCGCATGGACACCGATCTCAAAGCCGCTCGCAACGTGCAATCGGTTTTGCTGCTGCGCGAAGCGCCGCCCATCAAGGGCCTGGAGATCGCCATTCGGTCGCGTCCGGCGCGCGAGATCACCGGCGACGTGTACGACATTTTCGAGCACGGCCACGACGCGGTATTCGCGCTGGGCGATGTGAGCGGCAAGGGCGCGGCGGCGGCGTTGTACGGAGCGATGGTGAGCGGGCTGCTGCGCACGCTGGCGCATCGAAAACGCCGGCCGGCCGAGCTGCTGCGGTTGCTGAATAACGTGCTGCGCGAACGCGCGGTGGAAGCGCGCTATGTAACGTTGATGGTGCTGGTGTGGGAACGGGCCAACCGCCGCTTCATCATGGCCAACGCCGGCTCCGAACCTCCGCTGATCTGCCGCGGTACCGAGATCATCAAGCCGCGCGTGGAAGGCATCCCGGCCGGGATGCTGGATGGACGCGAATATGATGAAGTGATCTTCGAGGCGCAGTCGGGCGATATTTTGGTGCTCCATTCCGACGGCATCACAGACCAGTTGAATCCGCGCGAGCAGGAGTTCGGCCGCGGCCATCTGGCTCACTCGCTGCGCCGGGCGTGCGGCGAAAGAGCGCAGATTGTGGCGGACAGCATCCTGGCCGATCTCGATGCGTTCAGCGCGGGCGCGCCCGCCTTCGACGACCAGACTATGATTGTTCTCAAAGTGAAATGATGCAGTATCGCGACCACACGCTGTACCTCGAAGATGTTCCTCTGGCCGATATCGCGCGGCGCGAAGGCACGCCCGCTTATGTGTACTCGCGCGCGGCGATTCTGGATCGCTACCGCGCCTACGATCAGGCTTTCGGCGATGTCGAGCACACCATTTGCTATGCGGTGAAGGCGAACAGCAGTCTCGCGATTCTGAAGCTGCTGGCCGATGCGGGCGCTGGATTCGACATCGTGTCGGGCGGCGAGCTGTTTCGCGTACTCAAAGCGGGCGCGGATCCGGCGCGGGTGATTTTTTCGGGCGTGGGCAAGTCAGAGAAGGAGCTCGAATACGCGATCGAGTGCCGGATCAAAGCCTTCAATTGCGAATCGGTACCGGAGCTCGTGCTGCTCAATTCGCTCGCGGCGCGCTGGAGAGTGAAGCCGAGTATCGCGCTTCGCGTGAATCCCGATGTCGAGGCGGCGACGCATCCTTATATATCCACGGGACTGCGCAAGCACAAGTTCGGAATCGATATTGCCGAGGCTGAAGCCATCTACGCGCGGGCTGCCGAGTATCCCAGTCTGAATTTCGAAGGCGTGAGCTGCCACATCGGGTCGCAGATTGTCGAAATCGAACCGATGCTGGAAGTGTTCGAGAAGATGGTCGCGCTGGTCGAGCGTCTGCGCGCGCGCGGGCTTGCGATCCGGACGCTCGATCTGGGCGGCGGTCTCGGCGTGCGGTACAAGCCGGAGGACAAAGCTCCATGCATCGATGAATTCATCCGCGAGATGCGGGAGCGGGTAATTGGACACGGTCTCGAAGTCATGATCGAGCCCGGCCGGTCGATTGTGGCCGAGTCCGGCGTGCTGTTGACGCGCGTGTTGTATCGCAAAACGAATGGCGATCGCGAGTTTGTGATCGTGGACGCGGCCATGAACGATTTGATTCGTCCCGCGCTGTACCATGCGCATCATGAGATCATCCCGCTGCGCGAGTCGCACTCCGGGACGATCACGGCCGACGTGGTGGGTCCGGTGTGCGAATCGGGCGATTTTCTGGCGCGAGGCAGGGAAATGGCCAACGCGATGCCGGGCGATTTGATGGCGGTTTGCACTGCCGGCGCGTACTCGTTCGTAGCGGCGTCGAACTACAATGCGCGCCCGCGCCCGCCGGAGATTTTGGTGGAAGGCAGCGGTTATCGCGTCATCCGCGCGCGCGAAACGTACGATGACCTGATTCGGGGCGAAGTATGATGAGGTCATGAGATCCACCATCGAGCGTTCTCTCTTACTCGGCGCGTTTCTCGCGCTGGGCGTGCTGTTTGCGCACGAAGAGCCGAAAGGCAAAGCGATTACCGTGACCGGCGACGTGATCGACACCGGATGTTACGTCGCGCATGGCGGCCACGGCGCGGAGCACGTAGCCTGCGCGACCACTTGCGCCAAGGCTGGTGTTCCCCTGGCGATCGCGGACGCAAGCGGCAAGATCTACATGCCGATCGCTACCGATCACAAGAATCAGAACGCGAAGCTGATGCCGTTCATCGAGAAGAAGGTCAAGGTGAGCGGAGTGCTGCTCGAAAAGGGCGGCGTCACTGGAATCGCGATCAAGACGATTGAAGCGGCCGATTAGTTTCCGACCGTTATGTACAAATTCTGATTCAGCGTCACGCTGCCGGCGGTGACGTTGAGCGGCATGTCTCCGGCGGAGACCATCGGTACGGTCACGTTGAATTGGTAGAGGCCGACGAAGTTTGGCGCGAGCCCGTAGTAAGCGAGGGTCGCGGGCGTCTGGCCGAAATCGAATACTGGTTTGGTCGTGAGACTGTTCGATGCCGTCGCGATGGTGCCGGACGCGATGGTCGGAGTCACCGGGCCGAATCCTATGCCGTAGATCACGATCGTTTCTCCGGGTTTCGCCGGCGAAAAGGTGAGGCCGCTGATCAGGCCTGCTTTTCCGACGTAGGTGCCGTCTGAGTGCTGCGCGACCACCCATTGGTGCCCCTGGACGTTGAAGCTGGACGGCGCGAGCAACGCGGGTGCGGTCGCGTCTTTTTGTAGGCTGAAGCTACTGCTTGCGCCCGCAGAATTCGTGAGCACGATCGGAACGCTCGCGCCTGTTTTGGGGTCGTCGGGCGCCTGCACGTTCACCTGACCAGGATTCACGTAGTCCACGTACGCAGGAATGCCGTCAATGGACACGCTGACGTTGTTCAGCATGGTGGGCGCGTTGTTGCCGTTGAAGTCAGCGCCGCCCCAACTGCGCGGCTGCGTGCACGTGAGATTGTTGCCATAGATTTCCAGCCATGTGCCAGATGCGAGTCCAGCTGCTGGGTTGAACGCCCCCGCGCTTTGGACGGTCGAGATGGATGGAGTCGAGTCGGCGCAGAGGACATAGTCGGCGGTGTAGATGTGGTCCTTGCTGTTCGGGGATGCTCCGGTAGGGCCCATCGATGAGGGCGCGGCGTTCACCGCGACGTAGAAGTGAATGTTTCCCACGTTAGTTGCCGGAGGAGTCCACCGAACCTGAATGGTATTGGTGCTGAATGGCTGGAGGTAGTGAGTAATGTATTCCAGGGGCTGGCTTGGAGGACAGGCCCCAGTACCTTTAAAGCTGCCCGAGTCTCCAAATCCCATCGAGCAGAGAACGATCTGTGTTCCACCGGCCGCTGGAGTGAAATCGCCAGCTTGGGTTGCGTTGCTTTCTATACGCGCTGTCATCTCGAACCCGAAGAGCTTTGCCGCGGAGTCGGTCACTACAATCGTTAGAGTCTGCTGAATGCCGGGAGTGTAGGTGAGCCCGCTTGGAAAATTGACGACGACGTTGCCACCGCCGCTGTTCAAAGTGCCGACGTGGCATTGGGTATAAATGCACGACGTCTTGTTATCTCCGGGCGCGGTTGTGTAGCCGGCATCGGGCCCGGCGTAATGCGCCAACAGCACCGCAACCGACACACCTACTGTGGCGGAAATCGCGATCGCACGGCTACGCGTCACTCTTCACCCCTTGCATCTTGCTTTGCTAAACACGCCAGCGCCTTCTTTGCTGCGGTGCTGAGCGGCAATTCTTCGAGATTTTGCATTTTTAACCAGTGGAACCCCTTAGGCGCGCCTCGGGTGAATGCCCGATGAACGTGGAACGCGTATCTTGTATTCACGATGGTGTGACGAACGGTAGCAATCCTCGCGCCAACCCGGGCGTGCGGCAGGTGAGCAGGCTGCGGTAACTCCCAGAATCCCGCCAAGCGCCGATCATCCTTCGGTCTCTGCCAAGCCAAAATGCTTCCCGCCTTTTCCACAATCAGGATCTGTTGTTCTACTTCTGTCGACGGCGCGCGCGGAATCTTTAGCGGCAGCTTGCGCTCCAAGCCCTCACGGTGCGCCGCGCACTCCTTCGCGATCGGGCACAATTTGCAGCGCGGCTCTCGCGGCAGACAGATGACCGCGCCCAATTCCATCCAGGCCTGATTGAATTCACCCGGCCGCGCGGGATCGATCAGCCCGGCGGCAATTTTCCCCAGTCTCTTCCGCACCACGGAAGACGCTACGTTTCCCCGCTCGGCTGTTAGACGGCTCAACACACGAATCGCGTTTCCATCCAGTGCGGCGCGCGGGAGATCGAACGCGATGCTCGCGATGGCGGCGGCCGTATAGTCGCCGATGCCGTCGAGGGCGCGAATGGATTCGTAGTCGCGTGGAAAATTGCCCAGATCGAGGATCTTTTTGGCGGCGCGCTGAAGATTGCGGGCGCGCGCATAGTAGCCGAGGCCGGCCCAGGCTGCTAACAGTTCCTGTTCGGGCGCCGATGCCAACTCCGCGACTCCCGGAAACCGCGCGAGGAAGCGCTCATAGTATGGGATCGCGGCCGCCACGCGCGTCTGCTGCAGCATGATCTCGGAAATCCAGACGCGGTAAGGATCCCGCGAGATGCGCCACGGCAAGTCGCGCCGATTTTCGCGATACCAATTGAGAAGCTTCCGTCGAATGCCGGGGACTGCGTGGGAACGAGGCACTGTTAGAATGCGTGGGTGCGGCGGCGTGGCATCTCTCTGCTTATTATCGCGCTCGCGGCGTTGCCGTCGTGCGCCCGGCATTATCGTGCGCAGGGCATCGTGCTCGCGGTGGATCGCAACGCGCAACGGGTCACCATTTCGCATCGCGAAATTCCGGGCTACATGGAGGCGATGGCGATGCCGTTCCACGCCGAGTCGGAGCGCGAGCTGGATCCGCTCACTCCCGGATCGCGCATCCAGTTCGAGCTGAAAGTGCGGGGCGGCGCGACCGCGGTGAGCCACATCCGCGTGCAACAGCTCGCCACCGGCGACGTGCCGGTCCAGAAACCGCAGGAAACAATCGCGGTCGGAGAAACGATGCCCGACTTCACGCTGACCGCTCAGGATGGGCGCCCGGTGCGTTTGTCGGATTATCGCGGCCAGCTGGTGGCCATCGATTTCATCTACACGCGTTGCCCGTTGCCTGACGTTTGCCCGCGGCTTTCGGCGAACTTCGCGCGCTTGCAGAAGCGGCTGGGATCGCGGGTCGCGCTGCTTACGATCACGCTCGATCCGGAATATGACACGCCCGCGGTTCTTTCGGAGTATGCGCAACGCTGGCAGGCGGATCCGCACGTCTGGCGATTTCTCACCGGCGCGCCGTACGATGTCGAAAAAGTCGCCAGACGCTTCGGCGTGGTGTATTGGGCGGAGGAAAACGCGATCACGCACACATCGTCCACGGCAGTGATCGATCGCGCCGGGAAGCTGGCGGCGCTGGTGGAAGGATCGGCATTCACATCGCAGCAACTGCTCGATCTAGTGGAGTCGGCCGAGCGCGCGCGCTAGCGCACACGCGACATGCTATAGTTCGGTTCAAACGGCCACGGGGCACAGCACATGCGAACGCGAGTGATTCGGACATTTCTGACACTGGGCTTCGTGCTGGCGGCCACGGCTTTGCTGACGCTGGACGCATATGCGGCGGCGTCCGACCCGGCGCTCTGGCATCCACTGCTGGTGATCACGAGCGCGATTTTGCTGCTCGGGGGCTGGCTCACTTTCTTATTTTTGCGGACGTTTTCCCGGCAGACCGCTGAACTGAAATCGTACGCCGAGCGGCTGCTGGATCCGCTGGCGTCGGGCGAACAGCTTCCAGCCGGTGACGACGATCTGGGCGATCTCGGGCGATCTCTGCAAAGAATGGCCCCGCGCATTCGAGAGCTGGTCGAGAACCTCAAACTCGAAAACGCGCGACGCGAAGCGATTCTTGCCAGCATGATCGAGGGTGTGCTAGCGGTGGACAAAGATCTGCGCGTGACTTTTTGTAACAATTCGTTCGCGCGCGCGGTGGGGGCTCGCATTCCCGTACACTCCGGGGTTCCGCTGCTCGAGCTGGTACGCGATCCCGGGCTGCTCGAGATCATGAACGGCGTGCTGACTACGGGCGAGCGCAGCGAGCATCGGCTTACATTGCCCGCGGCGGCCGATCATACCTTTGAGGTGCTGGCAGGGCCGTTGGCCGGACCATCGACCCGCGGGGCGCTCGCGATCCTGCACGACGTCACGCAGCTGGAGCGGCTGGAGCGCGTGCGCAAGGATTTCGTGGCCAACGTGTCGCACGAGCTGAGGACCCCTTTGGCAGCGATTCGCGGCTATGCAGAGACGCTGCTGGACGGCGCGCTGCAAGATGAGAAACACAACCGGCGGTTTGTCGAGATCATTGAATCGCAGGCCACCCGGCTCAGCAACATCGCATCCGATCTGCTGACGTTGTCGGAACTGGAATCGAATGGCAACGCGCGACCAACGCAGCCACAGCCAGTTTCAATCCGATCGGTGGCGGAGTCGGCGATGCGCACGGTGGAATCGGCTGCGCGGCTGCGCGGGGTGCGGTTGGTGTGCGGTCCAATGGATGACGCAATCGTGCTCGGAAGCGAGCTGCGGCTGGAACAGGTCCTGGTGAATTTGCTCGACAATGCGGTGAAGTTCAACCGTGCGGATGGCGAGGTTTGGCTGGAAGTGCGCGAACTGGATGGCGCCGCGCGGATCACGATTCGCGACACCGGGATCGGCATTCCGTCCGAAGATCTTCCGCGAATCTTCGAGCGATTCTATCGCGTGGACAAGGCGCGGTCGCGCGAGATGGGCGGTACGGGTCTCGGGCTTTCGATCGTGCGGCATGTGATCGAGCAGATGAACGGTTCGATCAAAGTTGACAGCCAGCTAGGCGAGGGGTCTGAGTTCACGATCACCATTCCGGTGCTCGAGTAGCGGACACGCCGGAGTCAACATTGTTGCCGCTTGTAGCAGGTGGTTCACACGAGTGTGAACACTGCACGCAGGAGTGCGTGCGCTACAGGTGCCGCTTCATGAACGAACAGATGTGGTATCCGTCGATGAATTTGAATGGCGTCTCGCCCAGCGTGTAGTGGCCGCACGGCAGGACCACTACCTTGTGATCCGCGCCGGTGGCTTGGATGCGGGTAACAATGTCGCGCGAGAACTCGGGAAGGAATGTGGTGTCGTAGGCGGCGTAGATGAACAGCGACTTCTGTTGGCGCGCCGCGAACTTTTGCAGATAGCTAACCGGACTGATGGCCTTCCACGCCTCTCGCAACATATCGAGATTGATATGCTCTTCGAATCCCTGGCGGACGTGGCGCGTCGAAAGACCGGTCCAGACGACATCGGCGACATACGTCGAGCAGTGGTTGAAGACGTTCACATTAATGCGCGGCTCGTGCGCGCTCACAAGGCAGGCGTAGGCCGATCCCAGGCTGGTGCCGACGATCCCGAGGCGCGTAAAGCCCTGCATCTCGAGCCAGTCAAAACAACACCGCACGTCGATCACGGCCTGGCGTGCGGCGTCGATAGTGCGGCAGACGTTGGAGGACACGGCGTAGTCAGCGCGCTCGAGCTCGGGCGGCATACGGTAATCGTGATAGGGCAGGCTGATTCGCAGCGCCGAGATGCCCAGCCGCGCGAGTCCCTTGCACAAAGCGTTGTGGCCGTCGGCGGGCGCGTTCCAGTGTGGCAGCACGACCACCGCCTTGCGCGCGCCATTCTTCGCCTCTGGTTTGGCAGGGAACCATTGCGCATGCACGGCGTTGTTTTCCGGATACGGCGTGTGGATCGGCGACGTGAAGCGAACGATGCCGTCGCGCAGCTCAAAATCGTCAGGGCGCCGATAGTCGAAAAAATCGTCACTGTCTTCCATCACCAGCCGGTTTAGCTTGGCGATGTAGTCCGATGGGTGCTCGCCGTTTTTGGGATGGCGCTGCACGCAGGGCCAGTTGCGCGCCCACTCAAGTCCCCACTCGAACTTCCGCACCACACGATTGGTGGCGCGCGAGCAGAGATGGTCCTCGCGGTCGAGAATCCAGCGTTCGTACATCCGGGTCAGGGCGCGCATGCGTTCTTTTCAAGCATAGCGGGCGGGTTGCCGGGATGTCACGTGTTTGGTGTCGAACTGCGCCGATCCGAGCCTGATGTGCGCTCCTGCCGATATAATGACGGATTATGAGGCGGCACATCCCCGGCTTTGCTTCCCTTTTCCTTTGTATGGCATTGGTCCGCGCGGCAGACGAGCCGGTGCTCAAGGAGGGCCTGTGGTCGATTCACACCGAGACCACCAGCCAGCCCGGCGGAAAGAAGACGGTCGGAAATCGATCGCTGTGCCGCAGCCACGCTTACGACCAAGAGGTCCGGGCGCGGGCCAAGGCGCAGGCGCCGGATTGTAAGACCATTGTGGATAAATCCGACGGGGCAAAATGGGAGAACGAAACCGAATGTGTCATCGCGGGCACCACCACGCACAGCAAGTCCACGGTGACGAGAGCAGGCGAAAACGCTGTACACTCCGAGACGCATGCCACCTACAACCCGCCGCTGGGCGGGGTGGCGGAGATGAGCATGGCGATGGATCAGAAATATGTCGGTGCATGTCCGGCCGGCGTAGACCCGGGCGACAGCATCGGAGCGGACGGGAAGGTGATGAAAGCGCGCAAGCGTTAGTCTCGTCCCGGCTTCATACCTTTTCCAGATCCGGATGTTAGGCTAATTCCTGGGGTGAACCATGCGGGCGCGTGAGACGCTGTCTATAGCGATGGTGGCGGTTCGCGTCGCGCTGGTGGTGGCTATCATCGCGGCAATCACATGGATTTGCTACCGCGTGATTCCGGTCAACGCGACGACGGCGGGGTTCGCGTATCTGGTGGCGATCCTTTTTATCGCGGCGCATTGGGGATTGATTGAATCCATCGCTGGCTCGTTGGCCGCGGTGCTGGCGTTCAATTTTTTCTTTCTGCCGCCGTTGGGACGGTTCACCATCGCCGATCCGCAAAACTGGGTGGCCTTGTTTGCGTTCCTGGCGACTGCGGTGACAGCGAGCCATTTTTCGCGGCAGGCCAGGCTTCGTGCGCTGGATGCGACCCATCGCCAGAAGGAGATGGAGACGCTGTACGCTTTCAGCCGGTCGATTCTGCTGATCCAGCCGAGCCAGAACGTGGCCAAACAAGTTGCCATGCAGATTGCGCAGACATTTGGCGCGTCGTCGATAGCATTATACGAGCGCGATAGCGGAGAGGTTTACCATTCCGGTCCCGAGGATTTTCCCGTCGCCATCGAGCAACTGAGGCACGCGGCGATCGAAGGTACGTTCTTTCGCGACCGCGCCGCGCGCACGGTGATCACGTCGGTGCGTTTGGGCGCGCAGCCCATCGGGAGCCTCGGGCTGCGCGGCGTGGATCTTTCCGATTCTGCGCTGCAAGGTCTGGCGAACTTGGTGGCGATCGGGCTGGAGCGGAGCCGTGCCCAGACCAGCGCGAGCCGGGCCGAGGCCGCGCGGCAAAGCGACGAATTGAAATCCACGCTGCTGGATGCGCTGGCGCACGAATTCAAAACCCCGCTTACTTCCATCAAAGCGGCTAGCACGGCATTGCTCTCAAACGATGGATTGGAAACCGAGGCGCAGCGCGAACTGATCTCAGTAGTCGACGAAGAAGCGGACCGGCTGAGCGGGCTGGTGACGGAAGCCATCCAGATGGCGCGCATCGAGGCGGGGCGCGTGCATTTGCGGCGGGAAAACAGCTCCATTTTAGGAATCGCGGTCTCGGCGCTCGAGAAATTCAAGATCCAGGCCGAAGGCCGCAATGTTAGCGTGAATATTCCTCCCGGCACTCCAGCCATCTGGGTGGATCGCGAGTTGATGGAGGTCGCGTTGCGCCAATTGATCGACAACGCGTTGAAGTATTCGCCGCTGGACTCGCCCGTTCGCGTAGAAGCCGTGGTCGAAGCAGGGCGGGTGATCGTGAGCGTAACCGATCGCGGCCCGGGCATTCCGGAGGCTGAGCAGACGCGGATCTTTGAGAAGTTTTATCGGGCCGACGCGTTGCGTCATCAGGTTCCCGGCGCGGGACTCGGGCTGGTGATCGCGCGCGAGATCGTCCACATGCACGGTGGCGAGATCTGGGTGGAAAGCAAACCTGGGGAAGGCTCGATCTTCCGCTTTTCCGTTCCCGTCGCGGCGCAGTACCACGAACTGGGAGCACCGATAATGGAAGAAACTCATGCCGACGTCGACTAAGCGCCGCACGCCTGAAGAGCTGCTGCAGCAGGTACAAGCCGAAGAAGCCTACGAGAAGCGCGGGCGGCTCAAGGTGTTCTTGGGCTACGCGTCCGGGGTTGGAAAATCGTTCCGCATGCTGGACGAGGGCAGGCGTCGCGCCGAGCGGGGGCAGGACGTTCTGGTGGGGGCCGTCCAGCCACACAGACCGCCGGAGATCGAGGCGCTGTTGTCGAAGTTGCGTGTGATTCCGCTGCGCGGGGCCGATGGGACCGCCGTGATGGATGTGGATGCGATTCTCAAGCGGCATCCGGGCGTCTGCCTGGTGGATGGCCTGGCTTACGACAATCCGCCCGGCTCGCGCAACCCCAGCCGCTGGCAGGACGTGGACCAATTGCTGGACGCCGGGATTTCGGTGATCTCTTCGGTCAACATTCAATACATCGACGAGCTGCGCGAGCGCGTCTCGAAGATCACCGGCAAGGTGGTTACGCAAACGGTTCCCGCCAGATTCTTGAGCTCGGCCGACGAGATCGTGGTGGTGGATGCGCCCCCCGAGATGTGCATCCGCACGCAGGACGGCGAGATCGACGCTCGGGCTAACACGCAGGCGCAGAAGCTTTCGGAACTTCGGGAAATCGCTCTGTTGTTCGCTGCCGACGTGGTGGATCAGCAGCTCGAGCAATACCTCCAGCGCAATGGAATCACCCAGACATTCGGCGCGCAGGAGCGGATCATGGTGTGCATCACGCCGCGAGCGAACGCGGCCACCATGATCGCCAGCGGCCGGCGCAATGCTGAACGTTTCCATGGCGACCTGACCGTGGCTTACGTGCGGCAGCCGGAAATCTCGGCCGACGATCAAGCCGCGCTCGACCGGAATCTCGCGATCGCGCGGGACGCGAAGGCGCACATCGAAATCCTGGATGGCGAAGATCCCATCGACACCATTCTTTCGTTCGCGCGCGATCACGGCATCACGCAGGTATTCGTCGGCCACAGCACCCACGAGCATTGGTGGGAGCGGGTGACGGGGACCCCGCTCGACCGGCTGATTCGCAACGCCAACGACATCGACGTTCGGGTTTTCCCTCACTAACGGCATGGCCACTCCGCTCTCGCGAGGAAGGCTCAAGATCTATCTGGGGTACGCGGCCGGCGTCGGCAAGACATATCAGATGCTGGAAGAAGCCCAGGATATGAAGCGGCAGGGCCGTGACGTCGTGATCGGGTATTTCGAGCCGCACGGGCGAAAGGACACGATCAGCCGGACCGAAGGGCTCGAGTTTGTGCCGCGCAGCAAGTCGGAGTACCGAGGCACGCTGTTCGAGGAGATGGATACGGGCGCGATCCTAGCGCGGCGTCCTGAAGTATGCGTGGTGGATGAGTTCCCGCACAGCAATATTCCGGGTTCCGCTCGGGAAAAGCGCTGGCAGGATGTGCAAGCTCTGCTGGATACGGGCATCGATGTGCTCACCACGATGAACATCCAGCACTTGGAGAGCTTGAACGATCAGGTGTGCCGGATCACGGGCGTGCGTGTACGCGAGACGATTCCGGACTGGGTGATGCAGCAAGCCGATCAGGTGGTGATGGTGGACCTGACGCCGCGGGCGTTGCTCAATCGGCTGGCGCGCGGCGTGGTGTATCCGCCCGACAAAGCTGCGGAGGCGCTCAAGAATTTTTTCCAAGAGTCGACGCTGGTGGCGTTGCGCGAACTGGCGCTTCGGCAGACGGCGCATGAAGTGGAGATCCGGCAGGTTGACTACAACTCACCGGGTTTTCAGATTGCGCCGGAGGATGGCGATGTGGGCGATGAGCCGCCGCGCAGTCAGGAACGCATTCTGATTCTGGTTACGCCCGATCCGTCTACTGCCATGCTGATCCGGCGCGGGAAGCGCGTGGCGGACTATCTGCATGCGGATTGCTTCGCGGTGGCCGTTCAAGATGACGGAACCGCCGATGAATCGGCCAGCGCGGTGGAGCGGCACTTGAATTTCGCGCGCAACCTGCATATCGAGGCGAGGCTGTTGGGCGGACACGATGTGGCAAAGACGGTGGTGGAATTCGCACGGCTCAACGGTGTGACGCAGTTGTTTTTGGCGCGGTCATCGGAGGGGCGATGGGCGGCATTCGGCGGGCGGAATCTGGTTCAGCAAGTTGTGCGGCTCGCGCGTGACATGCAGGTGATCATTGTCGCGGACCGGAGCCGGCAACAGTCGAAGTAGCTTACTTCCGGCGCTGGAAGAACTGGCCGATCAAGATTCCAGCGCCGACGGCGGCCAGGATCAGACGAAAATTCGCGAATGGCACGAAGCGAGTGTGGTCTTGCGTGATTTCGAGCACCCCGGCTGGGAACGCGCGCACGCCACCGCCCCCACCTCCGCCTTCCCCTTCGGGCTGATGGTCTCCGTTAGATGTTCCATGTCCGTGGCCGCCGCCGGCGCCGAAGCCGTAGGCAACTTTTGCAACCGGCACGACAGTCTTACCTTCGGCGTGAATGGGTTCTCCGAAGACGGTCTTGACATTGGCGGTTGAGCCGAGCGATTCGCCGATCTTTTCCAACATCTCTGACGCGAGCATGATGCACCTCCAGGAATGCTTGGCAATTTTGTCGCCGCTGCTGCTCACACGCCGCGCACCAGCTCCAGGAACGCGCGCGCGGCGTGGCTTAGGCTCCGCTTCGCAGGGTAGACCAGGCGCATCAGGCGATCCACGTTGAGCTCGGTTACTTTGATCTCGCGAAGGACATCCTGCTCCACGTCTTGCTCCACGGTCATGTGCGGGAGAAACGCCACGCCTTCGTTGCGCTGGACCATTTTGCGGATGGTCTCCACCGTCGGCATTTCGACGTCCATGTTCAGCGGCACTTTGTGACGTTGGAATTCTTTCAGCACCACGGCGCGAT